>Ga0078972_1003690_pt1 | contig 44846 bp, 39 predicted proteins | sample YelNatPaOPGAMG01_FD_67568 | JGI IMG/M metagenome (GOLD analysis project Ga0078972, IMG submission 67568) | Hot spring thermophilic microbial communities from Obsidian Pool, Yellowstone National Park, USA - OP-RAMG-01 (SPADES assembly) (version 2) | ecosystem: Environmental > Aquatic > Thermal...
TGCCTTCATCCATTACAACCATTCCGCCTGAACCCATTATTGAGCCAACTTTAGAGAGCGAATCAAAATCAACCGGGAGATCAAGATATTGTTCGGGAATACATCCACCTGATGGCCCACCAGTCTGAACCGCTTTGAATTTCTTATTATTCAGAATGCCTCCGCCTATATCATAGACAATCTCTCTGAGAGTTATACCCATTGGAACTTCAACAAGACCTGTATTTTTCACTTTTCCAGTTAATGCAAATACTTTAGTCCCCGGAGAGTTTTCTGTTCCGATAGTGTGAAACCAATCAGCACCCTTTTCTATAATTGGTGGAACACAGGCATAAGTTTCTACATTATTTAAATTCGCTGGATAACCCCAGGGACCTCCTCCCGGTTCTGAGACTCGCGGTGGTCTTGCATGAGGGAATCCTCTATTTCCTTCTATAGATGCTACCAGTGCAGTTGCTTCACCACAGACAAAAGCTCCTGCACCTTCTCTTATATGTATTTTGAAATTGAAACCTGTTCCAAGTATATTTCTGCCAAGCAATCCTGCTGCCTCAGCCTGTTCTATCGCAATTTTTAGGTTTTTTACTGCAAGGGGATATTCATGACGTACATATATAAAACCATATTGAGCATTAATAGCGTATGCACAGATTAACATTCCTTCGAGAAGACTGTGCGGATCGCCTTCCATAATCGATCTGTCCATAAATGCACCAGGGTCTCCTTCGTCTCCATTTGCTATAACAATCTTAATGTTTCCGGGAGCTCTTTTTGTATGAGCCCATTTTACACCTGCCGGAAATCCAGCTCCTCCCCTTCCTCTCAGATTTGCTTTCTTTATTTCTTCGATTACTTCCTCAGGTGACATAGAAGAAAATACTTTCTCAGCTGCTTTATATCCCCCGACAGTGATATAATGAAATATATTTGAAGGGTCTATTTTACCGTTATTTCTTAAGGCAATCCTCATTTGTTTTCTGTAAAAAGGTATTTCATCCATTACTTCATATGGTTTCTTAAAGAAAATATCCCTGTAAAGAAACCTTCTGACAGGGGTATCCGCCGAAAATGTAGTATTAATAATATCATCTATATATTCTGACTTTACTTTCTGATAAAAAAACCCATGTGGTTCTGTCATCATCACAGGCCCTTTTTGACATAAACCCTGGCAACCTGTTTTAATAATTCTCAAATCGAGGTTTTTCTCTTTAACTTCATGTTCTATTTTCTTAACAATCTCTTTAGAACCGCTTGCCATACATGCTGTGCCGCAACAAATTTTTACTTTTTTTCTATCAGGAGATAATTCACTATCATTCTGGAGTTTCAAACGAAAGGTAGAAAGTTCTTCAACATTCTTAAACCTTGTTATATCAATCTTTTCCATTCCAAATACCTTCCTGTTTATTGATATTTTTTAATTGTTGTAAATGCAATTTCCGGTAACAAATACGATACCAGATCCCTGTAAGTTATCATGCCTTTTATTTCGGCCTTTTCAACAACAGGCAGATGTCTTATCTTCTTTCTTGTTGCAACAGCTATCGCAGAACTTATAGAAGTTGATGGGTCAAAAATTGTAATATCCCTTTCAGGCAGATTAGAAAGAGGTTCTTTAGAAGATATATTCTTATGCAGACATCTTACTATGTCACGTTCTGTGAAAATATTTACGAGTTTCCTATCTTCATCCACAACAAAAACTCCACTTACATTTTTCTGACTCATTAATTCAACAGCATCTGCAATTGTTCTTTCTTTGTTTATCGTGATAATTTCATATGGTTTTGATTGAAGTATATCTTTAAGAAACATGCTGCTTTTTATTTCAACAGCTTCAAGGCTTTCAATAGGAATCTCGAATTCTTCTTCTATCTGAATATATTTTGGTTTTACTGCCTTTACAGCCTGCACAGGACATACATTGTAACAGGCTTTGCATTTTGTGCAATAATCCCTGTCAATAAGAAAGCTTTTTCTTGTTTCCTTAATAGCATCAAAAGCACATACCTGTTTGCAAAGCCCGCATAATATACATACCTCCTGGTCTATCCAGAATGCTCCAATACTGCATACATTAGCCTTACAAAATTTATCATAAACATGTTCTTCATATTCTTTTCTGAAATATTTTATTGTAGTTAACACAGGATTAGGTGCGCTCTGTCCGAGTCCGCATAAAGAACCTCTTTTGACAAGACCGCTTATACGTTCAAGTTTTTCTATATCTCCCTTTTCTCCATGACCCGATGTAATCTTTTCGAGCAACTGAAGCATCTGGTACGTTCCTATTCTGCATGGAGGACATTTTCCGCATGATTCTGCCTGTGTGAATGAAAGAAAAAATTTTGCCACATCAACCATACAATTGCCTTCATCCATTACAACCATTCCGCCTGAACCCATTATTGAGCCAACTTTAGAGAGCGAATCAAAATCAACCGGGAGATCAAGATATTGTTCGGGAATACATCCACCTGATGGCCCACCTGTCTGAACCGCTTTGAATTTCTTATCTCCGATAATTCCACCGCCTATATCAAATATAATTTCCCTCAGGGTAATTCCCATAGGCACTTCAACAAGACCTGTATTCCTTACTTTTCCAGCAAGAGAAAATACCTTTGTGCCGGGTGAGCTTTCTGTGCCAATGTTAAGAAACCAGTCTGCTCCATTTTCTATAATTGGCGGGACACAGGCATAAGTTTCTATATTATTAAGATTTGAAGGATAACCCCATGCTCCACCTCCTTTTTCAGAAAGTCTTGGAGGTCTCGGGCTCGGGAAGCCTCTTTTCCCTTCAAGTGAAGCAACAAGAGATGTTGATTCACCACAAACAAAAGCTCCTGCACCTTCTTTGATTTTTATATAAAAATCAAAATTAGAACCAAGAATGTTCTTACCGAGCAAACCTGCTTCTTCAGCCTGTTTAATCGCTTCTTTAAGAGTTTTAATTGCCAGCGGATATTCATGACGAACATATATAAAACCATAGGTTGCATCTATAGCATAGGCACAAATAAGCATCCCTTCAAGAAGACTGAATGGATCGCCTTCCATAACCGATCTATCCATAAACGCGCCAGGATCTCCTTCGTCACCATTTGCAATAACCAATTTAATTTTTCCAGGAGCTTTCTTACAATGAGCCCACTTAACACCAGCAGGAAATCCAGCTCCTCCCCTGCCCCTTAAATTAGCTTTTTTTACTTCTTCGAGAACTTTGTCAGGGCTCATAGAAGAAAACATTTTTTCAGTCGCACGATATCCGCCAGAAGCAATGTAATCATTAAGACTGAAGGGATCAACATTGCCTGTGTTACGTAAAGCTACTTTTAGTTGTTTTCTATAAAAAGGCACTTCCTGCTGTAACAAAACAGGTTCATCAAGAAAAGAATCCCTGTATAAAAGTTCTCTTACAGGTATATTCGATAACGTAGCAGAAGAAATAATATCTTCTGCTTTATCAGAACTTACTTTTTTATAAAAATAACCTTCAGGTTCAATCTTAATTAAAGGCCCTTTCTGACATAGACCCTGACATCCTGTTCTTACTACACGAATGTCCTGAGATAATTTTGAGACTTCTTTTTGCAATGCATCCGCAACTTCATGCGAACCAAGAGTGCTACATGGAAGGCCGCAACATACTTTTATTGTTTTTCTATCAGGTCTATATTCACTGTTAACAAGTGAAATCCTGAGATTTTTTAATGCCTCTATGTTTTCTAACCTTACCATTGAAAAATCTCCTTTTAAAACCTCACAATCCGCATGAAATCTGATGCGGATTGTCATTTTTTAGCTCAGGAAGAATCCTTCGGGAGATCCCTCAGGCATTAGAATCAGCCGTTATATATTATTATTCTCTTATATCATCAATTAACTTCTCGAGCTTTTTATTTCCTATTATTTCTCCGACCACATTATCATTTATTGTTGCAACAGGCGCAAGTCCGCAGCATCCTACACATCCAACTGTTTCAAGTGTCATTGTAAGGTCTTCTGTTGTGTCTCCGCTTTTTATACCGAATTCATTTTCAAGCATATTCAGCACTTTCTTTGAGCCTCTTACATAACAGGCTGTCCCGAGACATACCCTGACAACTTTTTTACCTCTTGGCTTGAAGTGAAACATTTTATAAAAACTTGCGACACTGTATATCTCGCTCAGAGGTATATTTAGTTTTTTTGACAATTTTCTCAACACCTCATCAGGAAGATACCCCATGTCTTCCTGAATCTGCTGGAGCACATGTATAAGTATCCCTTTTGTTTTTTCATTTTGAGATAAAATCTCACTAACTTCTCCAACCTCATTATCAACATCAATTTCTTCTACTTTCATTATGCCTCCATAAAATTTAGATTATGTTTACATCATTCATCCATGTAAATTAAGTAAACTGTGTATTAATTAGTAGATTCCTAAATGAGGTTTAGCTGCCTTTTCAAGTTCTCTTCTTGTAGTCATATCCATTAATACTCTTTCTGCTCCGAATTTTCCTGGTTCATATTTTCTAAGTTTCAGTGCTTCTCTTGCCTTATCAATATAATCGAGTGTCATGTTCAATATTTTTTCAGGATCAGGCTCAAAATGTAACGCTCCTTTAAATCTCTCAAACCATACTTCTGTCATAATACGCGTTACTTCCTGACTTGCCTCAACAGGTGATTCTCCGCCAAAAATAACAGGAACACCCGATGCCGCCAGATAGCATCCAATTGCAATTGCTTTCTCTGACATCCACTCTGGTGCGATACCAACAGCAGGCATGCCCCCTATTTCATCAGATAGACCTCCTTCTTCTGCCATTGCTGAAACTATCGTTAGTATCCTTGAATTATCTACACAGGCTCCAAGATGCAGTATAGGCGGAATGCCTATTGCTTCACACACTTCTCTTAATCCGGGACCTGCGTGTTCCAATGCCATTTCAGGTGTGAGATAACCTGCTGTTCCACAGGCAGCAGAACCACATCCAGTTGAAACTAAAAGAACATCACTCTTTATAAGTTCGATTGCGAGAAAACGATGTAACCCCTGAGACGGGAATCTCGGGTTATCACACCCTGCAAGTCCTACAACACCCCTGATTCTTCCTGCAATTATTGCATCATTTAAAGGCCTAAATGATGCTCTCCACCTGCCTCCCTGCATGTACTCAATATATTCATGCGAGAAACCCGCAATTACAGGGAATTTATCCGAAATATGACTCCCTTCGGTTTTTCTATTCTGGAAATTATCAATAGCCATTTTAACTATTTCACGAGCAATTTCTCTTGCTCTGTGTTCATCATATTGAATATGTATTGCGCCGGGTGTTTTTGCTTTATATGAAGTTGTAATTAACTTTGTATGGAATTTTCTGGTAAGCTCTGCCAGAGCAGGCATAATACACTGAACATCAACAGTAATTGCATCTACAAGACCTGTTAATATCGCAAGCTCCTGATTCGTAAAACCTCCTGCTGTTGGTATTCCGTGTCTCATCAACACCTCATTAGCAGTACAGCACATACCACCAAGATTAATACCCTTTGCTCCTTTTGACTTTGCATATTCAATCATTTCAGGTTCATTAACAACATCCACAATTGTCTCTGCTAAAGATGGCTCATGTCCATGAACTACAAGATTAACTTCGTCTTCCTTGAATATTCCGAAACTCGCTTCGGATCTAACCGGTGCTGGAGTCCCAAAAAGAATATCAGTAATATCGGTTGATATCATCGATCCCCCCCAGCCATCTGCAAGAGATACTTTCAGAGCACTTAAAAGCAAATTATCAGGGTCATGGTCAACACCCATATGAGTTCTGTGCATGGCTTCAGCAATTTCTCTGTCAATTCCTCTCGGAATTATTCCCCATTTTTTCCATCTCTCGATTGTTTTCTTAGGTGCTCTTTTAATATAATTTATTTCGCCTTTCTGCCTTCCAAAATCCTCAATCAGTTTCAATGCAACATCTCTTGCCACATCGTTTACTGCTCTTCCTTCAAATTCAATATTGAGAATTCCAGCAATCCTGTATAGCTTTCTCACATCTTTTACAGTAAAATCCTTTGCTTCGCCTTCTGCAGCAGCAAGAAGTGTGAAAGCCATGTCTCTTGCATGATCAGAATGAGCAGCAGAACCAGCAACTGCCATTCGCAACAGGTTCCTCGCAGAGATAGTGGAAACAGTTGCCCCGCAAACACCCTTTGCTTCTTCTTCTGATGAAGCTTTAACAAGCCTGCAAGGTCCCATGTGGCATATTTTACAGCATGCACCGGAAGCTCCTATGGGACATGGTTTCATTCTTTGAGCTCTTTCAAAACATGTTTCTATTTTATGTTCTTCACCCCATTCGATTATTTTCTCCGCAGCTTCATTAGCGCTTTTAATTATCTTATCCATATAACCTCCAAATAACTAACGACACAGAGATATGTTTAAAGGTATTAAACTGATAATTTTTGTATTCTCTGCATCTCATATTTTCAATTTTTACATTCACTTTTATATTATTGATTCCATCTCAAGCGCTGGATGTCCAACACTTGCGAGAAACTCAACCAATTTTTCAGAATCTTCACAAATATCTTCATCCGCTATTTTTTCAAGAAGATCTGGCACTCCTTCCTCTGCTGCTCTCTTTGAAAAAGCTTCTCTAAGACTTTCCTTTAAATTTTTAGTCATCCAGACAATGCGCTTTATTCCACCATCACCTGCAAGAAATTTTCTACTTATGATGAAATTTCTTCCGATTCCCATGAAGCCCGGGTTTTGAGTTCCACCACCAACAGTGCCTGCCAGAGTTGTAAATTTCATACCAACAGGTGTCATTCCAGTATGACCACGCTGGACAATCATTACACCATTTGCTTCAGGAACAATCGCAACAATACATTCAAAACAACCGCATGAAGTCATCGGATTTTCCATAATTGTATAGAGATTCAATGTTTCAACAGCGCCTCCTGAAGCTTTTTTCAAGTATTCATCAATGCCTGTATATCTTCCATAACGCGCATCAATAAGTTCACCTTTTTTAATTGGCTGATTTCCTCCGGTCGGATCTATTTCGAAAGCTGCTTTACAATCAAGCCAGTTATATGCCCCGCATAATCCGAGTCTCTCGGGACTTATAACACACACATGGCTTGGAGCAAATGACTGACATAAAAGACATGAATAGAAAGTGTCAACATTTTCATCAATAAGACCTCCGAGTCTCTGATCTCTTTCTTTGTATGACTGTCTGGCCTCTTCCTGCATTTTTAGCACATCTTCCTCTTCTGTATATATTGTTACCTGAACTTTATCAACAATTGATTTGAATCTTGTATGGGTCATCGTTGAATTGATAATTCCAAGATGTTCAAGAGTAAACCCTTCCTTCTTTGCATTATTGCTTATTCTTATCCAGTTTATATCACGCTGGCCCATATGCCATACGCCCTGTGCTTCATTAATGTTGTGATGTATTTTCCTTTCTATAACTGATTCAAAATCCTTCTGCATTTTCCTGCCAGCAACATCAATAACAATACCTAAAGGCATTTTGCCGCCCTGTTCGTATTTCTCTTTCCAGTTTTCACCAACCACTATAACTTTATTATCTTCAATTTCATCCATTTCTTTCATGCGGACCCATTCGAAAGAAGGGGTGCGTGAGCCTCCAAATTCTATGAACATGTCTTCCTTGCGAATGCGCTCACCTTCAAATGCAGGTCCATACGCAACAGGTATAGGAGGTTTTTCAACGGTAATCTTTAATCCTCTGACTTCGATTGCTTTTTGTACAATCTTTGAATGATCTAATTCTTTATCAACCTCTTCATATATACACACACCAGTTGGATGAATTACTGGCACATCCGTATCACATATTGCAGGGTATCCCATATTTATTGCGCCCGCGCCCGTTGTCCATTTAATATCATCAAGCTCACCGAGAACAAGAGCAAAGGCAAAAACTCTGTCTTTTGTATATTTTAAATGTCCCTTAAAATCACCGGGTTTCTTACCGCCAAAAATCAAAGAAGCTCTTATTGACCAATCCAGTGGATAGATAGTATGTTCGGTATCAGGTCCTACAGGAACAATTCTTGTATCCCAGCCAAGTTCTACACCTTTTCTCAAAAGCTGTTTTGTAACGCTATTTCCATTAACCTGTCCTGATAGAAAAATAAGGATATTCTTTTCCTGAAGTTCTCTTATTATTGAAACAGCTGTATCATCATCAGGCGCTGCTCCAATAACAGCAGCAAAACCCGGCATTGTGCCATCAACGAGTTGGATACCTAAATTTCTTTGAATCGTATCTGTAATAAAACCATTATATACATAACCTGTTTCAGGGTCTGTTGCAGGTTCAAGTCCGTAAATATATCTCAGAGCCATAATTATTTCCTCAGCAAAAAGGCTTGCCATGCCTGAATCAAGAGCTTCTCCAAGATAAGGTTTCCATATATTTTTATCTGGCTCTGAATGTAGCTGCTCTTTCGCCATACTTAAAGCCACCTTCATATCAGACAGATTCTTTACCGCAAAGCCTGTTAAAGCATATATTAAAGGCATATAATAAGCTGTATCAGGGAACTCGAATGAAAAATCAGCGCCTTTTTCGGTAATAGCCTTCTCAAGCATTTCCTCAGCCTGTTTCACAAGCCGGTTAGCACCTCTTATTGCAGCCGAGGCTATTATCTTTGACATCGAAATCCTCCTTTAATGATAAATTTATTTCATTCTTGATTTCATAAAAGCAGGGATACCATTTGCTTCTCTCGGTCCCACTGTTACTTTCCATCCTTCAAGTTTATCCTCTATGGAACCGCTTAATATCGCTACATATCCCGGAATAATTAATTCTCTGTGCTTTATAGAACCTTCTATGCCGCTTTCTTTAATAAACTGTGCTATTTTTGAAGCTGTGAATTTTCCTGCTGCCCATGCCGTCAAAACTGATAAACCTTCACAATCCATAACAGCAAGATAGCTTGCAACTTTACTGTTTTCGACTTCTCCTGAAACTATAAAATATGTAAGAGAGAAATTCGTCGTTATAAGTAATGGAGACTCCTCTGTTGGTTCTCCAATTTTATATATTTTTTGTTCTACTTGCATGGGAACCTGCGGGTCTGTATAAATATTCTGTCTTAAGGTAAATAATGCAAGGTTTTTCCATCTTTCAATACTGCTGAGCACAATTATCGAAGAGTATTTTGCGACTCCGAGAGCAGCAACGAGTGTTTCGAGTAAATTATCTTCTCTCTGCGCAAAAGTTATAATTGGGTAACCGAGGGGTTTGAAATTCTTTTTTATAGCAGCTCTTCTTATTAAAGTATTATGTTCAAGAATTTCTTTTGCCTTTCTTGCGCCTGGGTCAATTACTATATCTTCAACCCCGAGCTTTTTAACTTTTTCAGTAAGCTCAGAAAGCTCATTCAGCCCTCCTGTAGAAGCTGCAATTCCGAGGGTTGCTTTATAATTTTTTGCAATACCTGACATATCTTCTAAATTCCCCGCATTTGCTCCATATAAAACGGGTTTCCTGTCAGAATAAAGTTTTGTTGAAACCTCAGCAGCGCTTAAATTGGTTGTGCATAATATAACTGGAATTTCTGGAGCTTTTTCTGAGAGAATCTTTGCAGCATTCTCAAATTTTTCAGGACCGCCTGAATCATTTAAAAGTGCTATTGCGTCTATTTTCAATTTTTGTCCTACTCTGTCTATTACTGAATTACGCACTTCATTTATTTTCTTTTCAATTTCTTCAGAAGATAAAGTATCTTTTATTCCAAGAGCAAAAACACACGGATTAACAAATCTCTTGTCATGTCTAAAAAGTACTGTTTCTTCACCCATTTTAACCGCATTTTCGCCTGTGCCAAGTGTTATTGGTCTGACAGGCGGAGCTGAAGCTTCACCGAGTTTCTGTCTTGCTTCTTCAGACACATCAGGACATAAATCAAGTGAAGCCTGTCTTTGTGCAAGCTTCATTGCAAAAGCAAGACATGTTGGAAATCCACATTTTTTACAATTGGTTTTTGGAAGCAACTTAAATATTTCTACACCAGTTAATGCCATTCTAATCCTCCAGAGTTGACATAGTTTAAACTGTTTGAATAGTTTTATTTCATACAGTTAATAAAAATAACCTACATAAGTTCATCAATCATTTTTTCCACTGCTTCAATTGCCTTTGGATGCCGCATCACTAAAATCTCAGCTCCTGCGATAAGCATACTCACTGCAGTAACAGCTTCCCATGCGATTCCTCTTTCTTCAGTATTACCCCATAATGGCACATCTTTTTCATCAGCAATGGTTTCTTTAACTTTCCAAACATACATTCCCACATCACCTAATATTGGTTGCTGCATGGTGGGGTCATTTTGAGCAAGTCCGGCTAATCTGATTCTTTCCATAACAGAATAAGTATATTCAAGACCATAACCCAGCGCAGAACACATTGGATCAATTATTATTTTTTCCTTATCAAATCCCATTTGTGTAATAAGGATATTCAATTGTTTAGAAAGATTTATATCGAGCTCTGACATAGCAATGAGTTTATGATTATTTGCAATGGCAGCCGCAGCAATTGTTTTATAATTTGCTTCCTGCGCTTTCCCGATTATGCAATTTCTGTCTTTAGATGCTTCTGCTGCAGCAATTAAAACCGAAGAATCTTTCTCGGTATGGTTGCTTCCGAGAATTATAAGAGGAATATCTATTGAATCAATAACCTCTTTTACAGTTTTTGCAGCATCTTCAGAGCTGCGGTTTTCTCTATCAGGATGTGTTCCTATAAGTCTCAGTGCTATAGCTTTTGCATTTAAAATATCCTGACAATATTTTGCCCATGATACCGGATTTGCACAAACATCTAAATAAGGTTTTTGTACGGATTCAGGCCAGTCCGAAGGCGGCACATCATGTATTTCATAAGCAATTAAAGGCCTGTTTGAAAAAGCACCTTCAAAAGAATGAAAAGGAAGTACATTTTCACCTCCAACAGTAATTTCCTTTTGACCTGTTCCTATTGAGACGGAATACACCCTTCCGGGATAGGTTTCCTTAGGCGGGATAAAAGCCATCTTAATCTTCCTCCTGTTTAGAAAGTCTGTAAAGTCTATTTTGATTACATTTCCACTCTGTTTTTTAATGACAGAGTGAATGATGCAACCTCAAAAAACCATGCAAACTTTGTTTTTACATCTCTAAATATGAATGGGCATACAATGTTTTACCCATAATCACATCAATAGTCTTAACGGTGGGTGCTACATCATGTGGATCTGCAATAGCTGCAGTTAACCCTTCATAAGCAAGAAGCGAAAGATAGTGATTGTTCAAAATTGGTCTTAATTCTTTCGGACATCCGTTTGAAATATTACTAAGACCTACAACTGTTTTCATGGGTGGGTCATTCAACTCCTGAAACATCTTAACAGCCTGTATTACTTTCAAAGCATGATCCTGTGATGTGGAAATCTGAAGAACAAGTGGATCAAGGTATAAGTCTTCAAGCGGAACACCATATTCAGCAGCTCTTGCCATTATCTCTGCTGCTATCGCAGCTCTTTCTTCAGCATCTGCGGGGAGTCCACCTTTTCCAACAGTCAACCCAATAATTTGTGAATTATATTTTGCGGCAAGCTCGAGCATTGCAAATCTTTCAGGATCATTTGAAGTTGAATTAATCAGAGGCCTTCCCCATTCATTGTTATGAATTTTTAAACCTGCTTCTATTGCTTTATAATTGGTAGTATCAAGACAGACTGGTAATTTAACAACCTCCTGAATCGTCGTTACCATCCATTCCATTAATTCTTCTCCATTATCTTCAGCGGGTCCTATATTTGCATCTATCATTCCTGCTCCTGCTTTCCATTGAGAAATAGCAATATCCTGAATAGGTTTTTTATCTTTTTTCATCATTGCTTCTCTTACTCTTTTAGCAATAATGCTTAATTTTTCGCCTATTATTAACATAATTACCCGCTCTCCTTTCTGACTATGAGGGGCGATTCACGAAATCAATCGGGAATCGCCCCTACTTTTTATTTCTTGCTTTCTACATCTTTTCCAAAATTAACAGGTTCAGAAAAATAACATAAATTTAAATAAAAGTAAAGTGTTTTTTTTAGCAACAGATATTTTTTAAATTTGTTAAAAATTTTTATTGACAATTTTTTCTTGATTTTTATTTTATAATAGTTATACAATTTCATGTCTTTTTATTTGACAAATTTTTATTGTTATAATATCTTTTTAAGATATTCAGCAAGTATTATTGGAAGGAGGTGAAAATTCAATGAAGAAAATAATAGCATTAGTATTATCATTAATGTTACTGGTTGCATTTACAATTGGTTGCAAACCAGCAGAGCAGCCAAAACAAGAGGCACCGGCTCCTGCAGCACCTGCAGCACCTGAGAAACCGGCTGAGGCTCCTGCAGCACCGGCTGCACCTGAGAAACCGGCTGAGGCTCCTGCAGCACCGGCTGCACCAGCACATAAATAATTGTATTGATTTTGAAAGGGGGCACTTTCTTTTTTATGATTTTGCCCCCTTCACTTTTTTAATTGAAATTGGTATATTTAAAAAGTCCTTTTGTTTAATTTTAAAGAGTGGGCAGTCCCACTCTTTTGTTTTATATAATGTTTGACATAAAATTATAAATAATGAGAGAAATCATTATTAAATCTTAAGATATTTATTTTAAGTTTATGGAAGAGATTAAACAGAAACTTTTTATACTTGCAAAAAAGATTGCTGATCAGCATTCTGTTGATATATTTGATATTGAAATTCTCGGAAAAGGAAAAATGCTTTTACGTATTATGATTGATAAACCTGAAGGTGTAACACTCGATGACTGCGAACAATTCAGCAGAAGCCTTAGTGCTTTGCTTGATATAGAAGATCCTTTTGAAGGTCCATATACTCTCGAAGTATCTTCACCCGGACTTGACAGACCTTTAAAAAAGCCAGAGGATTTTGAGAATAATACAGGTAAGCTTGCAAGAATTGTAACATCAGAGAAAATAAATAATCAGAGTTTTTTTATAGGAAGAATCTTAAAAGTGCAGAATAACATAATTGTTATATTGACAAAAGAAAAAGAAATTAAAATTCCGTTTGATAAAATAAAAAAAGCTAATCTGGAGATAGAAATTTAATGTCCAAAGAACTCTGTTATGTAATAGATCAGATAAGCAGAGAAAAGGGAATTCCGCGTGAGGTTCTCATCGAAACTTTGCGTTCTGCTTTGCTTTCTGCAGTACGTAAAAAATTCGGTGGAAGAACAAATATAGATTTAAAAATTGACCCGAAAACCTGTGTTATATCAGCGTATGAAATTAAAAGAATTGTTACACAGGTAACAAATAAAGATGAAGAAATTTCTGTTGCTGAAGCATCAAAATTCAAACCAGATGCTATAGAAGGAAACATTGCAAATGTGCCTTTAGATTTACACGATTTTAGCAGAATAGCAGCCCAGACAGCCAAACAGGTGATATTCCAGAGAGTAAAGGAAGCTGAAAGAGATGCTATTTATAATGAGTTCAGAGATAAAATAGGTCAGGTCGTGTCAGGAATGGTGATGAGAAAAGAAAAAGGTTTATACTTTCTAAATCTTGGCAAAACAGATGCGATCCTTCCAATTAAAGAGACTCTTCCGAATGAAAATCTTAAAAGAGGTGATACAGTTAAAGCTTATATCGAGGATGTAAGAATCACTTCAAAAGGTCCTGTTATCATGCTTTCAAGAGCTAACCCTCAATTTGTTTCATCTTTATTTAGGATGGAAGTGCCTGAAATAAATGATGGTACAGTAATAATCAAGAATATAGTAAGGGAACCGGGAGAGAGAACAAAAATTGCAGTTTTTTCAAAAAATCCTTCGATAGACCCTGTCGGAGCCTGTGTTGGCATGAAAGGCACAAGAGTCCAGTTAATTGTTCGTGAACTCCGCGGAGAAAGAATTGACATTATCCATTGGACAGATGACCCGAGGCAGCTCATAGCAAGAGCATTGAGCCCTGCGACTGTTGATAGAATTGGCATTAATGAAGAATCAAAGACAGCTATGGTCATAGTTAATGATCAGCAGCTTTCCATAGCCATCGGGAAAAAAGGACAAAATGTAAGGCTCGCGATGAAACTCACGGGATGGGACATTGACATTCTGAGCGAAACTGAATATTCAAAAATGAAAATAGAAGAAGCTGACAAAACATTTACAACGCCTTCGACTGATGGCGAAAAATCTGCGTGATTTCCCACTTCAATATATAAAAGGAGTCGGTCCTGAAAGGGCTAAACTGCTTTTCCGCGTTGGTATAAAAAACATTAAAGACGCTCTTTATTTTCTGCCTTATAGATACGAGGATCGCAGTAATATAAAAAAAATATGTGATCTTACCTATGGAAAACTCGAAACCGTTTCCGGCACGATTATCTCAGCCGAATTAATAAAAACCCCAAGGAAAAGACTCCATATTTTTGAGCTGTTAATAAACGATGGCACAGCAATTCTCAAGGCAAAATGGTTCAATCAACCATATATGAAAAAAGTTTTTAAAAAAGGTGATCAGATTCTTTTATGTGGAATAGTAAAGAGGAATTCTTATTACGGCACAGGTTTTGAGATGGATAATCCCGAATATGAAATACTCTCCGATAACACAGAAACCCATATTCATTTGAATCGAATTGTACCTATATACAGTGTTACAAAAGGGCTTGGTGTCCGTCAGATGAGGACAATCATTTTCAATGTGCTCGAAACCTATCTCAACGAGATAGAAGATGTCATACCAGAAGATATATTGAAAAGAAACGGACTCCGCAGGCTAAACGAATGTCTTTATAATGTTCACTTCCCCGAAACAGGAACTGATATTGATTCACTCAATAAAGGTGCAAGTGAATATCACAGACGAATCTCATTTGATGAACTATTCATGCTCCAGCTCGGACTTGCTATATTGAAAAAAAGAAAAACTATTGAAAAAGGTATTTCATTCAGCCCTTCTGGTAGATTATTAAAAAATCTTTTGAGCAGGCTCCCATTTCAGCTTACTGATGCCCAGAACAGAGTATTTAATGAAATTCTGACTGACATGAAAAAACCTCAACCAATGAACCGTTTGATTCAGGGTGATGTTGGTTGCGGAAAGACAATTATTGCTTTAATGGCAATGATTACCGCTACAGAGTGCGGTTATCAATCAGCTTTGATGGCGCCTACCGAAATACTTGCTGAACAGCATTATCTTAATATTTATAGATTGGTTGATGAATTAGGAATTAAAGTTTGTCTTCTAACTTCAGGGGTTAAAGATAAACCTTTTGATATAATTGCAAACGGAGAAGTCAATATTGTAATTGGAACACATGCATTAATTCAGGAAGGAATTAAATTCAAGAAACTCGGACTTGTAGTTATAGATGAACAGCATAGATTTGGAGTTATGCAAAGAGCACTTCTCAGAAAAAAAGCATATAATCCCGATGTTCTCGTAATGACCGCCACACCTATACCAAGAACTCTGGCTCTAACATTATATGGAGACCTTGATTATTCAATAATTGATGAGCTACCCCCGAACAGAATGCCTGTAAAGACTCTTGTTTTCAGAGAATCCGAAAAAAAAGCTGTTTATAATTTAATCTATAGTGAAACAAAAAAAGGCAGACAGGTCTATGTAGTATATCCAGTAATTGAAGAATCAGAAAAAACAGACCTCAGATCAGCGACTCTTGGCAAAGAAGCATTTGAGAAGATATTTCCATCTTTAAAAATAGGTATTATTCATGGAAGAATGAAACCTCAAGAAAGAGAAGAAATAATGTCAAAATTTAAAAATGGAGATATTGATATTCTGGTAAGCACAACTGTTATAGAAGTCGGAGTTGATGTACCGAATGCTACTGTTATGATTATCATACATGCCGAAAGATTTGGATTATCACAGCTACATCAATTAAGGGGAAGAATCGGCAGAGGTTCACATCAGTCATATTGCATATTGCTTGCATATGAACCGATTGGCGAAGAAGCTTTAAGGAGATTAAAAATAATGGAGAAAAGTTCAGATGGTTTTAAGATAGCAGAAGAAGACCTCGATATAAGAGGACCCGGTGAATTCTTCGGGACAAGACAATCAGGATTACCAGATCTTAAATCCGCAAACATAATCAGAGATTATCAGCTTTTAAAATCAGCAAGATACGAAGCTTTCAAACTTATTGAAACCGATCCGGAAATACAAAATTATCCTTTATTGAAAAAATCTCTTGAAAACTTCTGGAAAGGCAAAATGGAATTATTTAAGACAGCATGACCCGAAAATATTGTTTTTGTTATCTTCTAAAAATAAATTTTCTTACAATATCTGCATTTTCTCGATTGAATTTTCAGGTTAGCATATATTCTTTGCATCATTTTATATAAAAATGTAAAATGTTTCTTAGAGGTTACTATGTGGAGAAAGGTTAAAATTAACTTTGAAAGAGGTATTGAAAAGATAAAATGGTTTTCTGCAATATTTGCAGAAAGAACCAGGATAGAACTTCTGGTCATAAAATTGCTTTATCAGTCAAACAAAATGGAAAAACATAAAGATGAATTAATGAAAACCATCGGGAAAAGAATAATCGAATTAAAAGGACAACCCGAAAAATATATACTAAAAGATAGAACAATAAACGAGGCTCTAAATGAAATAGAGCAATTAAACAAAGAAATTGATGAAATCAGGAAAAAAGCATCCGATATCAGTAGCTTATAAAATCAGGACATTCTTTTAATTATGTTTATCTATATAATTGTTTTCATATTCGGATTATTAACAGGCTCTTTCTTGAATGTATGTATATACAGAATTCCGAGAAATATCTCAATTATCTGGCCTGCGTCAAGATGTCCTTCATGCAATGTACCGATAAAGTTTTATGACAATATTCCAATTTTAAGCTACATCTTTCTCGGTGGCAAATGCAGATATTGTAAAAACAGTATTTCTTTCAGGTATCCTCTCGTGGAATTTCTCAACGGGGTCTTATATATTATTGTGATTAACAAATTTGGTATCGAATGGCACAGTATTTTTTATTTTATTTTTTGTTCTGCTCTTATTGTTATTACTTTCATTGATTTTGATTTTCAAATAATTCCTGATAGAATAACTCTCCCTGGAATTTTTATAGGTCTTATTGCCGGGTCATTATTGCTCCCGGATCCTTTCACAAGAATTTCGTATCTCGGATGGAAATCATCAATTATCGGTTCATCTATAGGCTTTGCATTATATTCTTTAATTGCATTTTCAGGAAGTAAAATATTCAAAAAAGAAGCAATGGGCGGTGGAGATATCAAAATGATGGCAATGGTTGGTGCGGTTATCGGCTGGAAAGGGGTAATACTTACAACTTTCTTGGGCAGTCTCACGGGGTCCGTCGCAGGGATTGTTTCAATGATTATTCACGGCAGAGAGAAAGGCTCCCTGATTCCTTTTGGTCCTTTTCTTGCCTTTGGTTCTATTATTTCACTATTCTATGGACAGGAAATTGTTTTCTGGTATCTTAACGAGATATTAAGATGACACCTGAATTAATGATTCTTTACTCTATTTTCGTCTTAATTATAGCTCTTCTGATTTTTTATCTTATCAGGATGTTTATCAAATATTTTTCTGCGAAAAAGAAGACTGAAGAAAAAGACATGTCAAAGGTAAGCTTTGTTGTGGATACTTTTCATGAACTCGTAGCAAAATTAAAAGAAAAAGAAAAAGAACTGGAATTATTAAGAAAAAAAGCTGAAGACAAGGTGGTTGCTATAGAAGGATATAATGAAAATATACTTCAGAGTGTACCGAGCGGTGTAATAAGTTTTGATAATGAGTTAAAAATAACCAAAATCAATCAATCAGCAGAAAAAATACTCGGTATTAGCAGCATGGATACCACTGGTAAATTTTACTATGAGGTATTTAAAGATCCTGTTAAAGAATTAATTCATAGCAGAAAAATCATTGAAAGACAGGAAATAAACTATATAACACCACATGGAAGAAGAATATGGCTTGGATTAACTCTTTCGCCTTTAAGAGACAGCAATGGATTGCCAATCGGACAGATACTTGTTTTCACAGACCTGACACATCTTAAGGCAATAGAATCACAAATTCAATTAAGGGATAAATTATCGAGTCTCGGTGAAATATCAGCCGGCATTGCCCATGAATTAAGAAATCCAATGGGAGTAATTGCAGGTTATACGAAAATTCTTTCAAAAAAGTCTGATGAATCTTTAATGCCCATCATTGATGCAATTTCCAAAGAAATAAGTGTAATGGACAGAATAATTTCTGACTTTTTATCTTTTTCAAAACCAGCAAATCTTGCTATAACTGATATTGATATTAAAATGCTTATTGAAGACTGTGTGAAAGCCTTGGCAGTTGAAAGAAATGATATCAAAAAAAACCTTGAACTCGATAATTTGCCTGCTATTAGGGGTGACGAAGTTTTACTTCGACAGGCTTTTATAAATCTTATACAAAATGCTATTGAAGCAATGCCTTCTGGCGGAAATTTAAATGTAAAAGGAGTTACTGTACATACACATGACGGAGAATTCCTTGATATTCTTATTTCGGACACGGGTCATGGCATATCAGAAGACTTAAGAAGCAAAATATTTTTACCTTTTTTTACCACAAAAGAAAAAGGAACAGGGCTTGGACTTGCGATTGTACATAAGATTATAATTTCTCATGGTGGAAACATAACTGTTGATTCAACTCAAAATGGCACTACTTTTAGAATACGACTCAGGGTGAAATGAGTTTCGGGATTGAATATATTATACATCTTAATTTTAAGGGGGTATTATGTCAAAAATAACAATTGTTGACCTTATGAAGAAAAAAAGCATGAAACAAAAAATAACAATGTTAACCGCGTACGATTTCCCATTTGCAAAAATTGTGGATGAAGCTGGAATAGATTTAATTCTTGTTGGAGACTCTGTCGGTATGGTTGTACAGGGACTTGATAACACATTGCCTGTTACAATGGATGAAATGATTTATCACACGAAAATTGTATCAAGAGGTGTACAGAATGCTATGGTTGTCGGAGATCTGCCTTTTATGTCTTATCAGACAAGCATAGAAGAAGGTGTCAGAAACGCCGGAAGATTTCTTAAAGAAGCAGGAGCGTCAGCAGTAAAAATTGAGGGTGCTGCAGACTTTGCAGATCTTATCAGAGCAATGATTAAATCAGATATTCCTGTTATGGCTCATATCGGACTCACTCCGCAGGCGATTCATAAAATAGGAGGATTTAAAGTTCAAGGTAAAACACAGGATGCTGCTAAAAGACTGCTTGAAGAGGCTCATATTGCTGAAGATGCAGGAGCTTTTTCAATAGTTCTCGAAGCTGTACCAATGCATGTAGCTGAAAAAATTACAAATGAATTGACAATTCCAACAATTGGTATTGGCGCAGGCCCGAATTGTGATGGACAGGTATTAGTTCTTCATGATCTTCTTGGTTTATATGAAAGATTTCTACCTAAATTTGCAAAACGCTATGTCAATCTTAAAGAAGAAGCTTTAAAAGCAATAAGTTTATATAAAGTTGAAGTTGAACAGGGATTATTTCCATCCGAAGAACATAGTTTTAAATAAAATTCATATATCGCAACTGACTATCAAAGTTCGTTTGAAATAAAGCAAATGGCGAAAATCTATGAACTATGAGTAATAGTTAAAAACAATATTTGCATTTCTGGATTTATTCTTATTATCTGCTTTTCTTAGTTTGAAACTTTTAGTTTTTTATGCTTTTTGGAAGAGAAGAATTACACTTATTCTTCTGTTGCGAGGGTCGCTTGGGTCCTCTTTTATTAAAGGCTCCTTATCAGCATAGCCAGCTACTTTCGTTAAGTTTGACGGATTTAATCCATTTTTTTCTAATTCTTTTTTTGCAGCGAGAGCTCTTTCCGTCGAAAGATCCCAATTGCTGTAATTCAATTTTTTAAAACTTACAGAATCAGTATGACCTTCAACAGCTATCTGATTGGGCATATATTTTAAACTATCCCCAATAACAGCAAGAATTCTCTGCGCAAGTGGAGTTGGTCTTGCAGAACCACTTTCAAACATTGGTTTGCCTTCCTGATCTACAAGCTGAATTCGTACTCCACCTTCAAAAACGTCTATCATTATCTGGTCTTTGATGTCATTTAGTTTTTCATTAATTGCCTGACCAAGTATTGCTCTGAACTCCTCTGGTTTAACATTATAATTTCCCTGCATTTCGCTTGGAACTTTTCTTGAAGATTCACCTGCTTCATTGAAAAGTTCACTTGATTTATCCATAAAAGATTGTCCGCTTTCACTGAATATAGTAAAATGCTTAAAATATGCTGCAACTCTTGCTCTTTTTTCGGGTGACACCATTGTAATTAGCCACATTAAAAGAAAAAACGCCATTAAAGCAGTAATAAAATCAGCATATGCGACTTTCCATGAACCACCATGCTCTTCAGCATGTGCTTTTTTAACAACTTTTTTTATTATTATCGCTTTATCTTTCATTATTTATTTTTTACCTCTGACAGCTTTTTCAAGCTCATCAAATGTAGGTCTTTCATGTCCTGAAATTGCTCTTCTTCCAAATTCAACCGCCATTTGCGGAGGCGAACCGCCCACAAAAGCAACTATTGCAATTTTTATTACTTTATAAAATGTATCCTCTTCTGCAACACGATGCTCTATTTTTGCAGCCATAGGTCCAACAAAACCATAAGACATTAGAACACCAAGAAATGTTCCAACCAATGCTGCTCCTACGCTATGTCCGAGAACAGCTGGCGGCTGATCAATTTTACCCATTGTGAGTACAACACCAAGAACTGCGGCAACAATACCGAGTCCTGGCAGGGAATCTGCAATTTTTGCAACAGTTTTTGAAGGTATCATAGCTTCATGAAATCTTGTTTCTATTTCAAGATCCATAAGGCTGTCAAGTTCATGAGGTGGAACATTGGTTGTTATAATAACTTTCAGATTATCGCATATAAAATTAAGGTGATTCTTACTCTCAAGAACACTCTTATACTTCGAAAAAATTGCGCTTTTTGAAGGATTTTCAATATCAGATTCTATTGATATTAATCCCTCTTTTCTAATCTTTGAAAAAAGCTGATAAAGTAATGTCAGCAATTCCAGATGTTTTTCTTTACTATGATCTTTTGCGGTAAAAACTCCGATTATACTTGTAATAACCGCTTTAACCACTTTCATTGGAGAAGAAATCAATAAAGCTCCTATAACAGCTCCAAAAATAATTACAAATTCAGCGGGCTGAAACAATACATGGAGGTTGCCTTTTTCCATAAGGAAACCTCCGATTACACAGACTATTACTACAGCTATACCTATAAATGATAACATTCGTTATTTACCTGTTTAATCTTTTATCGTCTTTTTAGAATATTTTTTTAGTTTTTGAAAAAATTTTTTTTGAATATAATTTAAGCAATTTTATAAATGGGCTTAAGGTATTTATCAATATATTCTGCGAGGATTCAAGTTATTATCTGTACATTACCTTTGCTCTGTTTTTCATAAGGCAATTCAATTATAAAAGTGGTTCCTTCATCTTTTTTGCTTTCTACTTTTATTTCGCCACCATGTTCAGCTATTATTCCATGTGCGATAGAGAGACCAAGACCTGTGCCTGTTCCAACAGGTTTTGTTGTGAAAAAAGGATCAAATATTCTTGAAATAATATTTTGAGGTATTCCACAACCATTATCAGAAATGTTAATTATTATTTTACTTTTATCAGTGTTAAATAATGTTTCAAATGTTACTTTTCCATTTTCAATCCCGGAATCAACTATTGCATGTTCTGCGTTTAAAAGAATATTTAGGATTACCAATTGAATTTGCTGTGGATCAATTAATGTAAAAGGTACCTCTGAATATTTTCTTATAATTTCTATGTTATTTTTTCTAAGCCAGTAGCTTCTAAGCTCAATAGTCCGATCTATAATATCATTCACAGATTCGAGAGTTCTTGAAGGGGATTTTTGTCTTGAAAAAGTAAGAAGATTCTCAATAATATGTTTACAGCGTTCAGCGCCATTTAACATTTTTTGTAGTCCAGTTGTAATTTGTTCATCCTTTGACTTCATTTTCAAAAGCTCAGCATATGTTATTATTCCAGTTATAGGATTATTTATTTCGTGTGCAATACCTGATATAAGAAGTCCCAATGAAGCAAGTTTATAGGAATGATATAACTGTTCTTTTAACCTGTACATTTCTGAAATATTTTTCATTACATAAATATTAAAATCTTTATCATTATAATTAAACGGAAATACACTTATTAAATATGTCTGTTCCCCGATTATTTTTTCTTCAGTTTTAGAAATTCTGTCATCGCTCATCTCTTTGAGCATTTTTGCCGTATCATCGCCAAAAAGTCCCGAAAGACTCAGACCGATTAAATCTTTTGGATGTTTATTGAACATCTCTGATAACGCTTTATTAGCTCTAAATATTTTTAATTCATTATCAGTAATAAGAATATAGTCCCTTATTCCATCTATAACCGCAACCCAGAGTTTCTGGCTTTCGCTAATAAGCCATTCTCTCTCAGCCCTTTCAGTTTCAAGTTCATATCTTGCGATTGCGCGGTCTAAAACAAAAGGATATGCATAAAAAGACCTTGTATTTCTTAGAACACAGTCTAATGCTCCTTTTTTAATTGCTTCACTAACCATTGCTTCATTACGTTCTTCAAAAATAAGAATTACAGGAATAGATATATTCATCTTTTTTATTCTATAAAGAAAATCATACCCATCCATGTCAGGCAATTGTTCGCTTGCAAAAATAGCTTTTATATTATTTTTCTTAATTATTTTAATTCCTGATTCTGCGTTTTCTGTAAAGACAAGTTCCGAGTTTTCCCCGTGATTTTTGAAAATTTTACTAAGAAGATTCTTTCTCAGAGGCTTATCTGTTATAAAAAGTATTTTTTGTTCCATATTCCTTTATTCTTTAGACCTGGTGTATTTAAAAATGCTTTAACTAACTCAGGATCAAATTGCGTATTGGAACATCTTACCATTTCTTCCAATGCAAATTCATGAGACCTTGCTTTTCTGTAAGGCCTTGAAGAAGTCATTGCATCATATGAATCCGCCAATGCTATAATTCTGACTATTAATGGTATTTGCTCACCTCTTAAACCATCTGGATAGCCTGTTCCATCAAATCTCTCATGATGATTTCTTATAATTGGCTTTTCTTTTTCAAAAAATTTCAAAGGTTTCATTATATTATCACCGATAACAGTATGCTGCCTTATTTCTTCAATTTCTTCATTTGATAGTCTGTCAGGTTTAAGAAGCACAGTGTCTCTCACCCCTATTTTCCCGATATCATGAAGATAGCCGCCAAATCTAATTGCTTCTTTATCTTCTTCTGAAAGCCCGATAACATCTGCAATTTCAAGCGAATAAGAAGTCACCCTCTCAGAATGATGCCTTGTGTAAGGATCTCTTGCCTCTATTATAATAACCAAAGATTTCAGCGCGCTCACCAGATTATTATATAAAACATCATAAAGAGCATTATTTTCAATCCTTAAAGCCGCTTTTTTAGCAAAATTAAGCGCAAGATATATTTCATCTTCAGAAAATCCAAGTCCATCAGATTTTTCTGCAAGATTTAAAATTCCAAAAACCTCATTATTAACACTCAAAGGGATTGAAAGAAAAGATGAATTTATAATAGCATCTGAATGCGGGTTTATTTCACCGCATTTTGCAATATAATGATTTTTCGAAGAAATTACCTTTTCAAAAAATGTATTCTTAAGAGGAATTATATCTTTTTTTACTCCAATAGAACTTTTTATCTTCAAAACATTATTTTCAATTAAGCCAAAAGAAGCTTCTTTTACTACAAATAGTCTTGTTACCATTCCCACTATTCTTTCATATATTTCACGGTTATTATGTAGCCCATCAAGTTCGGTTGAAAGTGTTTGAAAAACACTTATTTCCTGCAGCTTGCTGAAAAGCTCTGCATTTAGTTTTTCAATTGATGCTTTCTGGTCATATTTTATTTCAATATTATCTAAAAGCTTTTTTTCACCTATTATTTTGTTTGCAAGAGAAATCACCTTATCAATCTTAAAAGGTTTTGTAATAAAATCATATGCACCTTCTTTCATTGCAGCGACTGCATTTTCAATGGTTGAATATCCTGTAATCACAACTACCGGCACATCTGAATTTATTTTTTTCGCTTCTCTGAGCAAATCCATTCCATTGACATCAGGCATGGTAAGATCTGTAAATACAATATCGTATTTTGTATCTTTTATTTTTTCAATGCCTTCATCTCCGTTTATTGCTATTTCTGTATTATATCCTCCCACACTTGAAAGTATCTCAGCAAGCGCATCACGAATCATTGGATCATCATCCACTATAAGAACTTTTGAATTATTCATTACCCCTAATCAACCTTTCTTTTAGTATCTCTGCATCCTGATGTGTTATTATGTTTGAAGCCTTGAGGTTCTCTATTTTTTCTATCCATGCTGCGGTCAAATCCGGACTATTGCTTTTTACGACAGTTTTAATTAATTGAATATCTCTATATGCATCTCTCAGGCTTTTCTTTAATTCACGATTTTCTTGAATAAGTTGTGCTCTTCTGTAAATTTTTTCTGCAAGAAGTATTATTTCCTGTATTTTAAAAGGCTTGGTCAGGTAATCATATGCTCCGTCTTTTATAGCACTTAATGCTGTATCAAGTGTGCCATATGCTGTCAATATCACAACTACAGTATCAGGATTATTTTTGACAGAATATCTTAAAACTTCATATCCATCTACTCCCGGCATTCTAAGATCTGTTATCACAAGATCTATATCTTCCACTCTAAGTATTTTAATTGCATCGATACCGTCCTTTGCGGATACAACCGAATAGCCCTCATCCTTTAGCAGAGAACTTATTGCATCCCTTACTATTTCATCATCATCAGCTATTAGTATTTTAAAATCAAATTTAGTTTTCATTAAAAAATGTAAAAATATATTCCTGTAAATAAAGTTTAATATTCAAAATTAATCCGAATGCTTAATCCTTTCCATTACTTCATTCCGAGCTTTTTCAAATATCTGCTTCTTTCGCGCCTCAGAAGATATATTCACTATATCTTGAGGATCTTCATGCTCTTTCTCTAAAATAGTTGTAGGATTAATTTTTGAGATTCTGTTGTAAAGATTTACAACTTCTCCAATCTGATATGGAAAAATACTCATTTCCCTGCCTCCTGCAATGTTATTTTTTGCTTAAACTCCTTTTCCCTTTTTTACCCTGATAATATTATCGGTATTAAATATAAAAAACTTTAATCATTTGCAATTATTTTTTTAGTTTTTTTATTTTTTTCATTAAAGTTTGAAATAATTGTTCCGATAAAAAAATCAAAACAAAAGAAAGGAGGTGGAAAGAAAGTAGCAACAAAGCAAAAATAAGGTCATCGGTCAATAAAAAAATCCGATAAGAAATATCGGAAATTAAAACCTAGAAAAGGAGATTAAAAATGGCTATTAATGACATATCTTTAACTCTCGGAATGAGAGCAAATCTAACAAGTCTTCAGCAGACAGTTGATCTTTTAAACCGCACTCAGGAAAGATTAAGTACCGGCAAAAAAGTAAACAGTGCTCTGGATGATCCCACAAACTATTTTGTCGCAAGAGACCATATGAACCGCGCTTCAGACCTTGCAGCTCGCAAAGACGGAATGAGCGAAGCAATTCAAACAGTCAAAGCTGCAAATGCAGGTATTGAGGGTATTACAAAACTTATAGAAGCAGCAAAAGGTCTTACACAATCAGCGCGTTCTGCAGATGCAACAGGCAGAGATACTCTTGCAGCACAATTTGATGCATTGCTCGACCAGATAGATGAACTTGCAAGTGATTCAGGGTATAAAGGTATTAATCTTCTTAATGATGATGATATTACAGTTGACTTTAATGAAGATGGCAGCAGCTCTTTAACAATAAATGGTTTTGACGCTACTGTATCAGGTCTCGGCATATCTACAGCTACTAATGATTGGGCAGATGATACAGATATTGATGCTGCTGTAAGCGACCTTGACACTGCCTTGAATACACTACGTTCTGAAGCTTCTAAGCTTGCATCCAATATGAGTGTTGTTACCATAAGACAGGAATTTACTACAGGACTGATTAATACATTACAAACAGGAGCTGACAAACTTACACTTGCTGATATGAATGAAGAAGGCGCCAATATGTTGATGCTTCAGACAAGACAGCAGCTTGGAACAGTTGCCCTGTCTCTCGCTTCACAGGCAGCTCAGTCCATTTTGAGATTATTTTAAAAATAACTAAAAAAAGGGGGATAAATATCCCCCTTTCAAAGATAAGAATATGGCACTAAAAATTTCATTAAAACCACATGAGCGCTTGATAATGGGTGGCTCAGATATTACAATCATTCGTAATGGTGAAAATTCAAACGATTTAATAATTGAAAACAAAATACCCATCCTTATCCGCGGTAAAGATATAATGCTTGAGAAAGATGCAACATCTCCCTGCAAAAAGATTTATTTTGTAATACAGCTAATGTACCTTGATAGGAATAATTTGTCTGAATATCACAGGATATACTGGAAATTTGTTCATGATATACTTGAAGCAGCTCCAAGCACATTAGGATTTCTTGACAATATCAGCGAACATATTCTGTGTGAAAGATATTATCAAGCACTTAAAGTTACTCGTCAATTAATAGATTATGAACAGTTATTAATGAAACACGCAAAAAATAGCCAAAATAATCCTGATAATTACAATTTAATCGCACCTGTCTGAACCCTTTATTACCCTATTTTGTCCCGCCCCTCCTATTATTGCCCCGGTATTATTACCGGGGCTTATTCTTCATTGTTTGTAAAAGCTTAACCCAGAAAATGTTATTGAAATAATGCAAATTTTGCGAAAATAAAAAAGGCTGAAGGCTGAAGTATGAGTGTGCTTCGCTCCTGATTAAAAAAAGACCCGTGATTTTGTTTCATAAATTGAATTATTGCCATTTTATTATGTTATTAGTTAGTTAACATAAACTATAAGCTCTTTGCTCTTCGCTAAGTTAAAGGGGCAGGTGGAGATCAAAAAATAAATTTATTTTTTCCATCTGCACTTTTTCAGTTAAAGTTTTTCAATAGAATTTCCGATAAATCCACTAAAGACATAAAATAGATCCAGAAGGAGGTGAGAGACTTTCAGGATCAATGTCTTGAGGAAATATTTCAGGAGATATTGTATAAACAAACTGGCAAGGATTGCCAGAAATTAACCTTAGGACAAGGAGATTAAAAATGGCTATTAATGACATATCTTTAACTCTCGGAATGAGAGCAAATCTAACAAGTCTTCAGCAGACAGTTGATCTTTTAAACCGCACTCAGGAAAGATTAAGTACCGGCAAAAAAGTAAACAGTGCTCTGGATGATCCCACAAACTATTTTGTCGCAAGAGACCATATGAACCGCGCTTCAGACCTTGCAGCTCGCAAAGACGGAATGAGCGAAGCAATTCAAACAGTCAAAGCTGCAAATGCAGGTATTGAGGGTATTACAAAACTTATAGAAGCAGCAAAAGGTCTTACACAGTCAGCGCGTTCTGCAGATGCAACAGGCAGAGCTACTCTTGCAGCACAATTTGATGCATTGCTCGACCAGATAGATGAACTTGCAAGTGATTCAGGGTATAAAGGTATTAATCTTCTCGGAGGTGATGATTTAACTGTTGATTTTAATGAAGATGGTAGCAGCTCACTTACTGTTAGTGGGTTTGACGCAACTGTTGGAGGAGATCTCAATATTGATACGGCAACAAATGATTGGGTAGCTGACACAGATATAGATGCTGCTGTTAGTGATCTTGACGCAGCTCTTGGAACATTAAGATCAAAGGCTTCTACTCTTGCTGCGAATTTAAGCGTTATAACTATCCGTCAGGATTTTACAAGTGGCATGATTAACACATTACAGACTGGTGCAGATAAGCTCACGCTCGCTGATATGAACGAAGAAGGAGCTAATATGCTGATGTTGCAAACAAGACAGGCTCTTGGAACTACTGCATTGTCATTAGCATCACAAGCAGCACAGTCTGTATTGAGGTTATTTTAATATTAACAGATTAGGGGGGGGTAACTCCTCCCCTTAATCTTCAGGGGCCGGGTGATAAAATGTTAATAGGGAAAATAGGATTAAATATTTTCAACATTTATCCTGATAATTTAAAAAAGGATAGCGAACGCAGTTTGCACAAAAACAGCGAGAGCAAAGATCAATCTAAAGAAAACACTACAACTACAAAAAATACTGTCAAACATTCTGATACGGATTTCAATCTTGATAAATTACATACTGAATCACAAAAAATAAAACAGGTGATAGAAGATTATATTTCAAATGTTAAAAATCAGGGTGTATCTATTAACAAATTCTATCCACCATATCCGCCAGGTAGTGAAGACAGGATAAAGTTACTTAAATCCTTTCCTTTATTCAGAGAACAAATAGCCCGGTTCTCACTTGAAAAGACTGAAAAAACACGAATAACTGTACCTGAAAATTCGCGTATTCAAGAACTTGAAGCAGAGATAAAAAGCATGGAAATAAAGAAATCTTTTGCAGATTCAGGCTCATATAGTATAACTTTAAATCAATCTGCGTTGTTAAATATGGGATAAACAGATGGCTCTGAAAATTTCATTAAAACCACAGGAAAGGATAATAATAGGCGGCGCTGTCGTAAAGAACGGCAGCGCACGTTCTATTCTTGTTATAGAAAATGACGTACCCATATTGAGAGAAAAGGATATAATGAGTGAAAAAGATGCCAGCACCCCATGCCGCCGTATATATTTTGTAGTGCAGCTCATGTATATAGATGAAAAAAATTTAAGAGAATATCACAATCTTTACTGGAAGCTTATTCGCGATTTACTAAAAGCTGCACCAAGCCTGCTTGGCATTGTTGATCAAATAAGTGAATATATTCTTGCCAATAAATATTACAGGGCATTAAAACTTGCCCGTAAATTAATTAACTATGAAGAGGAGGTTGTAAACAATGTTCGCAACACAACAAATAGAAGCTTATAGAAGGACACAGAAGGTCAGCATGTCAGGCCGTGAAATCGAGGCATCAGTGCTCACACAGGCAGCTCTAAAACTTCTTGCATGTCAGGATAGATGGGGAACTGAAGGACATGAAAACAGACTAAATGAAGCATTAAGATTTAATCAATTAATATGGAGTATATTTCAAACTGAACTGGCAAAGCCGGAAAATCCCTTGCCAAAAAATATAAAAGAAGATCTTCTTAGCCTTAGCGCATTTATTGACAAAAGAATTTTTGAAATAATGGCTTTTCCTGAATCTGACAAATTAACAATTCTTATTAATATCAATTTAAATATTGCAGCAGGATTAAGAGGTGCGGATAAAGATTAATAATGCAAATTGTAACAAATCCTGAATTTCAATTGTTTTTATTTTCTTATGATTTTCATTACTGGTTCATTTCCTTAGTTAAATTTTTAATATCATGTTTTCTTCACAGAATTTTTGAAGTTGTTCATCTAACAAATTCATTTCTACAGCTTTCCTAATAAGTAGAACCGAATATTCATATTTTCCTGTACTGGCAAGTATCTTTGCATGATCGTAAATAAATTTTGAACAATTAAAACCTTTTTTCTTTATCTTCACAAGATATTCATATGCTTTTTGTTCCTCCCCTTTAATAATATATGCAATCCCGAGTAGCCCTATTCCCTGAGGAAAATCGGGTTTCTTTTGAAGCAGGGTTTTAATAGGAGCAATTGCTTTTTCAGCTTCTCCTATCCATACTTCCGAAAGACAATAATTCATAATTGCATCCTGTGAATCCGGAGAAATAAAATATGCCTTTTTTGAAACATCATATGCCTCTTTATACATACCTAAATGAAAATAAGCATGTCCCATATTTACATAAGCTTTAAGCAGAATATCATCCGACAAAGATGAATTAGCTTGAAGAAGTTTCTTCCATAATTCTATAGCTTCTTGATGCCTATCAAGTTCTCCTGCCTGTATGGCAAGCTCATAAATGGATTTGAGATCTGTTATGGCACCCTCCTGCTTTTGAACACCGAGTTTGTAGTAATCTTCACCTTTTTCCATTACATGAGTATCATTAAGTTTGCCATAATGATGAATTGGCACATCACAATTCTTTGTTTGAATACCAATTCCCCTGAGTGAAGGCTCGACTAATTCATGAACTTTATTGTAGAATTTTATGCCTTTTTTATTTGGGAACAATCTCACTTTTGTGCTCGGAAACCAACCCTTCCCTTTTTCTTCCCTGCTATAAATGCTTCCGTTTGAAGTCCACCCTGATAAATTAAAAGCATTCACATAATTCCGTGTTGTGATAGAATATGCAACGTTTTGTTTCTTATTGATTAATTCTTTTAATCTGTCATGGTCTATGGGTGAAATTACTTCATCCGCGTCAAGAATGAGTATCCAGTCACAATTTGCTTTTGATAGAGAATAATTTCTTGCTTCTGAAAAGTCACCTGTCCATTTAAAATCATAAATCTTAGCTCCATATATTTTTGCAATATCCTTTGTCCTATCAGTTGAACCCGTATCAACAATAATAATTTCATCAACAACATTTTTTATACTATTCAAGCAATCAATGAGAGTATTTTCCTCATTTTTAACAATCATACACAATGAAAGAGTTTTTTTCGTCTTTTTTTCTTTTTCATCAATTTCTAATATTTTGTGCTGATTTTCTGCTTCTATTCTTTTTCTTATTTCGAGCGCTGCATCAATAATGCCATCATCTTTTCCAAAAGTTATAATTGCTTCTTGAATATAATTAAGCGCTTCGGCATTTTTGCCCTGTTTTATAAGCACATCAATAAGTAAAAACGCAATTTGTCTTTTGTTTGAATACAGAGCTTTTGCTTCTTTTAATATTTTTTCACAACGCTGGTATTCACCAGTCGCAGAAACAATTGAATAATAAATCGTTGTAATATCATTGCAGTCAGGTGAAAGTATAAAGCCCCGTTCAGTTAGATTTAACGCCTCATTTGTTTGTCCAGCTGTCCATTTAATTACACCAAGGTTTGTAAATGGTTCACCATATGAAGCATCAATTTCAGATGAGAGTTTGAATAAATCTTCTGCTTCCTTTATGTTACCTTTTTTATAAGCTATTTGACCTTTTAAATTCAAAGCATAAGCATTAGATTTATCCTTAAATAATATTTTCTCTATATGCTCCTCTGCTTCTTTTATAAGATTAAGTCCTTCAAAACATTGGGCTTTAAGAAAAATAGTTCTGAAATCTTCATCATGTAAAGGAGCTTGCTTTAATATATTTAAAGCATCCTCAAATTTATGTTCACCAATAAGCATTTCTGCAAAAGCATAATAGCTTCTTGTATCCTCAGGATTAATCTGTATTGCTTTTATATATTCAGATATTGATTCTTCAAATTTACCTTTTTGCCGCAATATATCTGCCTTTTCCAGAAGTTTGATAAGATACAAATTTCTTCCATGTTCGCCATTATTTTCAATAGTCCATTTATTATTGAATATTTTTTGATTTCTCTCCATCGCTTTTCTATAATCTATTCCATTACCTTTAAAACTTCTGCTACCATAATGATATATAAAAACATCTCCAGCAATATAATTTTTATAACCAGCCAAAATTGCGCGTAAACAAATATCATCATCTTCATAATTCCCTGAACCAAAAGATTCATCAAGCATTCCGATTTTACGAATAAGATCATATCTGAATAACATGCAAAACCCAGCAATTCTTCTAATAAAAATCCTCCTGTTTCTGTTCCTTTCTCTAAATACTTTTGAATATTCTGGTAGATTATCAACAGAAATATCTTTATAATCAACAACTCTCTGACTACCACTAATATTATTTGTCATAGGGCCTACAATGCCAGAAAAACTATCTTTTTGAAGACATTCAAGCATGCCTGATAGCCAGCCTTCCGTAACTATAATATCATTGTTTAATAATAAAACATATTCTCCTGATGCTAAATTAATGCCTTGATTACATCCTTTTGCAAACCCAAGATTAGTTTTGTTTTCAAAAATTTTAATATTTTGGTTTTTAATCGCAAGTTCTCTTAACCATTTAACAGTCCCATCTGTAGAGCCATTGTCAATAAAAACTATTTCATATGGTTCAGAAGTATATTTAGTAATGCTATCAAAGCACTGTTTTGTATATTTAATTTCATTGAATGTTAGGATAATAATTGAAGTTAATCCTTTAATTATCTGTTTTTCATCGGGCAAAAGTTTAATAATTGATTTTTCCTTAATTAAATCTTCTAATATTTCTTCAATAATTTTACTGATTTTCTCTACTGAATAATTATTTTTTATAAATTTTCTGCCAGATTCTGAGATTTTAAGCCATAAATCATTGTTTGTATAAAGTAAAAATATTTTTTCAGCAAACTCTTCTGGAGAATCAGCAATCATAACTGTTTCAAAATCTCTCAGTCCCATGCCTTCAGCACCAATAGAAGTTGTAACAACAGGCAATCCATAAGCCATTGCTTCTCCTATTTTGCCCTTCATTCCTGCACCATATCTTAATGGTGCAACAGATACTCTTGCAGCATTAAGATAAGGTTCCGTAGAAGGAACATATCCAGTTACATTAATGTTTTCGTTATGAAGTTTGAGTATATCTTCCGGAGGATTGTTACCAACTATAGTAATAGTTATATCTGGAAGCTTTTTCTTTAAGATTGGGAAAATACTATCAACAAAATAAAACACCGCATCAGCATTGGGTGGATGATTGAAATTTCCGATAAAAAGCAGTCCGTTGCGTTTATCTAAATCAACATAATTTTCAGATATATTATGTATATTTGGAATAACAAAATTCTTTATACCGGACAGATATTTGCTGATATGATCCCAGTCTTTTTCTGTCACAGTAATGAGAGCATCTGCTTTACGATAAATTGATATTTCATCCTCTTTAGTTTTATATGCTTTTTTCAATAGTTTTTTATCATTATTGGTTTCAGCCATGCGAATTTCTCTTACAAAATGTATATCAACAGTATCTATTATTATTTTTGTTAAAGGGGAGAATCGTCTGATGATATCAAGATAGTAAATAGCTATTTCGTAAAAAGATAAAATTGCTATATCATAATGTCTTACAGTTAAAATTTCTCCAATATTAATTTCTTTTGCAGAAGAATGAATGCCAAGTTTTTTTAATCTTTCAGGATCAGTTGAATAAACTTCCACACCCATAACGTTAAGAATTCTTTCATATTTTTGCTGTCCTCTGCCATTCCTTGCAATATATGTAATATGGTAATTTTGTTCTTTCAATATTTTAATTATCGTAAAAAGCCTTAAAGAACCTGAAGCTCTATCAAATTGTGGAAGAAACGGATCAATTATAAGTATATTCCCCCTTGTATTTCTTTCACTCGCTGAAATTACATTACTTTTATCAGGTAAATATTGTTTTTTTAAATCCTCTTTCCATTTATTTACGAATTTTTCTTTATTGATTAATTGAAACTTCTTCATACCTGATTTTAGATCTGTTCCGCTTGAGATTCCTTCATGATGAATGACTATAGAAAAAGGACAATACATAACTTTGTATCCAAGAGATCTTGCTCCAAAACACAAATCTGTATCTTCATAATATCCTGGAGAATATTGCTCATCAAAATAATTAAGTTGTTTTAGCAAGGAATTTCTTATCATTAAAGATGCACCTGAAACATAATCTACTTCTCTTACATAGTTATATTTAGGGTTAAAAGGATTATCAAATCTTCCATAATTCCAGCCACTTCCATCACTAAAGATTATTCCACCAGCTTCTTGAAGACGTCCATCGGGGTAAATAAGTTTAGAACCTGTGATGCCAATTTTATCATCAGATTCCATTAGTTCAATCATGCTCTCAAGCCAAAATTTTTGTGGTTCGGTATCATTATTGAGAAAAAGCACAAATTCTCCTGCAGCAATTTTTGCACCCTGATTAGATGCGAGTGTAAAACCCATATTTTTTGTATTTGTAATTACTTTAACCTGCTCGCCCAGCGATTTAAGAAAATTGCCTGTTTCATCTGTTGAGGCATTATTAATAACTATAATTTCATATTTTCCTTCTGGAGTATTTTTTCTAATGGCTTGAAGACATTTTTTAGTATATTCAATCTTGTTAAAGACAGGTATAATTATAGAAGTCATACCTTTTACAATATGGGATTTATCTTCACAATACGCTTTTTTAAACAAACAGTGTTGCTTATTTGTAAAGTTAGTATTAACAGAAATACTTTGATCAGTAAGATTTTCTTTTGAATCATTAAGTAAAAGCATTTTTTCATGTAAGTCTTTTATTTTAGAAAAATTGAAAACAGGGCCTGATGCCCTGCACATCTCATTATATAGTTCTAAAATTTCTTTTGACGCTCCAGCTTCGCTCAATTCTATTTCAGAATAAAAGTGATGACGCAAATTGCCGCTGATGCTTGAACAGGCCTGAACGATTTTGTCATCATCAATATTTAATTCTGAAAAATTCAATAAACGTTTTATTTCATAAACTGGATTTATAAAAAAAGAATCATAGTGAGTTATTATCATTCTATCTTTTTCAATATTTTCAAGTATTTTTTTGTTATATACATACCATAAATTGAAACTAAAGGAATAAGAATTGTTACCCCTTTTTTGCAACGACATTGCAACTTCAAGAGGATTTCTGAGACAGACGATCACTTTTAAATCAGGGATTAATTCCTTCCAGAAACTGAGATTCAGACTGTTTCGAGGGTCTTTCCATCCCCATGGATCATTAGCTTCCATAGATTCGATAAGAGTTTTTGCTTTGTTTTGAATCTCTACACTTACATTCTGTAAATTTGGGACGTAATTTGCTGGTGGGAAATCCCATCCATAACCATTTGATGATAAAATTTTATCGTTTATTTCTACAAAAAGATTATTCTCCCAGAAACCCTCAGGATTATCTCTCTGGGGTTTCATAATATCCTCTTTTTCGCCCAAGTATAATCCGCAGATATTTAAAAGCCGTGCAACCATGGACGTCCCTGATCTATGCATCCCGGCAATACATATAGACATACAAATACCCTCTTAAATATAGTTTTGTATATTCATTAGCAAATGTCCTGCCAAAAAGATTTTTATTTCAGAAAATCAAGAAGGGATTGAGAAATTATTTTGGAGGCAGATGCCCTGAGAGCTTCAAGCGCGGTTTGAGTTTTAAGTAACTCTGTTGCAGTTTCAGTCATGTCAGCATCTTCTATTTTTGTAAGTGTATTTTGCATAACGAGCGTACTACTGCTAAGTCTCTTACTTTGATCATTGAGAACTATCTGTCTTGCACCTATCTCAGATTGAATGCCTGTAGTTTGAACACGTGCATCATCTATGGGTTTTGCAAGCGCTGCTATACGATGCAAAGCCATTTTTTCTGCTACTTCTGGATCTGAATTAAGACTGCTACCATTTATATCACTATATTTCCATGCGTAACTCATTATATTGGCTATATCCATAATACTTGAAAACGTAAATGTATCATAATCAGGATCGCCAGAGTTGCCTATTTCAACTGTTATTGTATTGACACCTGTCAAAGGATCTTTCGCTTGGGTAAAACTAATTGGCGTACCATCCGACAGGGTTGCAGGCAAAGGTTCTGTCAAAGATATGCTGAATGCTCTACTACCTTGAATATTCATTACAACAGAAGCCTCTTTATCTATTAGAATGTTTATTTCACCATTATCTCCCTGATAATCATATTTCCCGGTTACAGAATTATATACAAAAGTTTGTTTATCAGTCTTATTTCCTGAAAAAATAAATTTACCATCCAGTTTGCTATTCGAAAGACTTAAAAAATAATCTCTCCAGTCTGCAGCCTGTTTTGAATAAAACATTCTTTTATCTTCTGATTGAGCATTATTACCCATAGCAGCAAGTTCATGAAGATTAATCAAACTATTGGAAACCGAGTCCAAAATTTTTGTGGTGTAATCAAGCTGGATATTTGTCTTATCTATATTTCTTTTATATTGATCATTAATGCTTATATCTAATCTATAACCCAAAGCATTTACAGAACCTGATACATCCTCGGATATCCTGTTAATCTTCTTTCCGGTTGCAAGTCTTTCATTCAGATGAGCATATTCTTCTGTATTCTTCTGTAAAGAAGATGCAATATGGCTAAATATCATGGATGTTGTTATTCTCATAAGTTTATTACTGTCTGTAGCAATTCATCTGTTACTTTAATGATTCTTGCTCCAGCTTCGAATGCACGTTGATACTTAATTAAATTTGCCGCCTCTTCTTCAAGAGAAACACCTGATATAGATTCCCTTCTCATACTTATTTCTTCAAGTAATTTTGCATCGAATGTCAGACTGTCAGAAGCAGAACTTGTTAATTTAGCAACATCAGACACAATTCCTTTATAAAACTCTGTAAAAGTCTTGCCACCGAGTTCGGATAAATTCTCCTCAGCAAGTTTAATTATATTCAAAGCATTTGTGTTGTCTCCGGGTAAACCTGCAAATGAACCGGAAGCAGCTATTTTTCTATAATCGCTTATTGATGTCCCAAAATTCTGTATCACATTTGTCAAAGGACTGACACTAAATTTGTCATTCGAATTTACAGCACCCGTAATTGTTACTGAAATTCCTTCGAAATTTATTGGATTACCTGAAATATAAGCACCTGTTGCAACTTCAGCATTAGTATCTTTATTTAAGACATGATAATTTCCCGAACCATCAAATGTTATCTCATATTCATCAAGGGTTAGCTGTGAAAGGTTAGTTATAGAGCCTGTTATACCTGCGCCTGAAGAAAAATTACCAAAAGATAAATCAAGGGGATTAAAGAAATCATTTCCGGTAGAACCATCGAGTCCATATCCGCTTTGATGAATCAAGTTAATTTCTTTAATAAGAGATGCGATAAGTCTTCTAAGACCTTTTAATTGATTATTCTGAATAGTATCTCTTGCAGAAATAATGCCACCAATCTGCCCTTTATTTATCTGAAAAGTTATATTTGAATTTTCGAGATAAATTTCCCTATCTCCTTCCTCATCTACTTTTACACTAAGAACATTATATTCACTTTTATACACAAGACTTTTCATTCCGACTGAAATATTAATAGAGCCATCAGGTTCTTCATAAGAAGAAGACTCTACCAGCTGTCCGAGTTCATTTAAGAGATTTTGTCTTTGGTCTCGAAGATCATTTGCCTGCCCTGTATTTAATGAACCTTCTGATGACATAATCCTTTCATTAAGTTCCGCGATTTGAGATGCTATATTATTAATATGGTCAACTATATTAGATATTTGCTGATTTAAATTATTTAAATTTTCTGTAATACCTCGCTCCATTCTCTTAGCTGCAATTACAAAACTTTCTGTCTTCTGAAGCAATACAGTCCTCTGAGTTTGTCCTTCGGGATTTGTACTTAAATCCTGCCAGGAATTAAAAAAATCCGATAGTGGAACAGATAATCCCATATTTTTTGCTTCATTGAAAATCTGCTCTATTTGACTGAATGCATTTTCCAGAGCTGTTGATCTTCCATAGTTTTGATACTGTCCCAGTAATTGTGACTGAATGAAATTATCATAATGCCTTCTTATTTGTCCAACATTGACACCACTTCCTACAAAACCACCCCTTATAGCAATAGGTGTTGAAACTTCGAGTATGGCTTCCTGCCTGCTAAAACCCGGGGTATTTACATTTGCAATATTATGGCTTGTTACATTAAGAGCTGTTTGACTGGTAAAAATTGTTGATTTGCCAATATTAAAAAGACTTAACAAATACACTTAAATCTCCTTTGAAAATATCGCTCCCTTATAAAGCTGGTCTATATCTATTCCAACAGATTCAAGAAAAGCCATTGAATGTCTGACAAAATTCAACGAGCGGCCAATAAGAATCATATTGAAAGAATTTAATTCTTCAATGCTTTGCATAAGTGATATTAACTGCATTCTTAATATACTCAGGTTATTGTCTCCTGTTAATTCTATAAGTTTTTGTAGTGTAAATTCACATCTTAGATTGTTTTCAGACAAATATTTATTTATTAAACGTATTCTTTCTTCTTCTATGAGTCTCAAACGTATTATGGCAACATCTTTCTCTTTTGATACTGCCTCAACTCCCTGAGCATCAAAATTTAGAAGATATAATCTTTCCTTTTGTAATAATTCAAGCAAAAATCTATATCCATTTATTTGCTCTATAAGTATGCTTTTTATATTTTCAAGTGTAGTCATTTCTATAAAATGCATTCCTCATTGAAACAGGAAATTTATTACTTCAGATTTACATTTCTTCAAGAAACTTCTGGGCTATTTTCATAGGATCAATTTTATAATTTCCAGTTTCTATAGCCTTTTTAATAGCATTCACCCTTTCTGTTCTTATATCTGGCAACTGGTTTATTTGCGCCATTATTTCCGCTATCTCTTTACCTTTTCCGGAAATATCAACTCTGTCATTTGTAGATTTTGGTTTTTCAGGCTGAGCAACTTTTTCTTTTGCATCTATTTTTCCTGTTTTTTGAGCATTAATGCTTATTTCCTGCCCCTCTGCAGGCTTATTACCCTGAATCTTCATCTTACCCTCCTCTAAAAATAAGAAACGTTTCTTTTTTTATCGGAATTATATAATATTTCTTTAATTTCATTTATTGCTACATACCTTTAACATAAAATATATTTTTAATCACTTTCACCTTTATCTTTCTTTACAGGCAATAAAAAAGCCTCCCCTTTACCCCTCATTAATGAAGAATTTAATTCTTCTTCTTGAAGGGGTAAGGGGGAAGGAGGTGAGAGAGATGATATTCTTTTTTTATAAGAATTAATTTCATTTACTGATGTCATTTTATCATTATTATTCAATTTATTATCGTTATTATTATCATGTTTTTCTTTAAGTTTTAATAAACCTTCTATAAGCATTTTCTGGAGACCTGTTCCACGCTCTGATAAAACTCTTGCAAGTTCCATATCAAACATACTCATATACATATCATTGCCAAAATAATTTTCAGTAGATCGATCGGTAGTTTTCCGCATCTCTTTAATAAGTTCCTGAAGGAAAATCGATTCCATTTCTTTAGCAACAATTTTTAAAGCTTCAGGGTCATTTCTGCTCCTGAGTTGTTCAATGTGACTATAAAAATTATTAGATAAATCTTTAATAATACTATCCATAACTTAAATTATCTCCAGTTCAGCTCTTAAAGCTCCCGAAGCTTTTAAAGCCTGAAGTATTGAGATCATATCTCTTGGTGTTACTCCGAGTGCGTTGAGTGCTCTTACTATTTCACCAAGTGTCACTCCAGAAACTTGTAATAAAGATGCTTTTTGCTCTTTTGCGCTCACTTCAGTCTTAGGTACAACTACTGTTTCAGCTTTTTCAGGAGCAAATGACGATGGTTGAGAAACATTAAACTCTGTTTTTATTTCAATAGTAAGATTCCCGTGGGCTATTGCTACAGGAGCAATTTTAACTTTTTCTCCAATAACTACGGTTCCTGTTCTTTCATTTATTACTACAATAGCTGGAGTATCAACATTTACATCCAGGGATTCAATTTTTGTTATTAAGCCAATAATATTTTTTCTATATTCATCGGGTATTCTAATTTTCACTGTTGTTGGGTCAACTGTTACAGCATAAAAACCTTTTAATTCTTCATTTATAACTTTCGCCATATCAGATGCTGTAGTAAAGTCCGGTCTTTTCAAGAAAATTCTTAGATCTCCTCCGTTTCCGAGAATGAACGGAAGATCCTTTTCAATTATTACTCCTCCTGGAACTTTACCAGATGCTGGATGATTTTTCTGAACTGTATTACCTGCTCCTCCACCTACAAATCCACCTATAGATACAGGACCCTGGGCAAGAGCATATATCCTGCCATCGGGTCCCTTGAGAGGGGTAAGGAGGAGGGTTCCACCCTGGAGACTTTTTGCATCACCAATTGTTGAGACAAATGCATCAACCTTTGTACCTGCTTTTGGAAAAGGCGGAAGATTTGCTGTAACCATGACAGAAGCAGTATTTTTTGCTTTTATATCATCAATCTTTACAGTTAATCCCATTTTTTGCAACATATTTGCTATTCCCTGCATCGTTGCATTCCCTTTGTCACCTGACCCATCAAGACCAACAACAAGTCCGTAACCTATCAATTGATTTTCCCTAACGCCTTCAAAATCAGCTATATCTTTAATGCGCTCTGCATTTACTGTCAAAGCGGAATATAGGATTATGAAAAATATAAAAAATAATTTTACTATTACTGAACTTTTAATCTTAAATATTGAATTATGATTTTTTAAAATGGCCATACATTATCCAGAATTCTTACAAGCCACCCCGGCTTTTGTTTTTCCTGAACAACTCCATCACCAACAAAATAAACCCTTGCATCAGCTACTCTGTTGCTTAAGACAGAATTATCAACAAGAATGTCATCCGGTCTTATTACCCCGGTTAGAATAAGTATCTGTTTTTCGTTGTTTATTGTTATTTCTTTCCTTGCCTCAAGCACAAGATTATTATTAGGCATTACTTCTACAACTTTTGCAGTTATCGTTCCAACAAGTCTTCCTTCCCTTGTTGTTTCTCCACTGCCCTGAAAATCATTTTCAGCAGAACCTTTTACTGATGGAGAAAAGGTATTTCCTTTTCCATAAAGATTGTTAAACCCGAGATTAGTAGGCACTCCAAAAAATTTCTCTACACTCACATCGAGTGAAGATTTTTTATTTGTGTTTGTATCAGCCTTTCCTGAACCTGTAATATTTTCTATAAGTCTGATTGTCACAAGGTCATTCAGCCTCCTCGCCTTAGGGTCTTCATAAAGGCTTGCAGAATCTCGCCATAAAGAATTTATAGCCGAATGTTCTGCTATTCTATTTTCATAAACATATTTAGGAGGCTCAGGTGGAAGTTCAACTTTCGTTGTAGCACATGCAGATAATAAAAATATAAAAGCAATCAAATATCTTATGCTCTGCATTTAAAGTTCCACCTTTACTGTGTTTTCATCGACAAGTAATCCTGAAATAACTTTTTTAGAAGCAACATTTAAAGCTTTGACATAATCTCCAATAGAACCGCTTTCTTTAATTTCTCCTGTTGTTGAGATCCTGAAATTCTCACCCTCAACCAGAAGAACAACTTTTTTCCCTTTTTTGACAGTACAGGAATTTGTCAGCATTCCTGCAGTAATCGGAGTGTTTGCAAAAATTGAACGATTTATAGATTTTCCTATTATACTTTTTACATCTTTTAAAGCTCCGGCAGGGATTCGTTGAACATCCATGAGCAACGTATATAGATCATCTTTTTGAAGAATGTATCCTTTTTTGAAAGCTCTTTTTACTGAAATGACATTATCAAATGCTTTTACATTTGCAGTAACAGACAATGTTTCTGAAGAATCGAATTCAAGTAAAAATACTGTTCGTCCCGGCAATCCTTTTTGAACTATTATTTTTTTTGGTTTAATATCAGGAATATCACCTTTTACTATAATATCGCTGATTATAATTTCTGGCCATGGATATACATTTTTAACATATTCCTTGAGGGTCTCTTCTAAATTCCATGAGCCAGCTATTGTAACTGAAGGAAAAAGGTTAATACATGAAAGCAAAAGCAACAATAAAGGCGTCAGGGATTGTCTGCTTGATAAGCATGGACTTTCCAATTTTTTTGATTGTGATTTAAATTTCAATTTTATTCCTTTTTATCTCTTGATGTTGTTAGCTGTCTGTAGCATTTCATCTGATGCCTGAACAGCCTTTGAATTTATTTCATACGCTCTCTGACTAACGATCATATTTACCATTTCTTCAATAATATTTACATTACTCATCTCAATAAAACCCTGTGCTATAGTACCGAGGCCTTCTGTTGAAGGATTCCCTGTTGTTGCATCTCCAGAAGAACCTGTTGTGGTGAATAAGTTTTTACCCATTGCTTTAAGACCACCAGGGTTTATAAACCTTGCAAGCTCTATCTGTCCTATTTCCGTGGGAGTGGTACTGCCTGATTGTAATGCCTGAATTTTTCCGTCAGAACCTACTGTTAGACTTACTGTATTTGCAGGCACAGTTATAGCTGGCTCAAGTGGATAGCCATCTGAATTGACTATTCTACCTTCGCTATCGAGTTTAAATGCGCCAGCGCGCGTATAAGCTATTGTTCCATCAGGCATTGTTATCTGAAAAAAACCATCTCCTTCTATTACAAGGTCGAGGGGATTGCCAGTATGAACAAAATCTCCCTGAAGAAATAATTTTTGAACTGCAACAGGTTTAACACCAAGCCCAACCTGAATGCCTGATGGTATCTGTGAACCTTCAGCAGAAATGGCACCGGGCGTTCTTAAATCTTGATATATTAATTCTTGGAAATCCGCTCTGCTTTTCTTAAAGCCAACTGTATTAACATTCGCAAGATTATTGGCTATCACATCTATATTCAGTTTTTGAGCTTCCATACCTGTTGCAGCAATAAATAAAGATCTCAGCATTTTTTAAAACCTCCCTAACTCATTGTTTATTTTTTCCGAGGCTTCATCAAAAGCTCTTATAGTTTTTTGAAATGTCTCAAATTCTCTCATTGTCTCGATAATTGATACCATTTCTCTGATAATATCTACGTTAGACGCTTCAAGATGTGCCTGTCTTACAAAAGCATTTGCCTTAAAACCTTTTTCATCAGTTTTAAAAAGGCTGTCTCCTGCTCTTACAAGACTTTCAGTCGAATTAAAATCAGTAATCCTAATAGTGTCAATTAACAGACCATTAACAAAAACATCTCCATTGTTATTAATTTGTACTGTTCCTTCAGGAATATGTATTGGGCCTGCATTACCAAGAACTTTAAATCCATTAAAGGCTGTCAAATATCCGTCAGAAGATTTCTTAAGATCTCCTCTACGGGTGTAAAATCCTCCTTCAAGACTAATAAATCCCTTACCATCTATGGCTATATCGAGTGTATTCCCTGTTTTTATCATTGATCCTTCAGTAAAATCGGTTTTTACTATTGAGAGTTCGCTCATTGCTCTTCCGTCAGTAGATTCCTGTGTTATAGGAAATAGATAATCTTTAAATGATATTTTATCTTTCTTATAAGCTGTTGATGCTGCATTTGCAAGGTTCTGAGATATAATCTCCATCTGCATATTTTTTAAAACTGCGCCTGAAAGTGCTATATAAATTCCTTTGTTCATGCCTTATTTTAAGCAAACATAATGCCATCTTATTTTTTTATTATCCACCCCCAAAGATGCAATTGAAATAATGAAGACATTGCGAAAAAAATATTTTTAGATAATCTAAGTATGAATATTGGCACTATTTTCAGAACTAATTCAGGGGTTTTATTTGAAGGCTTAAGATAAAAAAAGGGTTCAGGTACTTTCCTGAACCCTGATTATAGAGGGGTAATAGGAGGGATTTTTCATCCTAAATTTCAGGTAAATATTACCTGAGTGGAAAAATTTTCCTGTCTTGTTTTTTCTGAAGAAGTCTTTACACCTGTGTTAATGCCCTTCAGATTAAGGATCAAATCAACCTCTCCTACAGGCACATCAAGTGCTTCGGCTATTTCACGGCTACTCATACCTTTTCTTCCCATTAAAGTTATTTCTCCGTGACGGTCGAGTTTAGATAATGATGATTGTGCTGCTTCAGCTTTCTGTATTAGTTTTTCGAGAGTTCTTATTTTTTCATCCACTGAATTTTCTATAGCTTCAAGGATTTCTATCTTTCTATTGATTCTTTTAAAAATAATATCCGCAATATCTTTTATCTCTGTGAGCTCAAGAGATAATAATTCTTTTTCTTTTAACCTTGAGTTTCGCAATGACTTATACTTTAATGTCAATTTTTCTGTCTCCTCTATCCTGATTCTTTTTTTCTTTTTTATGCTTTTTTTTATCAGGCAAATTTGTATTTTCTTCTCTTTTTATCACCGTAGTTTCATAAATTTTATTTGCAGGATTTATGTCCATATCATTAAAGTAAGTTTTTTGACTTCATTTGCCTGATTATTCTTAAATTTTTAAGTCAATACTTTGACTATTTAAATTGTTTTAAAATGATTTATCATATATAAATGCAAAGTTTATGCCTATAAAATTGCATATTTATCAATCCAAAAAGTATTTTCAAAATAACTAAAATAATGCAGATTTTTTTATAATTAGCCTGCTGCTTAAAGTCTTCAGCCTTTTTATTCGCTCTTTGCCAGATTCCCCCTTGTTAAGGTAGTCAAGGGTTTGTATAATGGCAATAATTCAATTTATGAAATAAAATCACGGGTCTCTTTATACTGAGGCTGAAGTCGAAGCGTAAGCCTCAGAGTTAAAATAGATAACTACATCAAAATATAAAATAAAGCCATGTTTTTATACAAAGGTAGTTTATTTTGTTTCATAAATTGAGTTATTTCTATAAAATAATCGGTAACGTTAAGCGGAAACATGATATAGACTAACGACTTAGTTGCTAAACA
>Ga0078972_1003691_pt1 | contig 44836 bp, 43 predicted proteins | sample YelNatPaOPGAMG01_FD_67568 | JGI IMG/M metagenome (GOLD analysis project Ga0078972, IMG submission 67568) | Hot spring thermophilic microbial communities from Obsidian Pool, Yellowstone National Park, USA - OP-RAMG-01 (SPADES assembly) (version 2) | ecosystem: Environmental > Aquatic > Thermal...
AGAGGACTTAAATCTCGTTTATAACAAACCCCTCTCCGCCTCTTTGCTAAAAAGGGGCAGAAGGGATTACGGGTGGATCGCACGACCCTTCCCTTCGGGTGGGTACCCCGAGCGAATGAGCAAACTTTCCTATTGCATTTTTTGGTTTAAAGGATAATTAATTTATACAACTATAAAAAACTTTTAAAGGAGGTAATATGGTTGATTTTTACCAATTTTATCCATGTGTTGTACCACTGATAGGTTCAAGACATGAAGGAAAAACTAATCTAATGCCAGCAGCGTGGCAGGCAGGTCTTTCAAAGGATCCAATGGTGTATTGTGTTTCAATATCGCCTAAAAGATATACACATAAATTGATTAGTGCATCCGGAGTATTTTCTGTGAACTTTATTGATTTTAAATATCTAAAATTGCTTGTAAGATTAGGCAGTGTTAGCGGAAAGGATATAGACAAGATCAAAGATGCAAATATAGAACTGAAGTCTTCGCAAAAATTAGATGTTCCTGTGATGAGAATTTCTTATGCAGCATACGAGTGTTCTGTTCAGGAGATAGTAAAAGCAGGTGACCACGATTTATTTATAGGTAGGATTGTTTATGTTCATGAAGCAGACAATCTACATACTGACTCGGGCACAATAAATTATAATGCAATACAACCTATACTATATCTTGGTAAAGATACATATGTAACCATTAATCCTTCAACAGTTGTTACTATAAAAAGGGATAGGTAGCTATATTTGATAGCAATCGGTATATATTATGCTTGATAACTATAATATCTCCATTGTTTTTCCGAGGATGAAGTATGCATCTGGAGATCCGCCACTCGGTCCACTTTATATTGCTACATATTTAAAAAGGGCTCTAAATGCAAATGTCCAGCTCATAGATACGACATTTCATCATGATTATAGCTATGTGTTTAAACGAATTGTGAATTATTCAACAGATATTGTCGGAATATACATTGATACAATTATGTTCAATGATGCCATATTTATAGCACATATGGCTAAATCGCTTGGAAAGTTCGTTATAGCAGGTGGCCCTCATGCTACAATAATGCCTGAAACTGTCATACCGCATGTAGATGCTATTATCATAGGTGAGGGCGAAAAACCTCTGTTAGAGTTTCTAACAGCTTTACCATCAATAAAATCTGTCAGGGGTTCATGGACAAAAAACGAAGAACAGTTGTTTAAATCAGGTGAACTAAATATTGTAGATAATCTTGATGACATTCCTTTTCCGGATCACAGCTTTTTAGAATATTGGAAATATATGCAGTACTGGCATTATATGGATGCAACAGGCAAAAACTTAAAAGGAACCAATATAATAGCAAGCAGGGGATGTCCATTTCATTGTACCTACTGTCAGCCAACATTAAGAAAGATGTTTGGCTCAAAATTAAGGTACAGATCACCTGAAAATGTAGTAGAAGAGATATTGGAATTAAAAAGATTGTACAACATACAATCTTTTATGTTTCAAGATGATACTTTCACTATAAACAAAAAGTGGGTTTATGAGTTTGTAGAGATCTTTTCTAAAAAGCAGTCAGGCATAGTCTGGGGGTGCAATACAAGGGCAGATACAGTGGATAAACAATTGTTGAGAGAGATGTACAAAGCCGGTTTAAGAAAGATTCATATTGGAGCAGAATCTGCTAATGAAAGAATATTGAATGATATATATAAAAAGGGGATTGTTCCAGAACAGGTTAAGGAAACAGTAAGTATTGCTCACGAAATAGGTATAAAGACACTTACATTTTTTATGCTTGGTGCGCCGGGCGAGACTAAAAAAGAGATATTAAAAACGATAAAATTTGCAAGACAGATAAGATCGGATGAGGTAACATTTAATCTGACCCAGCCCTTACCCGGCACAGGGCTTTATGACATTATTTCAACGGATCCGAAATATATGGTTGTTCAGGATTTTACAAAGTTTGATTACTATAATAAAAGGGCTTTTAAAGATGTAACAATATCAAATCAGGCGTTGAAACTACTTCGCATCATCGCCTTTTTCTATGTTTACAGTAGTCTTGACGCTTTTATTTATATGATAAGGCATATTAGTTCCAGAAGCGGTATTAAAAAACTTTTTGCAAAATTCAAAAGGGTGTTTTCTTAACCCAAAAATGCAATTTCTGGGTTAACCCAAAAAATGCAATAGGAAAGTTTGTTCATTCGCTCGGGGTACCCATGTAAGGTTGTCATTGCGAGGAATAAAATGACGAAGCAATCTACAAGCATAGGGATTGCTTCGCCTGCGGCTCGCAATGACAGCACAATAATTCTTTTTTGCTAATATTCGAATAATACCTAAGATTTGACGCAGGCTTTTTACACAAACCTCCCTATTTTTGTAAATGCATTTTCTTGGTTAATTTAGGATCTGCATACCCCATGTGTTTAGTTTCTGGTAATAAAATTTTACAAATACTTGACAATGTTTTATTTTTTTATGTAGGAAGCGTATACAGTATACAGGTGAAAATATGATGATAGATTTTGCAAGCGTATTTGTATTTTTAATAGTAGGCATTCTGTTTGTTGCTGTAAGTCTGTTATTAGCAAGGCTTATAAGACCTGCTGAGCCAAATGTGGTAAAAATGAGCAACTATGAATGCGGTGAAGAGCCAATTGGTTTTAGTTGGATTAACTTCAATGTAAGGTTTTATATAATTGCATTGATCTTTGTCATATTTGATGTAGAGGTATTGTTCTTGTTCCCATGGGCAGTTGTGTTTAAAGCAACAGGTTGGGTTGCATTCTGGGATGTGCTTATATTCATTGTGATTCTTCTTGTTGGTTTTGCATATGTATGGGATATGGGTGATCTCAACTGGATAAAGGATATTGATAATTTGAAAGAAACAGAAGAAAACAATAGTCCAGATGAGAGAATATCAACAAATATGCTTAAAAGAATAAATTGAGGAAAAATAATGGGTATATTAGAAGATAGATTACCGGACAACATACTTTTTACAACTGTGGATAAGTTTTTAAACTGGTCCAAAAAGAATTCTCTTTGGTACATGCTGTTCGCGACTGCGTGTTGTGGTATTGAGCTTATGCAGACAGGTGCATCTCGTTATGATCTGGATAGGTTTGGTTCAGTTTTCAGGGCTACACCAAGGCAATCTGACCTGATGATTGTGGCTGGCACTATAACTCATAAAATGGCGGATAGGGTTAAAAGACTTTATGATCAAATGCCTTCGCCAAAGTATGTAATTGCAATGGGTAGCTGTGCGAATACAGGCGGTCCGTTTTACAAGGATTCATATTCTGTACTCAAGGGCGTAGACAAGATTATACCCGTTGATGTGTATGTCCCTGGTTGTCCTCCGAAACCCGAGGCTTTGATAGAGGGTATCATAAAGTTGCAGCAAAAGATAATGCAAGAAAAAAACCTGGTGAAAAAATAATGGAACCAAAAGGCATTTACGATATATTATCTAAAACATTCGGTTCCAAGATAAAACAGTTTTTAGAGAACACATTTCCTCCTACTATTATTGTAGAATCGAGTGCCATTGTTGATGTTTGTAAGTTTTTAAAAAATGAAGAAGGACTTAATTTCACATCTCTCATGTGTTTAAGTGGTGTGGATCTTAAGGACCAGGGTAAAATGGCTGTTGTTTATCATCTCTTTTCCATAACACACAGGCATAAGATAGCATTAAAGGTGGAGGTAGACAGGAATGAACCACATGTCCCTACAGTAGAAGGTGTTTGGGCTACTGCTAATTGGTATGAGAGAGAGGCGTACGATCTATTTGGTATAATATTTGATGGGCATTCTGATTTAAGAAGAATACTCATGCCAGATGATTGGGAAGGTTATCCTATGCGCAAGGATTATGTTTACCCCAAAAAATATCATACATGGGATGTATAAATGGTTAATGTTGATGAAAGATTTATGGAAGTGAGTATGGGACCACAGCATCCGAGTACACATGGTGTACTGCGGTTGCTTGTTAGAACCGATGGTGAGGTTTTAACTGCTGCCAGACCTTATATAGGTTATCTACACAGGGCACTTGAGAAAATAGCAGAACGAGTTACCTACCCTCAGTTTACGCCATTTACTGACAGGCTTGATTACCTTGCTTCTATGAATTGTAACCTTGCTTATGCAATGACAGTTGAAAAGCTTCTTAATATAGAGATACCACGAAGGGCTCAGATAATAAGGGTAATTATGGCTGAATTAAACAGGATATCAAGTCATCTTATAGCGTTTGGGTCGTTTTCTTCAGATATGGGTGCTTTTACTCCATTTTTATTTGGAATAAGAGAAAGGGAATTTATCAATGATCTTTTTGAAATGACATGTGGGTCAAGACTTACATATAACTATATAAGGATAGGTGGGGTTTCCAAGGATTTACCCGAGGGCTTTATTGATAAGGCAAAGGAGTTTTTGGATTACTTTCCCGGTAAGTTAAAAGAATATAATGAACTACTTTCATATAATGCTATTTTTATAAAGAGGCTTGCGAATATTGCTGTAATAACCCCTGAAGATGCTTTGGATTATGGTGTTACCGGTCCCAATCTAAGGGCATCAGGCATAAAATGGGACCTTAGGCGCGAGGAACCTTATCTTATATACAATGAACTTGATTTTGATATTCCCATTGGTAGAGGGGAGATGGGCACAGTTGGAGATGCCTGGGATAGATATATGATGAGAATATACGAGATGGAACAATCCACTAAAATAGTAAAACAGTGCCTTGATATGCTTGCCCCTGGAGATTATACAGCAAAGGTACCGAAGGTATTAAAACCGCCAGCAGGTGAGGTTTATGTACGTGCTGAAAATCCAAGGGGAGAGCTTGGTTTTTATCTGATAAGTGATGGTTCTACCAAACCATACAGGTTAAAGATCAGGGCACCATCTTTTGCAAATCTGAGTATTTTACCGAAGCTCGCAAAAGGGGTCATGATAGCCGACCTTATCGCCATTATAGGAAGTCTGGATATTATTTTACCGGAGATTGATAGATGACAGAACTTATAAATGAGATCATTACGCGTTTGGCAAATGCTGCACCAATAATAAGATTGCTTGTGGTTATTGCTATAATTATTGTTTCATCAGTAATAGTACTTGCTGTTGCTTTACTTTATGAAGGTCTGGCAACATATGCTGAAAGGAAGGTAGCAGGTGATATTCAGGCAAGGATAGGTCCAAACAGGGTGGGACCTTATGGGCTTTTACAGTTTGTTGCAGATGGTGTAAAGCTTTTGCTTAAAGAGGACATAATTCCATTTTATGCTGACAAATGGCTGTTTATAATAGCACCTTATATTGTTTTTACAGCCTCATTTGCCGCGTTTGTTCCTTTATCTTACAGTGAGCATATATACATAGCAAACCTCAATGTTGGGGTGCTTTATATCCTGGCTATTTCATCTGTTGTATCCATGGCAATACTTATGGGAGCATGGGGCTCAAACAACAAATGGTCATTATTCGGTGGTATGCGTGCAGTTGCACAAATTGTAAGTTATGAAATACCTACAGTTCTTTCTTTACTCGCTGCAATTATTATACCAGCATCATTGAATATGAGAGATATTATCGCTTATCAATCAGGTGGTTTAGGAATATTCAGATGGCTTATCTTCAACAATCCATTTACATTTTTTGCATTCTTCATCTATTTTATAGCCTCTATAGCAGAGGTTAACAGGACACCCTTTGACATACCAGAGGCAGAATCAGAGATCGTTGCAGGTTATCATACAGAGTATACTGGTATGCGTTTTGCTTTCTTCTTCATGGCAGAATACGGTGATATGTTTGTTGTAAGTGCACTTGCAACAACCCTTTTCTTAGGAGGCTGGCAGATACCATTTATCGGGAATATTGTAATGCCTATCTGGTTAAAAGATATTCTGGAAGTAGCTGTGTTTTTTGGAAAGGTATTCCTGCTTATTTATATCATGATGTGGATTAGATGGACATTACCAAGGTTACGGGTGGATCAGCTCATGGAACTATGCTGGAAATATCTAACACCTTTTGCATTCTTTAACCTTATAGGTGCAAGTGTGTGGGTATTGCTGCTGCATGGTAAAGGTGTTTATGACATTATTACAGGATTATTCGTTCACTAATGGAGAGTTAATGACAGAGTATTTTAAAAAGATGTTTAATGCTATTAAATCTATTCTTACAGGTATGGGAATTACCATCAAGTATGGAGTAAATCCCAAAACAGAGGTAACCCAGCAGTACCCTGAGGTCAAAAGAGAACCTCCTGATAGATTTAGGGGCAAGCTATTTGTGGATATCAATATATGTACAGGATGTACAGCATGTGCAAGAATATGTCCTGTTGATGCCATAACATTAAAAACAGTAAGGGATGAAAATAAAAAGTTAAGACCTGTTGTATTTGATATAGATAATGCCAGATGCATATACTGCGGACTCTGTGTGGAGGCATGCCCTGTTGAACATTGCCTTTATTTTGAGAAAAAGTATGAATTCTCAGCCTATACAAAGGATGAACTTATTTCTCACTTTGGTCTTGGCGAATTAAAACCGCAGGAAGGCAGGGTTGAAGAGAAAAAGTTAGAACCTAAGAAAGAGGAGGTAAAATAATATGTATTCTGCTACCGTTCAAGCAATATTATTTTATATCTTCTCAATTTTAATAATAGGTTCTGCTTTACTTGTGGTGCTTCTTAAAAATATTGTAAGGTCGGCTTTTGCGTTGTTTTTTACCCTGTTTGGTGTTGCAGGTATATACATCTTACTTGGAGCTGATTTTATAGGTGTAACACAGGTACTTATTTATATTGGTGGTGTAATGATCCTCATTGTGTTTGGTGTTATGCTTACCCGCAATGTTTATAGCATGGACATATTTAATAGACTTGGTACAGTGGTGATGGGAACTATCAGTGCAATTATAACATTTACCATGATATACTATTCAATTAAGAATGTTCCATGGTTTTATATAGGATATAAACCCTACATACCAACAACCGAGCCAATAGGTACACAACTATTAACAAACTACCTTTTGCCATTTGAGCTTGCCTCCCTGTTGCTTGTTCTTGCAATGATTGGTGCTGCTTACCTTATAAGAATAGAGGTTAAGCTTAAGAATAATAAAAGCAAGGAAGCGCTTGATATAAAAGGAGGGAAAGAGGTCTAATGGAGCTTTTATCAGTGACATTAACGGATTATTTAATACTATCAGGTTTATTGTTTTCAATAGGTGTTTTTGGTGTTTTAACAAGAAAAAACGCTATAGCTGTTTTGATGGGTGTAGAGCTTATGTTAAATTCAGCCAATATAAATCTTGTAGCATTTTGTAAGTTTGTGGATACCGGTGTTAGTGGCCAGGTATTTGCATTGTTCTCAATAGTAATAGCTGCTGCCGAGGTTGCAGTAGCACTTGCTATAGTAATAGCAATATACAAGGCAACGAGAACTATTGACCTTGATAAAGAAGATACATTGAAAGGGTAGGTGGAGGCTTTAATGTTTTCCTTTATTGAACATTATATCTGGTTGATTCCATTACTACCTTTATTAGGTGCAGCAACAAACCTTTTAATCGGAAGAAGGCTATCACATACAGCAGTAAATGTTATCGCAGTTGGCTCCATTTCTATATCATTCATATTATCTGTTCTCGTCTATATACATTTGATTTCTTTACCTGTAAACGAGAGGCACTTTGTGGATACAGTGTACACATGGATAGGGCTTGGTAGTTTTCAGGTAGGTTTATCATTTCTCGTTGATCCATTGTCTACGGTGATGATCCTTGTTGTTAGCGGTGTAGGTTCTGTGATCCATCTTTATTCAGTTGGTTATATGCATGACGACAAGAGATATTCAAGATACTTTGGATTTTTAAACCTTTTTGCATTTGCAATGCTTTTGCTTGTGCTTTCAAATAGTATACTTTTGATGTTTGTTGGCTGGGAAGGTGTTGGATTATGTTCTTACCTTCTTATTGGCTTCTGGTTTGAAAAAATTGAGAATGCCAGAGCAGGCATGAAGGCATTTGTTGTAAACAGAATCGGTGATTTTGGATTTATAGTTGGGTTCATACTTCTATTTACATCAATGGGTTTAAAAACAGGTACATGGACGCTTGATTTTGGTGTTATAAAATCTAACATAAATCTTATTCCTGTCTCAGTACTTACCATAGTTGGTATAATGTTGTTTGTGGGTGCAACTGGTAAATCTGCACAAATACCTCTTTATGTATGGTTGCCTGATGCAATGGCAGGTCCGACACCGGTTAGTGCATTGATACACGCAGCTACGATGGTAACAGCAGGTGTATACATGGTTGCAAGGATGAATTTTCTTTATGTGCTTGCACCGGATGCATTAAGGGTTATCGCTATTGTAGGTGCATTAACAGCATTTTTTGCAGCAACCATTGGATTGGTTCAAAATGATATAAAGAAGGTCCTTGCTTATTCAACGGTGAGCCAGCTTGGTTATATGTTTATAGGTGTTGGTGTAGGGGCATTTAGTGCTGGTATTTTTCATTTAATGACGCATGCCTTTTTCAAAGCGCTTTTGTTTCTTGGAGCTGGAAGTGTAATCCATGCAATGTCCGGTGAACAGGATATAAGAAAAATGGGAGGGCTTGCTAAGAAATTACCCATAACAACTTCAACATTCATTATAGCTACATTAGCTATCACAGGCGTGCCAGGATTTGCAGGATTCTTCAGTAAGGATGATATACTTTACAATGCTTATATAAGCCCGTATGGTGGAAAGTTTGTGTGGGCACTTGGCGTAACAGGTGCTGTTCTCACTGCATTTTATATGACAAGACTTGTAATACTCACATTTTATGGCAACCCAAGAATGGATCATCATACAGCAGAGCATATTCATGAATCCCCAAAAACCATGACAATACCACTTATCATACTTGCTATTCTATCTGTTATAGGTGGTTATATAGGGATGCCAGAGGCTTTTGGTGTACATAATGTGTTTGCCGAATTCCTTTCGCCTGTATTTGCTTCCAATTTCAATTTACCAGAAGGTTCTATCTCTTTAGAATGGATGCTTATGGGTGTCTCAGTATTGGCAGCACTGCTGGGTATAGGTTTGGGCTATTACTTTTACGCTGTTAACACGGAATTACCTGATAAACTTGCAGAGAAATTTCATACTACCTATACATGGTTGTTGAATAAGTATTATGTGGATGAGTTTTATTTAAAGTATATTGTAGGTGGTGTTATGAAATTGAAAGATATACTTGCATTGTTTGATTTGGGTATTATTGATGGTGCTGTAAATGGAGCAGCAAAACTTGGCAGGAAACTTTCAGAGTTTGATGGGGCATTTGATAGGGTAGTCGTTGATGGGGCTGTTAATGCAGTTGGTGATGGAATAATATCAGCAGGTAGTATCCTGAGGAAGCTGCAAACAGGGCTCGTGCAAAACTATCTTATATTCGCCATCATAGGGTTAGCTATATTACTTTCGTTTGTTTTATTGTAGGAGGAAGAAGAGATGTTATCTAATTATCTTTTGAGCTGGATCGTTTTTACACCGATGATAGGCTTTGTTCTTGTCTTACTTATGCCGAGGGACAAAGTCTCATGGATCAGATGGACCACAGTGATATTTACCTTTATACCCATGATCCTATCCTTTTATATGTATGCTATCATGAATCTTGGTGATAGCGGGTTTCAATTTGTGGAAAAATATCCATGGATAACAGCATTCAACATACAATATTATTTAGGTGTGGATGGTATCAGTGCACCGATGGTTATTCTTACCGGTCTGCTGAGTTTTCTTTCTGTATTTGCTTCGTGGAACATTAACAAAGCACATAAAGCTTACTTTTCTTTATACCTTTTACTCGTGACAGCTATGTTTGGAGTGTTCCTTTCACTGGATTTCTTTCTATTTTATATATTCTGGGAGTTAATGCTGTTCCCGATGTATTTCCTTATTGGTATCTGGGGTGGTCCAAGAAGAGAATATGCAGCTATTAAATTCTTCCTTTATACACTTGCTGGTAGTGTGTTGATGCTTGTTGTAATACTGGCATTTTATTTTAACAGTACTGACCCTGCCACTGGCAGGCATACCTTTGATATTGTTACCCTTATGAATCAAGCTAATCAGGGACCTTTTCTTAAACAATTTGGCGTAAGGTTGGCAATGTATATTGCCTTGTTCATAGGTTTCGCAATAAAGGTGCCTGTATTCCCATTCCATACATGGTTGCCTGATGCACACGTGGAAGCACCAACAGCCATAAGCGTTATCCTTGCTGGTATTTTGCTAAAAATGGGTGCATATGGTCTTATGAGAATAAGTTTTCCACTGTTGCCAGACATGGCTAATTATACAGCAATTGCTATGGCAATTTTAGGGCTTATAAACATTGTTTATGGGGCACTTGTAGCCATGGCTCAAACAGATTTTAAGAAGATGATCGCTTACTCTTCTGTAAGTCATATGGGATTTGTAATACTTGGATTAGCCTCAATGACATTTATTGGCTTTAACGGCGCCATCATGCAGATGTTTAACCATGGTATTATTACAGGGATGCTCTTTTTACTGGTAGGTGTTATTTATGATAGGGCACACCATAGGGATCTTAATGGATTTGGTGGTATAGCAACTTATATGCCTATTTATGCAGGTATAACAAGCCTTGCATTTATGGGTTCTTTAGGCTTACCAGGATTGAGTGGATTTATTGGAGAGGTTCTGGTATTTCTTGGCACATTCAAGGTTTATCCGGTTATTGTGATCATATCTGCTACAGGGGTAATATTTACAGCAAGTTATTTCTTATGGGCATATCAAAGAGTATTTTTAGGTCCTGCAAATGAAAAGTATAAGGATATACCAGAGATAAATGGAAGGGAACTTTTTACGCTTGTTCCACTTGCTTTAATTGCTGTGTTCTTTGGTGTTTATCCGGTTCCATTTTTTAACCTTGTAGGTCCTTCACTTACAAAATTGTTGATGATGGTTGGTCATTAATGGAGAGAATATAATGCAGGAAAGTTTAACAAAATCGCTTTTCCTTATAACGCCGGAATTGATTGCTACTATTACATCACTTGTTGCCCTGATTGGTGCAATGTTAATGAAGAAATCAAGGGGCAATGAGGCTTTTTACATAGGCATAATCGGAATGATTGGCTCCATTGCAGCCACCGCTATCCTGTACAATAGGCTTACACTTGATACATGTTTTTACAATATGATAGCTATAGATCCATTTAGTCTCTTTTTCAGATTTCTTGCTTATACATCTATAATATATGTCCTTCTTATGGCTTTCAGTTCAAGAGAGATAAAAGATACAAAAGGAAAATGGGAATTTGTGGCAATACTTTCTGGTTTTGGAGTGGGTATGTCTATGATGGCAAGCTCTATGAATCTAATTATGATATACCTTTCCATGGAATTGCTAAGTGTAATGTCGTACTTACTTGTATCTTACGCAAAGGGTGAAAGACGCTCCAAAGAAGCAGGACTTAAGTACATAATATATGGTTCTATTGCATCAGGTTTTATGCTATATGGTATGTCTCTTTTATATGGTATATCGCATTCCCTTGATTTAAGGAATATCCTTGTCTTATTTATGAATTACCACTACCCTCATATCATTGTTTATGTGGCAACCTTGTTTGTCCTGGCAGGTTTTGGCTTTAAGATAGCAATGGTTCCTATGCATATGTGGGCACCCGATGTTTATGAAGGGGCACCAACACCCATTACAGCACTTCTTGCAGTAGCTTCTAAAGCTGCTGGCTTTGCTGTAGTGTTGAGGTTTTTTTATACAGCTTTTATAAGTACTGTAAGTTTGACGCAATACTATGTGAATGTAAGTCCTATCAAATGGCTAACATTCAGTAGCTTCTAAAGCTGCTGGCTTTGCTGTAGTGTTGAGGTTTTTTTATACAGCTTTTATAAGTACTGTAAGTTTGACGCAATACTATGTGAATGTAAGTCCTATCAAATGGCTAACATTAATTTCTATTATTTCAGCATTCACAATGACTATAGGTAATATTGTTGCAATACCTCAAAACAATATCAAAAGAATGCTTGCGTATTCCAGTATAGCCCATGCAGGATATATGCTTATAGGCTTATCCATTGTTTCAAAGGATGCAGTAGGAGCAATACTTCTTTATCTTGTAGTTTATTTCTTTATGAACCTCGGTGCCTTTGTTGTAGTTATGGTTGTTGATAATAGTTTACACACAGAGGACATTAATAACTATAGTGGATTGTCCAGGGTATCCCCAGGGTTGTCAGCAGCAATGACGATATTTTTGTTTTCTTTAACTGGTATCCCGCCTTTTGCAGGGTTTATAGGAAAGGTTGTTGTATTTCTTGCAGCTGTAGATAAAGGACTTTACTGGCTTGTAATCGTAGCTGTATTGAACACAGTGGTTTCATTATACTATTATGCACGGGTTGTGAAAAAGATGTACCTTGAAGCAACACCTTCTAATTTGCCACCAATAAAAGTAGGTGTTTTGCCTGCCATCATTATAATAAGTTTACTTATACCAACGATCTTGTTTGGTATTTGGTGGGCACCATTGGAGAGCTTTACACACTTCTCAAGTTTCATGTATTAGGTTGAGAATTGTATTCTCGTAATGTAATGGTGTATCATACGATATTAAGGAAGAACCAGTAGACAATAGCATTAATAATAGTTATTGGAATACCTGCTTTGGCAAACTCCAAGAATGAGATGGTTTCTTTTGATCTTTTTTCTGCGTTTTGGATAATAATGATATTGCTGGCAGCACCAAGGATTAAAAGGTTGCCTGCTATAGTACTTCCAATTGCAAGCGCTATCATTGATTTTGGTGTTGCGCCTGTATGCATTAGCACCGGAATATACAATGCCACCATTGGCACATTTGATATAAACTGACTTAAGACAATACTTATGATCATTACATAGGTGGTTGAGGATATATTGCCATCATAGTTATTCAAGAAATGCTGGAAAAAGCCTGTTAACCATACACTTTTCATAAGAACAAACATTGATGCAAAGAAGATTATAGTATGCCAATCTATATTTCTCACTATTTCAAATCTTTTTTCACTGAATATAAGTATGGGTAATGAGCCAATTATAGCGATATATGTAAGGCTAAAATCAAACCCGCTGTGGAGCAGTGATATTATAATCTTTAACACAACTAATAGGACGACAAGAATAAGAGAATATTTAGAAAGTATAGCAAGTTTTGTGTCCTTTATCGGTTCATATATATGCTTTAACTTTTTTGTCCTGAATTCATCTCTGTAAAGCACCTTAAGTACAAAATAAATTGCTGACATATTTATTATGGTTGGTAAAAAAAGGTGTTTCAGAAATGCAATAAATGGATCTGGCAAATTGCTGTTTATCGCTATGAGTAAATTTTGTGGATTACCTATAGGACTCATTACACTACCTGTTGTTACAGAGAAGGCAAGTGCTAACAATAATAGCTTTGGATTTATACTGTGTTTTTTTGCAAGCAAAAGCATTAAAGGGGTTCCTATAATAGCAAGGGTATCATTCATCAAAAGGGCAGAGGCAAACCCCATGAAAAAAAGTATTCTTAACAAAAGACTATCTATTGATGCTGCATCTTTAAATAGTATGTATGATATGTGGGACATATATCCACTTTCTTCTAAAGCGACACCTATAACGAACATACCAAATAAGAACAGGAGTACATTGATATCTATGGATTTTAATGCTGTTTCAGGATGGATGCTCTTTGCAAGCAAAACAGCGATTGCGCCTAACAGCATAATCTGCCAGATCTCAAATTTTATATTTCCTATCTGCCTTATAGAGATCAGTATAAAAACAAAGGCTAAAATTATTATGGGGAATGATATATGAGACATTGATTTATTGTAGGAATGACTAAGTTATTAAATCAGGGCTCGCAACATACCTTGTTAAAGATGGAGAGATCTTTATACCATGTTTTATCATCTTATAAGTAAATAGTTTTGCTTTTTTCACAGCTTCAAAACTATCATATCCTTTTATGAGAAATGCAGCTATGGCAGAAGACATGATGCATCCGGTTCCATGAACATCCTTAAGTAGGGCTTTTGCTTCAAGAAAAACATATTGTTTTCTATCCATGTATAAATCCAATCCCTTTTGGATAAAATGTCCACCCTTTATAATTACTGCAGGAGCACCATTTTCTATGAAGTATTGTGCTGATAATAACATGTGCTTTTTGTCTTTTATCTGGATACCGGATAATGAAGAGGCTTCTGACACATTAGGTGTCACAATGGTACATAAAGGTAGCAGGTCATGAATAATTTTTTTTCTGTTACCCTTTAAGAGAGGGGCTCCACTTGAAGAGTAAAGAACTGGATCAAGTACAACATTTTTTAATCTGTAATAAGATAATGTCTCCATAGCCAATTTTGCTATTGAGCTGTTATAGAGCATACCTAACTTCACACCTTTTATATAACTGTGTTTAAGTAATATATCTAACATGCCTTTAAAAACAGATGGCTTTACGGTGTCTATTTGTTTTACTACATCTGTATTCTCTTCAACAAGCGAAGTTGGAATGGCAAATGCATAGACGCCTATCTTTGCGAAGACCTTTATATCCATAAGAATGCCTGCGCCAGCAGATGGATCAAAGCCAGCTATAATTAAACCAATTTTAGTCATTTTTTATATTAAATTTTATCATCTTTGCCTTAAGTGTATTTCTGTTAATCCCGAGTAATAATGACGCCTTTACCTGATTGTTATTTGAAAGTTGTAAAGCTGTTTCTATAAAAGATCTTTCTATTATAGGCATCACAATTGAGTAAAGATTTATTAATTTTTTATGGGCAGGTTTTGAAAATAAGACAGATAATTTCTTTTTAATGAGTTCGTCGAGTCCGAGATTTTCTATCTCTGCATCTGATAGTGGCGTATAGGTAGTAGAGGTTCTGGAAGTTTTTTGGCTATAACTTTGTCCTATTTCTCTATGAAGTTTTACAACATACAAGCATCTTCTCAGTGAAGCCTGTATTGCAATAGGGTTAAGAGGCTTTTGAAGTATATCAAATATACCGTTGTTTATGAGTTTTGTATAAATTATTCCTTTGTTTCTTGGTATGATCGCTGTTATGACAATATCATTTTTTATAGCTACTATTCTGTTTATTGTCTCTTCAATGTCCATCTTAAAGCCTGTTATATCTATGTAAAGTAACTTATATGCCTTTTTATGTAAAAGTTCAAAAACAGATTCTATAGTTTTTGCTACACGCACATTTAAACCATTCTTTTTTATCATTTTTAAAAGAATTGCTGGTGGCTCTTTATTAGAATACACGAGTATTTTGGTTCTATACATTGTTCATCTCTGTTAGATAGTCAAAATATTCATTTATTAAACTTACAAGTGGTTCAAATGTCTCAATCTTCATAGCGTTAGCCCTGAAATCAGCGCTATGTCTTGCATTCATAAGAGGTGATATTGAACTTCCCTTAGAATAATGAACAAGGTGTTTACGAAATAGCTTTACGCCATTCCTCTCACCATAAAATTCAATCATCATACCTATATGTGACAGCATAATCTGTTTTACAGTTATAACTGATGGGAGACTGTATACCCCTTTCTCTATATAGTCAATGATCATATTGAATATCCACGGATTACCAATAGCTCCTCTACCTATCATCACGCCAGCACATCCTGATATATCCATCATATATTTTGCATCCATTGGTGTTAGTATATCACCATTACCTATTATGGGTATTTTTGATATTCTTACTGCTTCTATGAGGCTATTTATGTCAATTCCTTTTTTAAACCCCTGTGTTTTTGTTCTTAGATGTATTGCTATTGCATCTACACCATGTTCATTGGCAATATCAACGATCTGTAATATGTTTTTAGAATGTTCATCCCATCCAATTCTTGTTTTTATTGTGAACGGTACAGATATTGCTTTTCTCATTTCAATTATGATCTCTTTTAGCAGTTCTGGCTTTTTTAGAAGTGCTGCACCAGAACCATTTGCTACAACATTATGTGCCGGGCATCCAATATTTAGATCTATAATATCAGCACCATGTGATATTGCTATTTGTGAAGCCTTTACAAGTGTATCTATATTATTGCCGAGTAATTGAATTACAAGTGGCTTTTCTGTTACAGTATGAGCCATAAGCCTTAGAGTCTTTTGATTGTTATGTATAAGAGCATCAGCGCTTATCAGCTCTGTATAAACAAGTCCTGCGCCCAGTGTCTTTACTATCCTTCTGAATGGGCTATCTGTGTATCCAGCAATAGGTGCCATTATATAAGGATACTTTATCAAAAACTTACCTATTTTAAGCATAATGACATAATGAATCTTAAAAATATAATATAGAAATTATTTTGTTCAATAATGATTGATAACCAATATGCCCGAAGGGCTGAAGAGGTTATGTAATGTATTGTTACTTACCGAAAACTTCTTCCTCACTGAATACCTGAGCTGTGAATTTTTCAATCTTAATCCCGCCCTTTTTCCATTCATCGGCTGGTAATCCTGCCTTTACACATGTTTCACTCAAAAATGTATCCCTATCCCAGCCATATTCTGTAGCAACCTGTGGTAACAGCACTCCTCTATAAAAACCTTTTGTAACATACAAACCATGTTTTCCAACTTCTATTTCATTTATAGATTTTACTGGTTCAAGTTCAGAAAGGACAGAGATCTCAATAGTAATATCTTTTAACTCATCTGCTGTAACATGCCTGAATCGGGGGTCCTCCACCGCGGCTGCTATTGCCATCATCTGAACATTTCTGTACAGCGGATCATGGGTGAAAAAATTACCTATACATCCGCGTAACATATGATGTTTATTAAGCGTAACAAAAGCCCCTGCATTTCTTAAAAGGTTTTTATTGTTAGTACTATACTCTAAAAGGCTACCATTATTTAAATAGACCTCCAGAGTTTTTCTCGCAAGTTTTAAAAGCTCTTTTTGTTCTTCTATGGTTAGCATAGCCTGTTTATGGTGTTGGTCTTTTACCTGTTTTTTTGTATCTAAAATAATCCATTAATATATCTCTGTGATCAAATACTATATTATCAGGTAATGAATTTAAAGTAAATAGATTTAACGATTTTGCATCATCATTAGCTTTTGGGTGCCCATCTACTGCCTTTGCGATGAAAACGGTCGTAATAGTATGATGCCTTGGGTCGCGTTCTGGTTTAGAATATGTATAAAATTGTTCATATAGTTTTACATTTAGTGATGTTTCTTCAAACGCCTCCCTTATAGCTGCATCTTCGAGAGACTCTCCATAATCCACAAATCCACCGGGGATTGCCCAACCATGCGGGGGATTTTTTCTTTCTATCAAAATGATCTTGTCATCCAATTCTATTATAATATCTACCGTAGGTATTGGGTTTCTGTATTCTGTCATATTTACCTCCAAGTTTTTATAATAGCATAAACCAAACTCATGGGAATTGATATTCCAATGACACCTGTATTTAACTCCTGATCGTTGTCTACTGGACAAAATTTCCTATCTTTCAAATGTTTTTCTCCTAATCAATATCTCCATTGTAATCATAATATAAAATGCCTGTGTAGATCAGAAAGATAAGATTTAGTGCCCAGATAAGAATATAACCTATGTAAGGTATAAATCCAAGGAACATATTTGTAATCCATATTACAATGCCTCCAAGGATCAGTGCAATCCAGAATGGTCCTTTTTTGGATAGTACAACTTCTTTAGCAATTGCAAAGCCTTCCTGTGCGGTTTTATCCTCTGTTATAACAGGATAAGCCCAGAAAAAGAAACCGCCATAATTTTTGCCAATAAAAAATATGTAAATAAAGAATCCTATTATATAAATAAAACCTATAAAAGGTATCAATGCAGGTATAGCAGGAAGGAACATGTACATAATACCGCCTGTAACAAGTGAACCAATCCTGTTGCCTGTGTACGACATTATTTCCTCAAATGTAAGCTTAAATTCTTTATTGTTTCTATTTTTCATAATTAGCCCTGCGCCCGAGAAAGTGATGAGCCATAAAAGTAGACTTATAAACATTGTTAAGATGAGAATAAAAGTAAGATGTCTCAGGTTAACGATTTCTTGCATACCAGGATGGCTTGTCATAAGCGATGACATTAATGCCATTATCCCGCCATATAAGTATATGCGTGATATTACCCCCCATATAAACCCCAATGCTACTGGTACAAGAAAGGCAAGATAATACCTTTTTCCTAATTCTATAGCCTGTTTAAAAGCCTCTGAAAATGCCTGTGAGGCTGTTCCTTTTATACCCATGGATCCTCCTTTTAAATTTTTATCATAACATTTATAATAAGCAACAATAAAAGTACTGGACTTGTTTTAAGCAATGCTTATCATATAAAATATAATATGAAAAAATTTTTATTTTTGTTAGGTTTTATTGCTGTATTTCTCTCAGCAATTCCAAAGGTTAAAGCCTATAACTTTCCCTCCTATGTAGGCTATGTCAACGATTTTGCAAATGTAATGGATCAGGGTACTGTTTCTACTCTTAACAACCTTATAGCATCTTTTAACAAGCAAACAGGCATTCAGATCGCAATAGTTACAGTAAAAGATACTGCAGATATGGGTATAGATGAATACGCGAATAGATTGTTTCATCATTGGGGTGTTGGAGTTAAAGGATTAGACAATGGTGTTATGCTAATTGCCTCAATGAAAGAAAAAAGAGTAAGGATTGAGGTTGGGTATGGACTTGAGCCCGGACTTACAGATGAACAATGCGGGGTTATATTAAGGCATTATGTAATACCAGCGTTTAAAGAAGGAAGATTTTCACAGGGTATATTGAATGGTACAGTAGCTATAATCAATACGCTCTCAGAGTCCATTAAACGGGGTGATATCTCAGCCCATCCATCTGTGGCAGCATCAGTTAAGAACAAAGGAACAGGAACATTTAATATGATACTGGGGATAATATTGTTTATTGTATTTATATATTTTGCTATAAGGCATCCATTCCTGACGCTGTTCTTTCTTGGTGGTGGTTTTGGAGGCGGTGGCAGTTTTGGAGGCGGTGGCTTTGGTGGTGGTTTTGGAGGCTTTGGAGGTGGTAGTAGTGGGGGAGGTGGTGCCTCAGGAGGTTGGTAGGAGGTTTATATGCATGAAGAAACACTGAATAGAGTTTTGCAAGTCTTTAAAGGTATACTTGGATCAAGATTGACAGCTTTTGTGATGTATGGTTCATCACATACAGGCGAGTTCCATGAGGGATACTCAAATATCAATACGATGGCTATTGTATCCAATATTACGGCGATGGATATTGCTAAAATAGGGAAAGAGCTAAAATGGTTCATATACAAAGGTAATCCATCTCCTCTAATTTTTACACAAGAAGAGTTAAATTCATACAAAGATGTATTCCCTATTGAAATGTTTGATCTGATAGAACATCATACACTTGTTTATGGAGATAAAGATCCCTTAAAAGGTATTACAATTGATCCCAGGAATTTGAAATTTCAATGTGAATCTGAATTAAAAGCCAAACTTTTAAAACTCAGACAGGCGTTGTTTATTAACAACTCAGAGAAGAAGGTATCAATGCTTATGACCAATTCAATTTCAAGTTTTGTTGCAATATTTAAAGGTGTGCTAAGATTGAATGGCAAAGAACCACCAATTCATAAAAGGGATATAATAAGTGAGGTTTCCAAGATCGTGGGTTTTGATCAAACACCATTTCTAAAGATAATTTCAGTTAGAGAAAAAAAGGAGAGATTTAAAAAGGAAGATGTATTCAGGACATTGGAGATGTTCGTTGAAGGCATTACAAAGGTTATAAATTTTATAGAAAAGGAGTAGGGATATGAGCAAAAAATGGATAGCAGTGCTTATAACACTCGGGATATTTTTTATTATTGTCATAGCTGTTGTGGGTAGTCTTGTAAGTAGTTACAATAAGCTTGTGGCTCTAAACGAAAATATTAACAACTCCTGGGCACAGGTTCAGAATGTTATGCAACGCAGGGCTGATCTTATTCCAAATCTTGTAAATACAGTAAAAGGTTATGCAAAACATGAAAAAGCGATCTTTGATCATGTTGCAGATGCAACAGCCAAATTAGCCGGTGCTACAACTCCAAAAGACAAGTTTGCAGCTAATGATGAACTTGATAATGCACTTAGTAGATTGCTAATGGTTGTACAGAACTATCCGAATCTAAAAGCGGATAGTTCATTTAATCGTTTAATGGATGAACTTGCTGGAACTGAGAATAGAATAGCTGTTGAGAGACGAAGGTACAACGAAGCTGTTATGGCATATAATGTGGCGGTAAAAAGTTTTCCTACCAACATTGTTGCCCATTTTTTAGGGTATAAACCTAAAGAGGTTTATTTCAAAGCAACAGAAAATGCACAAAAGGTACCAAAGGTAAAATTTTAAGCTAAAATAATGATAGTGTATGTCTGTATTAATTGAAAAGAAAGGTAAAATTACAACTATTATAATAAATCGTCCGCAGGTACGAAATGCTATTGATTATCCTACGGCATTGGATTTAGCTAATGCGTTTCGTGAATTTGATAAAGATGAAGGTTCACATGTTGCAGTACTTTATGGAGCAGGAGGAAACTTTTGTGCTGGAGCTGATTTAAAGGCTATTGCAAATAACAGCAAGGATAAAAACAGGGTTACTGAAGATGGTGATGGACCATTAGGACCAACAAGATTAAGGCTTACCAAACCTGTAATAGCAGCGGTTTCTGGGTACGCTGTTGCTGGAGGACTTGAATTAGCACTGTGGTGCGATTTACGGGTATGCGAAGAGAGTGCTATATTCGGTGTATTTTGTAGACGATGGGGGGTTCCACTTATAGATGGTGGGACAGTCAGGCTTCCACGATTAATAGGTTTAAGCAGGGCACTTGATATGATTTTGACAGGTAGACCGGTGAAGGCAGATGAAGCATACATGATGGGGCTTGCCAATCGTGTTGTTAAAGATGGCACATCACTTGAAGAGGCTGAAAAACTTGCTGCACAGATTGCTGAGTTTCCTCAAATATGCATGAGGCACGATAGGTTGAGTGCTATAGAACAGTTTGATTATAATTTTGATGAAGCTATGAAAAATGAACTGCGTCATGGTTTGCACGCATTAAATAGCAAAGAGATTCTGGATGGTGTGAGAAGATTTACCGAAAGAAATGGCAGGCAGAAAAGATAATATTTTTTATTCCTCTATCTCAAACTCATCCTTCATTGCTCCGCATATCGGGCATACCCATGTATCAGGAAGATCATTAAAGTCAGTACCGGGTTGAATATTGTTTTCTGGATCACCTTTTGCAGGGTCGTATATATATCCACATACTGTACATCTATATTTTTTCATTGTACTCTCATAAAATATTCAATTCACGATGTTTCATAGCTATTTCATCTGCAAGTCTCTCTATAGCTTTGTAGGCTTGCTCATCAGGTTTGCCTTTTACAAGTACAGGTTCTAATAATTGTACCTTGAGGTTTGGTATTGTTTTCTGTATATCCTCTATCATCTTACCTCCCCATCCGTATGAGCCAATAATTGAGATAAATTTTAGTTTTGGTCTCAGTGCGTTAGCAAGGAATGCAGCAGATATAACAATAGGGTGGGCACCTGTGAGTACGGTAGGCGATCCTATTATCATGGTTGCAGCATCAACAAGCGATATAGCAAGCTTGCCGAGGTCTGTTACTGTTAAATCAAATTTTTCTACTTTGATACCTTTTGCAGATAAAAGATCCGTTAAATAGTCTACCATTAACTGGGTGCTACCGTGCATTGTTACATAGGGTATGATAACCTCATTTTTAACAGTATCCGAAACCCAATCTTCATGGGATTTGGTAATACATTGAATATTGTTGTAAAGGGGACCATGACTTGGAGCTATGATCTCAATATTGTATTTTAAAAGTTTTTCTAAATGTTTTTTTATATTAGCTCTGAATGGCATCATTACTTCTGCATAGTACCTTTTTGCTGCTTCACATACCCTCCATTCGTCCTTGCAGTATAGTTCTGAAGTGGCGAGGTGAGAACCAAATAAATCACATGTAAAAAGGATTTTATCTTCATGTAAATAGCTAACCATTGTTTCCGGCCAGTGAACCCATGGTGTATATATAAACTCAAGCGTTTTGCCTCCAAGTTCAAGCCTTGCTCCATCCTCTACTGTTTCAATGAGGTGTTCGGGAATATGAAGGTGTTCCATTAACATTGGTTTACCTTTTGAGGATGTTATAACCTTTGCACTACTGTATCTCTCTAATACATCTGGTATAGAACCAGAATGATCCTGTTCTGCATGGTGAGATATTATAAAATCTATATTTTTGATTTCCTTAAGATGTTCCAATAGTACATGTTTCATTGATGGATCAACCGTATCCAGCAAAGCAGTTTTTTCCTTTCCAGAGATTATGTACGCGTTATAACTTGTACCATCAGGGATGGGAATAAGTGAATCAAACAACCTTCTATTCCAGTCTATAGCTCCAGCCCAGAAGACATCTTCTTTAATCTTTTTTAAGGTCATAAAACCTCCTTTCAAGTTTTATAATATAAATCACTATTAATCTCTTTTTCCACTTTTTATATTCTTTAAATTTTGCAGAATATATAAATTTTTGCTATAATAGTAGCAAATAGATATAAATATATAATAATTATGATACTTTGAAATAAAGTGTTTTTTATGTTATAATTAAGTAAAAAGGAGGCATTGATGGATAAAAGATTTTTCAAGATAAGCACTATAATATTAGGTACACTGATATTAGGTTCATGTGCGAGAGGTATTGTTGTACCACCAGGACTTAGTTCCAGACTAATGGATATTAAGGTGAATGATACAGATACAGCTACTATAATAACCTTACAAACTGACAATTTGCCTCAGTATGCTTCTTTTGGCACTAAATCACCCCCATCTATTGCGATTGACCTTGCATCTACAGACGCATCAAATGTTTCAAAGAGTATCAGTGTAGACAATGGATTTGTTAAAAAAATAGCAATTGAGCAGTTAGGTGAAAGCACTGGTTACTCATCAAGAATAACGATAACGCTTAATAAGGTATTGCCTTATCAAACTACTACCAATGGTAACAACATTATAGTAAATGTATCAAAGATAGAAGAACAATCTGCAGCACCATCATTAGAAGGTGCACAACCAACTTTGACAACGCAAGTAGAAGGATTGGGAATAAGCGCTCCAGTAGTTCCTGAGGCATTAGCCCCTGTAGGCATGGAGGCAAGTCCGACGACCACAGGCATAGTGCCACTTGCTGGAGGTGAGGTAAGCGCTCCAGCAGTTCCTGAGGCATTAGCCCCTGTAGGCATGGAGGCAAGTCCGACGACCACAGGCATAGCTCCACTTGCTGGAGGTGAGGTAAGCGCTCCAGTAGTTCCTGAGGCATTAGCCCCTGTAGGTATGGAGGCAAGTCCAACGGCTGCTGTTGAGCAACCAACAATCCCAGCGCCAGCAGGGATCATTGCTCCTTCAGCATCTCAGGGTATAACAGAACAGGTTGCCCAGACAAATGTTGCTGGAGAGGTTTCCCTAACCCCGTCCTCATCTGCTTTAGCTCCAGCATCTGTATCTTCTGCACCAAAGATTTCTCAGCAACCTATTACTCAGGGTTCACCAATTGCATCTGTTGAAAAGAAACACGAAGAAAAGATTGCTATGTTGACACCTATTCCTTCTGCTGCTCCAGAGATAAAAAAGATAAAGATTGTCCATAGTGTTGTTATTACGCCTATACCTCTTATCTTTAAAAATAATGAAGCAGTCTTACCAAAGGATGCAGAAGAGGGTTTAAAGGATGTAGCAGAGTATATGCTAAAACACAAGGATCTTAAGCTCGTTATTCAAGGATACAGCGATGCGTATGGAAGTGAAGCATACAATAAAGAGTTGTCTTATTACAGGGCTTTATGGGTAAAAATGGCGCTTGAAAGATATGGTGTTCCTTCCAATCGTCTTGTTATGAAACCTATGGGAGCAACCAAACAATTTGGTCATAGCAAAGCAACCTATGCACAGAATAGAAGGGTTGTACTTAAAATAGTTAAATAATATTGAATAATAGGTTCGCATGTAGATTCTGCGTGAACCAATCCAGTAATGAAATAAATAGCCTTTTGTTTGTTTTGTGTTTCTGAAGGATTGCAACTCCTGTTCAGCGTGTTAAACCTTTATCTTTTTATATGCATTTTGTGGCTAATTCTGGTAAAGTAATTATATGTTATGGTATAATTTAACAAATAATTCCAATGTATGGATGTCATGATAAAATACAGTAAGTTTAATCCAAAAAATGCAATAGTGAAGTTTGTTCATTCGCTCTGGGTACTCATGCGAAGGCAAGGGTTGTGCGATCCGCCTAATACCACCTTTTCCAAAGGGGGGGAAGGTGGGCATTGTAAAGGATGTTTAAATCCTCTGTATGTTTATATGCAATTACCCGGCATATCCTCTTTGTTGAATATTAAAAGCACACATATATTTGACGCGCAGTCCATTTTCCAGATGAATACCCCCTCCTTCATTACACGAACCTTCCTGTTTTACAAATACAATTTTTGGGGTAATGCTAAAAAGATATTGGTTTTATGTATATTCCTGGTGTCAATGTTTTGTTGCCCTGTAATCTCTAAGGCTGATACTAATTATCTCCAGGAAGGCATAAGATATTACGAGTATGGTGATTACGATAATTCTATAAAAATGCTTAAGCAAATAGATACAATCTCTGGAACGACAAAAACAGATGTAATGGTTCACCTCTACCTTGCACTTGATTATTACGCAAAGGGTATGAAAGAAGAAATGAACGACGAGTTAAAAGCCATTTACATGAAAGACCCTGATTTTGTTATGAACCCGGTGTTAGTACCGCCAGCAGTAATATCAGCTTATTCAGATATAAAAAAACAGGTAATTTTACCTGTGCCTTCAAAACTGAAAGAACACAATTACTGGCTTAGAATAATACCATTTGGTGTTGGACAATTTTCTAAAGGGGATGATAAAAAAGGTACTATATTGCTTATTGCAGAGGTAACAGAACTTGCAGTCAATGTTTCAACTTACTATATAAGAAAGTCAAAAGAGAATAGAGATGGAAGTTACAATAATCCTGTTTGGGCTAATAATATGCAGGCAGTACAGCTTACAGCTTTTTGGCTTTTTGTCGGAACAGCATCATATGGTATTGTAGATGCATTTGTATGGAGGATGCCTTAATGGCAAGTTTGATATTTAAGACCAATCCCCGCACCTATATGATTACGAAGAAATTAACAACTATAGGCTCTTCTCGTAATGTGGATATTAGTGTTCAGAGCAAAGATAATGATCTGTTGTGTTACATTGAAAAAGGTATTGATGATGTATACATCATTGAGTCAATAAAAGGAACTGGCATACAGGTTAATGGTAAATTCACAAAACGCAGTAAGTTAAAATTTGGTGATCTTTTAGAACTCGGGCACGAGCTTGCAGTGTTTTTAGACACGGATGAAATTACGCAAACAGGCAAAGAAGATACGCCTTTTAAAGACATAGATCTGTTATCAGAAAATAAAGAACTCAAAGAAGTTTCTAAATTGATACTTAATAATTTGATGGATAAGGTACATGCAGAAAAGGGTATGGTACTGTTGATTGAGAATGGTGAACCAATTATACTTGTTGGTGCTGAAAAGGATGGAATGGATTTTCTTACTGGATTCAGTGAAACAATAATAAAAACAGTCTTGCTGGATAAAAAGCCTATTATTTCAAATAATGTATTAAATGATAATAGGTTCACGCCTACAAGGAGCATTATTGCATTAAAAATAATAGCTACAGTGGTGGTGCCAATAATAAGAGATGATATTACCTATGGTGTGGTTTATTTATGGAATTCAGATCCAAAAAATATGTTTTCAGATGAAACCCTTGCCATTGTAAAATTTTATGCATGGATCCTCTCCATTCTTATAGAAAATGAGAAATTGAAATATGGTATACACACAACAATGAAACGATTCAGGATAAATCAACAGATCAGGGTCTGGCACAATCTTATTTCAATGAACCGGGTAATGATACAGGTATTTGAGCAATGCGACAAACTTATCAATGTTAAAAGCAATGTTGTTTTTTATGGAGAAAGCGGCACAGGGAAAAAATCACTTGTAAGGGCAATATATGAAGCCTCTTCAAACAATGCAGATATGTATATGATAAAACTGAAAGATAAACCAGCAGAAGTTATACTTGATGAACTTTCTATATTAAACAGTATGAACAATACTTACAATAAGTTTCTATTTATAGCGATAGATGGACTTGAGTATATGCCGGAGGAACTCCAGCAAACCCTGAATGCTATAATTGATAAACTTAATTATGCAAGGTGGTTTTTTTTGATGGAAAAACATCCTGATGAGGTAAGCTCCTTAAATAAAAGGATTAGAAGTAGGTTAGGAGAAATTATTATAAGATTACCATCGCTCAGAGAAAGACAGGAAGATATTGTTCCACTTGCAGAAAGATTTCTTGACCAGTTTTCTACGATGTACTCAAAAGAGATTAAAGGTTTTACTCAAAAGGCAATACAGACTTTACAGGGTTATAAATGGATAGGGAACATTGAGGAATTAAAGAATGTTGTAAAAAAGGCTGTTATGGAGACGGATTCTGATTTTGTAGAGTATGATTCGTTAGAAATAGTTCCTCAGGATATAAATTTTACACCCCTTGCAAAGGCTAAATCAGATTTTATGAAGCGTTACATAAAAGCGGCTTTGGAAAGTACAAATGGAGATAAACTAAAGGCTGCCAGGATGTTAAAGGTAAGTCAGAGAACCATATATAAATATATTGATGATTAACAATTTTATTATTAAAAGTAAGGTAGCTTTAAGTTTGTTAGCAACAATCGTATTGGCTTTAAATAATTGTGGTGTACCGGACAACATACATGGCAAATCAAATGTGAACACGCCACCAATAATTACTAATTATTATCCTCAACAGGCAAGTATATCAGCATATGATGGAGAATTATTAAATTTCTGGATAATTGCTACGGATCCTGATAATGATCAACTTATGTACGAGTGGCAATTAAATGGAATGAATGTTTCAAACGGAACATACTATGATTTTACTGTCAGCATAGCACAGGGCACAAGACAGGTGCTGACTGTTGTGGTAACGGATTCCGCTGGATTGCAGACGGAAAAAACATGGTTGATTAATGTGACAAGGTAATTGAAGGATTTATTATGAAATATCTACCCAATAATGCTATAGTAATAGAATTAAATAAACAAAGGCTTAAGACATATATAAGTAATGTAGATTCAGCCTGGCTTATAGCCTCAGGCATACTGAACCCTGTTACATTTACCAGTATCGTAGAATACCTCGTATTAAACAATTTTACAGGCATTATTTTACTTGATCTTGCTGAAGTGCAAAAGGTTGTATATGCAAAGAATGGAGAGATAGTTTTTGCCCGCTCCAGTATTAATGATGAGAGGCTTGGTGAAACCCTCTGCAGAATGGGTAAATTAACAGAAGAAGCCCTTATAAAAGCATCAAAAGAGATAACACCAAGTAGAAGGCTTGGCAGAGTATTGGTAGAAAATGGTTATATTACGCCAAGGGATCTATGGCTGGGCGTTAAAAGGCAGATATTTGAGATATGGGGAAGCTATCTCCTACCTGTAGCTGATAATGTAGATAAATGGTTTCATATAATACAATGTCAGATTGATGAAGCTAATGTAATAAAACCAAACAGCAATATGCTTGAAAGCCTTTTTGAATTTTTAAGGGAAAAAGTGGAGCTGTTGAATATAGTAATAGGTTCAAATGACATGGTTCATTTAAATAATTTTCCATGTATGGTTTCATTCAATGCCTTTGAAAAGGCAATTATAGATAAGCTTTTAAAGAACAATGATATGTCAATAGCATCACTTGCAAAAGAAATAAATGCAGATGAGTCTTCAACAGAAGCAGTATTAAAGCCATTGGTTTACACAGGGGTATTAGGTATAATCAGAAAACCAATTGAAGAAGAGTACAAGACACAGGATAAAAAGATTGAAGAATTGTTAGAGCTTATGAATACAATAATGACCAATATTGCCGAAATAATGAGTACCAAAGCTCCACATGTAAATTTTAAGGCAAATGTGAGAGATTATGTAAGACTATCAAATAGTATATTCAAAGATTGTATTATAAATGATCGGGGTGGTTTTGATCTTGGTGCTATGATGGAGACATACAAAAATTCAAAAGTGCTTTCACCTTACAGTGAAGCTGTTACCTTTATTAAGGAATTGATCCAGTTTGAGCTTTTTGAGATGAAGAATTATTTACCCAAAGACCAGACTATAGAGTTAGAAAATATAATAAATGCATTAGGGTACAATGGCTGAGAAATTTAGAGTGGATAGCTTTATAAAAAGCTTATCTAACATAGAGCTTAACGAATTTCTGAAGAAACAGGAAGAATTAGGTATTTCCGGGAATGCAAAAATAGATGTTACAACTTTTGGTGATGTCTACATAATAATAAAAAAAATAAAAGAGAATAGATCCATTGATTCTGCTCAATTAGTGTTTATGGGGGATCTATCGCATTTCAGCATAGCTGATATCTTCTCAATGTTAAATAGTTTGCAGAAAACAGGTATGTTGATAATCAAATCTGAAGACAAGATAAAAAGTGTCTACTTTATAAAAGGTGAGATAGTATTTGCCTCATCAAATCAACCTGAAGACAGACTTGGATACATTCTTTATAAAATGGGCAAACTTACAAAGGAGCAATGGGAATTTGCTGAAAAAAAGATGTCATCAGATACAAGGTTCGGGGCTGTTTTGTTAAAAAACGAACTTATATCTCCTAAGAATTTATGGTGGGGGGTCAAGTATCAAATAGAAGAGATTGTTTATAGTATTTTTGCCATTGTAACAGGTGAATTCTTTTTTGTGGAAGGCGCCATACCTGAAAAGGATCTTGTTAGATTCTCACTAAATACCCAGCGTATGCTTATGGAAGGCTACAGGAGACTTGATGAATGGAAGCTTATTACACAAAAATTTCCTTCTGATGAAACCAGGGTTAGACTTACCTCCAGAATGCCTAATATTGAACTTACTCAAAATATGCAAGCAATGGTAAAATTGATAAAGGGTGATATGAGTATATCTGAAATAATAAGATTAACACAGCTTGGTAGATTTTATACATACAAAATTTTATATACCCTTTTAAACGCAGGCTTGATTGAAATAGTTGGTGAGAAAGAACAGGAAAAACCCTTAGATAATGTAACAATTCAGGTGCTTGATATTGTAAAAAAATACAACATTATATTTAATAAATTATTCAAAGTAATAAAAGAGGCAAATCCGAAGTTTAATCAAAACGAATTATTTGATAATTTTGTGTCAGAACTTTCAGACAGTTTAAAGAATTTGTTCAACGGAGTTAGCCTTAATAAAGATGGGGAACTTGATGAAACCAAACTGCTTATAAATATTGAAACAATGCGAAAAACAAAATCTGACGCCCTGGATAAAGTTGCTGGTTTGTCAGGATTATTTATTTCTCAGTTACTTCTTGAAGGTATGAATGAACTTTTAAATTATGAAATCTTTATAGCAAGGAATCTACTTCAACCAGATGTGTTTGATGCATTAAATGAACAGATAAAAGCTATACAATATGAATAGCGTAGATTTTTCAAAGAAAATTATTGTGGCTATTGATGAAACTTCAATGTCTAAAATAAGTAAAATAATAGACACTACGGCTTCATTTATAGATATATATAAGATTGGTAGCATTACCTTTACAGCATACGGTCCTGACATTATAAAAGAATTTACAAAAATGGGTAAGAAGGTTTTTCTTGATTTAAAGTTTTTTGATATACCCAATACTGTATCAAAGGCTGTGAAACAGGCGGTTTCCTATGGAGTGAAGATGCTTACTTTACACACCCTGGGTGGCTATGAAATGCTAAGAGCCGCTGTTGAGGCAAACAATGGTGAAGCAATATTATTAGGAGTAACAATACTTACAAGTATTGATCAGACTCAGCTTGAGAGGGTGGGTATTCATACCAGTATAACTGATATGGTAGGTAGTCTTGCTTCTCTTGCTTTAAGTGCTGGCGTTGATGGACTTGTTGCATCCGGTCATGAGTTAGAATATTTAAGAGATAGGGTAGGAGACAAAGCTATTATAGTTGTGCCTGGGATAAGACTTCCTGGCAAAACATCAGCAGATGATCAAAAAAGAATTGTTTCTCCTAAAAAAGCTTTTGATGCAGGTGCGGACTATATTGTAATAGGTAGGGCTGTTGAGGCGAACAATGGTGAAGCAATATTATTAGGAGTAACAATACTTACAAGTATTGATCAGACTCAGCTTGAGAGGGTAGGTATTCATACCAGTATAACTGATATGGTAGGTAGTCTTGCTTCTCTTGCTTTAAGTGCTGGTGTTGATGGACTTGTTGCATCCGGTCATGAGTTAGAATATTTAAGAGATAGGGTAGGAGACAAAGCTATTATAGTTGTGCCTGGTATAAGACTTCCTGGCAAAACATCAGCAGATGATCAAAAAAGAATTGTTTCTCCTAAAAAAGCTTTTGATGCAGGTGCGGACTATATTGTAATAGGTAGACCTGTAACAGAGAGTGATAACCCTGAAGCTGTGATAAGAGAAATAATGGGAACTTTAATATAAGGAAGAATAATATGATTTATGAGTTTGAATGTGATAAATGCAGTACGATCTTTGAAGTTAAAGCTTCTCTTTCAGAAAAAGAAAAAGGACTTAAGCCAAGATGTCCAAAATGTAATTCAGAGAATACCCATCAGATAGTAACATCATTTTCTACAATTGGATTATCCAGTGATTTTTCATCTCATTCAAGTGGTGGCAATTCACCATGTTCTTCATGTACATCTAATGCATGTGGTTCATGCAAACATTAATCAAAAGATGCAATAAAAAGTTTGTTCATTGCTTGAGACACCTACCGAGGCGTGAAATGATGAAGCAATCTATAGTGATTGATTCGCCTGCGGCTCGCAATAACAATGCAATAATATTTTTATAGCCCAGAAAATGGGACTGGTATAAATGTGATCACCAGTATGATCATAGAAAGCCAGGCTATCAGCTTTCTTTTAATATCCAGTGGCTGAAATGGATCTATAGGACTTGGATGTCTGATACCCAGAATAAGTATAATCAATGCCCAGAAAAGCCATACTTCCCATCCCCATATTCCTATAATAACGAGTGTTATAAGAGCCAGTCTCGCGATAAGGTTATACCATTTACCGAACAGAGCATAAGCGATATGTCCACCATCAAGCTGCCCTATTGGTATGAGGTTCATTGCAGTTACAAACATACCAATCCATCCTGCAAAGGCAATCGGGTTGAGTCCAATTTCGTAACCAGGAGGTACATCCGGGCGTACAATTGAAGAAATTAGTTTTACAAGTAAAGAGTCACCTAATTTTATACCACTTCCAGATACTACTGGAACAAGCGGAGATAATTTGATTCCAATGATCAAGGCAGGTAGTGCAACCATAAATCCTGCAAGTGGTCCAGCTGCACCAATATCAACAAGCGCATTACGATCCGGTATGGGTGATTTCATCCGTATAAAGGCACCAAATGTTCCAAGAATATTTGGTGCTGGTATAAAGTATGGAAGTGTTGCTACAACATTATGATATCTAGACATAAGGAAATGCCCCATTTCATGGGATAGCAAAATTGACATTAGTACTAATGCAAAGGGTAAACCTTTGTATGCTTCTGATGGATCACTGAGTGGATTAACTCCATATTGGAATGCTCCAGCTAAAACAACTACAACAAAGGTTATTAAAAACAATATCAAAGGGGTCAGTACCTTTATTTTAGGTTTTTCTGGTTGTTTCCAGCCGTAATAATCATCATGCAGCCTTTCAAGGTCTATCTGACTGTTATCCAGGTAATCTCTATTCATATTTATCTTCTTTCTGTATTAAAATAAAAGCATAGTTTTTAAATCTATAAATTATCAACCAATTGCCATATTTTCAATGGCTTATCTATATAATTGCTTATGAGTGTGGTAGTTACATCAAATATGGATGATGGTATATTAGATATTAGAAACTCATTTATATTAATAGAACTGGTATTGACAAGCTTAATCCATTTTAACATTGCCTCAGGCATTGTAAATACACGGGTATTGTTTGGTACACATGCATTACATACCCATTTTCCTGTTTTGATTATATAGTTCACATTGTTGTCCATGAATGGAGTTCCACACAGCTCACATTTTTCAATAGCCGGTAATAAACCGGTTTCTTTTAGCAAATGCAATTCATAGAAGAGCCTGATCTTGTTTAGAGATTTATTCGATTCAAGGAATTGGAGTGTTTGAACAAGGATATCAAATAAGCTTTGATGTTTTTGATGTTCAGCGAGCATTGCATCTGTGATGGAAAGAATATAAAATAACATTACGATCTTCTCGTAGTCATTTTTGATGTGAATTAAGTAATTATTGATTTTTGCGTGATTCAACATCATAAGATGATATGGACTTTTTTCTGTAAACCCGAATTCTCCTATATTTCCTACTTCAAAAGCGCCTGGAAACCTCTTTTTACTATTTATTCCTCCCTTTACTATGGCTTTTAGTTTTCCTTCTGTTTTTGAAAACACGGTTACGATCAGGTCAGATTCAAGATACTTTATTTTACGAATAATAATTCCAGGGGAGGTATAGATGTGCATTATACTATGAAAAGGTTAATATTTTCTTTGAGCAGGTCAAGTTCTTGCATTAGCTGTAAAATTGTATTGTCCAGCTCTATAATTTTTTGTTCATTTTCCTTTATTTGATTTATTAATGCCCTTGTAGAATTAGAGGAAAGGGTTAATTGTTCCTTTACATCAATAGATAAGCTATCGTTTATGTATCCTACGAATGTCTTTATATCATCAACAGCATTATTTAAAGGTGTTAAACTGTTATCATGTAGACCGAAGAGTTCATTTAGGTTTAACAATTGATTTCTTACATTATTAAAAATATCAATAATATTTGTAATATTCTCTGCCGTGGTTGATAGCTTTTCTAATAGAGTATCGATCAAAGCGATTAAAGAATCATTTGATGAATTTGGTAGAAGGCTTTTATCCGAGATAAGTTTTTCATCTTCGTTTATTAGATTTAAAATGAGCTCATCAATTAATGTTAACAGCCTTCCAGTTCTCTGTGTAGAGGCAATAACACCGCTAACGGATTGTTTTAAAGTGGATGTTATACTTCTTATACCCTGTATCTCTGTAGCTATTTCATCAACATTTCTTCTAATCTTTATAATATAGTTAGCAATATCAGCTGAACCAGTTCTTGCCCTTCCTGCAAGCTTTTTAATTTCTTCTGCTACAACTCTAAAGTTTTTACCTTCCGTCTGTGGTGAGGCAGCAAGAATAAATGCATTTACAGACAGTAAATTTGTTCGTTCTGCTACATTGTTTATTATACCAAGCATTTCATCAGCCTGCTGTATATGAGAGAGAAAGGTTGATAAAAAGTTGAGCGTATTTTCCGTTATTGTTTGCGCTTCATTTAACATAATTTCTATATCTTTTGTAAGCTCTGAGGTATTATTGCTTAGATTGGTTATATTATTTATGGAATCTCTAAATTCTTTTAGCGAAACATTTATATTAGAAACATCTGTTTTTATGGAATTGTAAGTTGTGTTTGTGGAAAGTAGTATATTTTTTAATTTAATAACATTGTATTTTATATCCTCATAAACCTTTGCATCTTTTTCTATAAGTTTTATTATTCTCCCGGTGTGGGTTAAGTAACTATTTATAGACAACTTGATCTCTTTATTCTTTTGTATAGCAAGCAATAAGTTCTCACTATTTTTATCAACCATAGCTTTAAAAGGAATACTTATATCCGTTATCTGTTTTGATATCTCCCCTATAGAGTTTGTTGTACTAAATAGATTATCAGTATGGTTAGCCTGTTCTGTAATTATTGATTTTATCGTAGATATATTGTTTATGGTTGAACTGACCATCTCATTCATCGTAGCGATATTATCATCCATATTGATTTTTGATTCTTTAAAAAGTTTTACAAGTTTTCTTAGATTTAAGGACGCTATACCTATCTCATCTGTAGAAACCAATGCAGGTAATATATTTAATTTTTTATCGGAAAGATTTGCTGAATAATGAAGGAGCTTTTTCACATGTGATACAATTTCTTTGGATACAAGAAAGGTAGTAATGAGAACTATAAATAAAATAAAAATACCTGATAGAAGCATGGTGGAAATAAAGCGACGAATAATATCTCTGTAAACATTGTTTTTAATACCGATAACAAGAAAAAATGTATTACCGTTCAGGTTAATAGGTTTATCAAATTGAACTAATGTTTGATTGTTTTGTTTATCTTTCACAAAGTTTCTTGTATCTAAATCCTTTAAGCGTTTATCGCTTAAAGGAGCGTTAGAATAGTTTATTACCTCTTTGCTTTTAGGATTGTATAAATAAAATCTATATTCATTTTTAAACTTGCTGGAAAATTCCTTTAAGATGTTATCCGCATTAGTATTACTATTCAATGCGTCTGCCATGAGTGACGCTGATGTTGTAGTATTGTTGTATAGATTTTGCTCTAAATATCTAAATGCATTATTAAAAACTGAATAAGCAATTACAATAAATGCACCTATAGATATAATTGTAAAGACACCAATGATTTTATACTTTAATGGTATAAAGATTCCTTTTGCTTCAATGATGTTTGACTGTCTGATTGCCCTGGAAATGTAGAAATTCGTTGTTATTTTTGAGCTGTATACCTGAAGTATTGTAGTTATCATTATCAAAAATAAAGATATAAGAAAGAAACCTGTAAGAGTAAGTAATCCATTTTTTATTTCTATTACACCTGTAATAGTTCCCGCAAGTGGGTAAATTATTAGGTTTATTGTGTAGGTGATGATAATAAGAGGAATTATTTTTAATGGATATTTTACCAGCGTATTAATAGCTTCATTAGAAACCGAATTGTATTTTCCGTTTAACAATTCCTTTACATCTCTTAAAAATAAAGGATTAAATGAAAAGAATATTAAACTAATTAGTGCAGTTGAACCAATAATAAGAAGGATATTAAAGAGACTATTATGTATTTCTATGAGATTAGTTTCAGAAAGTAAGCCACTGTATATGCCTGTAGAAATAAACAGGGCAATGCTGTAGAAAATGGTTAAAATCTGATTTGCTTTTTTCATATTACCCTATACCTTTTAGGTTCTTCGTTTATTTTAGCCGACATAGCTTCAAGTTGTTCTCGTATATTTAGAAAGTTCATCGCCTTCTCTAATTTTTTCTCTCCTTCTGAAAGTTTATCAAATAATCCATGTATTTCGGATGTTTTAGTTTTAAGAACATTCAGATAACCAATTATAGTATTAATGGGTGTATTCACTGTTAAGAGTTCCTTCAATACCTGGGATATTAAATCGCTATAGTTTTTCCAGTCATTGATGACATTATTTGTTATATCTCTAAATTCTTTTGAGTATTTATACATATTTGTAATGTTTTTTTCTACATAAACAATCCTTGCCTTTATAAGATGATGTATCTCTTTTTTAGTTATTCCGGCTGCAGAGATTGTCTCCAATGTTGCCATAAGATTATTAATTGCTTTAAAGGTATTTTCATATGACAGCTTTATCTGGGAGGTTTTATTTACCAGATCATCTATTGCTTCTTTAAAGAGATTTATCTTGGTATCAATATTGTCTATAAATTTTTTCTTTTCTAACATATTCTCTTTGATTGTATCTTTTTCTTTAACCAGTAATTCTGTTAGGTTTTTTACCTCTAATATCTTTGTTTGTGTTACATCAGCAAGTTTAGTTATTTCATCGGAGATAACATCAAATCCTTTACCCGATTCTCCTGCCTGAGCTGATATAACAGAAGAATTCATCGCTAAAAGATTTGTATCGTCAATAACGAGGTCTATTTTGTTGAGATCCACAACTATTTTCTCCACATTGTCACCTAATGAAGAAACCAATGAAAAGACGCCATTGAACAATACATCTAATTTTTGTGTGTTACTCTCATCACTTTCGATCTCCATTTTTAGCATGTGCATATTATTTATAAATGAATTAAGTGTTGCGTCTATTTCTCGTGTGCTGTCATTTATTTTTAAGCTAATTGTTTTTAGAAAATTGTAGTTGTCATCATGTACACTCTCCAGACTTTCCATGTCCTGTTTTACATTTCTTATTGTAATGAGTAATGTTTCACTTGATTTGACGATAGAATCAATTGAACTATCCAATCCGGATAAAATATTTTTATTTGTATCCAATAGTTCTGATAGTTTATCGCTGTTTATGATAGTGTCATTTACGGATTTTACCAGGCCCTCAATGTATTCTGTAAATTGATCAAGGGTCTTTTGTACTGATATTACAATCCCGGCATTGTTTTTTATTTCTTTGTTTAGTATCAATATATTTTCTTTTGTTTGTTCTAAAGAGTTCATGATCTTATGTGAAATTCCGGTAATATTTGAACTAACAGTTTTAATTGTTTTAATAACAGACCTGATCCCTTCTGTAGTCTTTCTTATACTGTTAGCTACTATGCCTGTTTCATCTTCTACAAACAAACCAGTCATGAAAGAGAAATTTCCGTCTGTTAGCCTTTCTATAGCCAGACCGATTGTTCTAATGGGCAGGTAGATATCTATTGTTATTTCCAGAGAAACCAGTAGAAGGGCAAATATAACCGCGAGAAGCAACCAATTCATGGATTTCGCAAATATATTAAGCGTGTTGTTATAATCTGTCCATGAGTAAACACCTACCAGGTATAAGTTATTATTAAGATGTTTTTTTATTAAAGTAATACCAAGGGTTGGATCGTTATAAATATCGGTGTTGGCAAGCCTTTGTAATGGTAAGGTTTCTGCATAATTATCAGATATACTGAAGATGTCTGTAAATGTATTATCCATTAAAAGTACAAATCCATTTTTGCCTAACCTTATTTTTTCCAGCTCTAAAACTGTTTGCTCAGGTGGTAGATTTTGCGATAAAATTGAATTTACCTTTGATGATAAAACATTAAGGGCTAACCTGGAAGATGAAATCCCGTTTGCTCTAAGTGCATCTTCCATTAATTGGATACTGATAGTTCTTGCAAATATCAAAAATATAAAAATAAGTAATGTAGCGCTCAAAAAGATCTTGGTAAATATTCCTAATCTTTTTTTAATGTTGATCTCTTCTTCCTTCAGATATTCCTGGGTCTTTATAATATAAGGTTCTGTTAATCTTTGATAAACAAAATATTGGAAAATGTTGGCAACAGTTGCACCGCTTATTATAGCGAACATAGTTTTAAGTGCAACAGCTAAACCTGCATGTGAAAATGCATAAAGAAGTATGAAATAAACTATAGATGCAAAATACCATTGTACTGCGGAAAGAGTTGTAAAATACAGTGGGAAATAAATAGCAGTATAAAATGCTGTTTTAGAAAGTTTATTGTCAATATTGTTGTTCTGGACGCGTTCTTCAAATTCTTTCATAATTGAAAATGGTCTTATGCTTCCAAAGTACTGTATAATTAATGCGATGAGTACCACAAATATTGTGGTAATGGAGATAAATTTTAGTGTTTCAGGTGTAAAAACTATAGTTTTGATTGCTATGTAATAAATGATAGCAACAGCGATGATTGTTATTAATGAATTTGCTATAGTTATTTGTTGTTTAAACTTCATGTTACATACATATCGTAAACTTATATTTTGTCAATAAAGAGGTGTTTAACTTTTTTCTTGCTAAAATATATCCATGGATGTAATTATAGAAAAATGAACGGCAAACTTTTAAGCGAATACGATACCCCAACAAAAGAGCATTATTACATTCTATTGATGAGCTGGGCAGGGTGGGTATTTGATTTTTATGACCTTACCCTCTATACATTCCTCCTTATTCCCATCGGTAAAGAACTTCACCTGTCCAATATGCATCTTTCTTACATACTTGGTATCTCACTTGCTGCAACAGCCATTGGAGGTATTATCTTCGGACTGCTCGCGGATCGCTACGGCAGAAGAAGCGTTTTGCAATGGACAATACTTACCTACAGTATTGGAACATTCTTGAGCGGTCTTTCTCCTGACTTTTATTTTTTGGTGTTGTTCAGGATTATTACAGGCATAGGTGTAGGAGGTGAATGGGCAACCGGACAAACCTATGTTGGTGAAACATTTCCCCCAAAGGTGAGGGGTAGATTTGGAGCATTCATGCAAACAGGGGCACCGGTCGGAGTGGCGCTTGCTGCATTGGTTGGTGGGTTTTTGTCTCCTGTGATCGGCTGGCGTGCATCATTTATGGTTTCTGTATTGCCAGCTGTACTGGTCATTGTGATAAGAAAAAGGCTTCCTGAATCAGACCTCTGGGAAGAGCGCAATCGCATTATAAAGAGCGGTAAATTGTCAAAGGCTATTGTTGAGCAGGAGAGCGGAAGCAGGTTTTTATCTTTGTTTTCACCAGAGTATATAGTAACCTTTTTAAAGGCACTTTTACTTGCCATATTTATTATGTCTGCATACTGGTTCACTTATTCATGGCTACCTGGCTATCTTTATGAACAAAGGCACTTCTCCATGACAAAGTCTGGTTTATGGATGATTATAACGCAAACCGGGGGGTTTATTGGTTATGCAACCTTTGGTTTTGTTGCAGACAAATTGGGCAGAAGACCGGCATTTTCAATCTATGCATTCCTTATGGCTACGGGTCTTATTATGATCACTTTAATGTGGAATGTAATTGCTCATTATCCCTATATAATACTTGCCTTTATGTTTATGGTAGGATTTGGTACAGGATTTTTTGGTGGATATGGTCCCATTATGTCCGAATTATTCCCAACAAAGATTCGCAATACTGCTATGGGCACTGCGTTTAATCTTGCAAGAGGGGTACAGTTCTTTACACCGGTTGTGATCGTTGTTGTTGCAAGATATTATGGGCTTGGTGGGGGTATATCAATTGCATCTTTATTTGCTGTACTTGCAGGCTTGTGGATATGGGCATTCCCGGAAACTAAAGGTAAGAAGTTAACAGCAGTAGAACAGATAAGAGGATAGAGGGGTGATGGGCGAAGAGAAGGATAGAAAGTCAAAGAGCTGGGGAGTTTTGGGAATTGAATAAAGGGCTGGATTCCCATCTTCACGGGAATGACGGAAGTTTGAGAAAGAGGGATGAGACGATCTATAACAGGTAAGTATATAACCGTTTCTGACAAAAGCACACATTATAGACTTCCTGCATGGTTAGCTTTTATATGTTATTTGATCCTTACCATTATATTTACTTACCCAATTATTCTGCATCTGAATACTAAAGTTATAGGCGGTGGAGACGCATATATGTTTTTATGGGATATATGGTGGTTTAAGTACGCAATCTTTACGCTTCACACAAACCCTCTTATCAACAACACCATTTATTATCCCATGCATAATATACCTATGGTATGGTCAACCCCTCTCAACGAGCTTGGATCAATACCCTTTCAATTTATATTCGGCAATCTCATTACCTATAATCTTCTGATCCTTACGCATTTTGTATTATCAGGATTTTTTGCCTTTATCTTCTTAAGAAAGATTATAAAAGATGACCTGCCTGCGTTTGTAGGCGGTGTTGTTTATACATTCTCCGTTTACCATTTCGTTGTGAGTAGCGGCATGCTTGGGCTTGCAACGATTGAATTTATACCATTATTCCTTATGTTTTTTCTGAATTTTATTGAAATACAAAACATAAAAAATTTCATCCTTATGACATGCTTTGCAATTCTGGTTGCACTTTCGGATCCCTATATAGCTATCTACTTTCTTTTCACTTTTGCGATTGTATTCATTCTCTATGCCTTATTGTTTAACCGTTCATTGCTCTTTACGGAAAAGAGGTTCTGGGGGCTTTTCATATCCAGCGTTATAACAGTTGCCAGTGTGTCATTTTTTTATCTTCCTATGGTAAAGACTGTAGAAGGATTAAGTTCTGCCCATAAAATGACACATGATGTGGTAATTTATTCTGCGGACCTCTTTGGCTATTTTTTACCTACACACAGCAATTTCTTATGGGGTAGATTTTATTCAGATAATAAATTAAATCCAACCATTGCACATTACTTTATAGGCTATGTTGTTTTGATAGTAAGTTTAATAGGTATATTTGCATCCAAATTGAAGTTTAAGGCTTTATTTATATCTTTTCTCCTTGTTAGCTTTTTGTTATCTTTGGGACCTTATCTACAGGTAAACGGCCCTGTATTGATTAATTTTCACAATGCATATCATTTTGTTCCCATGCCATACTATGTATTCTGGAAGATACCAATCCTTAAATTCTTAAGGTTTCCAAATAGATACAGCTTATGTGTAGAATTAATGCTGGCTATTTTTGTTGCATCAGGTTTATCTCTGATGATGCGTAGAAATGTTTCCAGTATCATTGCTACGATATTTTTATCATTGATTGTACCACTTGAAGCTACTACAGGCATACCATTTAATACATCGGATGCAGTTATACCTTCCATATACAAGGCTATAAAACACGAGCAGAATATAAAGGTTGTTTATGAACTGCCATCAGGTAATGAATTTGAGCTTCCCTATGTTGGCTATTCATATATTTACATGTATTATCAGACATATCATCACAAGCCCATAGTATACGGACACATTCCAAGGACCCCAAATCATGCAGATGATTTTACACTATTGAATCCATTGCTTCAGGTTTTCAGTGAGCCAGAGGCTTTAAGTTATGGTGATATTATTGATAGACCTATAATCAACTATATACCATATGGTCTGAAGGCATTGGACGATAATAAGGTTTCTGTTGTTGTTCTGCATAAAGATTTTTTATCTACAGGTTTTGATAGGAATACTGAAAAAGCCCTTTATGGGTTGCTTTTAAAGGTGTTTGGACAGCCGTTTATAGATAACAGCAGTATAGCTATGTTCTTTGTCCCGCACAATGATAAATTTATTTTCAAGCCCGTAATTTATCTTGGGAATGGATGGTATCCACCAAAGTACTATGCAAATGGTATTGCCTATAGATGGATGTCCAATGATGCAGAGATAAGACTTTCTCATTGGCGTGGTGGTCCGGCAAAGATTGAGTTTTCTGTGTTCAGACCATTTAGCAAGGTAACAGACCTTGATGTGTTTGTTGATGCCACACTTATAGCACACCTTGATATATCTTCTATTGTGCCGCCAAATGTAGGCAGGATTACAATACCATCTGTGTATTTGCCATCCGGGAACAGTACCATTGTATTCCATGTGGAACAGGGACCTTACGAGCCGTTTTTTATACAAGCAGGTTTTCCTGATGTAAATCTATATAGCCTTGCAATAAGTGAAGTGAAGATCGTTTCTGCAAAATAGGCTATTGCATTTTTTTGCAAAGTGAATTTATTATAAATAAAAAGGATTCTGAACTTTTGTGTGAACAATTTTTTAATAAAGGCTAAGGAAAGGAAGCAAATATATGAAGTATATCATATTGCAAGGTGATGGTATGGCGGATTACCCTATAGATAGACTGAAAGGCGGAACACCATTATCCGTTGCCCGTAAAAAATATATAGATGGATTGGCAAAGAAGGGTATAATTGGAATGGTTAAAACAATTCCCGATGGTATGCATCCTGGTAGTGATATTGGTAACATGTCCATTTTTGGTTATGATCCTAAAAAGTATTATACAGGCAGGGCTCCAATAGAAGCAGCGGGTCAGGATATACCACTTGAACCTGATGATGTAGCTTGCAGATGCAACCTTGTTACACTTGCAAAAGGGGGCGCCAACATTATAATGAAGGATTACAGCGCGGGTCATATAACAACTGAAGAGGCTGTGGAGTTGATTAATTCAATTGCATCTTCAATAGAGCATGATGGCTTTAAGTTTTATCCAGGTGTGAGTTACAGGCATCTTATTGTCTGGAAAAATGGTAAAGACAAAATAAACACCTTTCCCCCACATGATATAACGGATAAAAATATAGCAAACTATATGCCCGATGGTGAAGGTGCAGATAGACTTATATATCTAATGAAATCTTCATGGGATATATTAGAATCGCATCCCATTAATGTGAAAAGAAAATCCCAGGGGAAAAATCCTGCCAATAGTATCTGGATATGGGGTTTGGGGAAAGCAATGCAATTACCAAGGTTTAAAGAGCTTTATAATATTAAAGGGGCATGTATATCAGCTGTTGATCTTGTGAGAGGTATAGCAAAGCTTGCAGGTTTTGACATAATAAATGTTCCAGGCATAACCGGGTGGATAGACACAAATTATAAAGGTAAAGCAGAATACGGATTAAGTGCTTTAAGGGATCATGATCTAATTTATATACATGTAGAGGCTCCTGATGAAGCAGGACATAACGGAGATGTTGATCTAAAAATAAAAGCAATAGAAGATTTTGATGAAAAGGTAGTCGGAGGTGTGCTTGAAGGTATAAAGCAGTTTGGTGATTTCAGAGTTCTTATAATGCCGGATCATAGAACACCTATAGCACGAAAAACGCACACAGAGGAACCTGTTCCGTTTTTGCTTTATGATTCAAGATATAACACTAATAATGCGAATACATATGATGAATTTGGAGCTGAAAAGAGTAAGATATTTATTAAAAATGGTTTTGAGCTTATGCCACGGTTCTTAAATCCAGAAGATTGGTTTTAAGAAGTACCCGATACCTTATCCCCTTAGCAAAGCAAAAACGGAGTAGGGGGACAGGTTTTGCAAATGCAATTTTTTGATTAAATCAGAACAAAAATTCTTGACATAAACGAATATTTTTAGTTATAAACTGGAAAATTTATGTGCCAAAAAACTTTTGTATTATTATGCTATGTTTTAGTACTGCTAAGCATGCTTTTGGTTGTAAATGTTAGTGATGTTGATTTTTCTACTTTTAAAGCAACAAAGGCATGTTCAATTGTATCAACTGATGGGCTAAAACAGGTGTTTACATATACTGTATACACTGCAAACAATGCAACCTTCATAAAGGATCAAAAAGCTTATGAAGAGCAGGATTTAACCTATGATTTAGATGGCTTTGATGGGATATTTAATTGTTCAAATAATGTAGTGTTTGAGGATATAGAATGTAAAATGTTTAATCTTTCCTTTAGAGACCATTATACATACTTACACAAAATACGGGGTGTAAGAAGATGTTAGTTTTGGTGTTTTTTATTAATTGTTCGTGTGGTTTATCCTTGGTTCTCTGTCTCCATTTTTGTTGCCTTCCTTTTTATCTATTTTTTGAAGATATTTTAGAAAATATAAATTTACGCATGTCAGATATTCAATTATATATTGTTGATAATAAAAATGAGTTGCCGGAAAAAAATCTAATTTTTGGTTCAGGTTTTGGTTTAAACAGTGGGTGTTTAAAGATATAAAAATAAAGGTAGGAGGAATAAATGGAGAATTATACGTTATACGCAAATAGTATTGAGTATTCGGTAAAGATGAAATCCTCTGAGAAGTTATTTGGTTTGTTAATGGGCATAAGATCACCTTCGCGTTATCATCATTGTATAAGGGTGAGTTCGTATGCTGGAATCATTGGCGGTGCAATGGGTATGTCCAGAAAGCAGGTAAGATGTCTGAAGATTGCTGGATTGATACACGATATAGGTTTTTCTGCGATAAATGATAACATTTTAGAAAAGAGAACTGCTCTTACACCGGATGAATATGCCTACATTCAATTACATCCGATTATTGGAATGAAGATTTTGGATTGTTATGGTTTTCCTCAAGATATAATGAAAGCAGTTGTTGAACACCACGAGGCATTTGATGGCTCCGGTTACCCGCTTGGATTGAAAAGGGAGCAAATTGGCATTTATGGTAAGATATTATTTTTGTCAGAGTATTTTGATACAATTACCACTGATACTCCATACAAAAATGCATCAAGCATTGATGAAGCGATACAATCAGTCAAACAGTTATCTAATAAAAAGTTTGATCCAGAGCTTGTAGATACACTGTTAAACTCAGAAGAAATATCGCATTTTTATATGCATAAAGAGAGTATATGTAATAACTATCCAGTCCCTGGTTCTAACCTGGACAGTATTATAACATTTTAGACAGCAACCTGCACCGACATACTGACTCCATGTAGTCTTACTTTTAGTGTATTAGTTTATTTAGTGTATTTAGCCTTTGTGCAATAATTTGATAATGATCAGTGGAGCTTTGAGTAAATCGGAATCAGCTGTCAATCAGCTGGAACGAGATGGCTGATTTGAATAGACAATAAGGTTTTATCAGAGATGTTATTTCTGCAGAAGCAAAAAAGCAAGGAGTAAATGTTTGTATTATTTCACCACAATTTTAATAGTTGATGTAGGCGAGCCTTTATAACGAAACCATGTTACATTTTCCTGCACCATGTCAAATTCTA
>Ga0078972_1003692_pt1 | contig 44825 bp, 40 predicted proteins | sample YelNatPaOPGAMG01_FD_67568 | JGI IMG/M metagenome (GOLD analysis project Ga0078972, IMG submission 67568) | Hot spring thermophilic microbial communities from Obsidian Pool, Yellowstone National Park, USA - OP-RAMG-01 (SPADES assembly) (version 2) | ecosystem: Environmental > Aquatic > Thermal...
GTGTAGTCGTCGGCGATGGCGGCGAATGGCAGCGGACGGGAGGTCATGGCTCAGCGGAACACCTTCTTCCTAATATGCCCCAGCACGGCCCGGAAGTAACGCTCGTCTTGGGAATCGCCCGCATCGAGCCGTTGCGGGTCGCGCACCATCAGCTCCGCCGCGGCATATCCGGCGCCCGCGAGCAGCTCGAAACTGCCGCTGAGCGGCCCGCGGAGGGCGAGCATGTTGGGGTCTTCACACTCGGGCGTGGCGACCGTATAGCAGAGCCGGATCATAGGCCCAGGGCCGCGTCGACGGCTTCGAGATTGAACCCGCCCACGGCGTGGTTCAGCGCGAGGCCGCCCAGAACCCGGATGCCCGGCAGCGCCTCGCTGAGCGCGGCGGCCAGGGGCACGGTCGAACAATGGTGGTTTTTCAGCACGATGGCTCGCAAGCCGGCCGCCCGCGCCGCGCGCGCCAGCTCGTAGGCCGTGGCCTTCCGCGGGCGCACATCCGGCCCGGCGTGCACGTGCGTGTCGATGACGCCTTTAAGCGTCATGCGGCCACCTTTTCACAAGCCAGGCAGATGGCGTAGGTCATTTGCCGGGTGGTGGCCGATCCGCCAAGATCCGGCGTCAGCACGCGGGCCTCAGCCAGAACGTGCTCGACGGCAAGCCGGATGCGGTCGCCCGCTTCCCGTTCGCCCAGATGGTCGAGAAGCAAGGCCCCGGAGAGGATCAGACTGATCGGGTTGGCGGCGCCCTTTCCGGCGATGTCCGGCGCGGCTCCGTGAGCCGCCTCAAACATCGCCGTCTTCTCCCCGGCCACGACGGGAGCCGCTACGCTCAGGGCCTGCCGGTCCAGGTAGCTCAAGGCCGTCGCCATCAGAAGGAACCCGCACAGTTTCCATTGCCACAGGGTCAGTTCGATCCGCCGCCGTCCGGGTTGCGCCGGAGCGGCCGCGGCTGCGCGAGGCGTCGCTTGTGGCAAGGTCATATGAGAAAAATATATCACAAACATGTCACGTGAATTTCCGCCGTTGGCCCCGGACTCGGCATCCGTTTCCGGTATAATGAAAACGGATGGGCACGAAGGCGATCTCGCGCAGCCTCCGCCGCGGGCGCCCGGCGCAACCTTCGCCGGGCCGCCCCGAGGCGCCTTCCGCCGTGGAACTGGCCTACCAGGCGATCAAGGCCGATATCCTGTCCAACCAGTTGCGGCCCGGCGACGCCGTGCCCATTGAGAAATACGTCAAGGAGCTGCGTCTGAGCCGCACCCCGGTCCGCGAGGCGACCCTCCGGCTGGAGCGCGAGGGGCTGATTGAAATCCGCGCCCGGATGGGCACATTCGTCTCCCACCTCGATCTGCGCCAGATCCGGGACCTCTACCGGGTGCGGCGGCTCCTGGAAGGAGAGGCCGCGCGAGAGGCGGCGCTGCGCGCGCCCATCGAGGCGCTGGAGCAACTGCGGTGGAAGCTGTCCACCTTCAGCGAAACGGGAGAAATCGACACAAGGGGCATGTCCGAAACCGGGCAGCGCGTCCATCAACTGATTGTCGAACACTGCGAAAACGAACAGTTGCGCCGCCTCATTGTTTCGCTTCAGGATCACTTTACCCGCTTCCGCAGCCTGTCGATCAAGCTGCCCGAGAAGGTCCTGTCCTCGCACCGCGAGCATCTGGCCATTCTGGACCGGTTGATCGCCCGCGATCCGGACGGCGCCTGCGCCCTCATCCACCAGCATTTTGATCACGCCTCCCAGTTCTTGCTCGACAGCCTCCTGCGTGGAGTTCCACCCGGCGGGCCCCGGGTCACGATCGTGCCCGCTTGATGAGGCCGGGACCCGGCAGAAACAGGGCCGCGTGCTCTGTTTTTTCGGTCTTTGAAAACCGGAACAGCATTCCCATCTCACCAAGGTTCATGCGGCATGTCCATCTCTGAAGTCAGACTAAATCAGGCCGGCGGTATAATATCGAGGGGATTGCAGAGGCGGTGAGGACGGCCCTCGATGCCATACGCGAAAACCGGGATGCGATCCTGCGCATCGCGGCCAAATACGGCGCCCTCCAGGTCCGCGTGATCGGGTCCGTTGCCCGGGGTCAAGCCCGTCCGGACAGCGACGTCGATTTTCTAGTGACTTGGCGAGAGGGGACCAGTCTCTTGGACCAGGCCGCGCTCATTTTGGAGCTTGAAAAGCTTCTGGGCCGAAAGGTGGATATAGCCAGCGATGGCTGGGTGAAGCCTTCGATCCGCGAGTCCGTTTACCGGGATGCAATCGCCTTATGAGGAGTGATGCAGACCGCCTCCGCGACATTCTCGAGGCCATCGAGAAGATCAAGGCGCGGATCCCGGACAGTGCGGCTGCTTTTCGGCAGGACGAGTTGGTTCAGGTATGGGTGATCCACTATTTGCAGGTAATCGGTGAGGCTGCTCGCGGCATGTCGCAAGGCCTGAAACAACGCCATCCAGACGTCTCCTGAGCGGAAATCATTGCTCTCAGAAACATCCTTGTCCATGAATACTTCGGCCTCAACATGGAGCAAGTGTGGACGCTGACCCAGAGGGACCTTCCCAAACTCGAAGAGCAGATTCGGCGCATGCGCGCACAACTCGGCGGCGACGCGGCCGCGCAAGCATGATCCCAATGATGTGGGTTGCCTAAGGTTCGGCCAGAGGCTGATAGAGACCTGCCCCCGGCTCGCCGCCGAACGTCCCGCCCCCTACTCGCCCGGCTTGACGATCGTGTTGCCGAACTCGTCTGCCCTCGGATAGACGGTCCCGCCAGGACGGTACGTGGTCAAAATGAATTTGTCGTATTCCGGCGTGGGCTCGAAGTAGCCCGGCACTCGCAAGTGCTGCCGGACGACCTCCTCGTTGAGTTCCACCCCCAGGCCAGGGCCGTCGGGCACCCGGATGTAGCCGTTCTGGATGATCGGTTTCGGGATTCCGGTCACGATGTCCTGCCACCAGGGCAAGGCCAGAAACACGCTGTCCCTTTCGAGCGCCAGAAAGTCGCGCATGGTGGCGATGACGTGCACGTTGGCGATCGTCCCCAGCGGAGATACGCAGCAGTGCACCGCAGTCGGTATGCTCCGTATCGCGGCGTAATCGGCGATCCGCTTGGTCTCCCGCATGCCCCCGGCCGTGAGCGGTTCGATGTGCACGATGTCGATGGCGCGGTTGTCAATGAACTCCAGGAAACCTTCCTCCAGCCCGAACATGTCCTCGCCCGCCGCGATCGGCGTGGTCGTCGCCTCCCGGATCTCTTTGAACCGCCTCCAGTCCCGCGCGATGTTGCCCCCATAGCCGGGTTCGCCGGGCAACGCCGGCAGCACATCCTCCGCGAACGCCAGCTTGTACGGCTCCAGGGCCTTCAGATACCGGATAACGTCCTTGACCCGCAAGCGGCTTCCAATGTGATCCAGCGCCAGCGAGGCCTCCCAGCCGATCGCGTCCCGGATCATGTCCAGCACCTCGCACATCAGCTTGAGGCCTTTGTCCGTCGCCGATCCGTCTTCGTTGACCGCCCCGGGAACCTTCGCGACCAAACTGGCGGACCAGCTCGTCTTGAAAAAGGTGAAGCCGAGTTCCTTGCGCCGCTTCACTCCGGCCGCGAACGCCTTCGGATCGCTGGTCGACGGCAGGTGGCAGTAAACCTTCACGCGCTCGCGGTATCGCGATCCGAAAAGCCTCCAGCAAGGGACGCCGTAGACCTTGCCCGCGATGTCATGCAAGGCGATGTCGACCGCGCTGTAGCCCCCGCCCAGGTGCTGGTGGTTGGCGTAGCGGCGGATGGAGTCCAGAAGCGGCTCGATGTCCAACGGGTTCCTGCCGACGAGGTGGGGCTTCAGCACCAGGGCGATGCCCTCCACCCCCGCGTCGCGCACCTCTCCGTAGCCGGACACCCCCTGGTTGGTATCGATCCGGATGATCGGATAATCCAGGCCGGAAGCGATCCGGCAGGCGCGCATGTCGGTGATGCGGAGCTTGCTCGGGGCGGAGTACTTGTTCAGGGGAATGGTCTGAGCCTGTTGCGCGCTCGACGGTTCCTCCTCCGCGCGGACCGCCGCGCCGAGCGCCGCGCTTCCCAACGCTCCCGCCAGCAGCTTGCGCCTGCTTCGGTTGAATCTTGGCATGGTCTTTCTCTCCTTCAGGAATGGCCGTCGGCTATGGCCGCCTGCCAGTATACCCTCAACCTTCCGGCAAGCAAGCGCCGCCCCGAGCCTGCGCCCTCGCGGCAGCCGTTTCTGGTTTGGCGGTCCGCCGGACCTCAGGCGCTCCGCTTGCGTTCGAATTCCCAAGCGGTGGCGATGATGTCGCGGATCTCGGTGTAGCGGGGTTTCCAGCCCAGAACGCTCATGAGGCGCGCCGGATCGGCCACAAGCGAGGGAGGATCGCCCGGCCTGCGGGGGCCGATTTGGTGGGGCACGGGCTGCCCCGTTACGGACTCCACCGCCCGCAGGACTTCCAGAACCGAGTGGCCGCTTCCGGTTCCGACATTGAAGGCCGCGCTCGGCGCCCCCCGGCGGAGCGCCTGCAAGGCCAGAATATGGGCCTGGGCCAGGTCCGTCACGTGGATGTAGTCCCGGATGCAGGTTCCGTCCGGGGTGGGGTAATCGTTCCCATACACCGTGGCGGGTTGGCCCGTGCGGACCGCGCGCAGCAACAGCGGAATGAGATGAGTCTCCGGCTCGTGTTCCTCGCCCAAGCCTGCTTCCAGATCCGCGCCGCAGGCGTTGAAGTAGCGCAGCGAGATGCTTCGCAGGCCGCGGCAACGCTCCAGCCAGCCGAGGATCTTCTCCACCATCAACTTTGACTCCCCGTAGGGGTTCACCGGGCGCAGCGGTGCGTCGTCGGGGATCGGGACCACGTCGGGCGTGCCGTAGACCGCGGCGGTGGACGAGAAGACCAAATGCTGGACGCCGGCCTGCTCCATGGCCCGCAACAGGGAGATGCTTCCCGCTACGTTGTTGGAGAAATAAAGGCCGGGGTTTTCGACCGACTCGGCCACTGCGGCGAAGGCGGCGAAGTGAACCACTGCTGACACGCTCTCCGATTGCATCAGCTCCGCAAGGGCGCCGGTTTCCGCCAGGTCCAGCACGTGCAGGCGCCGCGCGTCCACGTTGTGGCGGTGGCCCCGCGAGAGATTGTCCACCACAATAGGCTCGTAGCCCGCCTGAAGCAGATGATAAACCGTCACGGCCCCGATGTAGCCGGCGCCACCCGTTACCAGAACTTTGCGCATCATGGAGTCTCTTAGTGTCATGGTAACAATGCATTCTGGTTTCGCCCAACTCCGGCACGAGCGGCGAAGCTCCGGGCGCGGGCGGGCACAGTGTCATGGGAACTCCGCGAGCTTCCCGTTGCTGTAAACTGGTCTGCGGCTGAACCGGAATCACCACCAGGCAGGTAGAACCCATGACCCATACTCGACGCGCGCTGTTAAAAACTCTGGCCGCCACTACGGCTTTCGCCCAGGGGAGCCGCCCGCGGAACTGGAAACCGAAACTCGGCATTCTGACGCGCTACTCCGAGAGCAATCTCGAATTCGCCCGCCAGGAGGGTTTCACGAGCATCCAGTTGTCGGTGGGGCCGGGGCTTCCCCCCAACGCCTCCGACGAGCACGTCGCCCGCGTCAAAGAGACGATCCGCCGCACCGGTCTCTACGTCTCCTCGCTCATGACCAGCGAGAACCACACGCACCCGGATCCGGCCCAGCGCGCCGCCATCAACCAGCGCTTCATCCAGACGATCGAGCTGGCCGCTAAGCTGGGCGTGCCTTACGTCGGGGCCATGTCGGGCAATCTGCCCGGGCGGAAGCTTCAGGAACAGGTGGATGAGATCGTCCGCGTCTACACCGAGAAGTACTTCCCAGTCCTCGAGAAGCACAACGTCAAGATCGTTTGGGAGCCCTGGGCCGGAGGTCCGAACCTGGCCACCGGTCCGGTCGGCTACGAGGCGCTGTTCCGGGGCTTCAAGAATTCCCCGCTCATCGGACTATTGTTCGATCCATCGCACCTGCAATGGCAGTTCATGGACCCGGTGCAGTGCGCGCGCGACTGGGTGGACCGCATTTGGGACGTCCATCTCAAAGACTGCGAAATCCTCTGGCATGTGCTGCGGCGCACCGGGATCAACCCGCTCGACAATTCCCGCTGGTGGCGTTTCCGGCTGCCTGGCCAGGGCATCGTCGATTGGAAAGCTTTCTTCGCGGTGCTGCAAGAAGCCGGCTACCAGGGCGCGCTGAACATCGAACACGAAGACGCCTTCTATTACCCGCCCTACGAAGGCGACAACTTCACCGAGCCGTACAAGGCCGGCTTCCGGGTCGCCCACGCCTTTTTGCGGCAGTTCGTGCCCGAGTAAGGCGGTGGCCCAAAGCGTTCCGCCGCCCGGGATCACCGGGGCTGAAGCAGGCGCAGCAGATGCTGCCGCAACTCCTCGCCGTAGACCGGATCGGCCAGGGCAAATTCGACGAAGGTTTGGAAATAGCTGGGGAAGTTTCCGATGTCGTAGCGGCGCTCGCCGGGCGGCAGGCGGAAAGCCAGCACCCGCTTGCCCTCTTCGCACAGGCCGCGGATGGCGTCGGTGAGCTGGATTTCCCCCCGGCGGTCGGGCTGCACCTTGCGGATCATGTCGAAAATGACCGGCGAGAAGATGTAGCGGCCGGCGATGGCCAGATTGCTGGGCGCCTCTTCAGGGCGCGGCTTCTCAATGACGGTCTTGATCCGGAAACACTCGCCGTCCCCGTCGGCAGGCTGGACGATGCCATAGTGAACCACTTGGTCTTTGGGAACCTCTTCGACCGCCAGAATGCAACTGGCGTGGCGCGCCGAGAAGATCTCAGCCATGCGGCTCAACGACCGCGAGCTTCCATTCAACCCCAGGATCGAGTCGCCCAGGGCCACGGCGAACGGGCGCTCGCCGGCGAAGCTTTCCCCGCACAGCACGGCGTCGCCCAAGCCGCGCTGGGATTTCTGGCGGGTGTAATAAAAGTGGGCCTGCAATTCCTGAAAGCGCAGCTCTTCGAGCAAGCTCTTGTGGTCCCGCTCCTGCAACAGGCGCATCAACTCCGGGTCGGGGTCGAAGTGATCTTCGATCGAGGTCTTGTTGCGGCCGGTGACGAACAGGATCTCCTCAATCGAATTGGCGACGAGCTCCTCGGCGACATACTGCACAATGGGCTTCCGGGCCACGGGCAGCATTTCCTTGGGCTGGCTTTTGGTGGCCGGAATGAGACGCGTGCCAAGACCGGCGACGGGTACAATGGCGCACTGGATCACATATTGAATATAGCGGCCCTGGCCTCGGAATGTGTAAGGATGGACACAGATTGAAGCTGAAAGCACCAGACGCCGACGCCGGGAAACGTTTAGACCGCTTCTTGCACGAACAGTTGCCGGATTATAGCCGCACCCGGATTCAGGAGTGGATCCGCGCCGGGCGCATCCGCGTTCAGGGCCGTGTGGAGAAGAGCTCGTACTTGCTCCGGGGAGGCGAGGAGATCGAGGTGGAACCCGCTGCGCCGGCGCCATTGCGCGCCGAGCCGGAGCCGATCCCCCTGGAAATCCTGTACGAGGATGACGACGTGGCGGCAGTGAACAAGCCCGCCGGAATGGTCGTGCACGCGGGCGCAGGCTGCCGCAGCGGGACGCTGGTCAACGCCCTGCTGCACCGTTTTGGCCAACTCTCGAGCCTGGGCGGAGAACTCCGGCCGGGGATCGTGCACCGGCTGGACCGCTACACCAGCGGAGTCCTCCTGGTCGCCAAACACGATGCCGCGCACCGGAGACTGGCCGAACAGTTCGCGCGCCGGGAAGTGGAGAAGGTCTACCTGGCGCTGGTCCATGGGAGCGTGAAGGGAGAGAGCGGCCGGGTGGAGCGGCCCATTGCGCGGGACCCGGTCCGCCGGATCCGAATGACCGCCCGGCTGGCCCAGGGCCGGGCTGCCGTAACCGAGTACCGCGTGCTGAAGAGGTTCAAATCTTTCACCCTGCTGGAGGTCCGGATCAAGACCGGCCGTACGCATCAGATCCGGGCGCATCTGGCCTCTTGCGGGCATCCGGTGGCCGGAGACCGGCTCTACGGAGCGCCTGCGAAGATCGAAGGCCGGCCTACGTTGGGGCGGTATTTCCTGCACGCCTGGAGGATCCGCTTCCGGCAGCCGTCGACCGGTGCTTTGATCAGCGTCGAGGCGCCATTGCCGGCCGAGCTGGAGGGATGGCTGGAGGGACTTCCTTTATAATTGAATTAGGGAAAACAATGAAGCTTTGGACGGCAGCCTTGTTGCTCTCCTGGCTGCCGGGACTGATGAGCGCAGCCGAGGGGAGCGCGCAGCAACCGCCACCGGCCGCCAGTGACGACCAAACCCGCATCGTGCTGGAGGTTACGCGCGTCAATCTGCTCTTCACGGTGACCGACCGGCGGGGCCGCTTCGTGACCGGCCTGACCAAGGACGATTTCATCGTTCGCGAGGGCAAGAATCCGCAGAAAATTCTCGAGTTCACCGCCGAAAGCGACCTGCCCCTGCGCCTGGTGATCCTCATCGACAGCAGCAACAGCGTGCGAGACCGCTTCCGCTTCATCCAGGAGGCGGCCATCGAGTTCTTGAACAGCGTCTTAAGGCCCGGCCGGGACAAAGCGGCCGTCATCAGCTTTGACACCGCTCCGGAGCTGCAAGCGGATTTGACCGATAACCTGGAACTGCTGACCAATAAGATCCGCGAGCTGCGTCCAGGGGGAGGCACATCGCTTTATGACGCGATCTTTTACGCCGCGCGCGACAAACTAATGCAGGATCAGCCGCTGCACAAGTTCCGCCGGGCGATGATCATTCTGAGCGACGGCGAAGACAACCAGAGCCGCTTCAGCCGCGACCAGGCCTTGGAGATGGCCCAGAAGGCCGACGTGGTCATTTACACCATCTCCACGAGCGCAGTCCAGGGTGGGGTCTCCAATACGCGCGGGGACCGCGTGCTGAGATACTTCTCCGAGGAGACGGGCGGAACGACCTTTTTCCCCTTCCAGGTCACGGACCTCTCGCAGTCCTTCGAGAACATCGCCAACGAACTGCGGCACCAGTACAACATCTTGTACCGGCCCGAACCCTTGAAGACCGACGGCAGCTATCAAACCGTGGAGGTCAGGGTCCAGGGGCGGAGCAATTTGGTGGTGCGCGCGCGCAAGGGATACTACGCTCCCCGGCTGTAACGGGCTCAGCGTCGCAGTACAATCATCATTTCACCTTCCTTCGGGATGAGGGCGGCCATTATGGACGAAAAAGAACGGGCACGAATGTTGGGGCTCGCCTTGAGCCAGATCGAGAAGCAGTTCGGCAAGGGCTCCGTGCTGCGCCTGGGAGCGAAAGAGGCCATCGTGCCGGTCTCGGCGATCTCCACAGGTTCCATTTCCCTGGACGCGGCGCTGGGGGTGGGGGGATTTCCCCGCGGACGGATTTCCGAGATTTTCGGGCCGGAGTCTTCGGGCAAGACCACCGTCGCCCTGCAAGTCGTGGCCGAGGCGCAGAAGGCGGGCGGCGTGGCGGCGTTCATCGATGTTGAGCACGCCCTGGATCCGATCTACGCGCGCAAGCTGGGCGTCGACGTCGACAACCTCCTGGTCTCCCAGCCCGACTACGCCGAGCAGGCCCTCGAGATCACCAGCGCGCTGATCTCTTCCAACTCCATTGACGTGCTGGTGATCGACTCGGTGGCCGCGCTGGTCCCCAAGTCGGAGCTGGACGGAGAGATGGGCGACGCGCACATGGGCGTGCAGGCGCGCCTCATGTCGCAGGCGCTGCGCAAGCTCACCGGCGTCGTTTCCAAGTCCAATACCTGCCTGATCTTCATCAATCAGATCCGCGAAAAGATCGGGGTCATGTTCGGCAATCCGGAAACCACCACCGGCGGCCGCGCCCTGAAATTTTACGCCACCGTGCGCGCCGACATCCGGCGCGTGGCGGCCATCAAAGAGGGCGAGACGGTGATCGGCAGCCGGACCAAGGTCAAGGTGGTGAAGAACAAGCTGGCGCCGCCGTTCCGGGAGGCGGAGTTCGACATTCTCTATGGCCAGGGCATCTCGCGCGAAGGGGACCTGCTCGATCTCGGCGTGGCGCACAATGTTCTCGAAAAGAGCGGCTCTTGGTATAGCTACAAGGGCGAGCGGATCGGCCAAGGCCGGGAGAATGCCCGCCAGTTCCTCCGCGACAACCCCGACGTGAGCCGCCAGATCGATATGGAGCTGCGCCGGCTGCTGGGTTTGATCCGGGAGCCGGAGGCGGAAGCGGCCCCCGCCGCCAAGAGCGCGCCGGCGGCCGCCAACCGGAGCCGGTGAAGCATGCGCTCAATTGCCATCATCGCCGCCGGGGCCATCGGGGCGGGCTTGCTGCTCGGACAGGCCTCTTATCGCCAAGAGATCGAGAAGTGGCGGAAAGAGCGTGAGGCCGGCCTGGTTAGCGACGAAGGCTGGCTGACCGTGGCGGGCCTGTACTGGTTGAAAGAGGGGGACAACCGCGCCGGAACGGCCTCCGCCAACGAGATCGTTCTGCCGCCAGGCTCGGCTCCGGCGCGGATCGGAGTGTTCACCTTCCGGAACGGGAGCACTACGTTCACCGCCGTAGCGGGCGTCGAAGTGACCCTCGATGGGAAGCCCGTGCGGAAGGCGGCGCTTCGCTCGGACGCCGAAGGAACGCCGGATGTGCTGCGCACCGGCGCGCTTTCCATGTGGGTGATCCGGCGGGGAGACCGCTACGCCATCCGGCTGCGGGATCTAAACGCGCCCGCCCGCAAGCAGTTCCAAGGGCTGCGGTGGTTTGACATCGATGAAACTTGGCGCATCCGCGCCCGCTGGGTGCCCTACAACCCGCCTAGGAAGGTCTCGGTGCTCAACATCGTCGGGATCACCGAAGAGGCGCTTTGCCCGGGCTATGCTGCCTTCGAGATCGCGGGGAAGGAATACCGGCTGGAGCCGACGCAAGAGGGCGGTCGGCTGTTTTTCGTCTTCCGGGACGCAACGGCAGGCAAGGAAACCTATCCGGCAGGGCGCTTCCTCTACGCCGACCCGCCGGAAGGCGGCTACGTCACCCTGGATTTCAACCGGGCTTACAATCCGCCCTGCGCCTTCACCGCTTATGCCACCTGCCCGCTGCCTCTCCCCCAGAACCGCCTGCCGGTCCGCATCCCCGCCGGGGAGATGAATCACCCGGCGGCCGCGCATTAGCCCGGTCCGGGCAAACGTCCAGAGACGGCAGAGCCTGAGCGGATACACTGGGTTCAGAGGGCCTCTGCGGCCGCCCGCAGGAAGGCGCCCCCGGACCGGCTCTTGAAGCCAGTTCTGACCGCGTAGACCGTGATGCAAGCGCGAACCTGCCAGTCTCCAACGGCGGGCGAGGCTGTTCCCAGCCTGCGCTCCAACTTCGCCTGGACCTTCGCCGGCAACAGCATCTACGGCGCTTGCCAGTGGGGCGTGATGAGCCTCATCGCCAAGCTGGGTTCGGGGGAGATGCTGGGGGAATACGCCCTGGCGCTGGCCCTGGTGATGCCGGTCGCGATGCTCTCGCATTTGAACTTGCGCGCCGTGCTGGCGACGGACATCTTCCGGCGGCATCCTTTCGGCGACTATCAGACCGTGCGTCTCTGGGTCAGCGCGGCGGCCATGGCGGTGATCGTGATGATGGCGCTCGCCAGCGGCCGCGGCGCCACCATTGCGCTTTCCATGGTCCTGATCGGATTCAGCCTGACGGCGGACATCGTCAGCGACGTCTACTACGGGGCCATGCTGCGGCGGGAGCGGATGGCGGAGATCGCCTGGTCGCTGATCGCGCGAGGGCTGCTGGCTTTGTTGAGTTTTGGGGTGGTGCTGGCGGCCACACGAAGCTTGCTGCCTTCGGTGGCGATGCTGCTGCTGGCCCGGCTGGCCGTCTTGTGGTTCTTCGACCGTCCCCGTGGCAGCCAGGGGGAGGACCTCGCCCAGCAGGGACGCGAGTCCCAGTGGGAGATTTTCCGCACGGCCTTGCCGCTGGGAGTCGTGCTGATGTTGGTCTCCTTTACCAGCAGCGTGCCGCGCTACGCGGTGGAGCGCTTCTTAGGCACGCGGGAGCTGGGCGTGTTTGCTGCTGCGGCCGCGTTCCTGACCGCCGGCAGCACCGTGGTCAACGCCCTCGGACAGTCGGCCACGCCGCGGCTGGCGCGTCATTTCGGCCAGCACGAAGACCGCCAGTTTATTGGCTTAGCGTTGAAGCTGGCCGGCTTGGCGGCGGCCTTGGGCGTTTTGGGCGTTGTCCTGGCGGCGCTCGTGGGGGGATGGGTCATGGGGACGCTGTACCGCGCGGAGTACAGCGTCTACGGGCCTCTTCTCGTGCAAATGATGGTGGCGGCAGGCTTGGTCTATGTGGCCTCCGCGCTGGGTTACGTCATTACCAGCGCCCGTTCCTTCCTGGCGCAGATGCCGCTGCTGGCGGTGGTGGCGGCCACCTCGGCTTTGATGAGCTGGTCGCTGATTCCGGGTTGGGGACTACGGGGCGCCGCCATGGCAGTCGCGGTGACAGCCTCGATACAGATCGCCGGCGAGTTGCTCATCCTCAGCAAGGCGATGCGCCGGTTGGAGAGGGTGCGTTGAACGGCCGCTTGCGCCAGACGTTGGAGGTCAAAGCCGCGTGGCCTCTGCTGTGGGCGCTGGTCTTTACCATCCCTTGGGAAAAGAGCCTGATGGTTCCCGGCATCGGCACAATCACGCGGCTGGTGGGCCTGCTGGCGGCGCTTTCGGCGGCGGCAGTGCTTGTGTTGCGAGGCCGCCTGCGGCGGCCCAATCTGGCGCTGGTCTTGCTCGCACTGTTTACGGCATGGAGCGCCGCGACCTATCTCTGGAGCTTGGACCCGAGCGCCACATCGGCACGGGCCGCCACTTTGGTCCAGCTTCTGGTCATGGTGGGGTTGATCTGGGAGTTCGGCTCCACCGCCCGCCGTCAGCGGTGGCTGATCGCCGCCTATGTGTTGGGCGCGGCGGTCAGCTCGCTGTTGACCCTGTCCCGGTTTGTGCGCGGCCTGGAAACCTACTACCGCCGTTATGCGGCCGCCGGCTTTGAACCCAACGACCTGGGCCTGACGGTGGCGCTCTCCATTCCGCTGAGCTTGTATCTGGCGCAGGGCGGGCGGGACTGGGGGAGGTGGCTGTGGCGCAGTCTGACGCTGCTGGCGGTTGCCGCAGTCGTCGTCACAGCTTCCCGGACTGCGTTCGTGGTGGCCTGTATGGCGTTTCTATTCGCGGTGCGGACGTGGCGGGCGTCTGATCGCTCCCAAAAGCTTTCAGCGGCGTTCTTGTTTGCCGTCTTGATCACCGGGCCTCTTTATCTAACCCCTCCACCGGCCCGCCAGCGTCTTGCAGCTCTCCCGCACGAGGTGACTCAGAGCACGCTCCACAATCGAACCCAGATTTGGAAAGCAGGCTGGGCGGTTTTCCGGCAAAGACCCATCCATGGCGTGGGCGCCGGGGCTTACGCGGAAAGCGTGCGGCCACGGTTGGGAGTACCCGCTCGCCCGGGGCACCGCTATGTGGCGCACAACGCGTATCTGTCCGTGCTCGTGGAGTGCGGGATGGTGGGTTTGACGCTGTTCTTAGGGGCCGCGGCGGTGCTGGCGGTTTTCGTATGGTTCATGCCTCCGCTGGAGCGCTCGCTATGGGCGGTGATGCTGGCCGTCTGCGGGACGGGGATACTAACGTTGAGCTGGGAACATCGCAAGCCAGTATGGTGGATCGCCGCGATGATCATGGCCGTGTGGGCGCGCTCGTTTCTTCCACAGGAGAAGCGGACGTGAAGACACGGGTGATGGAGATCTTGGCCACCTTGAACCGGGGCGGGGCCGAACGGATCGCCACGACGCTGGCCCGCAAGCTCGATGCGGAGCGGTTCGAGACCGCAGTCGCCGCTCTGTTTGATCCCGGGCCGGCAAGCCTCAAAGCGGAGTTGGACACAGCGGGAGTGCCTGTCCGAAGCCTGGGGAAGCGCAAGGGACTCGACCCCCGGATGTGGCCTCGGCTCGTGCAGGCTCTGCGTGATTGGAGTCCTCACGTCGTCCACACTCACTCCTACGTGTTGCGGTACGCCTGGCCGGCGGCGCGCATGGCCGGCCGCATCGCGATTGTCCATACCGTCCACAATGAGGCAAGCAAAGAGGTGGATGCCCTCGGGCGGTGGTTCAACCGCATGGCGTTCCGCAGCGGCGCGGTGGCTGTGGCCATCAGCGGTGAGATCGCCCGCTCCTTCCGGCGGGTTTACGGCTATGAACCGTACGCTGTGATCCCCAACGGGATCGATCTGGGTGCTTATCAGGATCCTGGCAAGCGGGCGGCGTGGAGGGAGGCGCACGGCTTCCGGCAGAATGACCTGCTCGTCGCATCGGTCGCCAGACTGGACCCGCAAAAAGATCCCTTGGCCCTGATTCGAGCCTTCCACTCGGGCTTGGGGGAGGAGCCGGATTGCCACCTGTTGCTGGCGGGACGGGGAAGCTTGGAGGCAGAGGCGCGGAGGCTGGCCGAAGAGTTGGGCCTCGGGAGCCGGATTCATTTTCTGGGCACGGTCATGGATGTGCCGGCGATGCTGGCCGCGTCTGACTTGTTCGCGTTGACTTCCAGGTGGGAGGGCAGTCCGTTAGCCGTAATGGAGGCGATGGCCGCTGGCCTTCCCGTGGTGGCTGCCGCCGTGGGCGGAGTGCCGGAGCTGGTCGAGCATGAGGTCACGGGGCTGCTCATTCCCCCGGGCGAGGTCGGCCGCACGGCCGAGGCCCTTCGGGCCCTGGCCGGGGATCCGGAAATGCGCCGCAGGCTCGGGACGGCCGCACGGCAGAAGGCCGTCCAGTTCTCCGATGAGAAGATGATCGCGGCTTACGGAGAGTTGTTTGAGCGGGTGCGAGGTTCGGAGCGATGAGCTCGCGTGTGGTTCTGCTCACCACCAACCTGGCCGAAGGCGGAGCCGAACGCCAGGTGGCCAGCCTTGCGCGCGGGCTGGTGCGCCGAGGCTGGGAAACGCAGGTGATCTCGCTGGTCGAGCCGAGCGCCTTCCAGGAAGAGCTGAGGGCAGCCGGCGTCCCCGTATTTTCGCTGAGGATGCAGCCGGGTTGTCCAGATCCCAAAGGTTACCTCCGGTTGCTCGAGTTACTGCGCCGTATTCGGCCCCAGATTCTGCACTGCCACATGTTCCACGCCAACCTGCTCGGGCGCTTAAGCCGGTTGCTTTGCCCCGTGCCCGTGCTGATCTCGACGCTGCACAGCATGGCCGAAACGGGGCAGGCATCGCATTCGATGTTCTGGCGAGATAAGTTCTATCGTTGGACGGACAGCCTTTCCGGCGTGACGGTAGCGGTCGCTCAGGCTGTGGCGGAGCGGCACGCCGATGCGGGCGCGGTGCGGCGCAGCAAGCTCAGGGTGATCCCCAACGGGGTGGACACCACGCTCTTCCGGCCGGACGCGGAGCGCCGGAGCCGGATGCGGCAGGCCTTGGGGTTCGGGGACGAGTTTCTCTGGCTGGCGGCCGGCAGACTGATGTGGAAGAAGGGCCATGGCGCGCTCTTGGAAGCGTTCGCAAGCGTTTCTCAAGGGGTGCTGCTGATCGCCGGCTCTGGTCCGCTGGAAGAGAGGCTCCGGCAACGGGCCGAGGAGTTGGGGGTGAATGTGCGATTCCTTGGCCACCGGCGGGACATGGCGGATTTGATGAGAGCCTGCGATGCTTTCGTCCACGCCTCCGTCGTCGAGGGCCTTCCTATGGCGCTTCTGGAGGCGTCCGCTACGGGTGTTCCGTGCGTGGCCACGAGGGCCGGCGGCGCCGGCGAGGTGGTGATCCACGGCTTGACGGGATTCCTGGTGGAGCCGGGCGATCCCGCCTCCCTGGCGGGCGCGATGAAGAAGCTCGCAGCCATGCCCGCCGAGGAGCGCAGGCGGATGGGCGAGGCAGCGCGCGCGCATGTGCTGGCGAGATTCGAGATCGAGTCCGTGATCTCGCAATGGGAAGCGCTATACCGGGAGCTCGAATCCCGATGGATGTGACGAACCGGTTTGTACTGGACTTCATCCAGCAGGCCGCCGGAGCGCGGCGCGGCGCGCGCGTCCTGGATTTTGGCTGTGGGGCGGGGGAGTTGGTGGCGGAAGGCCGGCGGCGCGGTCTGGAGATCTTTGGCGCCGACGTGTTCTATTCCGGATCGCGGGCCCGCCGGCAGGCGGAGGCTGCGGGGCTGCTGGGCACTCACGTTTTGGAGATTCAAGAGGGGCGGCTTCCATTTCCAGCGGACTTCTTTGGCATCATCACGAACAACCAGGTGATGGAACACGTGGCGGATCTGGAGGGGACGCTGCGCGAGCTGCACCGGGTCTTGCATCCAGAGGGGGTGTTGCTGAGCATTTTCCCGTCACGGGATGTTTTCCGGGAGGGACACATCGGCATTCCTTTTGCGCACTGGTTTCCCAAAAATTCACGGCTCCGGCATTTGTACGCGCTTGTCTTGCGGGGCTTGGGTTTCGGTTACTGGAAACAGGAGGCCGCCACGCGCCGTCAATGGGTGCAGGACAAGTTGCGATGGCTGGACCTGTACACGGTGTACCGGCCGAGGGCGGAGATCTTCGCGGCGTTCGGGAAATACTTCCGTACCGAGACACGGGAATTGGATTACATCCGGTACCGCATGAAGGCCACGCCAGGACTGGGCGGGTTGGCGTGGTTGGCCGGCGTGCCTGTCGTCAACAGCGTAGGGGTGGCCGTATTCCGCAAGCTGGCGTTCCTCGTGCTGTTGTCCCGGAAAGAGGCGCCATGAGGATTCTGTATGTGGTGACGCGGGCGGATGCGGTCGGCGGCGCCAGCATCCATGTCCGGGATCTGGCCCGGGAGATGCGGCGCCGCGGGCACGAGGTGAGCGTGCTCGTTGGCGGAGAGGGCCCAGTCACCGAGCAGTTCCGGGCTGCCGAAGTTCCGTACCGATGCTTGCGGCGGCTCCGGCGGGCCGTCCATCCGATCCGGGATCTGCTGGCGGCGGCAGAGCTGCTTGCGGCCCTCCGTGAGTGGCATCCGGACCTAGTGAGCTTGCACACCGCCAAGGCGGGCTGGCTCGGCCGCTGGGCTTGTGCGCGGCTGAGAATTCCGGTGCTGTACACGCCTCATGGCCTGTCCGCTGGTGGCCGCTTTTCCCCACTGGCGAGCCGGCTCTTCGGCTTGGCCGAACGCTGGGCCTCGCGGTGGGACGCGGAGATTGTCTGCACCTCTGATTACGAGAGGAAGCTCGTGCTGGAGGTGGCGGCTGCCCGGCCGGCGAAAGTTCACGTCATCTATAACGGGGTGCGCGACGTGGGGCTTGGGCTGTTGGCGGATCCAGGCCGAACGCCCGTGCGAATCGTCTCTGTAGCCCGCTTCGAGCGCCCGAAAGACCATGAAACTTTGATCCGAGCTCTGGCGGGATTGAGGGAGGCCAACTGGCAATTGGAACTTGTGGGGGACGGGCCGCTGCGAGGGCGGATTGAGAGATTGACCATAGAGCTGGAGCTTAGCCAGAGGGTGCGATTCTTGGGCTATGTGGCCGATCCGGCCGAGGTGCTCAGCCGGGCTCAGCTTTTTGTGCTCTCGACCCGGTCGGAAAGCTTTCCTCGGAGCATTTTGGAAGCGATGCGGGCCGGGCTGCCCGTCGTGGCGAGCAGTGTGGGGGGAATCCCGGAGGCGATCGAGCAAGAGAGGACGGGTCTTCTGACAAGACCCGGGGATGAGGGCGCGCTGAGGGCCGCCTTGGGGCGGCTGCTTCACGATGCGGGGTTTCGCGAGAGGCTCGGCCGCCAGGCGCGGAAGGAGTATGAAGCGCGATATCGGTTTGAGAGAATGGCCGCCGAAACCGAAGCGCTGTATGTTACGGTGTTATCAGGAAGGGCAATCCTTCCGGGTGCTGGCCGATGACCCCCGTTCCCCAGAGAGTGTCCCTGCCGCGGTTGGATTCCGCCGCTGCCCGAGGGGCGTCTGCGGAGGTGCGCGCCGGGCTGCTAGGGCTCGGGTCCAGGCGGCTCAAGCGCTTCATCGACTTGGTTCTTGGCTCTCTTTTGTTGGCCTTCTCCCTTCCGCTGGCGGCGCTAATTAGCCTGGCGATCTGGCTGGAGAGCGGGTCCCCAGTCCTATTTACCCATCGACGAATCGGACAGGGCGGACGGACGTTTCTCCTGTACAAGTTCCGTTCGATGGTGCACAACGCGGACGAGGTCCTAAGGGAGCATCTCGAGCGCCGGCCCGATTTGGCTTTGGAGTGGCTGAGGGATCACAAACTCAAACTCGACCCTCGGGTGACGCGGGTGGGGCGATTCCTGCGGCGTCGGAGCCTGGATGAAATCCCGCAGTTCTGGAATGTGCTGCGGGGGGATATGAGCCTGGTGGGCCCGCGCCCCATTGTGCCCGGCGAAGCGCAAAAATACGGCGTTCACTTCCGCATGTACACGCTGGTGAGGCCCGGCCTGACCGGCCTATGGCAGGTTTCCGGGCGCAATGACACCGGCTACGGCAAGAGGGTCAGCCTGGACCTCCAATACATTCGAGAGTGGACGCCTTGGCTGGATCTGCGGATCCTGCTTCGCACGGTGTGGGTGGTTTTGAAGGGGCACGGGGCCTACTGAGGCCGAAGCAACCGCGCTCACAATCCTGATTTTTACCTGAGAAGATTCCTGCGTTGGGACCACCTTAATCGTGAAGGAGAAACTTGCGCATGGAAGTCGCTCAAAGGCGGCGCATCATCGAAGCGACTCTGCTCCAGATGGAGAAGCAGTTTGGGCCGGGCGCTGTTATGCGGATCGGTTCCCGCACGGTTGAGGCGGTCGAGGTCATTCCCAGCGGATCGATTTCGATCGATGCGGCCTTGGGCGTGGGCGGGTTTCCGCGAGGCCGGGTTGTGGAGATCTATGGACCGGAATCCTCGGGGAAGACCACGATCGCGCTGCATGTGATCGCTGAGGCCCAAAAGAAGGGGGGAACGGCGGTCTTCATCGATGCCGAGCACGCCCTGGACACGGTCTACGCCGCGAAGCTGGGCGTCGACGTGGCGAATTTGATTCTTTCTCAGCCGGATCATGGGGAGCAGGCGCTCGAGATCACCGCGGCGCTGGTGGCCTCCGGGGCAGTGGACGTGGTCGTGGTGGACTCGGTGGCCGCATTGGTGCCAAAAGCGGAACTGGACGGGGAGATGGGCGCGAGTTCCATGGGCCTTCAGGCGCGGTTGATGTCTCAAGCGCTGAGGAAGCTGACAGGATCTGTGGCGCGCACCAATACCTGCCTCATCTTCCTGAACCAGCTTCGAGAGAAGATCGGCGTAATGTTCGGGAATCCGGAGACCACGACGGGAGGGTTGGCGCTGAAGTTTTACAGCACGGTGCGAATGGAGGTTCGCAGAATCGGGGCTTTGAAGGATGGGGACCAGGTCATCGGCAGCCGTACAAAGATCCGAGTCCTGAAGAATAAGCTGGCGGCCCCCTTTGAGACTGCCGAAGTGGACTTGCTGTACGGCGAAGGGATTGCGTGTGAACTGGACCTGTTGGACACCGCGGTGCAGCACAACGTCGTCGAAAAGAGCGGCTCTTGGTATAGCTATGCGGGAAACCGCCTGGGGCAAGGGCGGGATGGCGCCAAGCAGTTCTTGAAAGCCCACCCTGAGGTGTACCTGAAAATCGATGGCGAGCTTCGGAAGCGGCTCGAGCTGCCTCCGCGAAGTTTTCAGATGCAAGATCTGAGGCGCGGCGAGGGCGGCAACCATGCGCCCGGCAATGGGCGTGCGAAACAGGCCCCTTGAGCAGAGCCCTTCCTAAACCGATGCGGCGGGCAGCAGGCTCGCCAGGAGCAGCTCCTCGGCGGGGACCGGCATGCCGAGCAAGTAGCCCTGGGCCCCGTCGCAGCCGGCGTTCCGGACGAGCTGCAATTGCTGCGCTGTTTCGATCCCTTCGGCAACGGCGCGGATGCCGGCGCTTTGCGCTAGAGCGATGATGGATTGAATCAGCAGAGGCTGGTGGTCTTGTGTTCCCCTCACGAAGCGCTGATCGAGTTTGAGGGCGCTGAGGGGGAGGCGCTGCACGTAGTCCAGCGAAGTGAACAGGGAGCCGAAGTCGTCTACCGACACGTGAACGCCGAGGGCGCGGAGCTGGTTGAGCTTTTGGAAGGCGGCTTCCCAGTCTTGCGCCAGGACTGCCTCTGGGAGATCCAGCTCCAGAAATTCAGGTTCTGCGCCGGCCGAATCCAGCGCGGAGGCGAGCGTGGTCACGAAATCGCCGGCGGCGAATTGGGATGCGGAAATGTTCACGGCGACGCGAATCTGGTCGAGTCCGGCCGCTTTTAGGTGCGCCGCTTGACGGGATGCGGCGGCCAGCGTCCAAGCGGAGATTTCGGGCATGAGGCGGCTTCCTTGAGCCAGGGGCAGGAAGGAGCCGGCCTGCAACATGCCGAGCCTGGGGTGATTCCATCGAATGAGGGCCTCGATCGCATAGACGCGGTTTGTGTGGAGATCGAATTGCGGCTGGTAGTAGAGGTGAAACTCTCCGCGCTGCAAAGCAAACTTGAGTTGAGATTCGATCAAGCGCGGGTCGCCGGCCTGCCTGGGGTCGGCCATGGACCTTGTGGACGGCGCCAGGCGGGTGCGGTTGCGGCTCTCATACATCTCCTGATCTGCTTTACGGAGCAGCGAGGTCAAATCCGTACCGTCTTCCGGGTACAGGCTGATGCCGATGCTGGCGGATAGGCAGATCTGTTGGCCTTCGACCGAAAGGGGTTCTTTAATGGCGTCCATGAGCTTCTGAGCCGCCCTGGCGGCATCTTGTTCACTGCCCACCTCCAGTAAGGCGGCCACGAATTCATCCCCGCCCCAACGGGCGATGATGTCACTCTCGCGCAGCGCCGACCGCAAGCGCTGCGCAACCTCGCAGAGGACCGTGTCGCCGGCCGGATGGCCCAGTGAGTCATTCACAGCCTTGAAGCCATCCAGATCTATGAACAAGATGGCCATCGGCCTTCCGTAGCGGCGCGCATAGGCGAGGCCGTGGTTTGTGCGTTCTTCGAATGCATGCCGGTTTGGCAGGCCGGTTAGCGCATCATGGTGCGCCCGGTAGGAAAGCTCCGGATCTGGGGCGGCGGATTGGCCGGACATGACGGCGAGGCGTTCAAGCGTTGCTTCCCTCAAGTCTTGCTCCGGATTCGGAGTCAAGCCGCCAGAGCCGTTTTGCGGCCGCTGCCAGATCAATGGTGCGCCGGCTGGTGGGACTGGGTGCGCATCGGGGTCCGTCAGCGGAATGGGAACCGAAAAGACAGGATCCGAGGCGCCGAGCTGGCGCAGGATGCGGCTGCGGCGCTCCGCCTTGCGGTCTTGCTGGCTCTGCCTTGGGCCCAGCTTGCCCAACAGGTACGTGCTCAAACGGTCACCGGAACTACGGAGTCTTACAACCATAGGTCGCGATCATTCGGGTCAAAACCAACTTAGCCCTACTGGCATGAACGATCAATGGAGCACATGGCCTTGATGGTACTAGAACGAATGGTCCAATCTTTGTGCATGAGGCCGCACAAGTCGAATTGGGCGGTGCTTTCTGGAGGTTCTGTAGAGGCGCTTGTGAAGGGGTGCATTCCGCACTATCTTAAATGCGGAAGGCTGAGGTTTGGCGCAGAGACGCAGAGAAGGACCTTCGGCGCGGTTGTGGACCGGAACGTCCGGATGGGCGTATCCACATTGGAAGGACGTTTTTTATCCGAAGGGGCTGGCGAGCAAGGACTACTTGCGCTTCTATGCCAGCCAGTTCCGCACGACCGAAATCAACTACACTTTTTACCATCTGGCCAGACGGGAGACCTTCCGCAAATGGAGCGCGCAGGTTCCGGAGGGATTCCAGTTTGCGGTGAAGGCCCACCGGTCGATCACCCATGTGAAGCGTTTGCTGGATGTTCAAGAGGTTTGGTCGGAGTTCGTGGGTAGCGCGGAGGGATTGGGCGGCAAGCTCGGTCCTGTGCTCCTTCAGTTTCCTCCTTCTTTCCGCTGTGATTTCGGCGCCATTCGGGACTTCTTGGCCGGTCCGCTTGGGGGAGACCTTGGAAGCCTGCGGTTGGCCTTTGAGTTCCGGCACGCGAGCTGGTTTCAAGAGCGCGTGGCGGAACTGTTGAAAGACCACGGGGCTGCGATGGTGATCGCCGACTCATCGCGCTATCCACAGGCCCCGTTGCAGGCTACGGCGTCCTTCGTGTATTTGCGATTTCACGGTCCAGGCGCCCTGTTCTCCTCGAGCTACGGCGAGCCAGAGCTGCGGCTTTGGGCCGGGCGGATCCGAGGGTGGTTGGGCGAAGGGTTGGACGTCTACGCTTACTTCAACAATGATGCCCACGGATGCGCGGTTCAGAACGCCAGGCGGCTGCACGAATTGGTCGGCGAGTAGTGCGGCCCGGCGGGGTGCAGCCCTCGGGGCGCCGATGCCTCAACGGTAGAACGGCTTCCAGGTGATCCATCTTGGCCCATAATGCGGCTCAGGCTTGCCAAGTTCGAGCGCGCCGAGGTCGGGGGCCTGGCCGGTGAAATCGTCATTGATGGTGGGAAGCGCCACGCCGGCGTCGATAGCTTTCGAGCCGGGCCGCAGGCGAAAGTTTAGATCCATGGCGTGGTAAACGGCGTGTCTGTTGGCGGGATCCGGAGGCGTCATGGACTCGAAAACATCGAAATCCAACTCGCGGCCATGTTGCTCCTGACCGGTAGCTGCCTGGAACTCCGCCAAGGTCCGGAAGAATCGCCAATCCTCGCGTGAGCTCTGGTACAAGAGCTGTCCCGGTCTGGCAGGAGCGAGCCACGAATACTGCTGTTCCACGCCTTTGTTCGGGCGGAAGCCGTTGTAGTCGGTGCTGTAATGCGGTGTGGCGTGGGCCCAGGCGGCGATGCCACGCCCTGGCGTATCACGACCAAGGAAAAGATTATTACGCCAGTGCATGTTTCCGGTCGGGCTGCGGACGGCCTGCTCGCCAATGATCGTGTTGTGGAACATGAACAAGCCGGCGGGACGAGCATCGAGTTTGAAGGCCACCCCGGACTGAACGTTGTAGAGGAGGTTGCGGATGAAATAGACTGGGCCGCCGAAAATGGGCTGGGAGCTATAGCCTCCGTGAAAGGCATTCACGCCCCGATTCTGGTAGACGCGGATATTGTGGACGCCGCCGTCCGCCTCAATGAAATCGTCGTTCGACATGTGGATGTCATTGTTGTAGATGTCGATGGAGGAAGCTTGGCGTTCAGGATCCTTCTCGGGGGTGCCGTATGTCGAGATGCCGATCGCATCGTGGAAGTAGGCGATAGCGTTATGTGCGATGACGTGGCCGGGTCCATAGACCTTGATCGCGTAGTAGCTGGTCAACAGGTGGGACGGGTAAGGCCCGATGTCACCCCAGCGCGGTCCAGTCCATCCGATGAGGCGGAAGCGGTCATCTCTTCCGATGAAAAGATTGTCAGCGATGTAAAAATCGCTGGAGCCGGCATACTCGGTCCACACTCCGAAGCCGATATTTTCGAAGCGGCAGTTTCTGACCGTGAGGGCGACGGCTCCGAGGACGCCTTTCTTGCCGGCGAGAATGGCCACGTCGGTGTTCCGGAACGTCAGGTTTTCGAAAATGTGATGGGAGGTAGCCATGACGTCGAAGAGGATGTGATTACCCGCGCCGTCGAAGATGGCCTCCCCGTCGCCTGCCCCGCGGATCGTAATCGGCCGTTCGGGAGTCCCCTTCAGCGTCAGTGTGAAGGTTCCATCGAAAGGAGCCGCGAGCGGGTCGACGTAGTTGAGGCGCTCGGGCCGGTACAAGCCGGCATGGACCAGGATGATGTCCCCGGGTTGGGCAGGTCTCTCCCAAACCACGCTCCAATCGCCCAGGCCTGCTCCGTAGTACGCCTCCAGAAGGCCAGTGAAGGATGGTTCTTGGCGCGGCCCCTTGTGATCGGGCGGGTAGACGTGCAGGATGCGGCCGTTCGAGTACGCCTGAGGCTCAGTCCGAGTCCTCACCGTGACGGTACGGACACTTTCCCCGTGGATGCCATCGGGGTCGGTCATCGTAAAGCGGCATTCGTATTCCGTGCCCGGTGTGAGGTTAAAGATCGAACCCGCAAAGCCTTGCGGCACGGTGTAATGCAGTTGCTCCCTGTCCCGGCCCACGTTTTCGCCGCCGATTCGAAGCAAGGGCAGCGCGTTGCGCCAAGCGCTTTCGCCAACGGCACGGAACCGAACGTTGACCTGCGCGTTGCGGTTTTCGTCTCCGGAGATCCACCACTCGAAGCCGAGATTATGGAGGGTTGGGTGCTCGACTATAAAGCGTCCCGGGGTGGTGGAGTTCTGCGATAGAAGCGGCCACACGGCCCCAAGCAGTAGAAGCGCCACTCGGATTCTCATCTAGAGCCTCCTGCCATATGCATGTTAGCCTCCTTCGCAGCCTGAGGGCTGAGTACCCCTTCATGATAAGCGGAAAGTCAACGCGGATTTCCGTGGCGTCGTTTGACAACCACCGTGAGCGGGGAATAATCTGGTATTTTTGAAGGGCGGGGCCGGCGTAGCTCAGTGGCTAGAGCGAGGGTCTCATAATCCCTAGGTCGCTGGTTCGAGTCCAGCCGCCGGCACCAATCAGCCTCCCGCTCCGGTAAGCAGCTCATAGAGCCGCTGCAAGTCCTCGTCCGAATAGAACTCGATCTCGATGCGCCCGCGCCCTTGCGCACGCGAGACGATTCGCACCCGGGTTCCCAGAGCTTCCTCCAGTGCTTGAACAGCTGCTTTCAAATTCGGATCCAGGGAGGGGTCATCCGGACTTTTGGGCTCCCTGGATTCTGTCATTCGCTGAACCAAGCGCTCCACTTGCCTGACGGACAGCCCTTGGGAGGCGGTCTTCTCGGCGACTTGACGCTGCAAATCTTCACTGGGGAGCGAAAGGATCGCTCGGGCGTGCCCCATCGAAAGGCGGTGTTCAGAAATGAGCTGCTGGACGTCGGACGGCAGCCGCAGCAAGCGCAGCATGTTGCTGATGGTGCTGCGGTCCTTCCCTGTCCGGCGGGCGATCTCCTCGTGACTAAGACCGACCTCCTTCACCAAGCGCTCAAAGGCTCGGGCGATCTCGATCGCCGTGAGATCCTCGCGCTGGATGTTTTCGATGAGCGTGACCTCAAGAAGGCGGTTGTCCGAAAGGTCCTGCACTAGAGCTGGAACCTCTTTCAAACCCGCCATTTTGGCCGCACGCCAGCGGCGCTCGCCGGCGACGAGCTGGAAGCGGCCCCTGCTGCGGCGTACAACCAACGGTTGAATCACGCCGTGGGCTCGGATGGAATCGGCAAGTTCCTGAAGGCGTTGATTGTCAAACACCGTGCGGCATTGCAGGGGATTAGGATCAATGTCTTCTAGGCGTATGTGGACAACCTGCTCGGTGGCGGTTTGGGCGAGCGATTCGAGTGCCGCCGTCTGGCCGCCGGCCACTGGCGGTTTGGGGCCTAACAGGGACGACAGGCCCTTGCCTAGCGCTTTACGAGGATTCCCTGATACGTTGGTCATTGCTCAGAATTTCCTTAGCAAGCTTGATATACGCTTCCGTCCCCCGCGAGCGGACGTCGTAGGAAAGGATCGGCTTGCCGAAACTTGGGGCTTCCGCCAGGCGCACGCTCCGGGGAATGACCGTATCGAAAACCTCCTCACGGAAAAACTCACGGAGATCTGCCGCTACTTGCCGGGTAAGGTTCGTCCGGTCGTCGTACATGGTGAGGAGGACTCCCTCAATACGGAGCGGGTGCTGAAAGGAGGTTCGGATCCTCTCGATCGTGTCTAAAAGCTGCGAAATCCCCTCTAACGCGAAAAACTCGCACTGAATAGGGATCAGGACCGAATCGGCAGCCACCAACGCGTTGAGGGTGAGCAAGTCCAGAGCGGGGGGGCAGTCGATCAGGATGTACCCGTAGCGGTCTCGGATGGGGTCGAGTTTGGATCTTAATCTCCGCTCGCGGTCCGGGAGTTCAACGAGCTCGATATTGGCCCCCACCAGGTTGCGATCCGCCGGGACCAATTCCAAGCCGTAAAAGGCCGTACTCACGATGACGTCCGAGAGAGCCATCTCCCCAAGAAGTGCGTCATACAGCGAGGGGCTCTCAGGTTCTTTTAGCACCCCTAAGCCCGTCGTCGAGTTTCCTTGGGGATCCGTGTCTATGACCAATACCCGGATATCGTTTGCAGCCAATGAGGCCCCCAGATTGATCGCGGTCGTGGTTTTGCCTACGCCGCCTTTTTGATTGGCGATTGCGATGACTCTTGCCAAGGCCTGTCTCCCGGTCCAGAGTAGCTCATCATATCAAGTTTTCCACTTCTGCGATGTGGCTGCTTGCCCGCCAATAGGCTTGTTTCGGCGTTTCACGTGGAACGATCCGGCGGGGTTCGGGAGCACGTTCCACGTGGAACGGGATAGACTAGCAAAACACAGCTCCCCGGGTCCCAAGGCAACGGTACCGCAATTCCCGTGGGACACACTTCCACTTTCAGAAGATCGGCGTCTTTGGTCCGTACCAATAGGGCCGCCGCGCAGCCAATCCGTGTGGCGCAGCTTAGAACTTCGCTGGGCCGAACTGCACGGCTGACAAGCCAGTCGTAGCCGGATTTCAGCTGCTCCGATCTCCCCCAAAGAACCTCCACATTGCTCATGCCACGAGTTGCCTCCCTCAGGAACACGGCTTTCCTATGGGCGGATTCGACCAAGGTTACTTTGCAATCTGGGCGGGCCACCGCGATGGGAATTCCCGGAAATCCGGCTCCAGAACCAATGTCCGCGATCTTCAACGGCCCTGCCGGAAGCTGAACAGACAAAAACAGCGACTCGGCGTAGTGCCGCCTAACCGCTTCCTCCTCCTCGGTGATCCCTGTCAGGTTGAGCCTGCGGTTCCAGTGTTTCAATACTTGCCAATGCCGCTCGAGCGCTAGGAGTTGGCTATCGCTGAGGACAACGAACGGGGCCACGCTGCTGGCAAGGAGTTCCCGAAACAAGCTCATGAGCGGCGGCTCGAAAGCGTCAAGTATACATCGAGCACCGCGATCGCTGCGGGGGTCACGCCGGGGATTCGAGAGGCTTGGCCGAGCGTCACCGGCCGCACTCGGATGAGCTTATCTTGTACCTCGCGAGACAACCCTGGTACGCAGCGGTAGTCGAAGCAGGGAGGGATCCGGCGGCTCTCGGCCTCTTGCAAGCGCCCCGCCAAGCGCTCCTGCTGCGCTATATAGCCCTCGTACTTCAGCTCCGTCTCCACGGTAGTCAGCACGTGGCGGATGAGAGGCTCTTTGAGGTCCTCCTCGATGAGGCCTCGCAACTCCTCGATGCTGTTCTCAGGGCGTTTTAGCCAATCGCGCAGGCGCAGCCCGTCACCGGAGTTAGCTCGACCGTTGGAAAGCCACCGCAAGACCGCTTGCTTCTGTGACATTTTCCGCTGGAGCAGCGACCAGCGCTTGGCCGTCGCCAGTCCCAGATCGTGCGCGAGGGGAGTTAAGCGCTCGTCTGCGTTGTCGATCCTCAACTTAAGCCGGAACTCAGCTCTCGAGGTGAACATCCGGTACGGCTCATCGACCCCTTTCGTGACAAGGTCATCTATGAGTATCCCGATGTACGCCTCTGAGCGGCTCAACACAATGGGATCCTGGTCCCGCAGCCGCCGCACCGCGTTAATCCCGGCCATGATGCCTTGGGCGGCGGCCTCCTCGTAGCCGGAGGTTCCGTTGATCTGCCCCGCCAGGAATAGCCCGCGGATCGTTTTCACCTCAAGGCTATGGAGCAGTTCTCGCGGGTCAACCGCATCGTACTCGATGGCGTATCCCGGCCGGATCATCTCGGCTTTCTCCAGGCCCGGAATCGACGCGATGACCCTGGTCTGAACGTCCAACGGCATGCTCGTTGACAAACCGTTCAAGTAAACTTCGAACGTGTTCAGGCCTTCGGGCTCAAGAAAGATCTGGTGCCGTTCCTTGTCCGGAAACTTTACCACCTTGTCTTCGATCGAGGGGCAGTATCGCGGCCCAATCCCTTGGATCTTGCCGCTGTAGAGGGGTGACCGGCTGATGTTCTCCCGCAGAATCCGGTGGGTCTCCCCAGTGGTGTAAGCAATGTGACAACGGACCTGAGCGCGATCAATTCGCTCTGTCAGGAAGGAGAACGGCGTCGGGTCCCGGTCTCCGTCCTGCGGCTCGAAACGGCTCCAGTCGATGGTTCGCCCGTCCAGGCGTGGCGGGGTCCCCGTCTTGAGACGGATCCATCGCAACCCGAGACCGCGGATCTCCGAGGCCAGCAGCTCCGAGGCCGGCTCGCCGTTCCTTCCACATGTGTAAGTATTTTCACCAACGTGCGCGAGGCCATTCAAGAATGTCCCTGTGGTGATGACCGCGGCCTCGCCCTCTAGAATCCTCCCATCGCGCAGAACAACTCCGGCGAACCGCCGTTTCCCGTCTCCTCTCAGGATCAACCCCGCGGCCTCACCCTGCATGATTCGCAAATTCGGTTCCCGCTCCAGCACCTCCCTCATCGTGATCCGGTAGAGCTGCTTGTCGCACTGCGCCCTCGGCGACCAGACCGCGGGTCCCCGGCTCGTGTTCAGCAGACGGAACTGGATGCCCGCCCGGTCCGCGACCTCCCCGATCACCCCACCCAATGCATCCACCTCCCGCACCAGATGGCCCTTGGCGATCCCGCCCACAGCCGGATTGCAAGACATTTGGGCGATCAGGTCCAGATTCATCGTCACCAGCGCCGTGCGGCAGCCCATTCGTGCGGCCGCACGGGCGGCCTCGCAGCCCGCATGGCCGGCTCCTACGACAATAACGTCAAAATGACTGGTGAAGCCCAACGGAGATTAGTTCTATTCTAAGAAAGTTGAGCACTCACCAACAAATCTGCCCAAGGAGCCCTTACAAGTGACCATCCTCGTCGTTGGCAGCGGGGGCCGCGAACACGCGCTGGTGTGGCGGCTGGCGCAAAGCGCGACCTCGACGAAGCTCTACGCCAGCCCCGGCAACCCAGGGATCGCTCGCCTGGCGGAGTGCATCGCGCCGCCCAGCCCCACGCCCGAAGGCTTTCTTTCGGTGGCCGAAGCCATCGCAGCCGATCTGACCGTGGTCGGTCCCGAGGCGCCGCTCGTGGACGGCATCGTTGATCTCTTTCGCGCCCGGGGCCGGAGGATCGTCGGCCCTTCGGCGGCGGCGGCGCAACTGGAAGGCAGCAAGATCTTCGCCAAGGAAGCCATGCGCCGCTTCGGAGTGCCGACGGCCGAATATGCCTGCGTCCACAATCTCGCGGACGCCCTTCATGCCTTGCGCCGCTTTCCTTGCCCCGTCGTCCTCAAAGCCGACGGTCTGGCGGCTGGCAAAGGCGTCTGCATTGTCCGCACGCGGGAGGAAGCCGAAAAAACTGCCGAGGCGCTGATGTCTGGCTCCCTGGTCGGGGAAGCCGGCCGCCGGCTGGTCATCGAAGAATTCCTGGAGGGCGAAGAGGTAAGCTTCATCGCCCTCACCGACGGGAGTCACGTGGTTCCCTTGGAGCCCACCCAAGACCACAAGGCGGTCTTTGACGGCGATCAGGGGCCGAATACAGGCGGCATGGGGGCTTACTGCGACAGCCGCATCCTTACCGCTCGCCAGCATGATCTCATCCTCGACCGCGTGATCTATCCCGTAATCGAGGGCATGCGCCGGGAGGGGCGGCCCTTCACCGGCTTCTTGTACGCCGGTCTGATGATGGTGGAAGGCGAACCCAGGGTCCTCGAATTCAACGTGCGCTTGGGAGACCCTGAGACCCAAGCCTTGATGCACCGCATGGACGATGACCTGCTCCCACTGCTCGAAGGCGCCGCCGCCGGGGAATTGCGTCCCGGGCCGATCCGCTGGCGCACAGGCCCGTCGGTGTGCGTCGTGCTGGCCGCCGCCGGTTACCCAGGAACCCCTCGCAAAGGCGATCCAATCTCCGGCGTTGAAGAGGCCGAACGTCTGGGCGCGTGCGTGTTCCACGCCGGAACCCGCATCGAGAATGGCCGCCTGGTGACCTCCGGCGGGCGTGTGCTGGGCGTCACCGCGGCGGGCTCCAGCCTTAGCTCCGCCATCGAGACCTGCTACGCCGCCGTGAGCAAGATCCATTTCGAGGGGATGCATTACCGCCGCGATATCGGGCGCAAGGGACTCAGGCGCTGGCCTGCGCTAGAATGAAGGCTGCTGGAGGCCATCGGCCGGCCGGCGAAGCAGGTTGGGGACGTAGCTCAGATGGATAGAGCAGCCGCCTCCTAAGCGGCAGGTCGGCAGTTCGAATCTGCCCGTCCCTACCAGAGTTGGGCTCTACCTCCCCCGGGTGGCTGTACTGGAAGCGCAATGCCGGAACGCCCGTTCGTTCACCTTCACACCCACACTGACTACTCGCTGCTCGACGGCGCTTGCGAAATCAGCAAGCTCATGGAGATCGTCTCCGGCCTGGGCATGCCCGCCGTGGCCATGACGGATCACGGAAACCTCTTCGGCGCGGTCCAGTTTTATCACGCCGCCAAGGCAAAGGGCATTCACCCGGTCATCGGCTGCGAGGTCTACGTCTCTCAGCAGGGACGCGAAGTCCGTTCCGACACGGACCGCTACAACCACCTCGTGCTGTTGTGCGAGACCCAAGAGGGCTACCGCAACCTCGTCAAACTCGTTTCGGCAGGCTTCCTAGAAGGTTTTTATTACAAGCCCCGCATCGACCGCGACCTGCTGAGCCGCCACGCCAAAGGCTTAATCGGCATGTCCGCCTGCCTGCGCGGCGACATCAACGAACTGCTGTTGGCGGAGGCACACGACGAGGCCCGGCGGCGTGCCCTGGAATACCTCGATATTTTTGGGCCCGGAAACTTCTTCCTGGAGCTTCAGGACCACGGCCTGGAGGAAGACCGCCGGCTGCTCCCGCAAGTCTACCGCCTGTCCCAGGAAACCGGAATTCCGCTGGTCGTCACCAACGACTCCCACTACCTCCAACAGGAGGACTCCCGCGTCCACGACATCCTCCTCTGCATCCAGACCGGCAAGACCATCAGCGCCACCTCCCGCATGAAGACCTGGACGCCGCACTTCTACATTAAGTCGCGCGCCCAGATGGAGGCCGTCTTCGGCGAAGTGCCCGAGGCCCTCGACCGGACCTGGGAGATCGCCCAGCGCTGTCAGGTGCGGCTGGACAAGATCAGCGAGCCGTTCCCCAAGTTCGACGTCCCGGAAGGCCACACAACCGACACCTATTTCGAATTCGCCGCCCGGCAAGGCTTCGAGGCGCGCCGCCCCCGCCTGGAGGCTCTTTACAAGGCCGGCCGCTTGAAACACCATCCCGCCGAATACGTCCAGCGGCTGGACAGCGAGATCCAGATGATTCAGCGGATGAAGTTCTCCGGCTACTTCCTGATCGTCTGGGACTTCATCCGGTACGCCAAGTCTCAAGGGATCCCGGTCGGCCCCGGCCGAGGCTCCGCCGCCGGAAGCCTCGTCAGCTACGCCATGGGGATTACCGATATCGACCCCCTCCAGTACGGCCTCCTGTTTGAGCGTTTCCTCAACCCCGAGCGCGTGACCCTGCCCGATATCGACATCGACTTCTGCATGAACCGCCGCGGCGAAGTCATCCAGTACGTCGCCCAAAAATACGGGCGCGATCAAGTGGCGCAGATCATCACGTTCAATACCCTGGGCGCCCGGGCCGCCATCAAAGACGTGGGACGCGTCCTCGAAATGGGCTACGCCGAAGTCGACCGCCTCACCAAACTCGTTCCCAACGTCCACAACATCACTCTCGAGGAGGCTCTGGCCAAAGAGCCGAAACTGGCCGAAGCCGCCCGCAGCGATCCGCGGGTCGCCGAGGTGCTCGAAATCGCTCGTCGCGTGGAAGGCATGTGCCGCAACGCCTCCATTCACGCCGCGGGCGTAGTCATCGCCCCTCAGCCGCTCCAGGAAATCCTCCCTCTCTACCGCACCAATAAGGACGAAATCGTCACCCAGTACGACGGCGCCAGCCTCGAAAAACTCTCCCTTCTCAAGATGGATTTTCTGGGGCTGACCACCCTCACCGTGGTGCATGACGCCCTGGACCTCATCCACAAGAACCACGGCGTGCGCTTGGTTCTCGAAGACCTCCCCCTCGACGATCAGGCCACCTACGAGATCTTCTGCAAGGGCCACACCAGCGGCATCTTTCAGTTCGAGTCTCCCGGCATGAGGGAGATCCTGCGCCGCTATCAGCCTTCCCGCCTCGAGGACCTGATCGCGCTCAACGCCCTCTACCGCCCTGGCCCGCTCCAGGGCCGGATGGTCGACGACTTCATCGACCGCAAGCACGGCCGCCAGCCAGTCACCTACGAGTTGCCAGAGCTGAGGCCCATCTTGGAGGAGACCTACGGAGTCATCGTTTACCAGGAACAGGTGATGCAAATCGCCAATGTTCTGGCCGGCTATTCCCTCGGCGAAGCCGACATCCTCCGGCGCGCCATGGGCAAGAAAAAGCCCGAAGAAATGGCCGCCCAGCGCGAAAGGTTTATCAGCGGCGCCAAGGCCCGCGGCTACCCCGAACGCAGCGTCGCCCGGATCTTCGACCTCATGGAGCAGTTCGCGGGCTACGGCTTCAACAAGTCGCACTCGGCCGCCTACGCCTATCTTGCCTACGTCACCGCTTACCTGAAGGCCCACTTCCCCGTGGACTTCATGGCCGCTCTGCTGACCTCCGAAACGGGAAATACCGCCAAGGTCGTCAAGTACATCAACGAATGCGAGGACATGGGCATCGCCATCCTGCCCCCCGACGTGAATCACAGCGGGTGGAGCTTCACGCCCGATTATCAATGCGGCGAGCGGGGCGGCATCCGTTTCGGACTGGGCGCCATCCGCAACCTTGGCCGCACCGCCGTCGAGGCAATCCAGAAGGCGCGCTCCGAACACGGTCCCTTCCGCTCGTTGCGGCACTTCTGCGAAAACGTCGATCTCACCTCCCTGAACCGGCGCATGCTGGAAAGCCTGATCAAAGCCGGGGCCATGGACAGCCTCGGCGGTACGCGCGCCCAACTGTTCGCGGCCATCGAGCCGGCCATGGAGGCAGGCCAGCGCGCGCAGCGCGACCGGCAGTGCGGCCAGGGCGCTCTGTTTTCGCTATCCGCCGGCGAGGAATTCGCCGCCGAACCCCCACTGCCCCAGGTCGAAGACTGGGCGCTGGACCAAAAGCTGGCCGGCGAAAAGGAGGTGCTCGGCCTGTTCGTCACCGGCCACCCCCTCGACAAGTTCGCCGATAAGGTTCGCGAACTGGCCACGCATAATTCCTCCACTCTGGAGGGCCTGGAGAAAGGCGCCGAAGTCGTCCTTTGCGGGGTCTTAACCGGCATCCAGAAAAAACGGACCAAAGACGGCAGACCCTGGGCCTCCCTCCAGCTCGACGACCCGCAAGGCGCCGTGGAGGCCCTGGTCTTCGCTACAAACTACGACCGCCTGGAGCCGCAGTTGGTCGAAGACCGCGCGGTATTGGTGACTGGTTCCGTCCTGCCCGAGGAGAACTCCGCGCCGAAGGTCTCCATCGCCGAGATCGTCCCCTTAGAGTCGGCGCGCGTCTCTTATCCTTCCTTGATCTCCGTGCGGGTCCGGCTTGGGCAGGACCGCCTCGAACCGCTTGCCGAACTCTTCCGGCGCAAGCCAGGCGAGACCGCAGTCCGGCTGCGCTTAGAAAAGAGCCGGGATTTTCAGGCCTTCCTGGACATTCCGTGGAAGATTCAGCCGGATTTTGAATTTCGGGCCGAGCTCGAACGCATCTGCGGACCGGGTTCTCTCGAAATCTTGGCCCGCTGAGCTTCGGCTGGCGAGCCTCATGGAGGAGCGCCGTTGCGGTCGAACCGCCGCCGCGCAGCCCCCGCCGGGCGGGCTGACCGACTATGATGTAAAAGATGGATCCGCAATCGGCCAGGGAACGGGTGGAAGCCCTCGAGCGTGAGCTGGCCGCAATCCGCGCGGCCAACCCGCAGGCGGAGCCGCGGCTGCAACAGATCGAGGCCGAGTTAAAAAAGCTCCAAGCTGAGGTCTACCCGAGCGGACCCTGGCAGAGGGTGCAACTAGCCCGCCACCCCAAGCGTCCCCACTCGCTCGACTATATTCAGCGCCTGATCACCGGCTTCCACGAGCTTCACGGCGACCGCGCCTTCGCCGACGATCCGGCCATCGTATGCGGATTCGGTTTCTTTGAAGGCAACCCGATCATGGTCGCCGGCCAACAGAAGGGCCGTGACACCAAGCAGAAGCTTTACCGCAACTTCGGGATGCCCAAACCGGAGGGCTACCGCAAGGCCTTGCGGGTCATGCGGCTGGCGGCCAAGTTCGGCCGGCCGATTCTGACCTTGCTCGATACGCCCGGCGCTTACCCTGGCATTGACGCCGAAGAGCGCGGCCAGGCCGAAGCCATCGCCGTCAACCTTCGTGAAATGTCCCGCCTGCCGGTGCCCATCATCGTCGTCTGCATCGGCGAAGGCGGCAGCGGCGGCGCCCTGGCCCTCGGCGTCGGCGACCGGGTCTACATGCTCGAAAACGCCGTCTACAGCGTCATCTCTCCGGAAAGCTGCGCGGCCATCATCTGGCGGGACGCCTCCAAAGCGGAACTGGCGGCCAACGCCCTGAAGCTCACCGCCCAAGATCTCAAAGGCCTCGGATTGATCGACGAAATCATCCCCGAGCCGGGTGAAGGCGCTCACACAAACCCGGACCAAGCCGCGGCCGCCCTTGCTGAGGCCCTGCGCCGCGCCCTGGCCGAATTGAGCCCGCTCCCCTCGGCGGAGCTGCTGGAGCGCCGCTACCAGAAGTTCCGGCAGATGGGCAATTTCTTCACAGGCCTGGGGGCCTGAGCAGCTGCGTGGTAGCATGAAATTAGCTCCGCAACTCCGAACATTTGACCGCTGATCTGCGTCTACTGTCCATGGAGCCCACGCCGTGAAAAAACCGGTCAAAATCTGGCTGTCGATTGGCGTCACCGCAGTCCTGGCGGGATCCGTCTACTACGGAGTCAAGAAGAGTCAAGCCGACATCGTAACCGTGCAAACTGGAAAGGTCATCCGGCAGGACCTGACCGCCACGGTGACCGCCTCCGGTGAGATCCGGCCCAGAAATTACGTCAACATCGGCGCCAATGTCATGGGGCGCCTCACCGACATCCTCGTGAAAGAGGGGGACCGGGTTGCCAAAGGCCAACTACTTGCCAAACTGGAGTCTGTGCAGGCCGGCGCCGACGTCAATGCCCAATTAGCCAGTCTCAGCGCGGCTCAAGCTGAGGTCACCGGCGCCGAGGCCGCCCTGAAGGCCGCCGACGAAAGTCTCCGGACCTTGAAGGCCTCGGTGGACCGCGCCCGCGCTGAGTTGCAGCGAGCTAATCTGGATTTCGAACGCGGCCAGCAGCTTTACGCCGAACGCCTGATCGCCAAGCAGGAGTTTGACTCACGCAAGGCCCAGGCCGAGGCCGCCGCCGCGACCCTGCGCGAAGCCGAGGCCCGCCTCGCCCAGGCCGAAGCCCAGCGGGCGCAAACTGCCGCTTCGCTGGCCTCGGCCCAGAAGCGGGTCGCCCAAATCCAGGCCTCTTTGGTGCGGGTCAAAGACGTTCTGAACAAGCATCTGGCCACTTCGCCCATCGACGGCATCGTGACGAACCTGCCCGTCCGCGTGGGCGAGACCGTCGTCCCCGGCATCCAGAATTCTCCTGCCAGCCTCATCATGACCATCGCCGACATGTCACTCATCACCGCCGAGGTCAAAGTCGATGAGGCCGATATTGTCAGCATCCAGAACGGCCAGACCGCCGACATCACCATCGACGCCTTGCCCAACCGGACCTTTAAAGGCCACGTCATCGAGATCGGCAATACCGCCATTCTTCGCTCCACCGGCCTGGCCGCCTCTCAAAGCGCCATCTCCAGCCAGGAAGCGAAAGATTTTAAAGTGGTTATTGCACTGGATAACCCCCCGCCGGAGATCCGCCCCGGCCTGTCCTGCACCGCAAAGATAACCACAGCCACCCGGAACAACGTCTTATCTATTCCGATCCAGGCGTTGACCGTCCGGCAAAAGGGCGATTTGTTGCCCAAGCCGAAGAAAGGAGTCCAGGCGGCAGCCACGGCTGATCCCGCCAAACAGAAGGAGTTGAGCGAAGAAGTGCAAGGGGTCTTTGTCATTCAGGACGGGAAGGCCGTTTTCCGGAAAGTGGACACCGGCATCACCGGCGCCACCTACATCGAGCTGTTGGGCGGACTGAAGGAAGGCGACGAGATTATCACGGGCAGCTACCGGGTCATCCGGACCTTACGGAACGAAACCCGTGTGAAGATAGACAACCGTGCGGAGACTTCGAAGGCTCTCTAAAAGGCCGCCAGTCTCCGGTGAGAGAAGGTAACCATGGCAAAAGCAGTCTCAGAAATCAGAGAACGCGGCGAACAGTTGAAGCGCGAGGGAGTGGTCATCCAGACCCACAATCTTTGGAAGACCTATGTAATGGGGGATCAGGAGATTCACGCCGTCTCCGGCGTCGACTTGACCATCCGCCGTGGTGAGTATGTGGCCATCATGGGACCCTCGGGCTCCGGGAAGTCCACGCTGATGAACCTGATCGGATGTCTGGACACTCCCACAAGCGGCGAGTACTTTATTAACGGGCAGTTGGTTTCCGATCTGAGCGACGACGAACTTGCCCGGATCCGCAACAAGGAGATCGGGTTCGTCTTCCAAACCTTCAACCTTCTCCCGCGCGCCACTGCTCTCCATAACGTTGAGCTGCCGCTGATTTACGCCGGCATGCCCGCCGAGGCCCGCATCGAACGCGCCAAAGAGGCGCTTCGAATGGTGGACCTGGAGTCCCGGATGTACCACAAGCCCAGCGAGTTGTCCGGCGGTCAGCGGCAGCGCGTGGCGATCGCCCGGGCTCTGGTCAACAACCCCTCCATTCTGTTGGCCGACGAGCCCACCGGCAACTTGGACTCCGCCACGGGCAATGAGATCATGGGCCTCTTTGACGTGCTCCACAAGCAGGGCAACACCATCGTGCTGGTGACCCACGAGCACGACATCGCCATGTACGCCCACCGCGTCATTCACGTGCGCGACGGCAAAGTGGAGCGCGACGAGCAGATCAAGTAGCCTCCCCTTTTGTTGGGAAGCCTCTTTGTGGAGCAAGCCGCCAGGCTTGCCATGCCGGCGGTCACGCCGGCAGAACCACACAATCCCGAACGGTACGGGAGTTCCAACGCCATCCGCCGCCAAGACTGGCGGCGTGGCACGCACGACTGCGCGCTCCACTTCCGCGCGTGGCCCGGAGGACTGCGCGCTCCACCTCAAGCCGCCGCCCCCCAATGTGGAGCAAGCCGCCAGACTTGCCATGCCGGCGGTCACGCCGGCAGAGCAACACACACCCGAGCTGCACGGGAGTTCCAATCGCCATCCGCCGCCAAGACTGGCGGCGTGGCACGCACGACTGCGCGCTCCAGCTCAAGCCGCCGCCCCCCAATGTGGAGCAAGCCGCCAGACTTGCCATGCCGGCGGTCGCGCCGGCAGAACCACACAATCCCGAACGGTACGGGAGTTCCAACGCCATCCGCCGCCAAGACTGGCGGCGTGGCACGCACGACTGCGCGCTCCACTTCCGCGCGTGGCACGCACGACTGCGCGCTCCACCTCAAGCCGCCGCCCCCCGATGTGGAGCATGCCGCCAGGCTTGCCATGCCGGCGGTCACGCCGGCAGAGCCACACAATCCCGAACGGTACGGGAGTTCCAACGCCATCCCGCCCGCACGACTGCGCCCTCCACCTCAACCCGCCGCTTCTCCTCCCATCTCCGTGTTCTCCGTGTTCTCAGTGGTTTGGTTTTCTCCGTGCCCTCTGTGGTTTGCCTTCTCCGTGTCCTCCGTGTTCTCTGTGGTTTGCTTTTTTGTGCCCTCCCACCCCCAGTCACAACGATCCCCAAATCTTTTTCCCTTTCTTTTTCAACCACTTCCCAACTCGCCCTTTCTCCTCCTCTTGCTCCCCTCTTGTATGTTGAAAGTGAAAGGTGCGGCTGACGCCCTCGTGGGGGCCCGCACTGCGGACGGCGCAAGTCCTGATATGGGGCGACCTTGTCAAGCGTGAAGTTGAGCCCGGTGGAATTTTTTTGACGAAACTCGGCCCAGCCCGGAAGTCGCAGAACGGGTGACAGGAGGAGAGGCCACTACGACGGTTGATCACTCTGATATCCGCGGGTCGGAACCGCACAATCGTGATCCGTCGGGAGCTGCCTTGGACTAGGCCCGGGGGTTGGGCCGCAAGGCCGTACCCCATAGGACGGCGAAGGATTCTCCTTTCCGTGCGCCCTCGTTCTGTCACCGGCACTGCGGCCTCCTGGGCGAGCCAAACCACGCGACAGGATTGCGCCAGGACCAAGCCTGCCATGACCTCCTCTCAGGGAAAGCTCTTCGCGCGCCGCCGCCGGGGCCCGTCCAGGCCGAGCGAAGCGAGCCCGCAGGGTCGCAGAGCCTTGACGGGTGGCGGCGGCGCGGCACAAACGAGCAGGAGGTCATGGCAGGCATCAGTTCCTCATTGCGGCCTTGGGCTTGGCTTGGAATTTAGCTTCGGTCTGCACGGCAATCGCCCAGAGGAAGCCTAACAACTCGCGGCCCACAGCGGTGACGATCTGGGGTTTGTTCTTGCCGCGGGCGGCGAGCTTTTTGTAACGCGAGTGCAGGCGGTGCTGGGCCTTCCAGGCGATGGCCTTCACCTCCGGATCCAGTCCCTGTTGCCGTTTGAGCAAGTTGCCCCCCACCCAGGGACGGTGCTGATAGGCCCAAGCGCTTTCGATGATGACTCGCCGCAGATGGGCGTTGCCGGTTTTGGTGATGGCGCCGCGCTGGATGCGGTTGCCGCTGGAGTATTCCCGCGAAACCAGGCCGCTATAGCTCATCAGCTTCCGCGGACTGTCGAAGCGCGACAAGCTGCCCAGTTCCGCCACCACCGTCACGGCGGTGAGCTGGGCCACTCCCCGCAGCGCCTGCAAGGCTTCCACCACGGCGCGCATCGCGGGCGGCGCTTTCTGAATGGCTTCCCTGATGGCTTGGTCCAGGCGTTGGATCCGTTCGGTCATGTGCTCGACTTCGTGGACGTAGTCCAGCAGCGTGGCCTCCAGCGCAGGCTGCTCGAAGTGAACCTGAGTTTTGATCCAGCTCATGTGTTTCAGCGTCCAGCTCTTGCGGACCTCTTCGGGTGGGCGCCGGCCGTGACGCAGCAGGAACTTGCTCAAGCGTTGGCGCGCACGCAGCTGATCCTGGCGGGCATCTTCCCGCGCCCGCACCAAGTCCCGCAGGGCTTCGTGATCGGCGTCGGGAACCCACACGGCGGTCAGATCGCCGGCGCGAAAACAGCGCGCCAGTTTGGCCGCGTCGCGGCGGTCGGTTTTCACCCGGTCGCCGGGCTTGACCGGCACCAGCGTCGGGGCCACCACTTGACAGGCCACTCCCAGCGCCGTCAGTTGCCAGTAAAGCGCATACCCGCAGGGCCCTGCTTCGTAGCAAGCTCTCAGTTGCTTAGCCGGACCCAGTTTCGCCACCAGTTTGCGGATCGACTCCATGCGGTTCGGGATCGTGCCCAGCGAGCGCACTTCTCCCTCCGGCTCCGCGACCGCAACTGCGATAGTGTCCGCGTGGACATCCAGACCAAGAAATCGTATTGTAGACATGCGACCAACTCCTTTCGTATGCGGCTCTGCGCCGCGGTTTGTACCGACTCCCAGCGTAACCCGCGACACTGCGAATCGGGGTTGGTCGCCCCATATTGACTAGGTCGAAGCGGCCGGCAAATGTTAGCGGCGATTCTGAACGGCGAGGAAGATCCGGAGAAGTTGGCCGACCTGGCCCGCGGGCGGCTCCGGGCAAAGATTCCTGAGTTGCGCCTGGCGCTGGCTGGACGCGTGACCGAGCATCACCGCTTTCTGTTGCGGCAATGGTTGGACACCTTGGAATTCCTGGAGCAGAGCATCGCCACCTTTGACCGGCGGATCGAGGAACAGATGCGTCCTTTTCAAGCGGCAGTGGCCTGCTGGATGGGAATGCCAGGGGTGGATCGAGTCATAGCGTGGACCTTGGTAGCCGAGATCGGAGTCGACATGAACCAGTTCCCGACCGCCGAGCACCTGGCATCGTGGGCCTGTTTGTGCCCCGGCAATAACGAGAGCGCGGGCAAGAGAAAAGCAGGGCGGACGCGGAGAGGAAGCGTTTGGGTGCGTCGAGGGCTCTCTGAGGGGGCCTGGGCAGCCTCGCGAAAGAAGGGCTCGTACTTCAAGGCGCAGTACCACCGATTGGCTGCTCGCCGGGGTATGAAGCGAGCCACTATCGCCGTGGCGCACAGCCTCCTCGTGACTGCCTACTACATGTTGAAGAGGGGCGTCGTCTTCGCCGACCTCGGGGACCAGTACTTCGATCGCCTGCAGGCCCGACAGCTCAAACGACGGCTCGCAACGCGGCTGGAAGCCCTTGGCTTTCAAGTGGTCCTAACGCCCGCTCAGCCTGTTGCCTAACCGGATTTTCGGGAGAGGTGGAACACCTTCTCGATCAGGTCTGCTTTCAAACACAACTCGGCGGGCATTCAAGCATTTGCCCGCGTCTTAATCCCTTCTCGATCAGGTCTGCTTTCAAACCTCTTGTTGCTGAGGCAGTTCAGGCAGTACTCAGCAAAGTCTTAATCCCTTCTCGATCAGGTCTGCTTTCAAACTCATCACAGAGGCGTAACCGTTAACCAAATGCGGTCTTAATCCCTTCTCGATCAGGTCTGCTTTCAAACGCTGCTCGCGGAAGGCAAAGAGGTAAGGGTTCGTCTTAATCCCTTCTCGATCAGGTCTGCTTTCAAACGCGCGCCGATGGGAAGGCTATGCAAGGGAAGCAGGTCTTAATCCCTTCTCGATCAGGTCTGCTTTCAAACCGTATATCGGTCCGATTCTGCCAAAACCGATCGTGTCTTAATCCCTTCTCGATCAGGTCTGCTTTCAAACGGAGGCACTATGAGTAACTCTGGAATTACTGCGGATGGTCTTAATCCCTTCTCGATCAGGTCTGCTTTCAAACCGGATGTGGTCCAAGCCCGGGCCGAGGCAAGTGTCTTAATCCCTTCTCGATCAGGTCTGCTTTCAAACACCGCTCTCCATTCGATATTCCCTTCGGACTTCCGTCTTAATCCCTTCTCGATCAGGTCTGCTTTCAAACCCAAGGAGTACAAAGCATGACCGTCTACAAGGTGGTCTTAATCCCTTCTCGATCAGGTCTGCTTTCAAACCCACTTCACTCCGCTTCCCTTCACTTCCTTTCCCTGGTCTTAATCCCTTCTCGATCAGGTCTGCTTTCAAACCGCGACCGAAGTACGAATGGCGCGACGGCAAGAAGTCTTAATCCCTTCTCGATCAGGTCTGCTTTCAAACAGGCCGCGCAAGCGTACGTGGACGATGCAGACTGTCTTAATCCCTTCTCGATCAGGTCTGCTTTCAAACGAAAGGAGGTGATAAAGGGATGATGCCTCGTGGTCTTAATCCCTTCTCGATCAGGTCTGCTTTCAAACCCGGTTTCGTTTCAATGGCGGGGCGCTAATGCGTCTTAATCCCTTCTCGATCAGGTCTGCTTTCAAACCCGCTCGCCATCCGAAGGCACCAGAGTGGGCCTAGTCTTAATCCCTTCTCGATCAGGTCTGCTTTCAAACCGGAGCCCACGCTACGCTCACCACTACGCACGTGTCTTAATCCCTTCTCGATCAGGTCTGCTTTCAAACCCAAGGCGCTTCGCTGTATCCCATCTACAACGTCTTAATCCCTTCTCGATCAGGTCTGCTTTCAAACAAAAGCCCATGCTCTGGTCCCCGCCGGGCATGGGGTCTTAATCCCTTCTCGATCAGGTCTGCTTTCAAACCTCGAGGTGCCCCGCACCCTTCTCGCCGGTCTGGCTCGTCTTAATCCCTTCTCGATCAGGTCTGCTTTCAAACCAGAAATTGGTGATGCATTTGCCAGTGTTGGGCGTCTTAATCCCTTCTCGATCAGGTCTGCTTTCAAACCTCGTATAGTGATTTAACTGTAGTTGGCTTGGTGGTCTTAATCCCTTCTCGATCAGGTCTGCTTTCAAACCTCCTCAGCAAGCAGCAGCGACCAGCCCAAAAAGCGTCTTAATCCCTTCTCGATCAGGTCTGCTTTCAAACCGCAATGATCGGCGGGGCCATGTGGCTTATGGGCCCGTCTTAATCCCTTCTCGATCAGGTCTGCTTTCAAACCCAGCTCTGCTGGCTTTTATGGGGAACAGACCCCGTCTTAATCCCTTCTCGATCAGGTCTGCTTTCAAACGACCTTTGGGCGGCCCGTCCGTGGTGAACGGAGTGTCTTAATCCCTTCTCGATCAGGTCTGCTTTCAAACGTGTTCCGCCGTGACCTGGAAGGCGCGTGGTTCGTCTTAATCCCTTCTCGATCAGGTCTGCTTTCAAACCGGCGATTGGGAACCGAGTCTGCGTACCGATTGGGTCTTAATCCCTTCTCGATCAGGTCTGCTTTCAAACCGGAGTGGGCACTAAAGGTCCAGCTCGCGCCAGGTCTTAATCCCTTCTCGATCAGGTCTGCTTTCAAACCGACGGGCGGCAGAGCCCGTACGTATCCGGGGTCTTAATCCCTTCTCGATCAGGTCTGCTTTCAAACCGAAAGGAGGTGAGAACATGACCAGAGAGCAGTGGTCTTAATCCCTTCTCGATCAGGTCTGCTTTCAAACTGACCAGCTGGTCAAGGTCGCCGTCGAGCCGGGTCTTAATCCCTTCTCGATCAGGTCTGCTTTCAAACGCGCGCACCCCACGAAATCGTCGGAGGCTGCGAGTCTTAATCCCTTCTCGATCAGGTCTGCTTTCAAACCAACGGGTCCACAAAGGCCAGAAAGTCTCTGGCCCGTCTTAATCCCTTCTCGATCAGGTCTGCTTTCAAACCGCTTCCCGGCCTCGTCTGGTCCGCAACGTGGGTCTTAATCCCTTCTCGATCAGGTCTGCTTTCAAACCTTTGGCGGGTTGTTCCCGCCCTTCGCCGCGATAGTCTTAATCCCTTCTCGATCAGGTCTGCTTTCAAACCCCAGCAGGCGGACACCTGCGTGGAGTACACCGTCTTAATCCCTTCTCGATCAGGTCTGCTTTCAAACCCCGGTTGCGGCGCAAGCCCAACCGGATCTGGCCGCGTCTTAATCCCTTCTCGATCAGGTCTGCTTTCAAACCCGTCCTCAGCAAACAGAGCGCGCCAGTCGCAGTCTTAATCCCTTCTCGATCAGGTCTGCTTTCAAACAAGGTCGCCGTCGAGCCGGACGAACCGCCGTGGTCTTAATCCCTTCTCGATCAGGTCTGCTTTCAAACGTCGATCAGCGCGGACTTGCCTCTGCCCCGGTGCGTCTTAATCCCTTCTCGATCAGGTCTGCTTTCAAACCGGCGGCGAGCTGACCGCATTCTGCTCGGCGTGCGTCTTAATCCCTTCTCGATCAGGTCTGCTTTCAAACCGAGGAGCCCGATGGCGCTAAGAATTTGCGCTATGTCTTAATCCCTTCTCGATCAGGTCTGCTTTCAAACCGAGGAGCCCGATGGCGCTAAGAATTTGCGCTATGTCTTAATCCCTTCTCGATCAGGTCTGCTTTCAAACCAGGACGACCCGTCCAAGCCTGGGACCGTCGGGTGTCTTAATCCCTTCTCGATCAGGTCTGCTTTCAAACCCAGGTGTTTTGGCAGAACCGGTTTTTTAGAATCCGTCTTAATCCCTTCTCGATCAGGTCTGCTTTCAAACCATCCCATCCCTTTCCCTTCCGCTGTCCCTATCCCGTCTTAATCCCTTCTCGATCAGGTCTGCTTTCAAACGAGAATTGGGCTCTAATCCGGGAGTTCTGGGGTGTCTTAATCCCTTCTCGATCAGGTCTGCTTTCAAACAAATCCCCGCGATCCTTATCGGCGAGAAGGGCCGTCTTAATCCCTTCTCGATCAGGTCTGCTTTCAAACGATCGTCCCTGAATGCCTGCTTGAGCCGCTCAGTCTTAATCCCTTCTCGATCAGGTCTGCTTTCAAACCGATATGAAGGCAAAAATTTGCCTTGACGTACCATGTCTTAATCCCTTCTCGATCAGGTCTGCTTTCAAACCATGATTTGGCGTACTGGTATGCCAGACGTGTCGCGTCTTAATCCCTTCTCGATCAGGTCTGCTTTCAAACTCTCTTCTGGGTCAAACTCCGGCGGATGTGGCGCGTCTTAATCCCTTCTCGATCAGGTCTGCTTTCAAACCAGGCATTGAGCATGGTTGTTCCGGCGGTCTATGCGTCTTAATCCCTTCTCGATCAGGTCTGCTTTCAAACCAATGATCAGTTGCAGCCATATTGCAAGCAGTGTCTTAATCCCTTCTCGATCAGGTCTGCTTTCAAACAGCGTGATCATGGAGGTGGACGATGGTTCTCAGTCTTAATCCCTTCTCGATCAGGTCTGCTTTCAAACCGGACGCGATTCAGGCACACGCTTTTCCACCCAAGTCTTAATCCCTTCTCGATCAGGTCTGCTTTCAAACCCGGGGACCCCGCTCGACCTACACGGGCGGCCCGTGTCTTAATCCCTTCTCGATCAGGTCTGCTTTCAAACCACTAAAGGTCCAGCTGTCGCCAGTCGCCTTGGTCTTAATCCCTTCTCGATCAGGTCTGCTTTCAAACCTTCCGGGGACCAAGGGTGTGACTTCGGTTTATCGTCTTAATCCCTTCTCGATCAGGTCTGCTTTCAAACGACCAATCTCGAAAGGTTTTTGGAGGAGGAACGTCTTAATCCCTTCTCGATCAGGTCTGCTTTCAA
>Ga0078972_1003693_pt1 | contig 44814 bp, 49 predicted proteins | sample YelNatPaOPGAMG01_FD_67568 | JGI IMG/M metagenome (GOLD analysis project Ga0078972, IMG submission 67568) | Hot spring thermophilic microbial communities from Obsidian Pool, Yellowstone National Park, USA - OP-RAMG-01 (SPADES assembly) (version 2) | ecosystem: Environmental > Aquatic > Thermal...
TTCTTCATTCCTGCCTTCTCCCTTATCCTCTCCTCCTTCTCAACAAGCTTATAATTGCGCATGGTTCCTATATACTCATACTCCTGAATTGTATCCATTATAATATCCTGCAAATCCTTGGTAATCTTATTCCATTTATCCAAATTGATCATTGTTGCAGGCTCCATCTGAAAAACACCTGGCAAAATCATATATTTTGTTACCTCCTGAAGCCCCCAACTTGCCATACCAACCCTTGGCCACATAAATCCCTCAACCACTCCTCGCTCCATAGCTGTATAAATCTCAGGGGGAGGAATAGTAATAGGAGTACCACCAAGTGCTTTAATAAAAGGAATATAAAGGGGCATAACGCGAATCTTCATTCCTTTGAAATCTTCTATCTTCTCTATCTTTTTATTACAGAAAATATGAAATGTTACATCAGAATGAAGCCTCCCGATATATTTAGCATTTGCCCGTTTTGCAAAGATCTCTGTCCATAATTCAAATAGGCCACTCTTTCTTTCCTCCCATGCAGAAAGCTCAGAAAGACCCTGTGCTTCAGCCTCAGGCATTACAGGCTTCATAAAAGCAAAAGGATAGTAAAGAAGCATATCGATTGTTCCAGATTTAAGTGCATGAATCTGATCAAAAGAGGCAAATACCTCAGGTCCTCCTAACCATTCAATCTTAAGCCTTCCTGATGCCCTCTTGTTTACTGCCTCCACAAATAGAGGAACTGGATCGTTATTAAAATGTGGCTTTGGAAGATGAGTAACCCCTTTAAGAATAATTGTCTGTGCGTTAAGATCTTGACCTATAAAACCAAATATAATGATTCCTACTAAAATTATAATCTTCATCATATTTCACCTCCTGTATTTATGATTTTATTAAGAACACAATAATCATCCACTCTATAAATGAATATTTTTAATATCTTCTTTCTCATTGAAATTCTTTTTTAACCTTTATTCTGGTGTAAAAATTACTGTTAAACATTTAACCTCTTTTTTCCCATCTGCAATACCATAATGAGGGATACTTGAATCGAAGTAAATACAATCTCCCTTCTTAACGATAAATTCTTTATCTCCATGAAAAAATTTCATCTTTCCTTCAAGGACAAAAACCATCTCTTCACCTTTATGTTGAAATTGCACTTTTTGTTTTGGATTAACTGGTAGAGTAATAATATAAGGCTCCATATGTTTTTGGGGGAAGGTATGGGCCAATGCTTGATAGGAATAACCAAATGCCGATCCATTTCGTGCCACAACAGGCCTCTCCCTATTCTTAACAAGGGAGATTGAAACTTTATTTTCTTTCTCTTCGAATAAATCCGAAATATTGATTCCCAATGCCTTTATAATTAAAATTAAAGTGGAAACAGGAGGTGCTTTTTGGGATTTCTCAATCTTTGAAAGATAACCTTTTGTTAAACCAGTCTTCTTGGACAAATCGCTCAATGTTATCCCTTTATTTTTCCGTTGCTCTTGGATTCTTTTTCCGATTTCAGATTCCAAAAACATTTTTTATACTTAGTTTTCTTTTAGGAAACTTTATACTCTTATTAAGAAACTTTGTCAAGAATTTTTGTGAGAACTCAAAAAAGGTCTATTTTTTAATCTTTAGCCTTACCTTTCCATATCTAAAACACTTCTTAAGAAATCTCTTTTTACATGGTTATATTTTATCAATATCTTTCTAAAAATCTCTTAGGTCTATCAAGGGCAAAAAGAAAGTTCAACGAGATCCTGTTAAATTGGGTAGCCAAAGGGCTATTTGAGGAAAAACCATAATTAGTCCCATTGCTAAAAGGCTACATAAAATAAATGGAATAGCTGCTTTATAAACATCATTCATCGTTGTACCCTTTGGGGCAACACTTTTCATCACAAACAGACTAAGACCAAATGGGGGAGATATTCCTGCTATTTCTATATTAATCAAGTAAAGCACTGAAAACCAAACATCGTCAAAACCTAACTGTCTCACTACCGGAATAAAAATTGGAAGGGTTATCATCATAATAGAAACCACATCCATAAAACAACCCAAAAAAAGGATGATCAATTGCATCATGATAATGATGACAATGGGGGATACTGGAAGAGTAATTGCAAATTGTGCCAATCCTGAGCTTGCCCCTGTAAATGCTAATATTTGGCTAAATGCTTGTGCTCCTCCAATGATAATTAGAATCATACCAATCGTGCTAAGGGATGAAGTGGTTGCTATTTTTATCACTTCCCAATTCAATCTCTTATAGCAGGCAGCAAGTATAGAAGTGCATATCGCCCCGCATGCTGCTGCCTCAGAAGGAGAAGCTATACCAAGAAACATTAATCCTATTACAGCAAATATCACAAGACCTTGAGGGAGTACATATTTTACTGTTTCCATAATTTTTTCTGAAAATGGGATTCTCTCCACATCATATGAAGGGGCAATGTTAGGCTGAACAATACATCTTAATACGATATAAGTAGCCATAATAAAAGCCACTAACAGGCCTGGTATAATTATGGCAATCAGGATTTTGCTTATCGAAACTTCACCGATAGCTCCACAAAGAACAGCAAGGGCACTTGGTGGGATGAGCATAGCAAGCCCCCCACTTCCCATTATTGGACCGAGGCTCATTGGTTTTTTGTACCCTTGAGCCTCCATTTCTGGAACTAAAGTAGAGCCAAGCATAGCCACACTGGCAATGCTTGTACCTGTTAATGTTGAAAGAAGTGTTCCTGAAGCAACAGCAAGAAGGGCCAATCTACCAGGTAATTTACCCATCCATTTACCAATTACTTTAATAAGAATAGGAGCAATATTTGATCTAAACATTACTTCTCCCATAAGAATAAACAGTGGAATGGGTAATAATATAAAACTGTTAAGGCTGGTATAGAGCGAATTAATAAGATTTTGAAGCCCCATCATCCCTCTAAAAAGAAAATACATACCCACAATATTGATAATGAAAAAACAAAGGGCAATAGGCATTCCACTTAACATTAGTAAAAAAAGTATTCCAAATATCAATATCAACCAAAAAACCCATTCCATAAAGATTCCCCTAAAAACTTCAAATCAAATTATCATGAGCAATAGTGTGTTTATTCACTTCAATTTAATAAAGTAGTTTAAAGCATCGATAAAAAACTGGATCCCAAACATAAAACTACCTATGAAAATAATTCCTATTATAGGAGCCCTTGGAAGCATCAATATCGTTGGAGTCTTGTAACCGATCCAGTAAATTGTCGTCTTTAGAGATATCCCCGTAATAATGAACATGACTATCGCTCCAATAAGTGAATTAATGAAATTTAGTGCTGTTTGAGCCTTTGGACTTAACCTTTGTAACAATAGATCCATTTTAACATGAGCTTCTCTTTTAAGAACCCATGAGGCTACCATGAAAGGAATCCATAGGATTATAATGCTTGAGATTTCTGGTACCCAAGTAGTGGGATGGCCCAAATAACGGGAGACTACTTCTATATTAACAATCACCATCTGTCCCCAAAGTAGTATACCTGCCAGAAAAACAAACACATCTAAGATTCGGGTCCAAACAATCATAAATCTTTTTAAGGCACTTTTTTCTTTTACCATAATTTTATGGGATTAATAATGAACCAAAAAATAAGAAATGGCGGTTATAAAATTTTTAATCTATTTTATAACCGCCCTAATCACAATTGGTTTGAAGAAACCTATTATTTTTTAGTAAATAATTGTCGCATCTTAGGAATTATATCGCCAGGTTGCCTCTCTTGGGCATACTTCCAGGCTCCCTCAGTAGAAGTCTCGACAAACCATTTTGCTACTTCAGGAGAAAGGTTAATGATTTTCACTCCTGCATTTTCAAACCTTTTTAAGAAATTATTTCTTTGCTCCAATTCATACTGGGCATATTTTGCCTCAAAAGCAGCCATTTCCTTGATCATCATCTCCTGTAAATCCTTTGGAATTTTATTCCAAGTAGCCAGATTGATAGGAATAGCCACTGAGCTTCGCCAAAAACCTGGCTGAATAACATACTTTGTAACGCTTTGTAAACCATAGGCAAGGGCGATATAAATTGATGTTGCTAAACCGTCCACAGTCTTACGCTCCATAGCAGTATTATAATCTGTAATTGCTAAGGTAGAAGCCACACTGCCTAATTCCCGATATTGGCCATGAAAAGAGGTTGTTCCGCCAAGTCTTAATCCTTTAAAATCGGCAGGTTTTTCAACTAACTTATTGAGGAAAAGCATAAAATAGCCAGGTTCTGTTGCCTCACCTCTACCAAGATAAAAAAGCCCTGCCTTTTTGTATAATTCATTTATTGCCTCGTATACTCCTATCTTTCGCTCTTCTACTGCACTAAATGGAGATAGATGAGTAACACCTACTCCTGGTACAAGATCTTCAAAAAAGGCATTAGGAATACAAGCCATATCAATGGTTCCTGTCTTAACTGCTACACCAAGATTTGGAGGCGGAATAACCTCAGGCCCACCTTTTACATTTATAACTAATCTTCCATGGGCGAGCTGATTGATACGATCAAAAAGCTCTTTTTTTATATATTGAAATTCAACAACATTAGAAGCAGGAGCAAATGAAACGAAGTTCAAAGTAATAGGTTTACTTCCAGTCTGAGCTTCTGATGATGAATTTAAAAAAGTCAAGAATCCAATCAATAATCCAAAGATAAATAAAACACTAAATTTACTTGTTATCTTCATATCATTTTCCTCCTCGTATAATATGTTTTCTTTTAGGAAACTTTATACTCTTATTAAGAAACTTTGTCAAGAAAAAAAATTTTTTAGTTTTGTCAATAAACCGTCAGATGATTCTTTAAATTTCTATAACAATGAAACTCGAGAAAGTATGAAATTAGGTATTAAACTTATAGTCTGCCCTCAGAATGAAGCTGATATAGTCTCGCAATAATCTCTTGGTTTAATTCAGATTCTGTTTTGGGTGTGCCTTTTTGTTTTGGATAAGGATCTGGTGAAGAGATTCTCTCTTGAGCCTCTTTTAAAGACCAACCTTGCTTAATCGCTGATTTGACAGCATCAATCCACCCCTGAATAATTCGTGATTGCTCATCAAAATAATCTTTTTTACAAAGCTCCCCATGCCCTGGAACAACAACTTCAATATCCATTTGTGAAAGCCTCCGAAGAGAGGAAATCCAACCTAAAGGATCTGACTCATGAAGCCAAGATTTCATTTTGTGAAAGACTATATCCGTTGTAAATACCACCCTCTCCTCGGGTATATAAACCCCAATTCCACCAGCTGAATGTCCAGGAAGATGAAATAATCTTATTGTATGCTCACCAAGATAAAGATTCATATTATCGGTAAATGTAATATCAGCAAATCTTATCCGATAATCCTTCATCAAAGACTCAGCCTCAGGATCAAGCTGTTTAGCCCTTTCAATTACCTCTGATGTCTGGGCCCTTTTTAAAGCATCCCTCGTCTCTTCATGCGTAATAAGAACACACGGAAAGAAGAAACTACCTTGCCAATGGTCTGGATGCTCCTCTGTATTAATTAAATATCTTATCTCTCCTTTCCTCCTTGCTTCTTCCCTCCACCTAACAGCATCTGAAGGCCTCATGGGAGTGTCTATCAAAACCAAACCATCCTTTGTTGTTACAAACCCAATATTGCATGCCATCATTCCTGTTTCTATATATACATTCTTTGTAATCTGTATCATTTTCCCCTCCTTTTATTTATAAATTCTGCAAAGTGTCCCCCTTAAAGGAACAGAACCACATATCTTCTCCCTCGGTGGGTCATCATCAAGTACAACATCTATATTGGATTCAAAACAACCGTGATCTGGTGATGGTTTCTCAGGAAACCACCAACCATGCTGAGCATGAACCATTCTCGGATCAACATTGGATGTAATCTTTACCTTAAATCTTACACGCTGTCCTTTTACTTGGGGGGTTTCAACCCACACCCAATCACCATCTCTAAGTCCCTCCCTCTCTGCTAACTCAGGGTTTATCTCAATTTGGGGATCGGGTAAGGATTTCCTCAATGGAGCTATCTGTCTTCCCTCTGAATGGAAATACTCAATTGATCTTCCTCCACTCATTAAAATATAAGGATACTCTTTAAAAACCTCTGGTGTACTATATGGACTTTCCCTTGGCTCAACATAAGTGGGCAGAGGTGGATAACCATACTTTTCAAAAATAGTCGAATAAATCTCTACCTTTCCCGTCGGAGTATCAAATCCCTTTTCCTCGTACTGCTTATAGGAAGGTTCAACCGTTATATATCCCCTATGTTTAAATTCTTCAAATGTTATACCCATACCTTTAACTCTAAAATCATTAAACTCCTTCACACTTTCCCATGGAAGATACCTTCGATTGGCCCATGGTATCCTTTTTACAAGATCAATTACAATCTGGACATCATCCCTACTCTCATAAAGAGGCTCAATCACCTTCTGCCTTGCCGAAATGCAGTGCATATATTGTTCATCACAACATTCATCTCTCTCTAACCATGTCGTTGATGGTAAAACATAATCTGCAAGTTCAGCCGTAGGCGTCATAAAAAAATCTGAAACCACAAGTAGTTCAAGACTTTTAAAGGCCTCCCAGGTCCTTCGGGTATTCTGCATATTTACCACTGGATTTGCACCTGCAACAAATAGTCCCTTCAATGGATAGGGTTTTTTATAAAGCATTGCCTTAGCAGCCAAGGCCGAATGAACAAATAGAAATAAAGGCTCAGAACCTGATATAAGGGGGTATTGATCTGCACCTATTCGATCTTTCGTAACCTCAGAAGGAAGCTTACAGAACTCTCCTACTACCTTTCCTGTTGGAATATAACCCTTTATTGGTGTCGGCAAAAGATTTCCTCCCTTTACCCCTATATTGCCTGTTATGGCCGCCATAATAATAAGCGCACGATCCGTCTGAGTAGAATTCAGATTATGCTCAACTGCGACTCGATGATGTATAGTTGCTGGTTTAGTAGTAGCATAAAGCCGAGCTGCTCTTCTAATGTCATTTACCTTAAGCCAAGTTATCTCTGAAACAGTTTCTGGGGGATAAGCCTTGATATGTTCCTTTAATTCTGAAAATCCATAGCAATATTTCTCTACAAACTCTTTATCATAAAGTTCTTCTGAAATAATAGTATGAAGCATCCCAAGGGCCAGCGCTACATCTGTCCCAGGCCTAATCTGAAGCCAGAGGTCAGCTTGTGAAGCAAGGTTTGTCTTTCTCGGATCAACAACAATAAGCTTTGCATTATTCCTCTTTACACCCTCAAGTAAATCCCTTCCCCTTGGAGGATGTGAAACCAAAGGGTTTCCTCCACAGACTAAGATACATTTTGAATTTAAATAGTCAGGCCCAACCTCCTGCATCACTGTATGACCAACCGTTGCAATCTCAGCCACTAATGATGGAGCAAAACAGATATGAAGATCAGTGCTTATTACATTGGGAGTACCAAGGGCACTTGCAAGGAGTCTACAGGCAAAAAGGGACTCTCTCGGTGCTGTCCCATTAAATGTTCCAATAGACCTTGCTCCATATATTTCCTTAATCTCTGTAAGCTGTTTTGCAATCTCATCAAGGGCCCTATCCCATGAAATTCTCTCCCATCTTCCTTCACCCTTTTCGCCTACCCTTTTTAGGGGATATTTTAAACGATCTGGATGATAGGTAAAATGTGCATAGTTTGATCCTTTAATACATATAAATCCCCTACTTGATGGATGATTAGGATCAGGTTTTATCTTTGTAACCCTATCATCTTCAACATGAACTAAAACACCACATTCTGAATGGCATCCCTGACAAACCGTTCTAACTATTTTCTCCATGGTAAACTCCTCTATGAGAAAAATTTAACGCATAAGCCCCGGTAACCAAAGAGCAACCTTAGGAAATAAAAGCATTAGAACCATGACAATTAAATCGCAATAGATAAACGGTAGAGCTGCTCGATAAATATCTCCCATTGTAGTTCCTGGAGGAGCAACTCCTTTCATAACCATAAGTCCCATTCCAAATGGAGGAGATGTTCCTGCAATCTCAATATTAAGAAGAAACATTGCTGCAAACCATACAGGATCGAAGCCAAGATTATTTACAATAGGAACAAATATAGGAAGAGTAATCATCATGATTGCCACTACATCCATTAAACAGCCAAGAAAAAGAATTATAATTTGCATAAAAACGATTACCATAATAGGGGCAACTGGAAGTTCTGTTGCAAACTTACATAAACCCTGAGTTGCACCACTATATGCCAGTATTTGACTAAAGGCTGTTGCACCGGCAATGATTATAAGTACCATTCCTGTTACTTCTAAGGTGCTCACGACCGATTTCTTTATAACCGCCCAATTTAATCTTCCATTGATGAGGGCAAGAATAGCTGTACCAATTGTTCCTGTAGCAGCTGCTTCTGAAGGAGTTGCTACACCCATAAAAATTACTCCAACCACTAAAAATACAATTAATCCCAATGGTAGGATATAACGAAATGTAGCGGAAATCTTTTCTGATAAAGGGACATGCTTTACCTCATAAGAGGGAGCTAAATGGGGTTGGAGCCAGCATCGAAGAATGATATATCCAGAATAAAAAGTAGCCATAAGCAGTCCCGGAATGATAATAGCAACCAAAATTCTTCCAACAGAAATTTCTCCAATAGCTCCTACAAGAACAGCTAAGCTACTTGGTGGTATCATGATAGCAAGGCCACCACTTCCAAGTATTGGGCCAAGGCTCATAGGCTTTTTATAACCCCTTTTCTCCATTTCTGGTACAAGAATTGAACCAAGCATGGCTGTGCTTGCCATGCTTGTGCCAGTTAGTGTTGCAAATAAAGTACCTGCACTCACTGCTAATAGCCCCAATCTCCCAGGGACACGTCCAAGCCATTTATCTAATGTCTCAACTAATAAAGGAGCCATCCCTGAGTGAAACATCAATTCACCCATGAAAATAAAAAGGGGAACTGGAAGTAAAACAAATGTACTTAATGATGTTGTGATACTTATAATAAGTTGTTCTAATCCAGAGGATCCTCCAAAAAAGCAATACATTCCTATAATACTAATTAACATAAAAGAAAAAGCCACGGGTATAGCTGAGGCCATTAGTATTAGAAGACTTCCAAATATTATGATTAAGAAAAATTCCCAGCTCATTACTATTTGTCCTTTTATTTAAATTATAAATCTTTGTCTACTTATTTTCTTTTTAGCTCTAACCATTGTTCATATGTGGTTCTTAGAAATTGTATTAAAAGAAGAAGGCTTCCCCAAAAGATTATTAATATTAGGATAAATTTTGGAATTCTCAGAGGCGTTGGTGTTGGATAGCCTGTTTTAAGGAAATATAATGTAACCTTTGCTCCATATATAGTAAGGATAAAACAAATTATAATAGAAATGATGGAAGTAAATAGGCCTACTATACACTGAACCTTTGGATTTAATTGATTAAAGATCAAATCCATCCTAACATGCTTTCTCCTCTTTTGAACCCATGCCACAACAAGAAATGTTATGTAAAGGAGGCTATAACTTGCTATCTCTACTACCCAAATCGTTGGACGTCCAAAAAAATACCTAAGTACAACTTCTGCCGAGACACTTAAAGTTATAAATATCAGAAGAAAAGCTGCAAATATTACAAAAATATCCATCAATTGATCGAAAATCCAATCAACCTTCTTTAATAATTTCATTTTAATGTGCCTAATAAGTATTTAAAAGGCTATTGGACCTCTGGAGTGATTCTAAGAAAGCCCAATAGCCTTTTATTTAATCGTTTTATTTTGTCAAAAGCGTTTTTAATTTACGAGCTACTTCAGGAGCCTTTCTCTCTTCATCTTTCCATCCCTCTTCATAGGCAACTTTTAAAAACCAATTTGCAAAATCAGGAGTTAATTTATAAAATTCTACACCAGCATTTTTCCCCCTCCTTTTATCCTCTTCGATCTTCTTTGATGCAATATCGGGCCATGCCTTTAAAGATTCAAATAAGGTATCAGAAAGTAGATCTTGAAGATGTTTAGGTAGTCTATTCCAAGTATTTAGGTTCAAGATAACTGCCGGGGTGGGAGTATAGAATGGATGATCAATGGCAAACTTTGTTACTTCGTATATTCGAGCACCTGCCCAGAAGAAAAGAGAAGTTCCTATGCCATCAGCCACACCTTTTTCCAAAGCTGAGTAATACTCAGGCATGGCAGTATGAACTACAGTTGCTCCCAATCCCCTATAAAGTCCATGAAAGGAAGGAGAACTTGTTAATTTGAGGCCAGAAAAATCCTTAGGTTTTTCTACCTTCTTTTTAAGAAATAGATAAAAGAAACGTTCTCTCTGATACTGCTGCCTTCCAAGATAATGAAGACCTGCCTTTCTATAAAGTTCCTGAATAAATGCATGTGCACCTTTTTCTTTTTCTTCAAAGGGTGTAAGCTCTGAAAGTCTTGTGGCATCTGCACCTGGAACAACATTTTCTAAAAATCCAGTAGGTATCATTGTCATATCAATTGTTCCTTTTTGTGCAGCAACAGCGAGGTCATAAGCAGGAATGATCTCTGGTCCCCCCCTAACATTGATTACGAGTTCTCCTTTTGCCTTTTCATTTACCTTGTCAATAAAAAGAGGCTTAAACTGTGCAAATTCGAAATTTGTAAGGGGCATAAATGAGACATAGTTAAGTGTAATTGTTTTCCCTGTTTGGGAAAAACCATTTATTGATAGAAATAAGATAAAAATCAAACTAATTGTCATAATAAACCAAACTTTAAATAAGTTCCCTCTCTTCATATTAATAAACCTCCCTTCTTTGTTTTTTATCTAAAAGGTATATGTTGACCGCAATGGGCAACAATAGTTTGACCCGTAATTGCACTGGATTCATCAGAAGCAAGAAAAACAGCAAGGTTTCCTAATTCATATTCTTCTGTCGGCCTTTTGAGTGAATAATTTCTCATCTCCCTCTCAAGGGCTTCTTCAAAGGTAATCCCAAGGGCTTTCGCTCTTCCCTCTATAACTCTAATGAACCGCTCACCTTTAACTGCGGCTGCACTGATGCAATTAACTCTGATGTTATACTCACCAACCTCCTGTGCCAGTGTTTCTGTAAGTCCTATAACTCCCATCTTTGCACAGCAGTAAGCAGCCCTCATCGGATAACCAGATCTCCCATCTCCTGATCTTCCTCCTTCTGCACCCATGTTAATAATCACACCACTTCTCCGCGGTATCATATGTTTCAAAACTTCTCTTGCACATAGCATACTTCCTGTTAAATCGATGGCTAAGATTTCATTCCAGTCTTCGAGTTTTAAATCCACTACATTACAGGTCGGACCTCCAATCCCACTATTATTAACTAAAATATCAATCTTCCCAAAGGCCTTAATAGTCTCAGAAACCATACGAATAACCTGTTTTTCATCAGAAACATCTGTCTGGATTGGTAATGCCTTACCACCCATTGCTTCAAACTCTTTTGCAGCCTGTTCCAACTTAGACATTGTCCTTGCTGCAAGGACAACGGCTGCTCCTTCCTGGACAAAGGCCTTGGCAATAGCCTTTCCAATGCCCTGCCCTCCTCCTGTAATAATTGCTACCCTATCCTTAAGTCTTGTTCCCATACACTCTACCTCCTATTATAAAATTTTAGAAAACCCTTAGATTACAATAATCTCCCTTGGAAATTTATGAATCCTCTCAGCTCCATCTTTACCAATAATGTAATTGTCACAAACAATTGCCCAAACATCTTTTTTTACTGCTGATGGATGAACCGTGATGTTCATTCCTTCTTTTAGTTTCCAGGGCTCATTCGGCCTAAGTGCAGGTCTTTCAACAAGAGGCAATCCCTGTCCATGAGCATAAAGCCTTACAGGTGGGAAATAACCATTTTTAACAAGAAACTCCTTCGTCATCTCCCACAGTTCTTTTGGATCCTCACCAGGCCTCAATCTTTTGGCAGTCATCTCTTGTGCCTCAAGTGCTACTGAAAATGCATCTTTCAATTCCTGGGTAGGTTCCCTTCCAACAACAAAGATTCTCATAATCTCAGTATAATATCCTCCAGGCCCATTGACCTCTATGAGAACAGAAACCTGATCACCTTCCCTGATCATTCGATTCTGAAAATGATACACATCAAACGGCACCATTGTTCCAAGGGGACCTGAATTCACTTGAACTAAACCCCTTTCGCTTCCATTTTTTGAGGCGAAATAGTGTGCCTCAGCATAAACCTCATAATCCCTCATCCCAGGCTTTATAACCTTCTTTAAATATTCCATGGTCGCATCCTGAAGCGCTGCTGTTCCTTTTATCAACTCTATCTCCTCTTGACTCTTTGGAACCTTAATCTCCTCTACCCATTCTGTCGCATCGATGAATTTGGCATCGGGGAGCAGCTTTACAAGATGCTCATAAAATGTAATGGGAATAAAAGATCTTTCTACAAGACCAATGGTTGGCTTTTTCTTCTCTTTTAATACGCTCGCTGCAAGCTCTGCCTCTAAAGTGTTTGTATACTGAAATGTTGGAAAATAGACCCCCCCAAGTCTTCTTTTAATCCCTCTTGCTGCCCATGGAGGAGGAAAAGGTTGATTTTCAGGCGGATCTCCTCCACACACAATCGTAGTCATTTCATCATCTACAGGGAAAATTACTGTCATTGGAAATTGATGCCGTGCTGTAAAATCTGTAAACCATCTTAGCATTCCTCCAAGAAATTCTTCCGAATTCTGCATAAGTAAATAATCAATCTTACGGTCTCGCATCATTTCTCGAACTGCCTTCCATCTGCGCTCAAGCTCAGGTGTTGATATACATTTTGTTAACCTCTGTCTCGGATCTTCCATCGATTTTTCCTCCTTTTACAAAATGGTTTTGATGAGTTTATCACCTAAGGTTTAATTTTTTTAACTTTTTCTCTTAAGAAGTTCAAGTATCTTTTCTGGTGTTGCAGGCATTTCAGTTATAAAAACATCAACAGCATCATAAATTGCATTGGCAATAGGATGAGTCACTGAAGTCATAGTATTTTGTCCAAAACTCTTTACACCAAATGGACCAAAAGGAAAAGGTTTTTCATAAAGTATAACCTTAATCTCCGGCATATCCAGAGTTGTAGGAATCTAATTCCACTAACAAGAAGCCGTTGATCGATTATTCTTATCTCTAAACCTTTTTCTTTATTCCTAAAATCTCCCTTGCCTCATCAGGTGAAGCAATTTCCCGACCTAATTCCCTTCCTATCCTAACAATCCTTGCAACGAGTTGTGCATTATTCTCTGCAAGAACCCCTTTTTTATAATGTATATTATCCTCAAATCCAACCCTCACGTGTCCACCAAGAAGAATTGATAATACTCCAACCTGCAGCTCAGCATCCATTATCCCCAAAACACTAAACTTAGCCCCTTCTGGTAACATATCAAGGTAATGCATAAGATTTTTTGGTGAATACCGAATAGCCCCTTGATTCACACGATGCATCCCAAACACAAAACTTATCCAATAAGGCTTTGTCAGAAGACCTTTATCAATTAAATTATATACCTCCTCCATATTGCCAGGATTATAAACCTCAATCTCAGGCTTTATCCCACGATCAAGCATAATCTTAGCATGCTTCTCTATCCAAGACCTCGTCCAAATAGTTGGAGCCTCAATCCCCCGATAAAGAACACAACCAAGATGGGTATTGAGACTGCACATCTCAGGATTAGCCTCGATCGACAAAGCTCCTGCATCTATATCAAGCTTTTTTCCTGCTCTTAAATCATCCAAGCGAAGGGCCATTGCTGTACTATGCTGAAGAATAATATCACACTTCTTTTCCCTGATCTTTTTATCAATCTCACGAAAGACATCAGGATCGTTTGTTGGTTTTCCTTCTCGGTCCCTCGCATGGATATGAACTATGGAAGCCCCTTCATTCCAACACTTATAAACCTCCTCAGCTATCTCATCAGGTGTATAAGGCAAAGCTGGATTAGCCTCCTTACCATGAAAATTACTTGTAGGTGCTACACAAACAATTAATTTCTCCTCAAGACCCATATGTTACCTCCTTTTAGAAGAATTTTTTAAACTTATTTTTCTATTATAGCTACTGCCCTAACCCATCCAGCACCCGCCTTTTCAATCTTCACTGGAAAGACAGCTACCTTAAACCCATGTGACTTTGGAATCTTATCAAGATTTGTCAGGTTCTCAATATGACAGTATTCCCTTTCTCTACCTACAAAATGGGCTGCCCAAAGCTTCTCTCTTTCTCCTCTTCTAACATCTTCTACCATACAATCAAAAGGTTTATCCCAACCCCAAGCATCAATCCCCATTACCTTGATCCCTTGGTCAATTAACCATAAAGTGGCTTCACGCGTTACTCCTGGATGGGACTTAGAATAATCGGGCTGACCATAATATCTGGATGCCCCTGTTCTTAAAAGCACTATATCAAAAGGCTTAAGTTTATACTTTATTCTTTTAAGCGCTAATTCAAGATCTTTAACCTTAATCTCCTCACCAGCCTTTTTATAAGTAAGATTTAAAACAACACCATCACCATAACACCATTCCAATGGAATCTCATCTATTGTCCTCGATGGTTCCCCTTCTGAGGTAGGCCAATAATGCCAAGGGGCATCAAGATGTGTTCCACTATGGGTTGTGAGTGTAACATTCTCAACAGCTGAAAAATTTCCCTCAGGAAAATCCTCTTCTCTTAAACCAAAATAAGAACCATAAATCTTTGCCCCCTCTTTGTGATTGATATATTGAATCTCTACTTTTAACATCGAACCGGGAGGAGTTTGTTGAATAGGAACACTTAAATCAATAATTTTAAATATTCTTTTTTTTGTTTTCATCTTCGACTCCTCTTAATTTTTATAGCTCTTCTTTATTACCAAAAATAAAAGTAATTGTCAAAGGGTAGGAAAATTTTTATTACGTAGAATATCAAAGAATAATATCAACCTAAAAAATTTTACTTGACAAAAAATTTTTAATTTTATAAGATCGAATAAAAATATGAAAAATAATTAAAGTAAGGGCTAATTATTTGAAAAAATTACCGAATTTAATTTCAATTTCACAAAGGATAAATCGGGAATCAGAAAAAAAGAGGAAAATACTAAACTCTGCCATTAAAATTTTTGGAGAAAAAGGTTTCCAAAATGCAACCATATCTGAGATCGCAAAAGACGCTGGTATAGGGGATGCCACGATATATGAATATTTTAAAAGCAAAGAGGATATACTTTTAGAGATTCCAGTAGAAATCACCAAAGAATTAATTCCTCAAATTAATGATCATATGATGGGTATCAAAGGTGCTTTAAATAAACTAAGAAAATTTATTTGGTGGTGGCTCAATTATGTTGAAAAGAATCCTGGATACGGTTCTATAGTATTGCTTGAATTAAAAACAAATAAAAATTATGTCTCTACAAATGCATATCAGGCAGCAAGAAATTTCTACCAGATTGTCTTAGATATAATAAAAGAAGGTCAAGAAGAGGGTTCTATTAAAAAGGATATTAACATATATTTGGCTCGAAGCATTTGTGTTGGTGCTATTGAGCATATCATCATAAGGTGGCTTTTAAAAGAAAAGAAATATTCACTTACCCAATATGCTGATGAGTTAGCAGATCTATTAATAGATTCATTTAAAGCTTAAAAAATTTAGAATTATCCAAAACTATGTGACTTGCACCCTAAATAATTAAGATTGGAGAAGAAAATGAGAATTCCAAAATTTGAATACTTTTCCCCTTCTTCCATTGAAGAGGCCTGCAGTTTACTCTCTAAATATAAATCGGAGGCAAAGATTTTAGCTGGTGGAACTGATCTATTTGTAAAGATGAAGAAGAAGGAGATACTTCCAAAGTATGTCATTAGTTTGAAAAAAATAAAAAATTTGAATTTTATAAATTGGGACGAAAAAGAAGGACTGACAATAGGACCTCTCGTAACACACAATGACCTGGTTAATAATACAATAGTTAGGGAAAAGTATGATTTTTTAGCTGAAACTTGTTTTAAAATTGGAACCCGCCAAGTAAGAAATATGGGAACATTGATTGGGAATCTCTGTAATGCATCTCCTTCTTCAGACTTAGCCTCACCACTTCTGGTCTTGGAAGCGAAATTAAGAACAGTAAGTATCAATGGAGAAAGAGTAATTCCTATTGAAGAATTTTTTGTTGCTCCGTTTAAAACAGCTCTTGATCCACAAGAAATTTTAGTCGAAATTCAGATTCCAAAACCTCCTCCATCATCTTCCGGTTCTTATAAATATATCCACAAAGCTTCTTCGGTTGGAGAAACCTTGGTAGGAGTTGCTATTTTTTTAAAAATGGATCCCCAAAATCTTATTTGTGAAGCTATAAGAATTGGGCTTTCTTCTGTTGCTCCAACTCCAATAAGAGCTCATATGGCAGAAAAATTCCTTATCGGAAAGAAAATTGAAGAAAAAGTAATTAAAGATTCAGCCGAGATAGTATCAAGTGAAACAAAACCTCGCTCAAGGCCTTGGTATAGAAAAGAAATGAGCAAAGTTCTTTTTGAAGAGGCAATCTTTAGCGCAATGGAGAAGATAAAATGAAAAAAAGATTGATTGAACTAAAAATTAATGGTGAATATTATGAAATCGCTGTAGAACCTCAAAGAACACTTTTAGAAGTATTGAGAGAAGATTTAGGGTTTACAGGTACCAAAGAGGCTTGCGGAACTGGTGAATGTGGAGCCTGTACTGTCCTTATTGATGGGAAACCTTTCCTTTCCTGTCTGACATTAGCTATTGAATCACAAGGCAAAGAGATAACTACTATTGAAGGGCTTTCCAAAGGAAATGATCTTCATCCTCTTCAGAAGGCCTTTATTCAATATGGAGCCATCCAATGTGGATTTTGTACTTCGGGTATGATTCTAAATGCAAAATCGATTCTTGAAGAAAACCCAAAACCATCAAGAGAAGAGATCCTAAAAGGATTGGAAGGTAATCTTTGCCGGTGTACAGGGTATAATAAAATCTTAGAAGCGATTCTTGCTGTCTCGGAAGGAGAAAAGTAAAATGGAAGAGTTATCTTTTGTGGGAAAAAGTATTCCAAGAAAGGATGGATTTGAAAAGGCTACAGGAAGAGCAATCTATACAGTGGATATTTCTCTTCCTGGGATGTTATGGGGAAAAATTTTAAGGAGTCCGTATCCCCATGCAAAGATTCTAAATATAGATACATCTCGTGCTGAAAAACTTCCAGGTGTAAAGGCGATTATTACAGGGAAAGATACCCTTGGAATAAAACATGGATTTGTAGAAACGCCAAGATATCCCCCTGATCAATATCCCCTTGCCATGGATCGAGTCCGATATATTGGTGAAGAGATTGCTGCAGTGGCAGCTATTGATGAATATGTAGCCGAAGAAGCCTTAACTCTAATTAAGGTTGATTATGAAGAACTCCCTGCGGTATTTGATCCAGAAGAGGCAATGAAACCCGATGCCCCTGAAATTCATCCAACACATCCAAAGGTAAAAGAACCTTATAAAAACATTGGAGGAAAGACTGAAACCTTCTGGGGAGATGTAGAGAAAGGTTTTGCTGAATCATATCTTGTGCGTGAGGATCGTTTTGAAGGACAGCTAAGAACCCATTGTTATATGGAACCTCAAGCAACAGTTGCAAGTTTTGATTATTCTGGAAAATTAAATGTCTGGACATCGAGCCAAGGTCCTTTTATTAAAAGGGCAAAATTAGCTACAACTTTGGGACTACCTTTTAATAATGTACATGTCCACAAGACCTATGTTGGTGGCGCTTATGGTGGGAAAGTTGACCTATTCTCTCATGAATTCTGTGCCTCATTACTTTCAATAAAGACTGGAAAACCTGTAAAGATTGTTTGTACAAGGCAAGAAATTTTCGAGGCATACAGGCATGGCCAACCAATTATTGTTGAGTTAAAGACAGGTGTAAAAAAAGATGGAACCTTACATGCCCAGAAGGTTAAAGTTATAAACAATGCAGGTGCTTACCGCGGAAGTGGAGTAGTAGTTATCTTCCTATGCTGGGGCTTTATAATGCTTCCCTATAGAATTCCAAATCTAAAATACGAAGGCTATTCTGTTTATACTAATAATCCTGTTAGAGCTCCTCAAAGAGGACATGGGGCTCCAAACCTTAGGTTTGCTGTGGAATCTCAGATGGACATGATAGCTGAAGAATTAGGGATAGACCCCATTGAGATACGTTTAAAAAATGCCCGGCAAAAGGGAGAAAACCTTCCAAACGGAGATTATGTTAGAAACTGTGGCCTTATAGAATGTATTGAAAAAGTAGCACAACAAACATTATTCAAAGAAAAATACGGTAAGGCAAGACTTAAAGAAGGACAGAGGTTTCGCAGAGGTATAGGCATTGGGGTTTCATCTTATTTTAGTGGTTCATTAATATATCCTAATTCATCTGCAGCTATGGTAAAATTGAATGATGATGGTACTGTTACTCTTCTAACAGGTGCGCTTGATATTGGTCAGGGTGCTGAGACTATTCTTTCACAAATCGTTGCAGAAGAACTCGGAGTCTCAATAGAGGATATTCGAGTTGTAGCTGCAGATACAGAAACAACGCCTGTGGATATAGGATCATGGATTAGTGGAGGAGCCTACGTCTCGGGTAATGCAGTTAAAATGGCTGCATCTGATGCAAGAAGGCAACTTTTTGAAATTGCAGCGGAGGAACTTGAAGCCAATCCAGAGGATTTAGTCGCAAAAAACCGAGAGATTTATGTTAAAGACTCTCCAGGCAGATCTATATCATTTTCGCAAGCAGTTTCGGCAAGTATTACAAAAAAGCGTGGAAATCCAATTATTGGAAAAGGACATTACAGGACAATGAAAGATGTGCCAATGCATCCAAGTCTTGCCACGACAAAAGGTAGATGGAGTGATAATTATGCCTTTGATGCACAGGTGGCTGAGGTAGAGGTAGATATGAAAACAGGACAAATAAAACTTTTAAAAGCAACTACTGCCCATGATTGTGGCTTTCCCATTAACCCCCTTTTAGTAGAAGGCCAGATTGATGGACAAGTCTCAATGGCTCAAGGCCATGCCCTTTGGGAAGAAGTATTAATGGAAAATGGAAAGACCCTTACCACATCATTTCTTGACTATAAGATACCTTGTGCCAAGGATATGGTTGAAACTTATTATATTGATGTAATTACAGAAAAATATGAAAAGGATAAACCGTATAGAACTAAAGAGGTTGGTGAAGGGTATGTCTCAGGAATGGTTGCAGCTATTGCAAATGCTGTTTATGATGCCACAGGAGTTAGGATAAAAAAACTACCAATATACCCCGAAAAAATATTGATGGGTTTAAAAGATAAAAAGAGATAAAGAGGAAAAAAATAGTATGGAAAGAATAATAATGTGGAAACCTGAATTAGAAACAATGCCAAGGGATAAACTATTAGAATACCAGCTTGATCTTTTTAGAAAACAGATGGCCTATGTTTATGAAAAGGCCCCATTCTATAGGAAAAAATTTGATGAGGCAGGAATTCGGCCCGAGCATATTAAAAATCTTTATGATGTAAGCAAAGTTCCTTTTACAACTAAAGAAGAATTAAGGAAAAGTCAAGAAGATAATCCGCCTTATGGAGATTTTCTTTGTATCCCTCCAGAAGAAGGAGTAAGGGTATTTCAAACTACAGGTACAACTGGGATTCCTGTCCGATCCTTATTAAGTAGAAAAGATTGGTTAGAAGTGTATTATGAGCAGTTTATGTATTTTATGTATGGTTATGGAATTACAAAGTCAGACATCATCTTCATACCCTTTAACTATGGACTTTATTTAGCGTGGTGGGGAATACATTCATCTTTCGAGAAGGCAGGTGTTCTCGTAATACCAGGGGGTGGCCAAAGTTCAGAGGACCGAATAAGAAATATATTAGAATGGAAACCCACTGTTGTTTGTGGAACACCCACTTACATGCTTTATCTCGGAGAGGTTGCTAAAAGAATGGGGGTCGATCTTTCAAAATCTACTGTTCGTATTGTAATTACAGCTGGAGAACCTGGAGCGCAGGTGCCAGCAACAAAAAAATTAATCGAGACGATTTGGGGGGCAAAAAACTACGACGATATAGGCTCAACAGAAATTTCAAACTTTGGCTTTGAATGTATATGCCAGAAAGGTACTCATGTTATTGAATCAATGTTTCTCGCAGAGGTAATAGATCCTAAAACAGGTAAAAATCTTGACCCAGGGCAAGAGGGAGAATTAGTTCTCTCAAACCTTTGCTGTGAGTCGATGCCATTGATCCGATGGCGGATGGGTGACATGGTCAAATTTGATATAAATAAATGTGAATGTGGCAGAACCTTCCTTAGACTTGATGGAGGGATTATTGGTCGAGTTGATGATATGTTTCAATTTGGAGGGGTAAATATCTTTCCTTCAGCTATTGAAAATTTTATTCGAGAAATAAGAGAATTTTCAAATGAATATCAACTCATTGTCCCCAAGATGGGATCTGGAAAACATATCAAAATCCGTATTGAACCATCTTCTTCCAAATTATCTAATGAGGAAATGGAAAATGCAGTTAAAAGATTTAAAGAAATATTTAAATTTAGAATAGGTCTAACACCGGATATAGAGGTGCTTAAAATAGGAGAACTCCCCCGTTTTGAAGGCAAAGCAAAACGTATTATTCGTGAATAATAAAGGATTGAAGGATTTAAATCAAAAAAATAATTAAAAGGAGGGCCATATGAAGGTTATAAGATTTGATAATCAATTATCAAAATTATTATTAACGCTATTCATTTTTTTATCAGCAATTCTTTTCAACTTCTCACAAACATCCATAGCTCAACCAATTGTCCTTGGAGTACCAATTTCAAGGGGATATCCTGATGGTGTTGACGCAGAACGAGGTATTACCTTGGCAGTGGAGGAAATTAACGCTAAAGGAGGAATAAATGTTGCTGGTAAATTACGTCCCATAAAACTCGAGATAATGGATACTCGAGATCTTGAACCAGGTGTTCCAGTATCCGAAGCCTTAGTTGCAACAGAAAGATTGATAATCGAGAAGAAGGCAAATTTTATTGTTGGGGGTCCAATTAGGTCAGAAGCTGCTCTGGCAGCAATGGATGTAGTATCGAAACATAAAACTATTTCGATTCTCTCTGCTGGTGTTCTTAGTCCTGCCTACCACAAAAGGATTGCTGAAAATTACGATAAATACAAATATTGTTTTAGAACTACTGGAAGTGTTGTACCTATGATTGAAGGAGCAGTAAAAACTTTTGAATTAATAAAAGTGAAAAAAGGTTTTGACAAGGTTTTTATAATGGTTCAGGATGTAGCCCATGCGAGGGCTGCTGGTACTGCCCTGAAAGATGGTCTCGAGAAGAAAGGATTGAAAATATTAGGCCATGAGGTATACCCGACAGGAGCAACAGATTTCTCTGTTGGACTTTCAAAAGTTAAGGCAGTAGGTGCTCAATTTTTAATCCCCTGGTTTGATATGCCTGAAGTATCTATTCTTATGAAACAATGGTATGATATGAAAGTGCCTGCTCTACCAATTGGTTATATACATGCCCTTCAGGACGAGGCAACATGGAAAGCTACTGAAGGAAAAGTTTCTCATTCAGTTGTTTTATATGCTAAAGCTGGATCTGTTGCAACAAAGGCTATCCCTATGAGTGAGCATTTTGTATCTGCTCATAAGAAAAGATTTGGAACTGAACCACGATCTGAATGGTCTTCTACAAGTTACACTGTTGTTTATATCCTTAAAGATGCAATTGAACGAGCAAAAAGGCTTGAAACTGATGCAATCATTTCAGCTTTAGAAAATATAGATATGATGGGAACTTATGGAAGAGTAAAATTTGATCCAAAAAGTCATCAGATTATTGAAAACGGTGATCCTAAAGAAACTGCAGTAAGCATGTGGGCTCAATGGTTGGATGGAAGAAGAGTTATTGTTTTCCCTGAAAAGATTGCAGAAAAAGCCTTGGAGTTACCACCTTGGATGAAATAATTTAGTTCATAGATTCATGTTATTAAAAAAGTAATGAACATTATACTATTTGGAATAGTCAATAGTGTAGTGTTGGCATTATTGGCAAGTGGTTTTGCATTGGTTTATGGTGTAAGTAGATTAGCCAATTTTGCTCATGGAGCTTTATATATCTTGACAGGATTTGCGACATGGCTATTTATGAATCGTATTGGATTAAATTATTTGTTATCAATTATCTTTTCAATTTTAATCGTAACTATAATTGGTGGTATGATTTATAGACTCCTTTTAATTCGAGTAAAAGGTCTTCCAGCTTCTGAGATCATAGCCTCATTAGCTATCGGAATTGCGATTATGGAAATTTTTAGATGGAGGGGGTTTATTAGTGAAGCATACATGCTTCCTCCCTTTATAAAAGGTTCTTTATCCATTATGGGTGTTGTAATTGATTGGCAAAGAATAATCATAATAATCGCTGGTTTAATTTTAATGTTATCCCTTTGGCTTTTTACTCATTACACTAAAGTAGGCCTATCTTTGCGAGCAATTGCACAAGATAGACGTGCGAGTATGATGGCTGGTATTGAACCTGATAAGGCATCAGTTATTGCATTGGCATTAGGATCTGCACTTGCTGGAATTTCTGCAGTAGTAATTCTACCATTAGGAAACATAACGGTTGAAACTGGATATTCTGTTCTGATTAATGCAGTAGCTGTTTGTATAATAGGAGGACTTGGAAGTTGGATGGGAGTCCTGGGAGGTGCTTTTCTCTTAGGTTTTGCTCAAATCTTATCAACAGCCTTTTTGGGTCCAAATTGGCAAATGGTTATTGTATTACTTTTTATTATCATTACCTTAATATTAAAACCTTCTGGGCTCTTAGGAAAACAGAAAAGGCTTGAAGAGAGGGTATAAAATATTGACTGAAATTACACGGCGTAAAGAGAGGATAGATAGAAAGATTAAGGTTCTTACAGAAGACATTTACGCCATCTCATCATTGAGAACCATAGTTTATATATTATTACCAAGATTTGTATTCATTATTGGGATGCTTATACTCCCTTTAATGATTTCATCAATGGCATGGCAAAAAATTTTAATTATTTCTTGTATATTTTCACTTCTGGCAATATCATATGACTTTCTTGCAAATTTCGTAGGTATTGTCTGTCTTGGAGGGGCTTTATTTATAGGAGTAGGTGGATATATATCAGGTTTACTTAATTCTGTCCTTAAGCTCCCGCTGTATTTTTCTATTCCTATAGCTACAATCTTTGGGGGAATAATTTGTACGCTTTTCTTGATTCCATGCCTCCCTATAAGAGGAATCTATTTTGCAATTGTTAGTCTGATGTATCCCCTACTTTTCTCAAGAGTTATTCAAGCATTAGAAATTTTTGGTGGCACAGATGGATTACCAGGATTGGACACTTTTCCAAATATATGGTTTGAACTTTATATAATTGTGCCAATTACCCTTATAGTCACATTTTCACTAAGAAGACTGGTTAACGAAGATTTTGGTATTGTCTTAAGGGCAATAAGAGATAATGAACAAGCTGTTATCGCTTCTAATATAAATGTTAATCGGTATAAAACTTCCTCAGTTTTCATCGCTTCAATAATAGGTTGTTTTGCTGGCGCTTATCTTGCTCATTTATATGGCTGGGTAGGACTTTCCTTATTTGCATTGGATTTTTCAATATTTCCCATTGCTGCTACTGTTATTGGAGGTGGAGGTACACTTGTTGGTCCAGTTATAGGTTCCATTATTCTTGCCCCATTATCAGAGATGCTTCGGGCCTTCGGTCCTTTAAGAGTTGTTTTCTATAGTCTTATTTTAGCTGGTCTTGTAATCTATAAGACAGAAGGCCTGGTTCCTTTCTTAGAAAGAAAATATCATAAAACTGAGAGATGGGTCGATGTATGAATAAAGAAATTATCCTTCGTGTAAATAATGTTTCTAAATCATTTGGTGGGGTTAAAGCGGTAAATTGCGTAAACCTCGAGGTTTCTGAAGGTAAAATTTTTGGTATTATTGGACCAAATGGCTCAGGGAAAACTACACTTGTCAATATAATTACAGGATTTATTAAGCCTGATTCAGGCTCTATACTGTTTGAAGGGGAAAATATTACTGGATTGCCACCTTATAAGATTGCTGGAATAGGTATTGTACGAACATTTCAAATCCCTAAGCCATATTATTCTCTATCTGCAATGAAAAATTTGGTAGTCCCTTTATATTCTACGAGGATTTTGAACCTTGTAGAAGGAAAAACTGGGGATAGGGATACTGTAGCTCTTGATATTCTTGAGGAAATAGGTTTTGAACGAGACTCAAACACACCATATAAACCTGCTTCTTCTTTCTCTGAAGGTTATTTAAAACGTCTTGAGCTGGCAAGATGTATTGCACTTAAACCTAAAATAATAATAATGGATGAACTCTTCTCAGGATTGAGTGTTAGTGAAATTACTTCATTAATTCCAATTATTGAAAAACTACAGATGAATGGAATTACTATTATTATGATTGAACATAGAATAAAAGAACTTTTCAGATTAGCAGATAGGGTTATGGTGTTAAATTTTGGGGAAAGAATTGCTGAAGATACTCCAGATGAGATTATTAAAAATGAGTTAGTAAAAAGAGCTTATATTGGAGTAGCAGAAGATGCTACTTGAAATCAATAATCTAAAAGTATTTTATGAAAATGCATTAGCTCTTAATAACGTTACTATAAACTGTAGAGAAACAGAAATAACAGGTGTATTTGGTCCAAATAGTGCTGGTAAATCTACTTTAATGTTTACTATTTCAGGGATTATCCTTGATATGCAAAAAACAGAAATAGCAAAAGGAGGAGAAAGAATTACTATTATTGGGCAAATTATTTTCAAAGGAAAGGATATTACCCTCTTAAAACCAAGTGAAAGAACAAGAATAGGGATTGTTTTATGTCCCGAAAGGAGGCATATATTCCCAGAGAGTAGCGCCCTTGAAAATTTAAAAATAGGTGCTTACCTGACGCCTAATAAAATTGCAAAGAAGACTATGGATTATGTATTCACACTATTTCCAGCCTTAAAAAATCTTAAAAATATAGATGGAGGCCTATTAAGCGGAGGCGAACAACAGATGCTTGCCATTGGAAGAGCACTAATGGCTCAACCCAAATTACTCCTTCTTGACGAACCTCTTTTAGGCCTAAGTCCTATGATTCAATCAAGACTAATTCAGGCAATTAAGAAGATTAACGAAGAAACTAAGATTACAATATTAATAACTGAACAATATGCGCAACCAATATTTCCAATAATCGATTATGGTTATGTAATAGAAAATGGAAACGTTGTTTTATCAGGTAATTCTAAAGAACTTATGTCGAATCCTCATATAAAGTCTGCTTATCTTGGATGGTGAATTGTATTAAGAATTTATAATTTTATGATGAATTATTTATGAATTACTTAAATGAATCAAAAACTTTACTTTCATTTATAGAAAAGGTCTGTGAGAAATATCCACAAAAAGATGCATTGATATATTTAGGTGAGAAATTTTCTTTTTCAAATTTATTAGACCTAATTAAAAGGTTTTCTTTTTCTTTACATGACTTAGGGATAAAACCAAATGATAAAATATTAATATATCTCGGCAATTCTCCCCAATTCATCATCTCTTTTTTGGGAATTCAAGCAATTGGCGCTATCCCTGTTCCAGTATCTCCTATTTATACACCATTTGAACTCGGAAATATAATTACTGATTGTCAGATAGATACTATTATTTGTCAGGATACAAATTTTAGATATATTATGGAGATTTATAAGAAAAATGATTTAAAAAGGATTATTGTATCCAATATCGCTGACTTACTCCCATTTTGGAAAAGGTGGATAGGAAGGGCTATTGATAAAATTCCCAAAGGTAGAATCATTAAAACAAATAAGGTATATTTTTTCAAAGAGTTAATTAGAAAATATCAAATCTATCCATGTAGCTGCGAGCTAAACATTACTCAAAACATAGCTTCAATTTTATATACAGGCGGAACAACGAGGTCTCCAAAGAGGATATCAAGTTCACATGCAAAAATATTATCTACAGTAAGGGACTTCAGGATTTTAACGGATAATATAATTCCGGAAGGAGGAAAAGATATTATACTCGTTGCTATCCCACTTTTCCACATGATGGGTTTGGAAGTTATCTTTGGTTGGGGATTAGGGAAAGGTATTACCACTATTTTGCTTCCTTTTCCAAATGTAGATGCGATTTTGGATACTATCCAATCCTATAAGGTTTCTATATTTGTAGGTGTTCCGACACTATACCGGATGATTTTAGCAAATGAAAGGTTGGATTCTTATAACTTAGATTCTTTAAAATTTTGCTGGAGTGGAGGAGATATCTTATCACATGACATCTTTAATAGGTGGAATGAAAAATTTCACCTACCAATATATCAAATATATGGAACAACTGAAACGGGATGTATAACTCTTAGTCCATTAGATCAGTTTCCTGAACCTGGAAGTATTGGACTGCCAATTCCATCAAAAAAGATTAAAATAATAGATCCAAATACATTAGAAGAGCTCTCTTATAACCAAGTAGGTGTATTAATGGCAACTTCTGAAAATTTAATAGAGGGTTATAGTAATAATAGAAAAGATATATTTGAATCATATATAGAAAAGGAAGGTTATCTTTGGCATCTTACAGAAGATTATGTAAGAATGGATAATCGAGGAATTCTGTTCTACATTGATAGAAGTGCAGATATGATAAAATATAAGGGATATAGAATATCTTGTTCAGAGATCGAAATGGTATTACAAAGTCATCCTGCTGTTAAAGAAGCTTGTGTGATTGGAATATCCAACCCCGATGTCGGAGAACTAATAAAGGCTATTGTGATATTAAAAGGAGGAACTAAGGGGGTAAGTTCAGCTGAACTCATTAAATGGTGTCGAGAAAAACTCGCTCCATATAAGATTCCTGATTATATAGAATTCAGAGATTCGCTTCCAAAATCTAAAATTGGAAAACTCCTAAGGCAAGAAATAAGAGATGAGGAACAAAGGCGTTGGGGAAAGAAAAGACAATTTAATTTTAATAAAAATTAGAAAATTCTATGTTTTTTATGTGAAAGGTAATTTTCTGAAATGAAATTAAGAGGCTTTTTGGCCTTCTGGAAGTTTTCATGGAGTTCCCAAAAGATATCTGAAAGACCAAGTTCTTGGGCTGTCTTATGTTCAGCAGCCAATTTGTAATACTTTTGACCCTCTTTCTCATATTCCTCAGGACTGACTCTTACCTTACCTGCAAATTGGGGTCTCACCTGTTTTGAAAATGGATATCGATAGTCATATTCAACATAATCCGGGAAAATTCCTAATATGAAAAGACAGATATCAGCCAGCCTCTTATAAAATCCAAGTCGATATTCTTCTTCTACATCCTCACATAATGCCTTCAAACTAAAGAAATCTAAGTCATTAAATTGGAATCGCTCAAGGATTCCTGTCTTTGATTTAATCCATATTATATAATTTTCAATCTTTGTAAACGAGGATAACATATTGGCTAAATAGTCAAGAAGAAATCTTTTGCTAAAAAGATCTATTACCGGTTTGGTATCAAAGACAGGAATCCTCATCTTACTTGTTTTCTCTATGGTATATCCTTTTTCTTTCATTTCTTTAAGAGTCCTACGAAGTAAGATTTCGAAGAAAAGTATAGGAGAAATTTTTAAGAATACCTCTTCTTCATCCATTACTCGTCTGAATACCTTATCATCCTCTAAAAAAGTATTTCGAAAATCTTCATCCTCTTTGATTATCTGTCTTAACCTGAGTTTATCGACTACCTCAGGATGAACTGTCTCAATCAAAAAATCGAGGTCCTTATCAGAAAATCTTGTAAAATTAAGCTTTCCCACCTTATTAAACCCCTCTCTTTAATTTATAAATTTTATTCTATAAAAATTATAAATTTTTGAAAACTTTCTTTCAATAACTTATTTTTTAAAAGGTAATGTTGGAACTATTTCTTTGAACATCTCCATATTAGTTAAAAGTTGTTTTTTATACTCATCGCCACTTTTAAAATCTATAACTACTCCTCCAAGTTTATCAATAATTTCAACAACTTTAGGATCTTTTAAAGTCTTTTCCAATGCTTCATACCATTTATTTACAATTGAAGAACTTAATCCTTTAGGCCCTGCAAGGCCGACATCTGTAGCAATCGATGCCTTTTTGTATCCCTTTTCAGCAAAAGTTGGAATATCGGGATGTTCCTTCAATCTTTTAGGAGAAATGAAAGCCAATATACGCACCTTCTTTGCCAAAAATTGTGATTTAATGGAAGAGAGAGATGTAATACAAAGGTCTGTATGTCCTCCTAAAAGATTTGTCACAGCCTCTCCACCACTATCAAAAGGAATAGGAGTGATGGCAACCTTTGCATCTCTATTGAATAACTCCAAAATAATATGAGGAGTGCTACCAATCCCCATGACAGAGCACTTCAATTTTTTTGGATTAGTCTTTGCAAATTCTACTACCTCTTCAAGACTCTTAAATTGAGAATCACTTCTAACCGAGAAAGTAAAAGCAAAGGTAGTTAGCTTAGCAATGTATGTCACATCTTTGTCAGGATGATATGGAACATTGGGTGTAAACACCGGAGACATACTGAGTGGGTCTGAATTTGCCGAAAACAATGTATATCCATCTGGTTTGGAATTCAGTGCAAATGATGTTCCTACCACTCCTCCACCACCAGGCTTATTCACCAGAACAATCGTCCCCTTTATATTTTGTCCAATGTATTCAGAAATACTCCTCCAAAAAATATCGGTTAGTCCCCCCGGACCAAAAGGAATGACAATCTGAACAGGTGACTTTGGATAATCCTGACTAAATGAGATGTTAATACAAAATATGAGAATTGTCATAATAAAAAATATTCCAAAACTTTTTTTCATACAAATTTTCTTCCTCATCTTTCTATCCTCCTTGTTAAATTAATTTTTTAATCTCCTGATTTTAATTCCTCCTTTAATCTTCTCTTTCCTAAGAAAATAGGAGAAATAAGAATTAGTAGTGCTAAAATAAGAAAGGTAGCAGAAATGGACCTTTCAAAAAAGATCCTAAATCCTCCCTCTGACATCATTAAAGAGCGCTGAAAGGCCTTTTCCATCATTGGCCCTAAAACCAATGCCAGAACTAAAGGTGCTGCTTCATAGTTAAACTTCTTCATTAGGTAACCAATAATACCAAAGGTTAGCATAATGATAATATCATAAAAGTTGTTATTCGTTATGTATGATCCAATAATGCACAGCAATAAGATAAGAGAAAATAAATAATGATAGGGTACCTTTAATATCTTTACCCAAAGACCAATTAATGGGAGGTTTAGGACAATTAGCATAATGTTACCAATATAAAGGCTTGCAATTAAACCCCAGAAAACATCAGGTGATTCTTTAATAAGAAGTGGACCAGGCCTAATCCCATGTATCATTAAGGCTCCTAATAGGAGTGCAGTAGAAGCACCTGTTGGAATACCCAAACTAAGTGTGGGAACAAGAACTGCAGTTGATGCAGCGTTATTTGCTGATTCTGGGCCAGCTACCCCTTCAATCATTCCGGTTCCAAACTTTTCAGGAGATCTCGAAAGCTTTTTTTCAAGTACATATGATACAAATGTTGGAATCACAACACTCATTCCAGGAATAATCCCTAAAAAGAATCCTATAAGGCTTCCTCTACCAATTGGGCCAATGCTTCTTTTCCACTCCTCTTTATTGGGTAAAAGTCCTTTAACCCTTGTATCGAATATTTCTCTTTTGAAACTTTTTTCAACATTAATTAAGACTTCTGAAACACCAAAAAGACCAATTACTACTTGAACAAGTCCTATTCCATCCATAAGTGTTATGCTTTTATAAACAAACCGTGGAACCCCTGTAATTTGATCCAGACCGATACAGCCAATGATCAAACCAAAACAAACCATAATCAAGGCATTAATGATTGAACCCTTAGCCAGATATACCATAATACTTAGTCCAAGAACCATAAGAGAAAAGTATTCCGGAGGTCCAAATTTTAAAGCAAAATTGGCTAAAGGAGGTGCTAAGAAGATTAACAAGAAAATAGTAATAGTTCCTGCAAAGAAGGAACCAATGGCTGATATTCCTAAAGCAGCTCCAGCCCTTCCTTTTCGTGCCATTTGATAACCATCGAGACAGGTTACAACAGATGCTGCTTCTCCAGGAATATTTACAAGGATAGAAGTGGTTGAGCCTCCATACATTGCCCCATAAGTAATGCCTGCCAAAAGAATGATTGTCGAAACTGGAGGGACATAAAAAGTAACAGGAAGAAGAAGCGAAAGGGCTGCAGAAGGACCAACTCCAGGAAGGACTCCAACAAGTGTCCCGATTAAGACACCTATAAAACAATAAATTAAATTTATCGGTTGAAGAGCTACACTAAATCCAAAATTAAGATGTTGTAATACTTCCATTATGTTATTTCCTCTAAAAGCCTAAAATCCCTGAAGGAATTTGAACACGAAATACAACATTAAATACAAAATTGGCAGCTATCGCAGTAATTACGCCCCCTATAATAGATTTTTTCCAACTTTGTGGCTCAATAACTTTGAGAAGTAATGTTATAAAAAGAAAGGTATTGATTAAGAAACCAACTCTATCGAGCGAAAAGGCATAGCCTGAAATTGCACCGATGATGATTATAATATTCCACCAACGAATCTTCTCTTCGGATGAAACTTCTCTGAATTCTTCCTTTTTCGTTATTGTTATAAAAAGACCCATTAAAGAAAGAATAATCATCACAAGGCCTGCGCCGAATGGAAAAAAGCCTGGTCCAGGATGGTTGATTTCGCCCAATTTTAATCGATAAGATTCAATACATGTCAATATAGCGAACAGTAGCCAAAAAATATTGCAATAAATGATAATTCGTTTCATTTTTGTGGATTTAATATAATAAAAAAAAATGAACCTTGTCAATACATAGCTTGTACCTTATTCCTGAGGGAGAAAAATTTAAAAAGCGAAAGGAAATCACTTAATTTTTTAAAGATTATAAATGATACGAGCTTGAATTTTTCTTATAAATCTTCTCTTTAGGAAAGGCTGAACAAAAAAGTGTTGGATATGTAAGAGGTAAGGTTTCATCTTTTCCTATTATTAGATAACCTTTTGAGTTTAAAGAGGCACCTATCTTTTTCAATATTTCAATCTGACATGTCTTTGAAAAATAGGTAAAAGCAAGGTTTCTGCAAAGAATAATATCCATGTCTTTGTATAGTTCATCCCGAATAATATTATGCCTTCTGAAAGTGATACCTTCCCGAACGGATGGGTCAAGCAAATAAAAACCATTTTCTTTTTTAAAATATTTTTTTAGAATCTCTTCGGGAATCTCTTTTAAACTGCTCCATTGATACTTAGCTTCTATAGCCCTATTAATCAAATTTTCATCAATATCTGTAGCCAATATTGAAAGTTTAGCAGTAGGCCACATCTTCTGCACTGAATTTCTCCAAATTAAAGCAATACTATATGGTTCTTCTCCACTTGCACATCCTATTGACCAGATATTTATTGTTTCTCTCTTATAATTTTCAATAAGGATAGGAATTAAAGAAGTTTCAATTCTGTCGAAGACCTCGCGATCTCTGAAAAATCTTGAAACAGTAATCTTCAGGATTTTAGATATATTTTCCCGCTCATAAAGCTCTTCTTTAATTTTAATAAAATAATCTTTAAAATTTTTAAGACCAATTTCTTTTATTCTTCTCTAAAGCTTCCTTTTAATACCTTTTTTTAGAAATGGTCGCCACTGAAGGCCTATTAAAGTAGAGGCCTCTTTTAGGAATTCCTCAAATTCCATTTATCTTTTCAAGTTCGATCAAACGCTTCTTTATCTTGATACCATGGCTATAACCACCAAGATCACCACTGCTACTAATTACTCTGTGACAAGGAATGATTAGAGGAATTGGGTTTTGGCCATTTGCTCCCCCCACTGCTCGAGATCCTTTTGGTTTCCCAATAGCCATGGCTATCTCTTTATATGATCTTGTCTGACCATAGGGAATTTTTCTTAATTCTAACCATACTCTTTTCTGAAATGGGGTTCCTCTTAAATCTAATTTACAATTAAAATGCTTAAGTTTACCACTTAAATATTTTTTTATTTCTGAAATAATATCCCGATTTCTATTCTTATCAGAAATCACCTCTCCATGAAAAAATCTACTAAGCCTTTTTAAAAACCCTTTTTCTGTAGTCATAAAATCTATCATTAAAATGCCTTTTTTTGTAGAGGCAACAAATACTTTTCCCAAAAAAGAGGATTTAAAAAAAGAATAGTATACCTGCTCCATCTAAAATCTCTTTTCCCAATCAGCTCTGCTTCCGAAATCTGTATTGTACTGCCTTAACTAATCCAATAGGACCTGTCATCATCATATTTCCACCAGGCGATGCATACTTAAATTCAAAAGAGGTACTTTGAAATATGTCACGATTCGGCCCAGTAACAATCACAGATGGTTTTCCAGAAAAAGGAGTAAGGGTGATAACCCCATGACCATCTTCTTCCAATACCTTCTTACTGCTTAGTTCACCTTTGATAAACAATCTTAGATCGCTCTCCAATTTTTTGGGATTAAGAACATGTGTGTGATGTTCATAAATCCCTTCAATCTTTCCGCCAATTAATAGAGCTGAAATAGTATGTCCATTTCCCATATTGACAACAAGTGAAGCTCCTTTTACCTCATCCATACAACCTAAAATGGCAGAAAAGGCTGTATCCATTAAAAAGAGGGGCTTCTGAGAGTATCTCCTTACAGCATCAACAGCTGATTTCATTCTAAGGAGATAATTTGGAACTTCATTATCTAAAAAATGAAATGATTCTGGACGATTGTCTTTTATAAGCATTGCCTTTATATTTTCGAAACGGAATACCCTATCTGAAACTCCCTTTGGAGATACTCCATGATCTTGAACTGCTATTGCGATTGCATCTACTTCAGAGATATCCTCACCAAAATTGATAAGAAAATCCTTTAATAATTTAAGATCAATTTCACATATTTCTAATTCACTAAATGAGTCTGAAGGTGGTTTTTTGCCAATTTCAATTCCCATAGAACGAACCTCATCAAGATCATTTCTAATAGAATAAGCTGCCTTTTCATCCATTATCACCCGATATCCTTTTTTTATATGGTTAATAATAGCTCGATTGAGTGAACCACCTCCAATAGTATCTCCATAAATATATACATTGCCTGTTATTGTCTTTAATTTTTGGGCAAATATTCTTGAAGGTGTTGGAAGAACGAGACTAATACAATTCTCAATCTTTCTTTCAGAATCAAATAAGAGAATATCCTGTGTACCAGCACCAATATCAATGGCCAGAACCTTCATCTTTAGCCTTTTATTACTCCCATTGGAACAAGTTTTACAACCTTTTTGCTAATTCCTGCATTGTCAACCACATTAACAACATCAGTTACGTCTTTATATGCATCTGGAATCTCTTCAACGAGAGTCTCACGGCTTGCCCCCTTCACAATTATTCCTTTATCCTCCAATTCTTTGCCAATGGATCTTCCTTTTGCAGCCTTGATGGCCTGATGTCTGCTCAAAACCCTTCCTGCCCCATGGCATGTAGAACCAAATGTTTCTTTCATGGCCCTTTCCGTTCCCACTAATACATAAGAACATCTCCCCATATCTCCTGGAATTAGAACTGGTTGGCCTATTAGACGATACTTTTCTGGGATCTCTGGATGATTAGGTGGAAATGCTCGTGTGGCTCCCTTCCTATGGACACAGAGTCTCTTCCTTTCTCCATTTACTAAATGTGTCTCTATCTTTGCAATATTGTGACAAACGTCATATATAAGCTCTAGACCCAACTCTTTTTGACTCTTCTTAAATACCTGCTCAAAGGTCTCTCTTACCCAATGGGTAATCATCTGCCTATTTGTGAATGCAAAGTTTGCAGCCGAAGCCATTGCCTCGAGATAACGCCGTCCCTCATCTGAGTTAACTGGAGCACAACATAATTGAGGATCAGGAAGTTCAATGCCATATTTCTTTGAGGCATCCATCATAACACGAATATAGTCATCACATACCTGATGACCCAAGCCTCTTGATCCTGTATGAACGGTAATAGTCACTTGATCTTTCCATAGTCCCATTGCCTTAGCAATAGATTCGTCAAAAACTTCTGCAACATAACCCACTTCAACAAAGTGATTCCCAGAACCAAGTGTTCCTAATTGAGCCCTTCCTCTTTCCATTGCTTTTTCTGAAACACGGTCAGGATCTGCTCCCTCAATACATCCGTTTTCCTCTATATGATAGAGATCTTCTTCACTACCAAACCCATTTTCAACTGCCCATCGAGCACCATTCCTCAAAACCTTTCTTTCATCATCCTTACTGAGCTTAAGGTCTTTTCTGTGAGAGCCAACTCCTGAGGGAATATTTGAAAAAAGAGCCTGAACTAATTCTTTTATTCTATCTTGAATGTCAGAGCGACTCAAACCTGAGCGCATGAGTCTCACGCCTCAGTTGATATCATAACCAACACCTCCAGGAGAAACGACTCCATCACTTAGATCAAATGCTGCAACACCACCAATCGGAAATCCATAACCCCAATGTATATCAGGCATTGCTAATGAATATCCAACAATCCCAGGAAGCCAAGCTACATTTGCCACTTGAAGTAAACTCTGATCTTTACGAATATCCACAAGCATTCTTTCATCAGCATAAATGATACCATCTGTCCTCATTTTCCCTTCTCTGGGAATTTTCCAACGATATTCATCTATCTTTTGAACTTTAATTTTCTCTTCTGAAGCCATTAAAATCACCCCTTCTTCTCAACCGTTTTGAATTAATTATCCTTTATTATAAATCAAGGATAATTCGAGCCTTCCAAAATCCATTGTCCTTTCGAACCTCAATCTGATGGTAGGTTACAGCCTTAACTTGTGTTTTAATCACATGAACACCTTCTTCGAATCTTTCTCCTCCTGCTATGGCCATTAGGCCATTTTCTCCAACACTTTCAACCGTAAATTCTTTAAAAAGAAGATTCTCTACCTCATGAAGGTATAGGAGTTCGGTTAACCAATCAACAATTAATCGTTCAAGACTCTCTTGATTTAATTCGATCTTCTTCCATAAGCGAGCATTTACCTTATCAAGATCTGTTATAATATCGAAAAATGCCTCTCCTGCATTTTCAAAAAGAGCTTTAAGTGTTTCTCCATAAACAATAATCCCTATATCCGCAGTATGTTCAAAGATCTCAAATCGTTTCATCATCCTTCTTTAGTATTTCCAGTTTCACCCTTTTTCTTACCTCTTAAAATATTTATAGCCTTCTCTACGGCTTCTGGAATCTTTCCGAAAAAGGATTCAACAATTGCTGGTCCTCTCCTAAGATTCAGAATGGAAACCTCTCCTTCCTTTACAACCAAGAAAGCAATTGGTTCCACACAAATTCCACCTCCACCAGCTCCCCCACTCCCTCCCGAAGTCTTTATTTGCTCTGTTCCAGCACCTGCACCAATACCAAGCGAGATCTTTGAGATTGGAAGGATTGTAAATTCTCCAGCCTTAATTCCTTCTCCAACAATAGTCTCTGTCTTAGCTACACTCTTAAAACCCTCTAAAAGTGTCTTTATTAAATCTGTAGCTTCCATCAAAATCTACCTCCTTTCTTAAAACCCCTTCTCATCTCTTTAAGAAGAGGGAAAAAGAGTTTCCGGGAATATTGAAAAAACCTCAAATTGGAAATTATAAAATCTCCTCTCAATTGATTAATCCCTAAGAAGTTTATCTCTACATTTACTCTCGGTTCTCTTTTAATTGTTTCGATTACTTTAAGCATCCCATAAGCAACTCCATTCACCATGGGATCAGGAAAGGAAATTTTGGCTTCAATTCTCTTTAATTTCCATTGCCTAATAAATAGATATAGATTTTTTAAGAAGCTCTTTTGTAAAGGAAGGCGAAATCTCTTTTTCTTAAAAGTGATTGGAATATTTAATCCAAGAATTCTAAGGTATGAACCCCCTTTTTCCAATATAAAAGATAGAAATCTATTAAAACGAATTGAAAAATTTTTATGCAGATGACTTAATAAAAAAGAAACCTGAATCATTTATGCCTCTTAGCCTCCAGCCTTCTTATAAAATTTTCCTTCATTATAATCTTCCTTTCATGTTCTCCCTCTGCTATTTTTCCATTTTCATCATATGCATTAACAAGAAACATTAGCCTATTGTTTTCAACTCGATTAAGAAGTGCATGGCCTGTAACCTTCATACTAAGAGGCGTTGGAGATAGATGCCTTATATTAAAAGATATACCAAGACTTAACTGACCGGGTTTTAAGAAGTCTTTAATTGCATTGATAGCAGCAGATTCTAAAAGTTCTATAACACGATAAGTCGAAAGTACATCAATTGAACTGTCTAACTTCTTAAATAAATCTTTTTTACCAACGATAATTTCAGCCTTTCCCGTAAGTCCTGGTACCATGAATCTCTCCTAAATAAATAAATTATTTTTCAAAAGAGAGGCGGATTATAAATAGGAAAACTATCCTTTTTTATCTTCTCTCTCTTCACTAAAACCAATTTTAATTTCTGAAATAATATTCTCAGCCTCTATTGAATAATCTGCAGGAACAAAAACAGCTGCCCATCCCTTTTGGGGAATATAAAGTCCATCATATGCCGTGTCGAGAAAAGACTTTATAATAAAAGGGATACCTGATTCATTTAATGCCTGAGAAACCCTATCCGCCTCAAATCGATTCTCAACAATACCTATTTTTGTCCATTTTTCCATACATTAATATTATACAATGGATTTATCCTAAATTAAAATAATATCAATATAAAAAAATTCAATTCCCAAGGATTGAAAAAAGATAAGTAAATATTACTTTTGAGGATAATCTCTTTCGCTTACGTGGGATTCTTTTTAAAAAATACCAATCCTTTTTACTCCCTCCAATGTCTCGGGACCCCTGCAAAAGAGGCCCTTCTCTCCAATTCACTTAATTGATTTTCAAAATATCTTATTGCATTATTAATTCGATTCACCTCGGATCGGCTTCCAAGGGCTTCATATTTTGCCTTTAGTTTTTTTAGCTCATCAAGATTCCGATAATAAAATCTAAATTGTCCTACCCAATAGTCTTTACTATATCCTCCTGGTCTCTCTGGTGATGGATCTCCTTTTAGCGAAAGGAGTGTCATCTTTGCATTTAGTGAATCGATAATCACTTTAAACTTGTTAAGAAAAGAATTTCCTAAAAGCCCTTGATAATTAGGCATGTTATGTATTAATGCCTCTACATTTTCGACTTCTGCCTCACCAACTCGGACTGAATTTAGAGTTACTAAGGGTGTAAGGATGACATCACTTGCTGAAACAGCCCTTATTAAAGGTGTATTTTCATCTACCGTAATACCAAGTTCTTTGGCTACTGCCCAATTAATCAAAGTAAAGCTCGCCCCTGTATCGACTATGAAATATTGTCTTACTCTTCTATTAATGATCACTTCCGCTAAAAGCAGTTCATGTCTTCTTAGAAGATCAACCTCAAACCCTTTTGATTCAACAGTTGACACTCCTGGTAATACAGGTTTTGGTACTTGTTTATCTATTTGTGAAGATGGGATTTTAGGAGCACTTAGCGTTTCTGTATTTTCACGATATCTTTCTGGAATCTTAGATGGATCGTCCGCAAAATGTATCGTCCCTTTCTCATCTATCCACTTATAGATTTCAGAATGAATTGGAGATGAGATTGTAAGTAAACTAAGAATAAAGATTAAAATGGCTTTAATTTTCTTTATGTCAATATTTTTCATTTAGTTCTATAATACTCGAAGCCCATTTAATTGTCAATTGTTGTTTTTATTGCTTTTGGTTATAATTTTTTTGATTTAATTATTAAATGGCCAAATACTCACTTTATCCAAATTCAGTTAAAAAACTTTTTGACACTATTGCCCCTTATTATGATCACCTAAATCACCTTCTAAGTCTCGGTATAGATATCTACTGGAGAAGGACTGCTGTCAAAGAATTGAAAGGTGTTGATGGGATGATATTAGATATAGCCACAGGGACAGGTGATGTAGCTATAGCGATCTTAAATCAAAATAAATTTAAATCAAAGGTTATTGGTCTTGATTTCTCTCCTCCCATGATAATGAAGGCTAAAAAAAAGATATCAAAAATGGGGATTTCAAGTCGTATCCTTTTTATTCTTGGAGATGCCTTATCTCTTCCTTTTTCTGATAATGTGTTCGATGCTTCAATTATTGCATTTGGACTAAGAAATATTTTTGATAAACAAAAAGCCCTTTCTGAGATGATCCGGGTAGTAAAGGTAGGTGGAAAGGTGATAATCTTGGAGTTTACTCTCCCTGAGAAAGGACTTCTAAGCAAAATTTATCCTTTCTATTTTAGAAAGATTCTTCCATGGATTGGTGGAATGCTTTCAGGAAACAAAGAGGCCTATGAATATCTCCCAGAATCGGTTTATCAATTTAAAGAAATCATCCATTATGAAACTTTAATGAAAGGCTTTGGATTAAAAGATATCTCTCTTCACCATTTAACATCTGGAATTGCCTTTGTTGCTACTGGTATAAAAAGCACATCATGATTCGACCATTCTATATTTCGGACCTTGATCAAATCCTAAAAATTGAATATCAATCATTCCCAAAATCTCCATATGATTTGATAACGTTTATAAATCTCTATTCTGAATATCGGGATACATTTATGGTTTACACTACTAAATCTGAGGATAAAAAGGAAGAAATTTTGGGATATATTGTATACTCCCCAGATGGTCACATTATCTCTATTGCTGTTCATCCAAATTACCGAAGAAAAGGTATTGGTACCAAACTTCTTAAAAAAGTTTTCAGTTCTCCTCGCATCAATAGAGTTTGGGCAGAAGTTAGGAGAAGCAACTCCATTGCACAGCGATTTTATCTCAAATTAGGATTTAAAATCACCGGCATTATTCCAAATTATTATGGAGATGAAGACGCCTTTATTATTGAATGGCTTCCTGAAAAAAATGAAAAATAAATTTTTAAATTTCTTTTGAACTTGATTTGATATTGAAGATTCTTTTATTATTTTTATAGATATAGATAATTCTTTATTTATAAGAGAGGAAAAAAATGGGTGGAATATTTGGAGTTGTATCTAAAAAGAATTGTGCTCAAATCTTACTTTATGGCACTGATTATCATTCCCATATGGGTACAGAATATGGGGGGATGGCTGTACTTGGAAAGCAATTCTATCGATCTATCCATGATATCAGCAAAAGCCAGTTTAAATCTAAATTTTTTGATGAATATAAAGAAATGAAGGGGTCTATGGGAATAGGTGTGATAAGCGACAGGGACCCTCAACCCCTTATCATCGCCTCAAAGTTTGGAAACTTTGCAATTGTCACTACAGGATTGATAGAAAATGTCAATGAATTAGCACAAGAATTACTTAAGGAGGGAGAAACCTTCGGTGAACTTTCAAAAGGAGGAATCAATTCAGTTGAATTAATAGCTAAACTCATTAATCGTGGAGAAAATCTTATAGCAGGAATTGAAGGGGTTTATAATAGAATCCGAGGTTCTGCATCTATTCTTCTTCTCAAGAAGGAAGGGATTTATGCATGTCGAGATCATATGGGCCGAACTCCACTTGTTATTGGAGAAAGGGATGGAGAATATGCTATTGCTACGGAATCTTGTTCTTTCTCAAATTTAGGGTTCAATATTAAAAAATATCTTTCCCCTGGGGAAATTGTATTGTTAAATGAATCAGGATTTGAAGAAAAATCAACAGGAGGACTAATAAATCAGATATGTGCTTTCCTTTGGATTTACACAGGTTACCCAGCATCCAGCTATGAAGGGATAAGTGTAGAATTGGTAAGGGAAAGATGTGGCCGAGCCCTTGCCAGAAATGACAATGTTGAGGCAGACTTTGTCTCTGGAGTTCCTGACTCGGGTGTTGGACATGCAATAGGCTATGCTATGGAATCAGGTCTCCCTTACAGAAGACCCCTTGTGAAATATACACCTGGTTATGGAAGAAGTTACACTCCTCCTTCTCAGGAGATAAGAGACTTAGTTGCTACAATGAAACTTATCCCTATAAAAGAAATAATCTATGGAAATCGAATTATCCTCTGTGAGGATTCCATTGTAAGAGGAACTCAACTTAAAAACTACACAATTAAGAAATTATGGGAATGTGGAGCTAAAGAAATCCATATACGACCTGCTTGCCCTCCTTTAATGTTTCCTTGTAGGTTTGCCCTCTCTACACGCTCAATTGAAGAACTTGCAGCCCGAAAAGCTATATATGGTATTGAAGGGAAAAGTATTGAAGACGTAAGTGAATATATTGATCAAGAGTCAAAAAAATATCAGAAAATGGTTGATTGGATCAGAAAGGAACTTGGGGTCACCACCCTAAGATACCAACGAATTGAGGATATGGTAGAGGCTATTGGCTTGCCCAAGGAAAAACTTTGTCTCTATTGCTGGATAGGAGATTATGGTATTTGATTCGAATAAGAAATAAGCACTATTTAGAGAATCTCACAATATCCCCCTTTTTTATACCATTCTTAAAAAACCATCCTCTTTTCATTTCAAGGGCATACAAAATAGGTTTAGGAGGACTATGTGATTCAGTGGATAAAGGTTCCATCTCCCTGATTTCAACGATTTTACCTTCCTTATCGATGAAGGCAATACTGAGGGCTATATAGGTATTCTTCATCCAGAAACTATGATACCCCTCTGCTTCAAAAATAAAAAGCATCCCTTCATTGTTTCCCAACTTCTCTCTCCACATCAATCCCTTAGCTCTCTGTTCAGGTGTTTGAGCCAACTCAACCCATATTTCTTTTCCCTTTATATAAATTGGGATTTTTTCTTGAGAAAACGTGATCAATGGAAAAAATAAAATAATGAAAATAAAAATTACTTTAATCCTTTGGTCCTGAAATATTTTGGTTACCACCTCGATAACTCCTATTTTCAAAATAATCTATAAGATTCTGAATCCCATCTCTAATTTTTCCAGTATTCCACTGTATAAAAATTACCCAGAGGGGGAGAAGAAGCCATATAATTAAAAGTATGCCTAAAAAGATAAGGATAGGAATAGCTATCCAAGAAGGTAGTTCTTTAAATATCTGATCAAGATATTGACTAAATTCCATACCTTTGCTCCTTTCATAAAAAGATTAGCGGTTTTGCTCTCCACCTAACCTTTTCTTAAATTTTTCATTAACTTTTAAAATTTGATCAGCATCGGAACCGCTAATCTCCCAAGAATAATTATCCTTGCCATCTCTCTTAAGTTTAATTTTAACCTCTGGTGGAATATAATCCTCTTTTTCCATTTTTTCCTTTTCAACTATGACCTTGGCTGGTGCCTTTTGTTCTGTTTTTACCTCTGGTGTGATGGATTTCCCTTCGCAGGCTAAGATTAAAAATAAAGTAAAAAAAATGACCATAAGTTTCATTACGATCTCCTTTTTAAATTTATTCTTCCTTTATAAAAATATGACTCCCTCTAATAAAATCCTCTTTAGTTCTTGCATCTTTAGGATAACAATAAGTCCTTATCTCAATTCCAATTCCTTTTGGAAGAAAAGCTCCTTGTGTTAATCTTGTCTTTAGTCTTTCACCAATCTCTTTAGCCATCTTCTTATCATTAAAAGATAGTATATAAATCATACGATTTTTAAATGGTATAAGGATATCTACAGAACGGATTACCCTCTGAAGTGTATAAATTACACTCTCCATTGTTTCATGATTTAATTCACTTTCTTTCTTCATTCTTTGGTCCCAAAATTCTACTCGAATTAAAGAAAGAGGCATATTATCTTTTTCAGCTTCGTCAAGCATGGGGTTTAAAATAAGTTTAAAGATATTTTCTATGCAGAACAATGGGAGTGAGAATATAAATGAGGCACCCCCTCCAACCCTGTTTTCTGCATAAATTGAGCCCTTATGTGCATCGATTATTTCTTTGGAAACCGCTAAACCAATACCTATACCCATAGTGACCTCTTGCTCACTTCTTTCTCCTTGATAAAAACGATCGAATACTTTTGGGAGGTAATCAGGAGGAATCCCCTTACTCGTATCTGAAACAACAATCTTTAGATAATCTCTTTTTTCCGTAAGTCCTTTTGAATCAATAGAGATCCTACCTCCAGGAGGTGTGAATTTTATTCCATGATTTATGAGATTAATAAAAAGTTCAATTAGTCGATTTCTATCTACAAGTAAAAGGGGTAAATCGGGATCAATGAGATTTTCGAATATAATCTTTTTTTCTTCAAGCTGGTGAGATAATGTAATTTGGACTTCTTCAATAATTTTTGTTAATGAATTTGGTTCCAATCTTAATTTCAAACCTCCTCCTGATTCAATCTTCGAAAAATCCAGAATTGTTTCTATTAGATTGTTTAGCCTTAAGATATTTTTATTTGTAATATTAAGATATTCTCTTTGTTCATCGGTAAGGGTTCCTCCTTTTCCTTCGAGCATGAGGGAGATAAATTCTTTAATGACGGTCAATGGTGTTCGGAGTTCGTGGGAAACCCGGGAAATGAAAATCGATTTCATCTGATCAACTCTTTTAAGCTCTTCATTGGCCCTTTCCAATGCAATAGATTTTGCTTTTAACTCCCTAACTAAATTTTTTTCATGAATCACACGGTTTATTTTTGCCTTCATCTCATCTATTGTAAAGGGTTTAGTAATATAATCTGTTGCTCCGTGTGAAACGACATCCATATAACTATATTGAGTACCATGTGCCGTCATACAAATAATATATATTTGTGGAAACTCATTTCTTACTATCTTTATTAGTTCAAACCCATCCATCTCGGGCATCTTTAAATCTGTAATCATTATAGTAAATGGTTCTTTTCTCAGTAATTCCAAAGCGTTTATTCCATTTTCAGCCTTAATAGCCTCGTATCCGATAAGCTCAATTATCCTTGCTACCATATCTCGAACATCCCTCTCATCATCCACGACTAATATTCGTTCCTTTTCCATTTCCATATGGTTAATCCCTTTATTGAGGAATTCCTATTAACTTACAAGCCAATCGCTATAATGAGTTCAGGCTTATGGATTCTGTGAAGCCTTGTTCCAAGATGATAGGAACTCCCAAAATTTTTTTGATGTCCCAAAAGGAATGTTAATAAAATGAATTCCCGGAGGAATTGCCTCCTCTTGAAAGTGTGGATTTAATTCTTTTATCTCTTTATAGTAATAACCGAGAGCCTTTGACACCTCAATAATTGGAAGAGGATTTGATAATTCTATTTTGATCCTTTCTACATTTAAAGGAGCATAATAGTCATTTTCATCAATATAGAAACCATAATTCTTAGGGTTAGAAAGAATAATCTTAGCTACAGCAATCTTATATATATATCTTTCTGTTTCGATAGGTAGGTCAAGGTAGAAATAATTTCTTGTTCTTTGTGAGTCAATTTCTTTTCTTATTCGATTTTCCCCTGCATTATAAGCGGCCATAGCAAGAATCCAGCTTTGAAACTCGTCATAAAGTTTCTTAAGGTACATCAGAGCACCCTCTGTTGCCTTAAAAAAATCGAAACGTTCATCAAGACCTTTTGTTTTCCTCATTCCATAGATTTCGCCCGTAGAGGGAATAAATTGCCAAATCCCACCTGCTCCTGAGATAGAAACAGCTTCTGGCCTTAATGTACTCTCCACAATCGTAATATATTTCAAATCATCCGGAAGACCCATATCTTTTAATTTCTCCTCTATATAAGGGAAATATCTACGGCTTCTTTTCATCCATAAAAGCACCTGAGCTTCATTCCCCAATGAAATTAGGAACTCCCTATCTAAATTCTCCCAAATATTTCTATCTTCTAAGGGTATTCTTTCTCCACATAAAAAGACCTCTTGAGGAAGTTTATAGGTAGAAATTGGAGGTCTTATTTTAAGAGATTTTAAATACCCCTCCAGAATTTTTATTTCTGAAGAAAGTTTTGAAATTGATTCTTCTAATGACTTTAATCTTTCTAATAAATCCTTTTCATTTCCTGAATGTACTCCTTTCTCACCAAAAATCTGTTGGGCCTGGGGCTGTTTTAAAGGATTAACGGCACAACTACTGGATAAAAAAAGTGTAATTATTAATATTACATTTATCTTGGAATGAATCATCACTTCCTCTCCCTTTATTTTAAAAAAATTCTATATCTAAAATGAATACCACAATTTTCCTATAAGTTGCAAGCATTTAAAATCATTATTCAGAAATTCCGTAAATAGAGAGGGCAGCAATGGGGGAGGACGTGGAAATAGGGTATGTGGAATGGTGAAATCAATTGAGATTGGTTCAAAAAGATAATAGGAGCATTTTCGCAATCGCCTTTTGAGGCCTGAATGGAAGAGATAAGGGTACAGGGACAAAACATCTCCATTATCCCTGGAAGGGAGAATTAGAAAGACCTAATGATAGGAGGTGAGGAGGAAGCTATCC
>Ga0078972_1003695_pt1 | contig 44800 bp, 34 predicted proteins | sample YelNatPaOPGAMG01_FD_67568 | JGI IMG/M metagenome (GOLD analysis project Ga0078972, IMG submission 67568) | Hot spring thermophilic microbial communities from Obsidian Pool, Yellowstone National Park, USA - OP-RAMG-01 (SPADES assembly) (version 2) | ecosystem: Environmental > Aquatic > Thermal...
GATTATGTGCCCAAAAATCAAAAATCAGATCATCATTGGTTGTTTTCGGCATGGAATTAGCTCCTTTTAGGGTAACACAAGCAGCCAGTGGCACAGGCGGCCCGCCTGTGCTGGCAATCATCAATCATCAATCATCAATTTTAAATTTTAAATTATGATATGTCAAGCGATTTGATCAAAACCGAGATCAAGATTGAAGACGAGCAGGTCAAAGCCCTCCTGACCAGGCTCCAGGAAAAGATGGCGGACATGGCGCCGGTTATGCGCCGCATCGCTAAGTATATGGTTAGCTCAATCCAGCAGAATTTCGAGGTTGGCGGAAGGTATTCGGCGCCCGGCTCATGGATGGGAGGCTCACGAAAATGGGCGCCGCTGTCTGAGGCTACCATCGTCAGGCGCAAGGCCAAGGGCTGGTGGCCGGGCGATATCCTCATCATCCAGCGGGGCAGGTTGGCCTCCAGCATCCACCGAAGCGCCGGCAGGGGCTATGCCAGTTTGAGACCAATGTCGTCTATGCCGCGATCATGCATTTTGGAGCAAAACGTGGCGAATTCGGAGAAAAAACCTTTATTCAGCGAGTGAAGGAGCATGTCAGGAGAATGAGAGGGAAAATATCCAGGGTCAGGGCGCACCAGCGCACAGTTAGGCTCAAGCTTCCCTGGGGTGATATCCCTGCCAGGCCGTTTATGCTGATCCAGCCGGAGGATATCACCGATATTACTGAGCTGATTAACAGATATCTGAACTGTTAGGGAGAGCCCAGGCGAGCCGCCTGGGCCACCAGCCAGCCTGGGCTACTGGCTGGTGCCTGGGCTACTGGTGCCACAGGCGAGCCACCTTGGCTACCTTCCAGGCGAGCCGCCTGTGCTGGTGGATTTTGGAAAGGAGATGACAAGATGCTGCAAACTAGAGCTATTCGATACGCCAAGGAGCTGATTGGCCAGGAGAGATCGTCCCCACGCACGTAGGGGTGGCTTTATTATCGCTTTTGTTTCTTCGATCGTTATTCTGCATCGTCCCAACGCACGTAGGGGTGCCTGGATTGTGCTGCCTTTATTCCCCCCTCTTGGTCATCGTCCCCACGCACGTAGGAGCGCCATATACTTCTTTTTTGCATACATCCCTCCTAACTCATCGTCCCCACGCACGTAGGAGCGCCTGTACTATTGTTGTTTCGGTCTCTACTCACAGCTCAATCATCCCCACGCAAGTAGGGATGCCTGTCAATGTTGAGGCAGTGAGATTTTCTGATACTTTATCGTCCCCACGCAAGTAGGGGGCCCCCATCTCTCATCCCTCAATCCTCAGTCGATAATGAGGCTAACATGACATTATCCAAAAGACGACGATGAGGCTGACAACTCCTCCATAATATCCAACACCTTACTAGGCTTGATCTTTTGCCGATACAAAGGGCCTGCCGCAAGCGCCGGAATCTGCTCCTCCATAGTCGGTTTGGGATGAAGATAGAATACTCCCAGCGGAATGCGCTCTCCCCACTCTAGGGCCTTATGAAATGCCTTGAGCTGATTTTTCGGATCAAACTCCCTGTCCTCTTCCAAATGATAAACCCGCTCCTCATACCACCTGAAGGTATTGACCCGATTGAAGGTCGGGCATGGCTGTAGGATATCGATCAAGGCAAATCCCTTATGCTGAATCCCCGCTTTGATCAGCTCGGCCAAAAACTGCAAATCCCCAACATATCCCCTGGCCACAAAACTACAATCTAAGCTGATAGCCAGGGCCAGCGGATTGAGCGGCTCATGGATAACGCCGTAAGGCTGCACCTTGGTCTTAAAACCCTTATCTGAGGTAGGCGAGGCCTGCCCCTTGGTCAGTCCATAGACCTTGTTATTATGCACGATGCAGGTGATGTCGGGATTGCGGCGAATGGTATGAATAAGGTGGTTCCCGCCCTCACCGTAGCAATCACCATCTCCATTATGGACAATAACCGTCAGCTCAGGATTAGCCAGCTTGGCTGCCAAAGCCACCGGCAAGGCCCGGCCATGCAGACCATTAAAAAAATTGCACCGCAAATAATGGGGAAATTTACCTGCCTGCCCAATCCCTGACACTATGAGAATTTTCTCAGGCGCAAGCTGAAGCTCAACCAAGGCCTTCTTTTCAGCATTCAAAATGCCAAAATTCCCACACCCCGGACACCATGCCTCCTTAACCCCGCTGTGATACTCTTCCCGGCTAAGCATTTTTACCCTATCACCTCCTGGATGGTCTCAAAAAGATACTGTACTGAGAATGGCCGGCCATCGGCCTGCAAAATTTTCTGATCTACGGCTAGACCTGTTTTCTCCCGAATAAGGCTGGCCATCTGTCCGCTGGCATTGTTTTCAATGCAAATCAGCTCATCGCGATCTTTGAGCACATCCCTTACCTGTCGCGAGGGAAAGGGCCAAACTTGGGTAAAATGAAGCATAGCTACATCCTTGCCCTCATCGTGCAGTCTGGTCATGGCCTCATGAGCCACCCCCCAGGTTGAGCCCCAGCAGATGATCATATTTTTAGCCTTCAGATGCCCGTAAATATTGGGCGGAAGGATATCTTGCTCCATCATCTGCTCTTTTTTCATCCTCTTGGCTACCTGCCGACTGCGGGTCTGCCGGTCTTCTATGATATGGCCAAACTCATCATGCTCATCCGAGTCAGCCATAACCAAATGGCGACTTTGGCCAGGAATGGCTCTCGGGGATATGCCACTGCTGGTCAAAGCGTACCGACGATACTCATCGCTCATTCGGCTAAGCTCATCATCTGAAAGAAGATATCGGTCAATGGTGATCTTCTGCAGATCAAGCGGCCGATCAAGGGTAAAATAAGAGTCAGCCAAGTACTGATCAGTCAGAATAATGACCGGAATCTGATACTTCTCAGCTTGATTAAAGGCATGAGCCGTAAGATAAAAACCCTGCTCAGGAGTGCCAGGCGCTAGTACCAGCCGGGGAAACTCTCCATGCGATGCGTGAATGGCATAGCGCAGCTCCGCCTGCTCGGTCCGAGTCGGAAGCCCAGTGGCTGGACCAGGCCGCTGCCCCAGGACAATCACAATCGGCGTTTCAGTCATTCCAGCCAGCGAAAGCCCTTCGGTCATCAGGTCAAATCCTCCACCAGAGGTGGCTGTCATAGCCCGTGCACCAGCAAAACTTGCCCCAATAACCATGTTGATGGCCGCAATCTCATCCTCGGCCTGCTCCACCACTACCCCAAACTGATCAGCCTTGGAAGCCATGTAGGTGAGAATATTCGTCGAGGGCGTCATCGGATAGCCAGAGTAAAATTTACACCCCGCGGCCAAAGCACCAAGAGCTACCCCTTCATTCCCACTGAGCAGTATCTTAGCCGGAACATCAAGAGGACAAAGCTTGAAAGGGCAGGCTTCCCCCTCACGCTGACAGATCCGTTCCGCCTCCTCATAGCCCCTCTGGGCAGCCTGAATATTCTCTTTCAGCACCCGATCCCCCTTTTTACCAAATACACGCCGAAGATACTCTTCCAGATACCCTAGCCCATAGCCAAAAAGACCAACCGTCGCAGCCACAGCCACAGTATTGGCCAGGATAGGATCACCGCACTCTCTGGCTATCCGATCCATAGGCAGGCTGATTAACTTTGCTTTCCCCCCAGGCGGAGCCGCCTGAATCTTTTCCCCATCGTAGATCACCACACTTTTATCATGCAGCTCAGAAAAATGAAGGCGCAGGGTCTCCCTGTCCAGGGCGACCAGCACATCAAGCCGCTCCGACATTGCCCAGATTGGATGGTCGGCAATCCGCATCTGATAAATATTATGCCCACCCCGAATTCTGGATTCATAATCCTGACTGGCAAAAACATACCACCCACCTCGGCTGAAAAGATTCGATAAAACAGTGCCGATAGTAACCAACCCCTGCCCAGCCTCACCCCCAATCTTAATCGTTAACTCCTTATTCATACCTTAATTTCTCCCCACTTTTTGACCATAGGCTGCTAAATTCTAAATTGTAGCCCTTTACCCTTTAGCAAAGATCGACATTTGAGGAGAAAAAGTATGATCTTCGTGATATTCCTGGATTCCCGCTTACGCGGGAATAAATAAGAGAGGGATAAAACTATTAATATTTCAAATAATTAACAAAAAATATAAAAATATAGATTAATTTTTGCCGCTCTTATATATAGATATAAAAGTACAACAAATATACCAGACGCTCTTATCTTGGCTCTTATCTTAGTATGTTATTCTGGGATGTTATTCTGTGAGCGATGAGAGCACAGAAGGGCTAACCGAAATAATAGCAATGATAATAGCATAGAAGGACTAACGAGTGAGTTGACAAGCTCTTTAATTTTGTGAATTCGCCATGTCTTCAGCAAATCCTCAAGGCGCATCCATACTCATGAGATTTTACTCATGCGATTTTCTCTAACAATTCACGGCTGGCAGCTTCCAACGGCCCCAGCTTGTTTTGGACCACGTCCCAGACAATGGTAGGATTGATCGCAAAGTATTCATGGGCTAGTATGTTGCGGAGTGCCCTGATCTTACGCCATTCGATTTGAGGGGCAGTTTTTAAAACTTCATCAGGCAGCTTGCCTGCCGCTTCCCCTATAATCTCAAGATTTCGAACTACAGCATCCTGTGTTTTCCTATCCTCCGAAAAAGCCTCCATACTCATATCCTGCACATATAAACGGATTTGTTTTATAGATTCTATTATATCGTCAAGATAAAGCCGGAAATCACGCATAGACCACCTCACGGTCAATAACCGGCTTAAGGCGTGGTTTGACAGAATCAGCCAAAACGAGGTCAACAGATCGCCCCAGATTATCTTCAAGGTAGAACTTCAAATCCAGGTAATTATCAAATGTGGGGTGTTCAAGGTTCACCAGAATATCAATATCACTAACTTCAGTGGCCTGCTCACGACAGAATGATCCAAACAGCCCAATCTTCCGAACCGAAAAACGTTCCCAAAGCTCCTGCTTATGTTCTGAAAGGAAACGCAACACTTCCTGTTTGTTCAACATCTTTGCTCTCTTCGCTCATAATGCTCATAAACCATGCTATAGTGCTTCAAGATAGTGCTTCAAGTTTGGTTTTTCCAGGCATGATTTTGATTCGCTATTTTTGGCAAAAATTATAGTTTATTTTGATATTGTGTTCAGTTTACCATAAAAATATGTTTATTGACGTGATTATCAATATTCATGCCAATCAAAACCTAACTTGAACGAGTATACCACCAAAGGTGTTGAACTGAAGGTAAAAGTCAAGCAAGCGGCTATTTGATCTCAAGTAGCTATTTGATCTCAGTGGAGCTTGCGCCCGCTTCGAATAAACTGATGCAATTCCCCACCCTGACTCAGCGGCTGGAAGTAAGGATATTGCTCCTGGAGAGCCCCAATAATTGAATAGATAGTCATAAAATTGTCAGCAGTTGCCACCTGACCAGAGGTGATAAGATACTCGCTCCATTTTTCTGCAAAGGAGCACAAAAGCCGAAGCTCATGCCAGTTTATCTTGATGATAACGTCATCTTCCAGCGATAGAGGCTGGCCGGTATCACCACAGATCGGACAACAGCTTACCCCTCGGAGTTGATCAGCGGTAAACTCAGAGCGACAGCGAATGCAGCGGGCTATCTTCTTTTCCATTTCCGCATCATGCTCGATCATGATATCGTAAAACTCCTTTCCTAATTTTAAGGATTCTTGGCCAAGGATTCTTGGCCAAGATCTTGACAAAGTTTCAATTACTTTATCACCCCAATTCTCTCTTGTCAAGATTGTAATTTTATTGTAACTTCCTGATATCGTTAGATTTTATTTTTATTTTCGGATTCCTCATTTTGGCATCTGCTACACGAGAGCGAATTAATACACTCTCGCACTCAGCAAAAACCCACCCTAGGTAATTACCAACAACTTAGGCTAACCGTATGTCAATGACCAAAGGGAGGTGATCAGAGGCTACCCGGGTCAGAGGTGTGCGGGGAGTCTCGATGCGACGGACCATAATTTCAGGGCTGATAAAGGCATGATCTATCCGAATAAGTGGGTAAAAGGTTGGCCATGTATTAAGAGGCCGATGGTTGGGAAGACAATGCTGGGCATCAAGCAGCAGTTTACGAAACCTCCGATAGACCAAAGAGCCTGGCATAGCATTGAAATCACCGCAAATAATGCATGGCGGATGGCAAGTCGAATGGGTCAGCCAATCCGATCCAAGAAGGGCATCGGCCTGAAGAAGCCGCTCACGGCGACAGAGGCCAAGATGGGTATTGATAATCTGAATCGTTCGGCTGCCGACCTGAATCATGCTCCGTAATGCCCCTCGCCTCTCAAGGGGCCGCAAAGATGGGAGAGTGGGAAGCTGGCCTGCCGCGGCCAGCTGCATCGGGTAGCGACTTAAGATGGCGTTACCGTAGCCCTCTTCCTCGATCTTGATGGCTGGATAAAAATGAAAATCCATATTTAGATGGTCAGCAATTGCCCGAGCCTGATCAACTCCTTGCGTGCGGGTGCGGCCTACATCAACCTCCTGAAGAGCCACAATATCAGGATCACACTGAGCAATGACCTCGGCGATTCGAAAGGGAGAAAGCTTCCTATCCCTTCCAATGCAGCTATGGATATTGTAGGTCATGATGCGAACTGTTTTGGCCGTGATGATCTGCAACATAAATTGATAAGCAAAATACCAGGTTGATAATCAGATGTCAAGAGTTGATAATCAATGGAATTAAATATTGTGAAGTTGAATATTATGAACAGTATTATTGAAGACTATGCTTTTGCACTTTTTTCCGAACCCTTAATTTTACTGGATTTACTACTAAATTTTCAAGGATTTCAAGGCGTTAAGAAATTTCTGCAAAAGTGTAGTTGAAGAATTGAACAGCGTATAGATGCCGAAGGGGGGACTCGAACCCCCACAGAGCTAAGCCCCACTAGACCCTGAATCTAGCGCGTCTGCCAATTCCGCCACTTCGGCTCATAAGATAGGCGGGAAATTCATTCCCTCAGGGAACTGCAAATTCCTCCCCTAAGGGAACTACATAATTTATGTAGCTAATTTTTTAACATTATTTGGGATATTTGTCAAGCAGGGAAAGATGAATGATGCCTAAGCCGTCAATAAATTAAGCAAAAAGGTGGGAAGATGAGGAAGAGGATTAGAGGTTTCGCTGTATGCAAGCCTCGCTTACAGCTTAACCTCCACCTCCTGTAATTCGTAATCTTCAATAATATCCCCGGGCTTTAGATCGTTATAATTCTCCAGCCCAATCCCGCACTCATAGCCACTTTGAACTTCGCGGGCATCATCTTTAAACCGGCGGAGAGAAGAAATTTTACCCTCATAAATAACAATATTGTCCCGAAGAAGACGCAATTTTGATCCTTTAATGATTTTCCCCTCCAGAACATAGGCCCCACCGATAGCCCCAACCTTGGGGATGTTAAAGACCTGCCTTACCTCTGCCCGACCAAGGGTAACCTCCCGATAGGTAGGCTCAAGCATTCCCTTCATGGCCGATTGGACATCTTTTAACAGATCATAGATAATCGTATAACTACGGATATCCACCTTTTCCTTTTCAGCCAAAGCTGCCGCCTTAGGCTCAGGCCGCACATTAAAGCCAAGGATAATAGCATTAGAAGAGGAAGCAAGCATGACATCGCTTTCAGTAATAGCTCCCACCGAGCCATGAATAACCTTAAGACCAACTTCAGGAGTGCTGAGCCGCTCCAGGGAATCGCTTATGGCCTGAACAGAGCCTTGCACATCTGCCTTCAAAATGACTTTCAGCTCTTTGACCTCTCCCTTCTTGATCCGTTCGTAAAGATCTTCAAGAGTTACTTTGGCTGTTTTGCGCAAGCCTTCGGTTCTCTGTTTTTCAAGCCGAATAGTGCTGATCAGACGAGCCTTGCGCTCATCGCTAACCACAATAAAAGAATCCCCTACCTGAGGAACGCCTGAGATGCCCAAAATTTCCACCGGAGTAGAGGGAGATGCCTCTTTGACATTTTCCCCTTTATCGTTGATCAAGGCGCGCACCTTACCGTAGTACAGGCCGGTTACAAACGGATCGCCAACCCGCAATGTCCCATTCTGAACCAAGACAGTAGCCACTGGCCCACGCCCTTTGTGCAACTTGGCTTCAATGATGGTGCCCGTAGCTGGACGGTTAGGATTGGCCTTCAGCTCAAGCATCTCTGCCTCAAGGAGCATCATCTCTAGAAGCCTATCAATGCCCTGTCCGGTTTTGGCCGACACTTCCACAAAGATGGTTTTCCCACCCCATTCCTCCGGGATTAAATCCAGCTTGGCCAAATCATTTTTTACCCGCTCAGGGTTAGCCTCTGGTTTGTCAATCTTGTTGATCGCCACCACAATCGGCACACCAGCAGCTCGCGCATGGTTAATAGCCTCAATGGTCTGAGGCATAACCCCATCATCTGCCGCTACCACCAGAATAACCACATCCGTTACCTGAGCCCCACGAGCCCTCATAGCCGTAAAAGCCTCATGCCCTGGAGTATCCAAAAAGGTTACATCTCCACCCGGCAATTTGACCTTGTAAGCCCCAATATGCTGGGTAATCCCCCCATGCTCGCTAGAGGCTACATTTGTCTTTCGAATCGCATCAAGAAGTTTGGTTTTCCCATGATCAACATGGCCCATGACCGTTACCACCGGAGGCCGAGGAACAAGCTGAGAGGGATCATTTTCACCTATGTCAAGCTCTTCCTTGCCCTCGAGGGAAACCATACTGACCTGAAAACCAAAGCTCTCAACCACCGACATGGCGATGCTAACATCCAAAATCTGATTGATAGAAGCCATAACTCCCAGTTGGATCAGCTTCTTGATTACCTCGTTTGGCTTTTTGCCCATTTTATCAGCCAACTCTTTAACCGTAACCGCTTCGGTTAGCTGAATCTTTTTAGGTGCTGCCGGCTCGATGGTCTCCTCTCTGAGACCTTCTTCTTCGCCCGCGGCCGGCTCTTTCGGCTGAAGCTTATCTTTTTTAGCCTCAAGGGCTGAGGGTGCTTTCCCTTTATCCTGACCAGCGGTTTTATTTTGATACTCCGGTTTTTTGGACATTTTACCGGCAATATCCCCTTTGACCGGAGTGAGCATCTCCAGAATCAACTTAGCCGTATCCTCATCTACAGTGCTCATGTAGCTTTTTATCTCTACTCCCAGATCCTGAACCTCTGCTACCAGCTCCTTGCTCGACATACCCAATTTTTTGGCGATTTCATGAACCCGAACCTTTTTCAAACGATATCACCTCCCGTATCTTGTTTCTTTAATTTTTCCGATGCGCTCTGGATAATGCTCCGGGCCATCCCCTCTCCTACCCCGGGAATTGAGGCTAATTCCTCAACCGACAAAGCAGCCACCTCCTCCAGGGAATTAATTCCCCGACTCATAATCCGCTCAGCCACTCCCAAGTCAATATCAGGAAGATTGGACAAATGCTTGATAACCTGCTCCCGCTTTCTGCTCAACCGCATCTTTTGCTCTTTTACCTCAGACTCGCTGTTGATGTCGATCTTCCAGCCAGTCAACTTAGAGGCCAAACGAGCATTTTGCCCCTTCTTGCCAATAGCTAGCGAAAGATGTTGATCCGAAACCACAATCTTAACCGATTTGTTTTTCGGATCAAAATCCGCATGAAGGATTTCAGCCGGACTCAAGGCGTTAGCTACAAAAGTTAGGGGATCCTCAGACCAGCGAATAATATCTATCTTTTCCCCACGCAACTCCCGAACGATAGACTGCACCCTAGAGCCGCGGACACCAACACAGGCCCCTACCGGATCCACATCCTTGTCCTTAGAATGAACCGCAATTTTCGTGCGCTCACCCGGCTCCCGCACCGTACCCATGATGCTGACTATGCCTTCGTAGATCTCCGGCACTTCAACCTCAAACAGCTTAGCCACAAATCCAGCATGGGTCCTCGACAGGGTAATCTGCGGCCCCTTGCTCGTCTTGTAAACATCAGCAATGTAGGCTCTTATCCTGTCGCCCGGCTTGAAAGTCTCCCCAGGAATCTGCTCCTTTGGAGGCATGGCCACCTCAGTTTTACCCAGATCAATAATAGCATTTCCCTTCTCATATCTCAGTATAATACCGTTGATCAGCTCTCCTTTTCGGTCTTTGAAATCATTATAAACATTCTCTCGTTCTGCCTCGCGTACCTTCTGAATGATAACATGTTTGGCGGTCTGGGCAGCAATGCGGCCAAAATCTTCAATCTCCATCTGCACTTCAATGGTATCGCCGGCTTTCACTTCGGCCTCAAATTTTCGCGCCTCCTCCAACAGGATTTCCCTCTCCTTGTCCTTTACCACCTCGGTTACCTTTCGGACGCTGAACAACTCAACCTCGCCGGTTTCCCGGTTAAGGTGAAAGGCCAGATTATCGACCGACCCAAACTTCTTTTTGGAAGCGAGCAATAAGGCAGACTCCACCGCCTCAATCAACACCTCAGGGTTGATATTTTTTTCTCTTCCCACCTGTTGGATTACTTTAAGCAAATCGCTACCCATCTTGTACGCCTCCACCTTAGTATATAAAACAAAAAGCGGGCTTTTTGCCCACTTTCCGCTTTGTGTAGGTTAATGCCACCATTAAATTAGCACAACTGATGAATTAATGCAAGGGAAAAACTTGAAAAACAAGGCTAAGAGAAAAACGATACCATGAGCCCCAAATCCTGAGAAAAATTCAAAGTAAATATCCGATAAAAATTTTTTGCTAATTTTTTCTCTTGACATCTCAACTATTTCGCACTATTCTTGTCTTCTGAGACAAGAAAATAACCAGACTCGAGAGCAATTTTTCATCTACTTTAATAGCGCTAAGTGGTGCTTTCGCTAAGTGGGTAGCACAAGTGCGCGATGGGGAACATCTGCTTGGGAGCCCCAATTTGATGAGTTGAAAAATTGAAATTAATAGTGTATACTAACTATACTTTCTAGTAATTATATAAAAGGTTAGTTAAAAAAATCAAAAGCTTATTTCTTGGCGATGATTATGGTGAGTGTAGCTCAGTTTGGATAGAGCACTGGATTGTGGCTCCAGTGGCCGAGGGTTCAAGTCCCTCCACTCACCCCATGAGATAAACATTGATGAGATAAATATCGCGCCCGTAGCTCAGTTGGATAGAGCGTCGGACTTCGAATCCGCAGGCCGCAGGTTCGAGCCCTGCCGGGCGTATGTTTAACCCCGGCCTTGTCGGGATTGCACAGGCTGAATTAATAAAGTCGTGGGCCGTTAGCTCAACAGGCAGAGCAACTGACTCTTAATCAGTAGGTTGAAGGTTCGATTCCTTCACGGCTCACCAATTTTTGATTGATCGAAAAATGATCATACACCAAACTGGAGGAACTCCTTCAAGTAGTCTTAAGGGAAGGGCTTGACCAGGTGGCTCATCTCCTTGAGTGGAGTTGCCTCCATTTTTTATAAGATGTTCGCTCTTATATATCAGACACCATAAACCCTCGAAGGAGCTTAGTTCTTATTAGGGTTATGTCTCTCAATGGTAGCTAATAAATAAGAGCGAAGATGTTATAGTCTTATTAATATTATATTCTTATTAAGAGAATTATTATAGAATATTATAGTCTTATTAATCAAAGCGAGAGTGGCGGAATTTGGCAGACGCGCTGGACTTAGGATCCAGTGGGTTAACCATGCGGGTTCGAGTCCCGCCTCTCGCATAAAAATAAGAGATAATAGAGCCAGGGGAAGAGAGAGGATCCATGAAAATCGATGTGACCGATTTAGAAGACAGTAAAAAGGAAGTCACAGTTGAAATCCCTGAGGATGTAGTAACCAGAAAGATCAATACCGCCTACCGGCTGGTAGGTTCTGTGGCTAAGCTGAAAGGGTTTCGGCCCGGCAAAGTGCCAAGGGATTTACTGAAGACCTATTTTTGGAATAAAATCGAATCAGAGGTCATCAAAGACCTGGTGCCGGAATACTTTGAAAAGGCGGTTGCGGAAAAGAAACTCCAATTGATCGGACAACCTGAATTTGCAGGTGAATTCCATGTTCAGGAAAATGCACCTCTATCCTTTAAGGTGATTGTAACTACCTGGCCCAGGGTTGAATTGCCTCCCTACTGGGGGATCGAGATCGAGCGTGAGAAAGTGGAAGTAAACGAAGAAGATATCCAAGCTGTCCTCAAAGATCTGCAGGAGCAGCTTGCTAAGTATCAGGCCATCACGGACCGTCCGATCCGGGAGGGTGATCTGGTGATCATTGATTATGAAATTTTGGACCAAGAGAGGCAAACCCTGATCGATAAAAAGAAAGACGCGCTGATTATTCCAGGTGCCCAGCCGTTTTTGCCTGAATTTTCTAAAAAGCTTATCGGTCTGACCAAGGGCGAAGAACGGGAATATGAAGTAGATTTTCCACCTGATTATCCGAATAACCGATGGGCCGGGAAAAAATTTTCTTTCAAACTGGTGGTTAAGGAAATCAAGGAAAAGGTTCTCCCTGAAATTGATGATGATTTTGCCAAAGACTGGGAGCTTGACAGCCTGGCAAGCCTTAAGGAACAAGTAGCCGAAAAGATTAAAAAAATGCGTGAGGAGGAGGCAAAGGCGAAGATGGCTGACTCCTTACTCTATAAATTACTGGCTCAAACTTCGATTACTCCTCCGCAAGCTCTAATTGAGGAGGAAACCGATGATCTGGTCTACGATTTAGAGCTTCAATTATTGGCTCAAGGACAGGTGCTCGATCAGGCTAAGGAAAATCTCGCCAAGGTGCGAGAGCATCTTAGGGAAACAGCGGTCAGAAATGTAAAAGTGGCTATTATTCTCCATGAAATCGCTCTTCGAGAAGGAATCGAGGTTACGCCAGCAGAGATTGATCATCAGATTCAATTATTGGCCAGGCAGTACAATAAATCTCCTGAAGAAATGAGTAAAAAATTATCCAAAGCAAAAATCGAAAGAAACATTCGGGAAAGAAAAACCATAGACTTCCTGCTGGAACAAGCCCAGCTTCGATAGCAGGAGGAGGAGCGAGATATAAGGTGAAGGAAGAAATGACTCTGATACCGATCGTCGTAGAACAATCTAGCCGTGGGGAGCGAGCCTACGATATCTACTCCCGACTGCTGAAGGATCGGATTGTATTTGTGGGTAGTCCTATTGATGACAATATTGCCAATCTTGTTATTGCCCAGCTTTTGTTCTTGGAGGCGGACGATCCTGATAAGGATATCCATCTCTATATAAACAGCCCTGGTGGTGTAGTAACTTCGGGATTGGCTATTTATGACACGATGCAATATATCAAGCCAGATGTCTCAACCATCTGCATCGGCCAAGCCGCCAGCATGGGAGCCTTACTCCTTGCTGCCGGAGCTAAAGGGAAACGCTATGCACTTCCTCATGCCAGGATCTTGATCCATCAACCCCTTGGTGGATTCCAAGGCCAGGCTACGGATGTGGATATTCAGGCCAGAGAAATCTTGCTCATGCGCAAGCGCCTGAACGAAATCCTGGTTAAGCATACAGGGCAGCCTTTTGACAAAATTCAGGCTGATACGGAACGAGATTATTATATGTCCGCCGAACAGGCCAAGGAGTATGGCTTAGTGGACGAGGTAATTCTTAAAAAGACTTAAGTATTTGTTTTAATTAACCATAAGGGATAAAAATGGCTAAAGGTAAAAGCTCTAAAAATGTAACCTTAAAATGTTCTTTTTGTGGCAAAACTCAAAATGAAGTCAAAAAGCTGATTGCCGGGCCAACGGTATATATCTGCGATGAATGTATAGAGCTTTGCAATGATATCATTGAGGAAGAATGGGAAGAGGAGCGGATTGAGAATTTTAAGAAGCTCGCTAAACCAATTGAAATAAAAAATTTTCTGGACCAGTATGTTATCGGCCAGGAGAGAGCAAAAAAGATTCTTTCGGTAGCAGTTCATAACCATTACAAGCGCATTGAAGCCAACATCGATCCCAAGGATGTTGAACTTCAGAAGAGTAACATCATGCTTATTGGGCCGACTGGTTCAGGAAAAACTCTTCTGGCCCAGACCCTAGCTAAACTGCTTGAGGTTCCATTTATTATCGCTGATGCCACTACCCTAACTGAAGCAGGATATGTTGGGGAGGATGTGGAGAATATCATTCTGAAACTCTTGCAGGCTGCCGATTTCGATGTAGCCAAGGCTGAGAAGGGTATTGTCTATATTGATGAAATCGATAAAATCAGTCGCAAGACCGACAGCCCATCAATTACCCGCGACGTTTCAGGGGAAGGTGTCCAGCAGGCCCTGCTAAAAATCATCGAGGGCACCATAGCCAGCGTTCCCCCTCAGGGTGGGCGAAAACACCCCCATCAGGAATATATCCAGGTGGATACCAAGGATATTCTGTTCATCTGTGGAGGAGCCTTTGTTGGGCTGGAAAAAATCATTGCTAGACGGCTAGACAAAAATCCAGTGGGATTTTTGTCCGGGGTAAAAAGTAAAAAAGAACGAAGCACATCGGATCTTATCAGTCAGGTACAGCAGATCGACTTGATAAAATACGGTATGATTCCAGAATTTGTTGGCCGCTTTCCGATAATTGCCACTCTAACTGAATTGGATGAAGAGATGATGATCTCTATTCTCAAAGATCCTCAGAACGCTTTAATCAAGCAGTATCAGAAGATGTTTGAGCTGGAGAATGTCAAATTGAAGTTTACCGATGATGCTCTCTCTGCTGTGGCTCACGAGGCCATTGCCCGGGGAACTGGAGCGCGGGGGCTGCGGTCAATCCTAGAGGATGTCATGCTCGATATCATGTATGAGTTACCTTCACACAGCACCGGAATTAAAGAATGCGTGATTACCAAAGACGTCATCAACCGGCATGAGACACCGATATTTCTGTACGAAAAGGTAGGATAACACTTTTTCCCTGGCCGCAAGGTTTTAATTTTATTTTTATATATTTATACTTATATATTTATGCTTAATTAGCTCTTATTTATTAGCTACCATTAGACACATAACCCTAATAAGTAGGCACATAACCCTAATAAGAGCTAAGCCCCTTCGAGGGTTTATGGTTCTGATATACCTTGAGGGTTTATGGTGTCTGATATATAAGAGCGACTATATTTATACCCAAACGTATTGAGTTATCATTTACTGCATAGTATTAACTTACTGCATTACTGCCGCCTACGCCTTCCCCAGATTCTACAGAAGATACTCTTTTTTGCGGAGGCAAGATGTTTTTCAAGGATAAAAATAAACAGAAAGATAACCACCAAACGCGGGTTCTTTCGTTATTACCGCTGCGGGACATTATTGTTTTTCCCCATATGATTGTTCCCCTGTTCATCGGTAGGCCAAAGTCGATCAAGGCTGTTGAGAAGGCCATGATGAATAACAATCAGCTCATCCTCGCTTCTCAGAAAAATCCCAAGATTGATGACCCGCAGCCTGAGGATATTTTTTCAATTGGAACCATTGCTGAAATTCTTCAGGTGCTCAAGTTGCCGGATGGAACCATCAAAGTGCTGGTTGAGGGAGTGGGCCGGTGCAAGATTGAGGAGTTTATCGAGACCGGTGAATTTTTCAATGTCTCGGCCTCTGATTGTGAGAGGGAGGTTGAGAATTCCCCCCAGATCGAGGCCTTGATGAGAAATGTCAATGCGCAGTTTGAGAAATATGCCAGGTCAAATCCTAAAATTCCGCCCGAGCTCATCCAGTCAGCCGCGAATATGAGAGAGCCTGGCCGTCTGGCCGATATTATTGCCTCCCATGTAGCGCTCAAGATGGAAAACAAGCAGGCTATCCTGGAGAGTCTCGATCCTGAAGATAGGCTGATGAAGCTCTACGGTTTCCTCTCAGCCGAGATCGATATTCAGGAGCTGGAGAAAAAGATTCGCAGCCAGGTGAAAACTCAGATGGAAAAAACCCAAAAAGAGTACTATCTCCAGGAGCAGATGAAGGCCATCCAGAAAGAATTAGGGGCGATGGATAATCGCAAATCGGAGATTCAGGAGCTTGAGGAGAAGATCCGGCAAGCCAAGATGAGTGCCGAGACCGAGGATAAGGCCTTGCGTGAGCTGAGGCGGCTTGAGCTGATGCCCCCGATGTCAGCCGAAGCCACCGTAGTGCGCAATTACATCGACTGGCTAATCTCGCTCCCCTGGGCCAAGAAGACCAGGGACAAGATCGACTTGCAGAAGGCTGAAAAGATTTTAAACCACGATCACTATGGACTTGAGCAGGCCAAAGAACGAATCCTTGAGTATCTGGCTGTGCGCAGGCTGGTTAAGAAAATGCGAGGCCCGATCCTGTGCTTTGTCGGCCCGCCAGGAGTTGGGAAAACCTCTCTTGCCCGCTCGATTGCTCGAGCTACGGGCAGAAATTTTGTCCGCCTCTCCCTGGGTGGGGTCCGAGATGAGGCTGAAATCAGGGGACACCGCAGAACCTATATCGGTGCCCTGCCAGGCCGGATTATCCAAGGGATGAAAAAAGCGCAGTCTAAAAATCCTGTCTTTCTTCTGGATGAAATCGACAAGATGAGTACGGATTTTCGGGGCGATCCCTCAGCAGCACTCCTTGAGGTGCTAGATCCTGAGCAGAACAACTCCTTCAGCGATCATTATCTTGAGGTCGATTATGACCTCTCGGAGGTCATGTTCATCACTACGGCCAATGTGATTCACAAAATCCCTGGCCCTCTCCAGGATCGGATGGAAGTGATCCGACTGCCCGGATATACAGATCTTGAGAAGGTCAAGATCGCCTCACTGTTTCTGATTCCCAAGCAGTTGAAATCTCATGGTCTGGCTGCTAAAAACCTTGAATTTTCCGAAAATGCGATCAAATATATCATCTACCGCTACACCAGAGAGGCCGGGGTGAGAAACCTAGAGAGGGAAATCGCTTCAATCTGCCGCAAGGTGGCCAGGCAAGTGGTTCAGAAGGGAAAGGATACCCATGTTCAGATCGGGGTCCATAATGTCCCCAAATATCTTGGACCTCCCAAATATCCCAAGAAAGACAAGGCCCAGGAGGATGAGATTGGCATTGCCAATGGTCTTGCCTGGTCGGAGGTAGGAGGAGATATCCTGCCCATTGAGGCGGTCATAATGGAGGGGAAAGGGGAGCTTACCCTAACTGGGCAATTGGGAGATGTCATGCAGGAGTCAGCCCAGGCCGCTTACAGCTTTGTCCGCTCAAGGGCCAAGGAGTTGAACATTGCCGCGGATCTGTTTCAAAAGACCGATGTCCATATCCACATACCTGAAGGAGCTATTCCCAAAGATGGCCCTTCGGCTGGAATCACCATGGCCATAGCTATGGCCTCGGCTTTTACCGGAAAGCCGATCCGCAGTGATGTGGCCATGACCGGAGAAATCACCCTGCGGGGAAAGGTTTTGCCCATTGGCGGATTGAAGGAAAAGGTCCTAGCTGCTCATCGGGCAGAGATCCGTACCGTGATCATGCCTGAGGAAAATGAGAAAGACCTTAAGGAAATTCCTGACATGGTGAAAAAAGTCATGGAATTTATTCTGGTCAAAAACATGGATCAGGTCCTAAAGGCGGCTCTGGTAGGGTATCAAGAGCAGGCCAAGGAGCAGCAGCCAGCTACCTCGGAGCTCCAGACCACTTCTTCTTCAGTTACCCCAAAACTCCAAACTACTTCTTCGGTCGGCTAGCCATGTCAATACCAGTAGTAGCCATTGTGGGCCGACCAAATGTCGGAAAATCCACTCTTTTTAATCGACTGATCGGAAAACGGCAGGCTATTGTTGATGGTCAGCCTGGTGTCACTCGCGATCGCATTTATGCTACCTGTAGCTTCGATGAGCGCAGTTATCTGCTGATCGATACTGGAGGGCTGGAATTAGATGCCAGGGAGGAAATTGCTGTTCAGATGCAGCGGCAAACCGACCTGGCCATTCAGGAAGCAGACCTTGTGCTCTATCTCATGGATGCCCGTGATGGCCTCCTGGGGATAGATCGGGAGATTATCCAGCGTCTCTATCGAAGCGGAAAAAAGATACTCTTTGTAGTCAATAAGATTGATATTTCTCCCTCTCAGCAGGCGCTGGCAGACTTTTACGCCCTCGGTGAGCCTTTTATCTCCATCTCGGCCGAGCACGCCCTGGGAATCCAAGAGCTCCTTGAGGCAATCGGACAGCAGTTCCCGCATCAGACGTCCAGTGGGCAGATAAACGAAGAGCAAGAGGGTATTCGAGTAGCGATTATTGGCCGTCCGAATGTGGGCAAGTCCTCCCTAGTCAATTCCTTCCTACGCCAGGAGCGTATGCTAGTATCTGATATCCCTGGGACGACCCGCGATTCGGTCAATAGCTATCTTCGGTTCAATCGAAGGCAATATATCCTAATTGATACGGCTGGAATTCGGAAAAAAGGCAGAACAGAGCAGGCTCTTGAGAAATACAGCATCATCTCGGCGCTCAAAAATCTGCAAACCTGTGATGTGGCTCTCATCCTGATCGATGCGGTCGAGGGAGTTACTAAGCAGGATGCCACGATTGCCGGATATGCCTATGAGGCTGGAAAACCCTGCATTCTGGTAGTCAACAAATGGGATCTAGTAGAAAAAGACAGCAAGACTATGGCCTCTTATATTGAGAGGGTGCGCTATGAATTGAGCTATCTGTCGTTTGCTCCGATTGTTTTTGTTTCTGCATTCACTGGCCAGCGGGTTTTTACCATCTTTCCCCTAATCGAAACCCTCTACGATCAGTATACCAAAAGGATACCTACGGGAGAGTTAAATCGGATCAGTCGGCAAATTATCCAGGGCAAGCCCCCTGCGCTCTACCAGGGGAAAAAAATCAAGTTTTATTATCAGACTCAAGTTTCGATCAAACCGCCGACCTTTGTCTTTTTTGTTAACTATCCCCAGGGCATTCATTTCTCATATGCCCGCTATCTTCAGAACCAGCTACGTAGCCTCCTTGGAATGGAGCAAATCCCGATCAAGATTATCTTTCGGGAAAGAGAAAAAAGGATCGACAAGCTCAATAAGGGGACCGGGTAAGGGCGGCTGTATTAAAAATTGATTGCTAATAATATCAATATCTTATAAATATCAAGATATTATAAAATTAAGCTAATTATACTTAATCTATATAACTATTTGATATATTTGATGAATATTGACAAATTTTCATACCATTGCCCTAGAGTGAATGGGTGAGGCCGGGAGCGCATTTTTGTGCGAACGATAAAATTAACCATAGAGTATGACGGCACTCTCTATCATGGATGGCAGGTTCAGCCGGGGCTGGTTACCATCCAGGGGGTGGTGCAGGATTGCCTGGCCCGGATTCTAGGGCATCCGGTATATGTCCAGGGTGCTGGAAGGACCGATGCCGGAGTGCACGCCATTGGGCAAACAGCTCATTTTCGGTGCGAAAGCAAGCACTCTTCAGCAGTCATCATGCGGGCCCTAAATGCTCTTTTACCCGATGATATTGTCATTCGCCAGGCCGAGGACGTGCATCCTTCATTCCATGCTCAATTTGATGCCAAAGAGAAAGAATATCGCTACTATCTACTCTGCCAGCCTGAGCGCTCAGCATTCTTTCGCCGCTATGCCCTCTTTGTTCCCACCCCCCTTGATCTTGACCAGATGCGAAATGCCCTGGCCAGGATAGTAGGAAGGCACGATTTTTTCTCCTTCAGCACGGCAGGTGATGAAAGGGAAAATACGGTCCGCACAATCACCTCTGCCGACATTGGCCAGGAGGGGCACCTGGTGGCGATTACGGTTCGGGGAGAGGGGTTTTTGCATAAAATGGTCCGGCGGATCGTCGGCACACTACTTGAAGTAGGACGAGGGAGAATGGGGGCTGATCAGATCACGCAGATTTTGCAAGCTAGGGATAAACGACTGGCTGGACCATCAGCTCCGCCTCATGGCCTTTTTCTGATGTCGGTCCGATACTGAAAAAGTCTATTTTTTTCAAAACAAAGAGAGCAGCAGGAGTGTGTGGAATCTGTGGCTTTATTAATTATGATCTTCCTCGGGATGAAGCTGAGCGGGTAATTGAGCGAATGTGTCAGGCCATGTATCATCGAGGGCCGGATGATGCAGGCACCTACCTTGATCAGAGAGCGGTACTCGGCATGCGCCGCCTCAGTATTATTGATCTTCAGGGCGGCCACCAGCCGATTCCCAATGAAGACCAGACTCTATGGGTTGTAGCTAATGGGGAAATTTATAACTTCCGGCAACTGCGTGAGGAGCTGCAAAAACGCGGCCATACATTCAAGACCGGCTCAGACTCTGAGGTAGTCGTCCATCTCTATGAGGAGCAGGGGGCTGAGTGTCTCCATCATCTGATCGGCATGTTTGCCTTGGCTATCTGGGATACGAAAAACCAAAGTCTCTTTCTAGCTCGTGATCGGCTTGGCATCAAGCCCCTACACTTTGCCCGCGTCCGGGATACGGTTATTTTCGGCTCCGAGATCAAGTCGCTCCTTGAATACCCTGGGTTGGTGCGCTCACCTGACCCGCTGGCCATAAATCTTTATCTTACTTATGAATATGTTCCTGCTCCACAAAGCATTTTCCAGTCTATTCAAAAACTTTTGCCTGGACACTTCCTGATAGTCGATCAGAGTGGCAGAATCCAGATTCAGCAATATTGGGACCTTGACTATCGCTCCAAGATCAGCCTAGCCAGCCTTGAGGAGTACCGGGAAGCTCTCATTGACAAGCTCACTGTAGCGGTCCAGCGAAGACTGATAAGCGATGTTCCTCTGGGGACATTTTTGAGCGGAGGGATTGATTCAGGCCTGATCGCCTCCCTGATGAGCAAGGTTTCCTCGGGTAAGGTAGACAGTTTCAATATCGGCTTTCGGGAAAAATCCTTTGATGAATCAGAATATGCTAGGGCTGTGGCTCAGTATTTGGGAATCAGCCACCGCAGCCAGCTCTTTGATACCTCAAGCTTGCTGGCTGCTCTGCCCAAAGTAGTCGATCAGATGGATGAGCCTCTGGGGGATGCCTCCATTCTGCCTACCTATCTACTCTGCAAGTTTTGCCGTCAATTCGTAACCGTGGCTCTAAGCGGTGACGGAGGCGATGAGCTCTTTGCCGGCTACTACACTTACCAGGCCCACCGGCTGGCTAAGCTCTATACCCTTATCCCTCGATTTATCAGGCAAACGATCCTGGAAAAATTAATCAACAGGCTGCCAGTTTCTACCGATAACTTCAGTTTTGATTTTCGAGCCAAAAAATTCATCTCAGGTATTGGCTATCCTGGCCACGTCCGACACCAGATATGGATGGGCTCCTTTACTCCGGATGAAAAAAGGGATCTGCTGCATCCTGATTTTCAAGCCGCAATTTATGGCCATGACGAGTTTTCTCCAATCCGCACCTATCTTCGCTCAGCGAAGGTGGAAGACTGGCTGGATGCCATCCTTTATCTGGACATGAAACTATATCTCCAAGATGACCTTCTGGTTAAGACTGACCGGGCCAGCATGGCGAACGCCCTAGAAGTGCGGGTGCCTTTTCTGGACCATGAGTTAGTCAATTTTGCTACCCGTCTTCCCTCTCACCTCAAACTGCGGGGGCTCACGACCAAGTATTTGCTCAAGCACAGCGCCAAGGGGCTGTTGCCTCCATCGATCATTCACCGACCAAAGAAAGGGTTCGGTATTCCGGTGGCCAAGTGGATCAAGGCCGAGCTCAGGCCTCTATTTGTTGAAATTTTTGATAAAGGTAAAATTAAAGCGCAGGGGATATTTAATCCTGACTACCTTCATCGGCTTTTACAGGAGCATCTGAGCGGCCAATTTGATCATCGGAAAAAACTCTGGACCCTGTTTATGTTTCAGATGTGGTATGAGCGCTATATAACCGGGGCTAACTATAAGAGCTAAGTATAAGAGCTGTCTGCTAAAAAGGCCATCCATCCTTGACATCTAATTTGTAAAAATATAACTTTTATATATAGAGGTGAATATCGAAAGGGTCTGAAAAGGTAATTCAAGCTTTTTAAGGCTCTTCTTGGAGAGCAATAAAGAGCAATAATAAGGGATTCGGCAAAGAGCAACAAGGCTCGCTCGGTGCAGGGTGTGTGGGTTTAGAGGGTATGGATTACAAGGATAAATTTAAAGGTATCTTCTACGGAGTGGTCGATATTGTATCTCTGATTGATACTGATTACACTATTTTGATGGTCAATAAGGCTTATGAGAACTTATTGAATAAATCTGCTGATGAGTGTATTGGAAACAAGTGCTATGCTATTGTACGGAATCGGCATGAGCCGTGTGAAGATTGTCCTCTGCTCCACAGCTGGGTCGGAAACGATCCGGCTGAGAAATTGGTTATCTCTCTTGGAAATGATGAGGTCTTAATCACCCGACATCCCATCTATGATGACCATGGAGCGCTTCAGGGAGTATTTGAGATCGGTCGAGTTATTACTGGGGAGTTGAAAATGCAACAGGAAATCCAGCATCAGGGGAGATTGAAAATTATGGGCGAGCTAGCCTCCTCTATCGTCCATGAAATTAAAAATCCCCTGGCTGGTATTGGTCTGATGACGGTATCGGTTATGGAGCGCTTGAATCAAAAAGATGCGCTCTACCAAGATCTCGATAGCATATTGCATGAGGTTCATCGGCTAGAAGGTCTGCTTGAAAGCCTCATGAATTTTGCTAAACCAAGCCCATTTGTCATAAAGAAGGCTCATATCCATCAGCCGCTCGACAATACCTTGAGCCTGCTAAGCAAAAAATTGAGCTCAGGGAGGATCAAGATCAGGAAAATCTACGACCCAAAAGCTCCGAAGGTCATGATCGATTCGGCGAAAATGCAGCAGGTTTTCTTTAATATCCTTCTCAATTCCATAGCTGCCATGCCAGGGGGAGGTGAAATTACTGTCCAAACTGCTCTCCTGCCTGCTGGTGAGCCTGCTGCCGGACAGGGCCAGAGGGTACAGGTAATCATTCAGGACACCGGCGTTGGCATTAAAGAGGAAGATCTGCCATACGTATTTGATCCGTTTTTTTCAAAGTCATCCCAGGGGACAGGCCTTGGACTATCGATTGCCTTCAAGATAATAGAGCTTCACCATGGCTCGATCAGCATCCAGAGCCAAGAAGGGAAAGGGACTACCGTCAGGATAACCATCCCTGCCTGCTCATGAATTATTAGTGCACTGAATCATCTGCTATTTAGTGGTCTGTTCGCTAAGTATGGAACATTAACTAAAGGCCAATCTTAAGGTTTTGGCTTCGATGAGGTTATCATTAAAGTATATTTACTTAGCAAAAAAACCATTTAATAGATAATTATATAAGTAACTAATTATATATATTAAATAAATAATTATATTATAAATCCAGTAGGATAAAATCATGGCCTATAGGGTTCTCATTGTTGATGATGATCATTTAATGGCTAGGAGTTTAAGTCGATGCCTTGAATCTGAGGGTTTCCTAGGATTTGTTGTCCACAGCGGGGAAGATGCTATGCGGGTACTCAAGAGGGAAGAGTTTGATCTGGTATTGCTCGATCTTTCAATGCCTGGACTCGATGGTTTTCAAACCCTGGAAGGGATCAAGGCTGATTATCCCGATCTTCAGGTAGTCATTCTAACTGCCTCGCAGGATATCCACGATGCGATTTGGGCCATGAAGCATGGAGCTGATGATTATCTGATTAAATCCTCAGATATGGAAGAAGCGGTGCAACTGGTGGCTAAAAAAGCCCTCAAAACCGCTAGCCTGGCCAAAGAGAATGCTCTCTTAAAGAGGCAGACCCAGGAGAGAATAAATCAATATTGCCTGGTTACGGAAAGCTCATCGATGAGGCTGGTTTATCAATTAATTGAAAAGATAGCCCAAAAAGAGCACAGCACGGTACTCATTATCGGAGAAAGCGGCACGGGAAAGGAGGTAGTAGCCAGGACAATCCACAACCTCAGCCCTAATCCAGAAAAAGCCTTTATTGATATTAGCTGTTCATCTCTGCCCGATTCCCTGGTTGAGAGTGAGCTCTTTGGATTCGAAAAGGGAGCCTTCACCGATGCCAAGAGTGCAAAACAGGGTTTGCTTGAGCTAGCTGATGGCGGAACCTTGTTTCTGGATGAAATCGCTACCCTGAATCTTTCCGTGCAGGCTAAGCTGCTTCGTTTCCTCGAACAGCGAACCTTCCGAAGAATTGGAAGTACAATTGACCGCCAAGTGGATATCCGGATAATCGCGGCCACAAACCGAGACTTGGCTAAAAAGGTCAGCCGGGGTGAATTCAGGGAGGATCTCTTCTATCGGCTAAATGTGTTTCCCATCACCATCCCGCCACTCCGAGAGCGCAAAGAAGACATCATGCCCTTGGCCAATTTTTTTATCCAAAGGTTTAATCAAAAACTTCACCTAAATATTCAAGGGTTCAATCAGCAGGCGGCTCAGCTTTTGGTTAATTATACCTATCCAGGAAATATCAGAGAGCTAAAAAATATCATCGAGCGAGCTATGATTATCGAAGATAGTGAGCTGATCACTCCAAGCTCTCTCCACTTTCCTAAGGGGGAGATGTTTTTTGCTGAACCGATACTAACTGACGACACCTCAGCTTATCTTCAGCCTGCCGAAGCTGATCAGCCAACGCAGCAGCCAGAGAAGTTTCTGACCTTGGCTGAAATGGAGAAAGCTCATATTCTCAAGGCACTAAAGCAAGCTGGTGGTAATAAAGAACAGGCCGCCAAACTGCTTGGGATCGGTCGCTCTACCCTCTTTCGGAAGCTGGCCGGCCTTGAGGGCGACCTACCGTAGATTTCTCTCCACCGACCTCCCGTAAATTTCTCTTCCACTGCCGGGCATATGGCACTAGTTCAGTTTGATTGAAACTCAAATAAAATCAACTAATTATAAAATAGGCCTTAAGCTTTGATTTTCAACTGACTGTAACCTCATCTCAAGGTATTTTTAAATTAAACTGAACCACTGCCGGGCATATCATTTTGGGATGCCAAGGGACAGCCAACCATCCCACCTTGGGACCTTGTCTCTCCTGCTCGCAGGATATACCCTGCCAATTTTCCCCTTATTATTCTTATTATTATTGCTATATATCTTATTATTGCTATATATCCTGGCTATACCCTTGCATTTTACGTCATTTGCTGCGAAAGCGCAAGAATCCGGACGACTTAATACTTAATATTAGTGAATTTAGTGTTTTCGCTCAGGATGATGAAAAAATGGTTAGTATGAAGCTTGATATTTCAAATACTTATAAAAAATACGAAAATATAGTTCGTGGAAATTTTAAAAAATTCTGATCTTGGCCTGATAAATGCATCTTTCAGTAAACAACAACACGAAACAAGAACACGTCAAATCTTCGCTCTGCCAGCAAATTTGACTACACACTTCTTGAAGCTATTTCGGCGTAGGGTATCATGATTAATAGAATTTTAATTGTTGATGATGAGCTTATTCTCTGTAATGCTCTGAGGTATCATCTCCTCAATAAGGGTTATGAGGTTGAAATAAGCACATGTTATCAAGAATTTCAGAAAAAAATAAACACTGGCCAATTTGATCTTATGTTACTTGATCTTCACCTCAATGATATCGAGGGACTTGATCTTCTAAAGATCGCCAGGCAGATCTCATCTGAGATGAAGATAATTATGGTTTCTTCTTACCTTGACCAAAACAACATTTCCATGGCCAAGGAACTTGGTGCCTATGAATGCGTCAGGAAAAATAGTCAGATGTTTCAAGTGCTAGATCAGATTATTGAGACCATCGAGGCCCAATAGTTTAGGTTTTAAGGAGGAATAAGGGGGGCGGAATGAACATTTAGTTAATATTAGTTAATAAATAGAGTTAAATAGAGAGAAGAAAAACACGGCAAGTCAGGGTGGCAAGTCAGGGTATCGATTTATTCAGGTAATGAATAAATTGATAATAATTACTAATAATTAGTATAAAAGTTATTATAAGTTAAAATACTTAATCTCCTCAGAGAAAACTTGAAGAGCAGAGAAATGAAAGGTTAGAGAGTATGAGTTTTAAGAATGAAGTTAAATGGGCAGTAGTTTCATTGGTGGTTTTTTTCGGGCTTTTTATTTTCGCTCACCTGTCGCAAGCACAATTGACCTCTTACGGATCGTATCCGGGCTACTCAACATACGGATCTTATCCGGGCTACTCAACATACGGAGGTCCTGGATATATGTCATATCCATCTACATACGCTGGTTACCGGGCCTACACCGGCATAGGCGGCCTCTATGGCGGCTATGGGAGCTACGGCGGCTTGGGCGGCTATGGCGCCTATGGCAGCTACGGCAGCTTGGGCGGCTTGGGCAGCATGTACTATGGCGCTGGCCTAGGTGGGTATGGAGGCGGGCTCTATGGCGGTCTGGGTGGCTTGGGAGCTCTCGGCGGTGCTGGACTCGGACTCTATGGTGGCTTGGGCGGTCTCTATGGCGGTCTGGGAAGTATGTACGGTGGCTTGGGGGGAATTGGACTCTATGGTGGTCTAGGTGGCTTGGGAGCTCTCGGCGGTGCTGGACTCGGACTCTATGGTGGCTTGGGCGGCTTGGGCGGCGGCTTAGGCGGGCTCTATGGCGGAATGCTCGGTTTGGGAAGTTTGGGAGCGCTTGGCGGAGGTGGTCTAGGCGGCTTAGGACTTATGGGTGGCCTTGGTGGTTTGGGTGGACTAGCTGGCCTTGGTACCGGAAGCCTGGCCAGTACTGGATTGGCAAGCGTGGCTAGCGCTTTGAGTATTTAATCTTAAAAATTTAGCGTGGCTAGCGTTCTGAAATATTAGTTCTATGAATATTAAGTTCTATGAAGTACTTAGATAAAATTCTTTAGCTGAAGTCCCCTTCACCTGAAAAAAGGCCCGCTAAGAGTGAACATCTTAGCGGGCCTTTTTGATTTTTTCATCGTCAAGGGATCTTGCCGAAAGAGATTACAAGCTCAAAGGAAGTGATTGCGCAAGCTCAAGGCCGCAAGCTCATCCTCCCGCTATCTGTTTTAAACTCGCGATCAAGGATAATCCTTCCTGACGCACCTCTACATATCCGCCATTTTTCAGCATTCCAGGATTGAAGATCTTGGTCCGCCCGATGAGGTCTTCTCCTCTAGCCTCATGGATATGCCCGGTGAGGCATATATCCGGCTGATATGTTTCGATGAATTCCCTGACTGCCCTGCTCCCCACATGCTGGCCGCTAAAGGTCCTGTCAACCCTCGTGCCTCGCGGAGGCGCATGGGAGATGAGGATTTTCAAGGGAGCATCTTCGATGCGACCATACCCCTGGAGAATGAGAGATGCTATCTCATTTTCGTCAAATTCATTCGGGGTATTAAAGGGTGTGGGGTTTGATCCTCCCACCCCGAATATGCCGACAGATTCCGCAACCATATATCCCTGTCCATGGAGGTTTATCCCTTGCTCGATGAGGTAGTCTTCAACCTCACTCTGGTCCATATTGCCTGCCTGGGCATAGACTCTAGGGTTATAGTGCCTTACCTGCTCGATAACCCTCCCGGCCCGGTCGGCTCCGCCACGGTTGGTCAGATCTCCGGTAATAATGAGCAGGGAGGCATCAGCAATCGCCTCAATTTTACCGATATTGGCGACATAGTCATGAAGATCGCCAAAAGCAATAATTCGAATGCTCATATCCCTTCAAGTCACCTTAACTTTACTACCTCTCTCCCAGTAGGTGATTTATGTGTAGCCATCTTAAGCAGGCTCCTGACAGAAGAGTAAAAAACAGTCAACACACTGGTGATCGCACTTCTTCTTTGACTTGGTGGCCTTACAGTGGTCAACTCTATCAGGGACAGATTGCTCTCCGGCAGGGTTCTTAGGCCAAATGTCCAGCGCTTCCAAAACGGAGTACAACCTATTTTCCATGCTTATCTTTTTCACTTTTTTTTCTCACCTCATGAAAATTTTAGAGAAAATCGACCTTATAGTTGCTATAATCGGCATATCCTGGCAGATCTTTCTGCTAGACGATAGTTTGGCAGAAATATTACGTCTAATCAGCAGCCAATATTTTCTGTTGCAACAGCAGTTAATCTTCATTAAAATATAAGTGAAATTAAAAAAACGACCGAGATGAAAAATTAATTCACTACCGACACTTTTTTATCGTCATGCCCGCGAAAGTGATAATCCAGTATAATTGCAGCAACCCTCTGGATTTGCGCCCACGCGAGAATGACATGAAATGCCTGCACTTTCAGTGCGTATACAAAACCGGAAGATAAAATGTGTCCGGTAGCAAGAAAATTAAAAACACTAATTGAGAAGAGGAATGACTATGACCAAAAAAGTATTGGTGCCAATCGCCGATGGTACTGAAGAGCTAGAGGCTGTAAGCATAATCGATATTTTAAGGCGGGCAGGAGCCCTAGTAACTGTAGCCTCAGTTCATGAGCGGCTGCAAGTTACTGCCTCACGGGGAGTGAAGTTGGTGGCGGATAAGAGTATCAAAAGCTGCCTGGATGAAACCTATGATCTAATCGCTCTGCCGGGCGGGATGCCTGGGGCGGAACATCTTCGAGATTCAAGAGAATTAGCTGCAATTTTGAAGCGCCAGGCGGAGCAAGGCAGGCTGTATGCAGCCATATGTGCTGCTCCAGTAGTTGTTTTGCAGTCTCATGGTCTACTGGAGCATCGCCGGGCAACCTGCCATCCCAATTTTGTTCAGCAGCTGAAAGATAGCACGGCAGCAGAGTCAAGAGTAGTCGTGGATGGCACGTGTGTAACCAGCCGCGGGCCAGGCACTGCCATTGAGTTTGCTTTGAAATTGGTTGAAATTCTTTTCGGCAAACAAAAAGCCACAGAAATTGCCCAGGCTATGGTTTTTAAGCAGGTTTAGTAGATATAATCTTGGATTTATTCTAAATTTGTTCCCGAAATGTCTTGATTTATACAGATAATTTATGTAGAATGAGTGCAAATTATCTTTGTTTTTGCCTTTTGAATATTTTTCTCGAATGCTCTCCGTTGACAGAGTGAACAAAAGGTGTTATTACTTAAAAAAATAATATTTCAAAATACCAAAAAAGTGTCTGGAGGAAAAATCAGACTCGCGCAGACGAAGAGAAAATCTTAGAGTAAATATTCGATTCATAATTCATAAATACTTATTGTGTGATATAACGTGGAAAAATATCTTTGTATTCATGGGCATTTTTACCAGCCCCCCAGGGAGAACCCATGGCTTGAGGAAATTGAAGTCCAACCTACGGCCGCTCCCTATCATGATTGGAATGAGAAAATTGCCGCTGAGTGCTATGCACCGAATTCCGCCTCCCGAATAATTGATGGCAAAAATCAGATTCTTAAAATTATCAATAACTACCAGAAATTAAGTTTTAATTTTGGTCCCTCTCTGCTTTCCTGGCTAAAAAAATATAGTGCCGAAACTTACAGCCGAATCATCGAGGCTGATCGCCTCAGCCAGAAGGAGCGGTCAGGACATGGCAACGCTATTGCCCAAGGGTATAATCACATCATTATGCCCCTGGCCTCAAAAAGGGATCAAAAGACCCAAGTAATCTGGGCGATCAAGGATTTTGAATACCATTTCCAGCGAAAGCCAGAAGGAATGTGGCTGCCTGAAACAGCAGTCAATATGGAGGTGCTCCAAACCTTAAGCGAGCAGGGAATTAAATTTACTATTCTGGCTCCTCACCAGGCCCGGAGAATCCGCAAAATCGGAGCCGAAGAGTGGATGGACACTGGCCAGGGGAATATTGATCCAACCCTTGCCTACAAGTGCTTTCTCAGGGATGGTTACTCGATCGTCATCTTCTTTTACGATGCCCCCATTTCGTTCTCGATAGCTTTCGATCGGGTGCTTGAAAGCGGAGACTATTTTGTCCAAAGGATCATGAAAGGGTTCAATGATGGCCGAGTCTGGCCGCAGATTCTCAATTTAGCTACCGATGGAGAATCTTACGGCCATCACTTCAAATTTGGCGAGATGGCCCTGACCTATGCTCTAGATTACATCGAGAGAAATAACATTGCCAAGCTTACTAACTATGGTGAATATCTGGAAAAGTATCCCCCTAAGTTTCAAGTCGAAATTTTTGAAAATACCTCCTGGAGTTGCGCTCATGGGATTCAGCGCTGGCGCGCTAATTGCGGCTGTAACTCGGGGAGATATTATGGCTGGAACCAGCACTGGCGACAGCCTCTGCGCGAGGGGCTGGACCGGCTAAAATCATCACTTGATGAGCTATTCGAGCGGGAGGGTGGACGATACCTGGCCGATCCTTGGGCAGCCAGAGATGCCTATATTGAGGTCATTCTAAATCGGGCACGGGAAAATGTCGAACAGTTTCTAGCCCGACACCAGCGGCGCCCCCTGGAGGCAGACGAAAAGGTCCAGGTCCTAAAGCTCCTTGAGATGCAGCGCTGCGGCCTTCTTATGTTTACTAGCTGCGGCTGGTTTTTCGATGATATTTCAGGAATTGAGACCGTACAGATTCTCAAGTATGCAGCCCGTGCTATCCAGCTGGCCCGCGAAGTGGGTGGAGTCCCAGAGATTGAGAAGGCATTGCTTGATAAGCTGGCTGAGGCCAAAAGCAACATTTGTGAGATGGGAACCGGAGCCGATATTTTTCGAAAACAGGTTCTCCCCTCACAGGTTGACTTCCGAAGGGTTCTGACCCACTATGCAATTAGCTCTCTCTATGAGGATTGGGGACAGCAGCAGGATATCTATACCTATCGACTGATAAGAGAGGACTTTGAGAAAAGGGAGGCAAATTCAAGTCACTTAGCTATTGGCAAGGTGATCGCATCAAGCCAGATTACCTGGGAAACTCACCATGCTGCCTTTGTTGTTTTTCATCCTGCTGGTCTTGATCTTCGCTCTTATCTTCTCATCAATGATGCCGCCAAAGAAAATATCCCCACTGAGGAGTTTAAGCAAAATCTGCTGGCGTACTTTGCCCGCTCGGACATTGAGGGGGTCAATCGGATCATTACCGAAAACTTCGGCTCCAATTATTTAAGCCTCGGAGAGCTATTCCTGGAAGAGCGCATCAAGATTACTTCGCTGATCAGCAAACACATTCTCAAACACTTTACTGATACCTACCGCAGCCTCTACCTTGAGCACTACCGGATGATGGACTACCTGCGGGAGGTTGAGGTCCCCATCCCTAAGGGATTTTTAGTTGCCGCGGAATACTTCCTCTATGATGAGTTTATCAACCAATTAAAAAATCTGGCTACTCCGGCAGACGAGGCAAGTCGCAACAAGCTTTCAAGTATCATAGAACAGGCTGAACACTGGCAGGTAAAACTCTCCACCCAAGAGGTTGGCCTGCTGATCCGCCAGCAACTTGAAAATAGGTTCCGCCTGCTGGCCAAAGATCCCACGGCTGATGATCTGGCCACTATTCGGTATCTGTTCGCCATAGCCGAAAAACTTCAACTGTCCATGAATCTTTGGCAAATGCAAAATTTTTTCTCCGCCATACTGCAAAATTATCCCGAACTGCTGCAAGGCGGCAATGTTTCCAGCTCGAAATTATCCAACCAGCGGATTGAAGAGCTTCGACAGCTTGGAAGGCTGCTGAAGTTTAATATGGGATAGGCCAGACAAAGTAGCAATTAGGCCGCACAACCAGGGCTGCCTTGGCGGCAGGGACCTTGGGGTGCCAGTCTCGATTCAATTAAGCCACACAAACCAGGGCTGCCTTGAGGAAGGAGCCGCTTAATCTTCGAGTATCTTTCGCAGAACCAGACCTGTTGGTAGCTTAGGATAGAAGAAGGTCGATTTCTGCGGCATCTGCTGGCCCAGGCAAGCAATCTGATTCACCAAATGAATTGGGGTCGAATTGACAAATATGGCCATCTGATATTGCTGGCTGTTAACCTCGTCAATCGCCTGACGATGATCATGGGAAAATCCAAGACACTTCTCTTTAATCTGGTTAGCGTTGGCACCCAAAATCCGGTTGATCAGGAGATGATCTAAAATAGTTACTGGAAGTTGCTTGCAAACCAAGGGCTGATCGCCAGAGATCTCCCGCTCAAGATCAACCTCAGGCTTGAGGGTAAGCAGATAGTAGTTTTTATCTGCGGTATACAGGCCAAAAGCAGGCCGAAAGTCTTTCCCTTTGGCCGATAAGTGAAAGAGCAGACTCTCTCTGGCCCTAGGCTCACTGGTAGTCAAGCCATTAAAGTGAAAACTATCAATCTTGAAGAAGGGCTGGATTAGCGCCTTCCAGTTTTGGATTTTTTCTGCCGGCAGGTGCCTGAGCAGGCGATGATAGGGGAGAATGGTCAGTCCAGGGGCATCCATATTGGCAAAGTACATCATCACATAGGAATATTCATGGTTGAATGGCCTATTCTGTAGGCTAGCCTGCATTTTCCGGCAATAGGCTAAGGCGGTCTCATATCGGTGGTGTCCGTCAGCCAAAAGAACGGACTTCGGTTTCATCTCCTCAATAATCGCCTGAATAACCTGGGGTGAAGTTATTCTCCAAACCCGATGAACGATCCTCTCTTGGGAAAGGATATCAATGAAGGGCCTGGTTTCAGCCTTAACCTCATTGAACAAAGCGTTGGTCGTGCAGGCTGGATCAGAATAGAGAGCAAAGATCGGGCTAAGGTTGGCCCGGCAGGCGCAAAGGAGCCTCAGGCGATCCTCTTTGGGTTGAGACAGGGTTTTCTCATGGGGCAAAATCTTGCCCGATCCGTACTCTTCCAGCTTGATGAGGGCAGTGAATCCTTGGCGGATCAGCTTTTGTCCGCTCCCCGGCAGGCTGTATTCATCCTCCATTAGATATAGACAAGCCTCTGTATCCTGCTGGAGTATTCCCTCATCGAGCCAAGATGTTAGAAAGCGGGCGGCCCGGGTGTACTGATTTTCAAAATCATTGTCCCCTGGCTCAGCTTTTCCCTTGATCAGCCGGATTATGTTATACGGGCTATTTTGGTAGAGCCTCTCTCTGGCTTCATCGGAAATGACATCATAGGGCGGAGCAATAGTCAGGGAGAGATTTTTGATCCGCTCCTGATTATAAACGATACCATGAAAAGGTCTGATTTCAGCCATGCTTTTCCTACTCCCATACTTCCCCAAGGGTCATCCGACGGCAGGATTGGCTTGCCTCAACGAGTCTTTCAAGGTTTTCATCGGTAATCAGATCGAGCAGGGGAAAAGACTCAGGCTCGTGAGAAAACAACTCACTGATAAGAGATGGATGAATCTTGAGTTTTTCGGTTTGAATTTGAATATGTTGAAGGTCCCAGGTATTGATCAAATCAAGGACAGCTTCTTTTCCCTGATGGTAAAAAATATCGCTGAGGATGGCCAAGATGGCCGAATTTCCTGACATAACAGCTACTTCAGCAGATTGCAAAGCTGCCCGATCCCCGTTAAAGGAAACAGCCAGCCCTCCTGCCGCCCTCACCCAGGAAAGAGCAGCCGCATCCAGGATACTGCTGCCGAAGTATATAACCCCCTCGGCAGGGTTGCCAGTTTTTTCCAAGCTGTCTTTAATAGCAGCTACTTTTCCCTTCCCGGCCAAAGCAAGCCCTCGGCTCAGAAGTTTTCCAATCTGCATATTGGCGATTTCATCATTTAATATGCTCTCAAGCCTCTGCCAATATGAAATATGCTCCTTCGGGAATACCTGCCGGCATTGAGGAGCGGCCGAATCATTTCTCCAAGACAAAAAAGGCATATTAAGAATTTCATCAGCAATATCTTTCAGCACTTCCTGCTCCGAAATGTCGATCGCCACCTCATCTATATCTAGTGGGGTAGAGTAAGTCAGCGACTCTTCAAAGCCGAGCAGCCGGCACAGTGAGCGAATGAATGGCCGAAAGGCAGAGCTGACGATAAAGCAGGGGATATAGGCTGCCTGAAGCATCTGCAGAAACTTTTCAGCTCCTGGCATCAGCGAAAGGCTAACGGTCGAATATTCTGCAACCCGCTGTTCAGTGGCTCCAAAGGCCTTAAGGAAGGGAATAACATAAATGAGAAATTTCCCTACCTCTTGGTAAGAGCCTCCTTTTTGGCTTCCCTCAAGGAGTGAGGCCTCACCCCGAAAGCGATCATATCTCTCAAGTCGCCAAAGCAGAAGATCACCCTTGGGAATAAAATGGCGGGCAAGCTCAAAGGCATTATTATTTCTTGTAATTAAACCCTGGCAGGCCAGATTGACCTGCCGGTGAGATCGTTCTTTTTTCAACCCTTGATTCATGAGGAAAACCGCCCGATAAGCGACCAACCATAATGGGTTATAACCTCCTGACCAGGCTAATTATTTCACTTATTCACTGCTATAGTGCTTCAACTTTGGTTTTTCCAGGCATGATTTTTGATTAGCTATTCTTGAACGAGTATACGCCATTATGTCAAGTTCGCTCTTATATATCAGACACCATAAACCCTATATCAGAACAACCATAAACCCTCGAAGGGGCTTAGCTCTTATTAGGGTTATGTCTCTTGAATGGTAGCTAATAAATAAGGGTCAAGCTATAAACCTTTATGGTCGGGCATTTATGGATCAACTCATGTGTGCGCTTCCTCTGCCTCCTTTTTTAAAAACTCCTCTTCTTCCCCTTCCTCCTTTTTGATGAGAAAATTCTCAATCTCCTGAGTCAGGCAGTAGCCATTCACCAGAAGCTCGCCATTGCGGTAGACCTGGTGGTCTTTGAAGCTGATTACCCCTGAGCTGAGCTCCTTTAGAGTGAGGTTGATAAGAGGGCTCTCTACCTCCTCTCCGGCATCTTTGATGGCCGTAAAGAGAGGCAGGCTCTCGCCTTCGGTGGTCATAAGCTGAATCAAAGACTGGGTTCGCATCTTTTGGTCAAGATCCTGCCATAGGGAAGAGAATTCTTTTTTCTTGATAAAATAATTACAGTAGGTGATGGGAATTCCTCGATCAGGGGCTTCTTCAGTCAAAAGATGCAGCGTAGCTCCTGCTTCAGCACTCCTGGTCCCAATCAATTGCCAGATAACTGTCTGCCAATTGCCCGAAGGCCCATCAGGAAGGGCTGATCGAAATTGAATGGTTGTATACTTTTTGATGAATTCTACACTGACCCGAGGTGTATAGCCTACCAGAAGAGCAATATCTATGGGATAAGTGGAAATTTTTTCCATAATCTGCCGGTGGTATTCATCGAACCAGTCAGGGGGGAGGCTGGTTTCTTTTTCGTTCGGGTGGGATTGGAGGCTTTTTTGAAATTCCCGCGAAGAATAGGTGATAAGATTAATTCCCAAATCTTGGACAGAATCTAAAAATTGATCGCTTGTTGCATCTTCCCCTCGCTGGCGATCGCAAAAAAGATAAGCGATATTAGCCTTAATATCCGATTCCTGAATTGCCTTATAAGTGCTAGTAAAAAGATCGTGCGCTTTTTTATCTTCAGCCGTGGTAAACCATCCTATGGTTAAAGACATAGCTTATCTGTTTTCTCCCTCGTGCAATTATGGTTTAATGCCTCTTTTTTCTCGTCTCTTAAGCTAATCCGATCTTTCTGTACAAGGTGGGGAAATCTATACACTGATCGATCAGCTCAAGCGCCCTCGCTACCTTGCGCTGGTCACGAACCCTAATTCGGCCAAAGATCCGCTCTACCTTCTCGACCGTAGCCTGAGTGTCGTCCTTGGCCACCATAACCGGAACATGATGTTCTTCAGCCTGGACCAGGATAAGTTCGCTGGGATAGAGATTGCCGGTCAAAATAATACACTTGGTAGATGTCTCAAGAGCCGCTAGCTGAATTTCCGGCCGATCTCCACCGGTAATGACTGCTTTGTTCTTTTTTTGTCGAAAATACTTAAGTGCCCGGTCAACAGTCATCGCACCGATGACATAGTTTTCCACCAGCTCATCCACTTGGTCATGACAGCAGATAATTTCGGCACCTAGGGCCTCGCTCAATTCTTTTACCGTTACTGCATTCAGCAGTTGATCGTAGGGGATGATACCGAAGGTATCAATCCCTCTTGTGCTTAAAAATGGGATAATTCTGCGCTGAACATAATCAATTCTTTCTGGAACGACCCGATTTAGGATAACACCACAGAGCCGATCTCCCAGAGATTCCTTTATCCCAAGAATGCAATCAACGCAAACCTCGTTAGTAAACCGGTCAATTAGGATCACTTTGGCATCAAGGAGCCGCTTGACGATATACAGACCGGACAGCCCCAAGAATGCTCCTTCATACAGATCGCTTCCCCCACCAATCAGCACAATATCTCGATGTTGGGATAACTTTTGATGGGCATTGATCAATCTCCCCTCTAGCCCCTCTGTCTTATTCTGGTATGCCTGAACGATCATATCTTGGGTTACAACGATAGGACAGATGGTTTCCAAGGGGTCGCTGAGTGAGAGCGCTTTGGCGATGAAAACGGCATCCTCATCCGTGATCGTCTCTCCCACCTGAGCAGTAGGTTTGCCGATGGGTTTCATATAGCTTAGGCGATAGCCATCCTGGGCAAACCGATTCCCGAGCCCTAAACAAACCAGACTCTTTCCCGAATAACCGGATGTTGAGCCTATGTATAAGGAAATCATTAATCTTTCCTCCAGAGCAAAAAAGTTAACCTCATGATACGTTTAGTTTGGGCTAATGGTAAAGCGGGCATCTACAGCCACAGCTCCCTGACCAGATTCTTTCATAATCAGCGGATTGATATCCGCCTCGAGAATTTCGGGAAAATCTACTGCCAGTTGTGAGAGCCGAAGGAGAGCATCGACAATAGCGTTCATGTCAACAGGTTTTTGCCCCCGCACCCCTTTGAGCATAGGATATGATTTGATCTCTGTGATCATGGCCTGGGCCTCCTCGCGACAGATAGGCGCGATTCGAAAAGAGACATCTTTGAGCACTTCAACATAGATCCCCCCAAGCCCAAACATAATGAGAGGACCAAATTGGGGATCTCTGGCCATACCCAAAATGACCTCTCGTTTTCCATCATACATCTTCTGAATAGACACTCCCTGAATCAGGGCCTGAGGCATAAACTTTCGCACCTTGGCCATGATTTCATGAAAGGCGGCATGAACCTCCTCAGGAGTTTTTAATCCTACCTTCACCCCTCCGACATCGGATTTGTGCAGGACATCTGGAGAGACAATTTTCATAACTACCGGATAGCCAATCTCTTCGGCCAAAGCCACTGCCATACTCGAATCCTCAGCTACTCGAGAGAAAGGAACCTCAAACCGGTAAGCAGCTAAAATCTCTCTGGCTTTCAGATCGCCAATTTCAAGGTGCCCCTCCTTGCGGACCTGCTCGATGATCTGACGAACCCTCTCCCGATCCGCATCGAGAGATACATAAGTAAGCGGCGGCTGCTCCTGCCATCTGCGGTATTTCCACATAGTGTGAAAAGACTCGATGGCATGCTCAGGATAGCTGTAGTTAGGGATTTTATATTTTGCCAGCCGCTCGATTCCCTCTCTGACCGCATACTCTCCCATAAAGGAGGCCAGAATCGGCTTTTCTGTGGACATCGACATCTCACCGATGACCTCGGCAGTCTGCGGGATCTCGGTCATAGCCTGCGGGGTGAGGATCACCAGCACACCATGAACCTTGGGATCCTCAAGCACTACCTCTAGAGTTTTCTGATACCGATCTGCCTTGGCATCTCCCAGAATATCCACAGGATTATAGACACTGGCTGCTGGAGGAAGCAAAGCAGCCAGCTTATCAGTGGTTTCTTTACTGAGAAAGAGGAGATTAAGATTATTTTTTTCCGCAGCATCAGCCGCCAGAATACCTGGTCCGCCAGCATTGGTGATGATAGCCAGGTTCGGCCCCTGAGGCAAGGGCTGATAGGCAAAGGCCAGGGCATAGTTGAACAGCTCCTCGATGGTTCTCGCCCGAATCACCCCGGTCTGTTTGAAGGCAGCCTCAAAGGCGACATCTGATCCAGTAAGACTGCCGGTGTGGGAAGATGCGGCCCTTGTGCCAGCCGAGGTACTCCCTGATTTGGTAATGATGATCGGCTTGACTTTGCTTACCTGTCTTGCTTTGTGAAGGAATTCCTGGCCCTTCTCTATTCCTTCAAGGTAGCCTAAAATGACCCTGGAATCATGATCCTGGCACAGAGCCTCCATGATACTGCTCTCAGCCAGGTCAGCCTTATTGCCCAGGCTGATGAATTTGGAAAATCCTATTTTTTGGCCCACTGCCCAGTCCAAAATAGCTGTCCCAAGAGCACCGGATTGAGAAAAAAAAGCAATATTCCCTTTTGGGGGCATCTCGGTTGAAAAGGAGGCATTAAGATTGGCCGAGGTATTAATGAGCCCTAGACAATTTGGCCCCAAAATCCTGATTCCATACTCTTGAGCCGTCTGAAGGAGCTCTCTCTCCCGTTGAGCCCCCTCCTTCCCCGATTCCTTAAACCCTGCTGAGATAACGATCGCCGACTTGATGCCCTTTTGGGCGCACTGAATAAGCGCATCCTTAACCTGCTGGGCTGGAATCACAATAATGGCCAGATCAACCTCCTCGGCTGGAATATCGGTGATCTTAGCATAAACTTTCTTCCCCAAAATAGTGGTAGCTTTTGGGTTAATCGGGAAGATTTGACCTTCAAACCCACCAAGGAGCAGATTCTTGACAATCTCATGACCAACCTTCCCCTGCTCTCTCGAAGCACCGACAATAGCTACTGAGCGTGGAGAAAAAAATTTTTCGAGCATTTTTACCCTATCTAGAGCTCTATTAAGTATCGAGCTTTATTGTAAGTATCAAGCTTTATTGAACTTTATTGGCCACCTTCTTAATCGCTTTTTTGATGATCAGTATTCCGTTATTCGCTCCAGGCACTGCCCCCTTTACCAGAATCAGATTCTGTTCTGGACGAATATCAACCACTTTCAAGTTCTGGACGGTTACCCGATCCCCTCCCATACGGCCAGCCATCCGCAGCCCCTTAAATACTCGGCCAGGAAAGGTATTGCTACCCACAGACCCCCCGTGTCGACTGTAATCATGGGTTCCATGAGATCCAGGAGCCCCGCGGAATCCATGCCGCTTGATGACCCCAGCAAAGCCCCGGCCCTTTGAAGTCCCCACAACGTCAACATAATCACCAGCCTGAAAAAGAAAATCGACCTTGATTTCCTGACCGACTTCATAACTGTTGATTTCCGCATCGTCCAAACGAATTTCTCTGAGAAATCTTTTCGGGCTAAGGCCAGCCTTCTTAAAATGCCCTTGAAGTGGTTTTATAGTCCGGGATTCTTTTTTGTCCATAAATCCTAGTTGAAGGGCGTTGTAGTGATCGGTATCTTTCACTTTTTTCTGCACCACCGTACAGGGGCCAGCCTGAATAACCGTTACCGGAATAACCTCCCCGCTGCCTGGCTGCAGGATCTGGGTCATTCCAATCTTTTTCCCTATAATACCCATCGGCATATTGATTCTCCTTATTCTACTGGATAGATAGGCTGAAAGATTCATTTTAGCCACAATTGACTTGTTCGGCTCTCGTCTGATAAACTCTCCTCACTCTATACCGCCCGATTTTCTTCCTCACCGGGGAGTGGGACCGTGTACCGCCCTGCTTAGGCGGCACAGGCCGCGGCTTTCTTCCTCACCGGGGGCGAAACCGTGGCCAAAAAGAGAAAAAGATGAGGGGTAGTAGCCGATTGCAAATTTCTTAAAGAGATAATTATTGCATCTTTAATGCTGAATGTCAAGATAGGGGAAAGCTTTCGAAAATTCAACCCTATCCCTATCCGCTGACTTGTGGCCGGGGACTCTTTAATTGCAGAATTAATGATGATAGCGGGAATGACGATAAAAGTGGTCCGGTAGTGAAATGATTATAAAAAGTGCAAAAGTGTAGTTGTAAAAAATAACAAAAATTATTTGACGTGTGATGTTGAGGTATGCTACTATTTTTTGTATCTCTGTCATCCAAAAATAAAAAGACCAAAACGTTAGAATGGTATATTTGAAGATGAGAAATTTAGCTGCAAAAATCATAAAAAAAGTATCATTGGAAATGATTTATGAAATTGTAGATGAACGGACGGAAGAAATAAAAAAAGAAATAACAGAACTCAGGGACAAACAAGAATCTGATTTTAAATATTTAAATCAAAGACTCGATCAAACAAATCAAAGACTCGATCAAACAAATCAAAGACTCGATCAAATGAACCAGAGACTCGATCAAAGATTAGATAATATCATGCAAATATTAATAGAATTGAGCAAGCAAAAGAATTAAATTAGTTCATTCGTTTATTCATCACATTAACTCATTTCAAATCACCCAATCCATTCCTTTTCCTGCTTTCTTTTTATTTCTACTTTCTTGTGGTTAAATATGGTCTTTTTTGTTTAAAAATTACTTTATTTATTTACCTATTTTATGTATGAGGAGTGTTAGTGGGGTTGTTTGGTGTTAAAAATTTGGGTATTCCTATACTCTTTTGTATGATTTCCGAACCTTCTCCTTATATAACTCCTAACTTCACTACTATAACTCCTAACTTCACTACCGGACACTTTTTTATCGTCATGCCAGCGAAAGTGATAATCCATGTATAATTGCAGCAACCCTATGGATTTGCGCCCACGCGAGAATGACATGAAATGCCTGCACTTTCACTGTGTATACAAAACCGGAAGATAAAATGTGTCCGGTAGCAAGTAGGGTTTATGGTGTCTAATAGCAAGTAGGGTTTATGGTGTCTGATATATAAGAGCGTTTTCTTTTAACCAAGCTCTCTTCGGCCTCTCCTTAACCGAGCTCTCCTCCATCCGCCCCTTAATCAGCTTTTGTTCGACCACCGCCGCCGAGGGCTAAAAACTGCTGGTTATAGATGCTCCTAAACCTTTCGATCGAGTTTTCAGGCAGAACAAAATTCTGAAGATGGGCGGCCGCACCTCTAAATCCCAGCTCCTTAAGCTTTAGGTAGTAGCGACAGCACTCCTGCCCTGTCGGCTGACCCAAGGTCGGCGGCAGGTCTTGATAGCTGGCTGAAAGAAGGCTGGACAAAATACAGCCCGTAATCTCACTGCTGGCAAAAAAGTGCCTCTCAAAGCTGGTTAGAACTGTCAGCCCGCTCCCTGCTGGTAAATAAACCTGCCGTCTCAGCGGCCTGGGCGATTCTAAAACGCCTCCCTCCGTAAACAGAAGATCATTTTTCTCTATCAGCCTAGCGACAGCCTCCTGCGGAGAAAAGCAGTGCGGGGCCGAATCATCAACTATCAAAGCACCTGATCTCAGTTCAGCTACCCTTAAGATGCCGCTTATATTGGAAGCTCCGACAACCAGCGTGGCCTCCTGATAGACCTTATCGGGCAAGCGGGGGCCATCAGCCAGAGCAATTTCAATCGAGCCTTTAAAGCCGCCCTCATCCTTAAGCTCCTGCCTGAGTTTGGTCAAAAATTCATGCCTGCTGGCCAGATCGCACAAGATAATCAACTCAGGCTGAGGAGAAAATAAAAGCGGCAGGGACCTTACAACCCCGGCCCCGATCGACCCTAACCCTACCACCGCCAGCCGCTCCAGTCCAAGGTCCCGCTGGCTGGTCTGAAGCAGTCTCTCCAGCGTTAAAAGCACAGCCGCCACCGTAGCCGCATGCCCTGTGCTGATCAGAACCTCAAGCCCCCTCTCCCCAAGCCGGCCGCTGACCGCCCGGCCGTAGTCGGTAGCTGAGGGGATTAAGCCTGTTAAGGAGACCACTTTAGCCCCGAGGTAACCAGCCAGCTCTACTGCCTCAAGGCATAAGTTAATTAGCCTCTCCTTATGGCTGTAAAGCTCCCGAGCAAACACAGGAACAGCTACCAGCCCAATCTGTCCCCAGCCGCCGGTCTCAATTAGACCGTAGAGCAGAGGCTCATCTCCCAAATCGTCCTTAACAGCCGCCGGCAGTTCATCCGGCAGATAAACCAAAGCCGCCGAAGTCAGCCTCGGCAGTTTCCCCTCCTCAATCAGTCTGGCTGGAGGCTCAGAGAGCATTTTAAAAAAGTCAAAATAGGACGGGTTAAAATAGGACCGGCTGTTAACTTCACAGCTCTTACCGCGGCCGCCGCCCCCGGCGTCTATCTCCTCTTCCCTAAGCCGCCTGCCGCCGTCTTGCCCCGGCTGAAGCTGATCCTGCGGGCTGATATTATCCTGCGGCCTGATATTCTTCTTCTCCCTCTCTTTCTTCTGAGCGAGCCATCTAGCTGTATCTCTGACCGTAGGCTTTGCCCAAAAATCCTGCAGCCACAGGTCAAAGCCGAACTCCTGATAAATCCTTGCCGCCAGATCCATAAATCTCAAAGAGTCACCCCCAAGATCAAAGAAGCTGTCCCTAGCCCCCACCCGCTCTAAGCCGAGCACCTCGCCGAAAATAGCCGCCAGCCGCTCCTCATCCCCTCCCTGCGGTGCTTCGTATTCAGTCTCAGCCTCAACCGCCTCAGCTGTCTGAGCGAGCGCCCGGCGGTCGATTTTCCCGCTAGCGGTGAGGGGGATCTTGGCAAGCCGGCAAAAGCGCGTTGGGATCATGTAGCGAGGCAGTCTCTCACCTAAAAAAAGCTTGAGCTCAGCCAGCTTAAGCCCATCTTCAGCCACTAGATAGGCGCACAACTGCTTTTGGCCTCTGCCGTCATCTTCAACTGCTACCACAGCCTCTTTGATCTTTTCGTGCCCCAAAAGGCAGTGTTCAATTTCTCCAAGCTCTACCCTCTGGCCGTGAATTTTTACCTGATTATCATATCTTCCCAAAAACTCTATCTCCCCGCTCGGCAGCCACCTGCCTCGATCGCCTGTTTTGTAAATCCTCTCTCCCCTCACCCAGGGATGAGGCACAAAGCGCTGGCTGGTAAGCTCAGGCTGTCTTAGGTAGCCCCGAGCTAGACCTACACCGCTGACGCAGATCTCACCTGCTGTGCCGACGGGAAGAGGATGGTGGTATTGATCAAGAATGAAAATTTGATAATTGGCTAGGGGACGGCCTATCAGCGGCTCACCGGCTGAAATATCCTTGGCTGTGCAGGCCATAGTAATCTCTGTAGGACCATATGCATTAATTATTTTAACCCCTGGAAATCTCTGCTTTAATTTGTTTATCAGCTCAACTGTAACCGGCTCTCCTCCTAAATAAAAGTTTTTAATCTGCGGCTGGCCTGGGTCCTGTAAGTTCTGGCTGGTTTTCTCCTTTTGATCAGCCCAAAATTTATCATCCAAGAAGCGGCTGGCAAAGGAGGGAACAGCTAACCCGAATTATTCATAAAAATAAGGCGTGCAAAGGTCAACTATTTGTTATATAATGAACAAGTCTAAATTTGGTTCAGAAAGTTTATAGAAGGAGTTGTTCATGAGAGTTCCTCGTAACAGACAAAATAACGGGTCACCTTTGTCATCGCCTGGCATAAAAACCTTTTCAGGTGAGGGTGAGATTTCACTTGGGAAAAGTATCAATTTGGCAGAGATTGGCCGTAAGAAAGTAGAGCTTGATTTTGAAGGTGGAGACTTAACCTCTGATGCCGGAGCATTATTTTTGCGAGAGGTTGAAAGGCAGACTGGGATCATTAAGGCAATAGCCGGAAGCATTAGGGATAAGAGAGATCAGCGGTATGTCAAACAGGAGTTGGAGACTTTGATTAAGCAAAGAGTTATCCAGATTGGATGTGGGTATGAGGATGCCAATGATTGCAATGCTCTGCGCCATGATCCGTCCATTAAGATAGCCGCTGGGCGAGAGCCTATCAGTGGAGATGCCCTGGCAAGTCAGCCCACCATGAGTCGATTTGAGAACGCATTATCCCGCAAGGACTTGGTAAGGATTGGCTATGCCTTTGCAAATCATTTTATAGCTTCCTATCAGGAGGAGCCAGCCATTGTGGTGTTAGACTTTGATGATACTGAGGATGCTGTGCATGGAGCACAACAGTTGAGCCTGTTCAACGGGTATTATGGGGGATATTGTTATGAGCCCCTGCATGTGTATGAAGGGTTAAGTGGAAGACTGATTACCACAATTTTACGCCCTGGCAAGAGGACCAGCTCCAGAGAAGTGGTTGCCATTTTGAGCCGTCTTGTTCCCCTGCTTCGATCGGCCTGGAAAGAAACTATTATTTTTTTTCGTGGAGACTCTCACTTCTCAGCTCCTGAGACTTTGAAGTGGCTGGAAGATAACGGTATTTTGTACGCCATAGGCCAGGCTAAAAATAGCGTTTTGAAACGATCCTCACAAGAGATCCTGATGGAAGCCAGGCAGGTGTATAATACTGCTCATTGTAAGGTGCGGCTTTTCGACTCCTTTGAATATCAAGCGGATAGTTGGGACAAGCCCCGCCAGATTATCGTGAAAGCGGAAATCACCGAGAGGGGAGAAAACCTTCGATTTGTCGTTACCAATATCCAGAACGAGCAACCACAACAGACCTACGATATTATCTACTGTGCCAGAGGGAATATGGAGAACAACATCAAGGATCACAAGCTCTTTCTGAAATCAGACCGTACCTCCTGCAATAGTTTTGAGGCAAACCAATTCAGGCTATTCCTCCATTCGGTGGCCTACATCCTGATACATGCTTTGAGAGAGAATCTGCTGAAAGGGACGGAATTTTCAACTGCTACCTTTGCCACTATACGCCAGAGAGTCTTGAAAATAGGCGCACTGGTACGAGAATTGAAAACGAAGATCAAGGTCCATTTACCAAGCTCATACCCTCTCAAACCCTTATTGGAAAGAATAGGTGATATTTTTACCATACTCAGATTAAGCGTAAATACTGCA
>Ga0078972_1003696_pt1 | contig 44786 bp, 45 predicted proteins | sample YelNatPaOPGAMG01_FD_67568 | JGI IMG/M metagenome (GOLD analysis project Ga0078972, IMG submission 67568) | Hot spring thermophilic microbial communities from Obsidian Pool, Yellowstone National Park, USA - OP-RAMG-01 (SPADES assembly) (version 2) | ecosystem: Environmental > Aquatic > Thermal...
GGGCTCTGGAAGGACCCGCCGCTGAAAGTGGTGTACGGGGATGCTCCGTACACCAGCCCGAGGATGGGGCTGCGGCCCATCAGGTTGTTGGCGGGGTAACGGCCCGCCAAGCCTATAACGGGTACGGGCCCTGGGAGGGGGAGCCCGGAGATGGGCTCTGAGACAAGAGCCCAGGCCCTACGGGGCGCAGCAGGCGCGAAAACTCCCCAATGCCCGAAAGGGTGAGGGGGCCACCCCGAGTGCCGGCCTCGTGCCGGCTTTTGCCGGGTCTAAACAGCCCGGCGAATAAGGGGGGGGCAAGACGGGTGTCAGCCGCCGCGGTAATACCCGCCCCCCGAGTGGTGGGGACTATTACTGGGCTTAAAGCGCCCGTAGCCGGCCGGGTGTGTCCTCCGTTAAATCCACGGGCCTAACCCGTGGGCTGCGGAGGATACTACCCGGCTTGGGGGTGGGAGAGGGCGGCGGTATTCCCGGGGTAGGGGTAAAATCCACTGATCCCGGGAGGACCACCAGTGGCGAAGGCGGCCGCCCAGAACACGCCCGACGGTGAGGGGCGAAAGCTGGGGGAGCAAACGGGATTAGATACCCCGGTAGTCCCAGCTGTAAACGATGCGGGCTAGGTGTCGGGTGGGCTACGGGCTCACCCGGTGCCGAAGGGAAACCATTAAGCCCGCCGCCTGGGGAGTACGGCCGCAAGGCTGAAACTTAAAGGAATTGGCGGGGGAGCACCACAAGGGGTGGACGTTGCGGCTTAATTGGAGTCAACGCCGGAAAGAGGGGGGTTAGCCAACCCCTCCCGGAGACCTTACCGGGGGCGACGGCAGGATGATGGACAGGTTGAAGGCCTTTCCGGACGAGCCGAGAGGAGGTGCATGGCCGTCGCCGGTGCGTGCCGTGAGGTGTCCTGTTAATTCAGGCAACGGACGAGACCCCCGCCCCCAGTTGCCATCGGGCCCGAGAGGGCGCCGGGCACTCTGGGGGGACTGCCGCCGAAAGGCGGAGGAGGGAGGGGGCTACGGCAGGTCAGTATGCCCCGAATCCCCCGGGCCGCACGCGACGTTCAATGGCCGGGACAGAGGGTTGCGACCCCGAAAGGGGGAGCCAATCCCTAAACCCGGCCGTAGTTGGGATCGAGGGTTGCAACTCGCCCTCGTGAACGAGGAATCCCTAGTAACCGCGCGTTAAAACCGCGCGGTGAATACGTCCCTGCTCCTTGCACACACTGCCCGTCGCTCCACCCGAGCTGGGCCTGGGTGAGGCCCGCTCCCTCGTGGGCGGGTCGAACCATGGGCCCGGTGAGGGGGGAGAAGTCGTAACAAGGTGGCCGTACGGGAACGTGCGGCCGGATCACCTCCTACCGCCAATTCCGTACTCCCCCGCCTGGGGGCGCTTCCAAGGGGGATGCGAGAGGGGCCCCGCGTGAGAACCCGCTATTCTCCCAATATGTGGATCGACTCGGAGGATGTAGCTTGGAGCTCATTCCGATTACTCTATTGTTGTTCTTTTTCTTTTGGAGCCTCGCCTCTGAGCCAGTGCTCCATTAGCTGATCATGTTCTGCATCATCCCTCTCCACGATGTTGAACTGTTTTCTCTCGATCGCAAGCTTGACGGCTACTAGGTGGTAGCATGTCGGCTTCTCCCCGCTCATGACCCGGAAGAAGAAGTCTGGGCATGAACAGTAGCCGGCCTCGGGGAGGACAAGATATTCTCCATGCTTTCCAACAACCACCCATCTTCTCCTCCCACTCGGCTTAAAGACGTGAAGCCTTACCCGGCCCGCCCTCACAGCGTTCTCAGCCTCAACGAGTATGCTTGTCAAGCCTCCTGCTCCAGTAAAAGCCTCCTCAGATATCCTATATATCCAAGGCGCTCGCCCTCGAGCGTTATCGCCTCGGCCTGGTCTAGGTCGAATGCGCCGCTTCTCACTAGGGGCCAGAGCTTCTCCTGGGGCTGGAGACTATTCACAGATAGGCCGGATACTATAGGGTTGAAGGCCGGCATCACTATCAGGTCTATCCAACCCCGCCGCCTCGTGCTTAGCCCTAGTTTCTCAGCGAGCCTCCTCTTATCGCCGCGAACATATAGCCAGGCCTTTCTGCTTATGACCGAGCCTATATCGGTCCTCAGGCTCACGACCGGGTGAAGATGGCCCATCACTATCACGTCCGCCTCAAGAACCCGCTCATCGGGCCAGGTATGGCCATGTAGGAGGTATATCCTCCGCCTCCCCTCGAGAAGCATTCCTCTCGAAGGTTGATACGAGACCAGGTCTCCTAGAATCTTATCCACATCGCCATCATGGTTTCCGGGGACGAGAATTATCTCGACGCCTAGCTCGCGCATTCTCTTAATCGCCTTAGGCATTTCCCTCCACTCAATCCAAGAGGATAATGGGACCATGTGCTTCAGGTCCCCCAGAAATATCAGCCTCTCGGCGCTCGTCTCCTCGCAGAGCTCGATAATGCTTCTCTCAAGTCTCCAAGTCTGGCTGGGAACCCTGATACCCTTCTCCGCGAGCTCTGCTTCAAAGCCGAAATGAACATCAACAACTATCAACGATTTAACCGGTTTCTCAACCAGCAGGGCAGGCCATCCCGGGATAAACCTCAATCCCCAGCCAGCCTAGAGATCACTGCGAGCCATATTTAGCTTAAGCTCCTTTTCGAAAAATAAATGGAAGAAAAATGGAGAGGAGTTGCGGGGCTAGTAGGAGAGCTTGAGGATGCTCTTCCACTCCTTTGTCAGTTCGCGTATGGCTGTCTCGGCATCGATTCTGCCGGCCACGTATTCTGTGACCCACTTGGCTATCGAGTCCTCGAGCATCGGGTTCTCTGGGACATAGTTCCTGAAGTCGGCTCTGAGTAGTGAGTCCAAGAAGACCTCCTTGAATATGCCCGGGTACTGTGGTGCGAGCTCCTCTATCACCGAGCGGCGTCCTGGGAATGATGATGAGACCTTCCACTGCTTTATTGCTGACTCGCGGAGCACGAGGTACTGACAGTAGAGCCAAGCCTCCTTCGGGTATTTCGAGTACCTGTTGACGCCAACCTGCCATGTTCCATCTATTGGGACGCCGGGAGCCGGAGCTACCCAGATCTTGCCCGCGGTCTCAGGATATTCCTCAGGAGCCTTCTCGATAAAGTCTATGAATGTCGAGGCCCATGATCCGGCCCACATTGCTGCATGACCTCTGCCGAGCAACTCCATGCACTCTGACCACTCCGTCTGCATCGGGTTCGGCACGTACTCGCAGAACTCCTTGAACATCTTCAGCACCTTAATGCCCATGTCCGTGACGTCGGGGTCGAATGCTATCCTGCCATCTGCCGTGAAGAGGCCTCCCCACGGCTCCTTGAGCTCACCGCACTTAGCCTTGCCCTCAGGCGAGTTCCTCCACTGAGCGAAAAGCCAGGCATACTCCCAGTGGATCGTGTGCGTCCTCATCGCCATTATCGTGTTGCCGGCCTCAACCGGGGAGTCGGGGTTGAACTTCTTGGTGAAGAATCTTCCAATGGCGTAAACGTCTTCCAGCACGGTCGGGACCTTCAACTCCGTTGGTATCTTCTTGGGATCGAGACCTATCTCAGGAGCCTTGGCCTGCAGGTCGGCCAGGTTCTTATCTATCCACTTCCTATACATGTCCTTGATCTTTGGGTCCTCCCAGAGATCTTTTCGATAGAACATCGCCATGACGTTCGCGCAGATAACATATCCTATTCTCTTGCCCTCCCACTGCATGTACCTCCTATCAATCGTTGGGAGGAAGTCACCATAATCCTTGAAGATCTCAGCATCTGGATACTTTGCCCTCAGCTCATCAATCGGGTAGCAGTGGGGCGCGAACGCGCCGGTATAAATGCAGTCCCACATGACAACATCATACTCACCTGCTCGGGTTGCGAATTCATGGAGCTGCCTATCCCTACCAGTCTCCCAGTCAAACAGAAGAGTTTCAACCTCAATATTCGGGTAGGCTTTCATAAAGTCCTCCTCGGCAACAGCCTTCATGCCTGGGGCGGCATGCGCGATCGCGACAACACGAATCTTCGCCTTAGGCTTCGCAAGGTACTGCCACCCCAGATAGCCGCCGACACCGGCCGCCACCGCGGCCACTCCAGCCGCAATAGCGATCTTGGCCGCTCTAGAGAGCGCCTCCCTCCTTGATATCTTCTCATTAAAGAGTGGATGGGGATCTTTTTCACGGGACATAGCGATTATTAGAGTTTATCAGATGCTTATAAAGGTTTTCATACTCCTTAATATAGTTCTCGCAAATCTTTAAATGAGGAATAATACACTAAACCGCATAGTGTTGAGAAATGAGGCGTGGCGTGCTTCCCTTGATTCTACCCGCATTAATTCTTCTGCTGATATTAACGATCTATCCAACGATCTATCTCTATTACATGATGTTTCAGAGCTTTAACCCGTTAGTTGATTTTGCCCCAAGATTCGCGGGCCTTGATAATTTCGTGACTTTCGCCAATGATTCCGAAGCATGGTATGCTATTGGGATAATGTTTCTCCTAACAGCAATCACCGTCCCGGCTGAAGTTGGGTTGGGAGTACTGCTGGCGATAATCTTCACGTCAAGGTATCTTCAGGGGAAGATACTCATAAGATCGCTGATGCTGATCCCGATGAGCATACCGGCCGTGATAGTTGGCCTGAACTGGAAGATGATCTTTTTCACATATGGCCCGTTAAACGCCTTTCTCCAGTCGCTTGGATTGCCTCCACAGCCATGGCTCAGCGCGCCCTTTGGTGATCCATTCAACGTAATTTTTGTCCTCGCTGTTCTGGATGTATGGCAATGGACTCCCTTCGTTATGCTGGCTGTTGCTAGTGGTATTGAGAGTGTTCCATCTGATATACGGGAAGCCGCCTCCCTCGATGGAGCAACGGGTTTAAGCTTATTGAAACATATAGTTCTCCCGATGGCGAAGACCGTCATAATGGTGATAGCCCTGCTAAGGCTAATAGACTCCCTGAGGATCTTCGACATTATTTACATGCTGACCTTCGGAGGGCCGGGGAATATCACGACGACGTTGCCGTTCTACATATATAAGGTCGGGTTCACGCTGACGGCCGCTAAGGCGAATATCGGCTACGCCGCCCTCCTCTCCGTAATCCTGCTCGCGATGGCTATGGTGCTAGTCATAATGACGCTCATGAGGCTATTCAAGGTTGAGAAGATAATATGGGGGTGAGAGGATGAAGAAGTCCCATGTGCTCACGGTCGTGATCACTCTGGCCTGCTGGCTGGTGTGCATCGCATACCTAATACCATTCATATGGATGATCGCCACGTCTTTCAAGCCTATAGGCGAGTGGGCAACGCCCGAGCTCATACCTAGGGAGCCGACACTTAGGAACTACTTCGAGGTGCTTGTCACGGGCGGGATCTATGGCGTCAGGGGACATTTCCCGCCGATAGGCCGCTACTTGATGAACAGCTTGATAGTATCGATTTGCATATCTATCATAACATGTATCCTCGGTGCGATGACCGCCTACGCGATACTTAGATATCGTGCTGGCGGATCAGCATTCGCAAACTGGATTCTAAGCCTGAGAATGATTCCGGCAGTTGCCATACTATACCCCCTCGTCGTCTTAACAAGGACCGTGGGCCTCTACGACACGCTCGGAGGCCTCATATTGGTTTACCCGCTGGTGACGCTCCCGATAACGACATGGTTCATGATAGGGGCTCTCAAGAGCGTCCCAAAGGAGACTGAGGAGGCGGCGATGCTTGATGGATGCAATGAGTGGCAGGTATTCTATAAGATCGTCTTGCCACAGGCCTCAGGTGGGCTGGCAACCGCGGCGATCTTCGCCTTCCTATTCAGCTGGGCGGAGTTCTTAATCCCGCTACTGCTGGCGCCCGGAGAAGCTGCCATGCCGCTAACGGTCTTCGCCGCCTACTTCTCCAACCAGTATGGGATTCTTTGGGGACCATTGGCAGCCGCCGGAGTAATAATCTCGGTACCCGTGATAGCGCTGGCAATAGCGATTCAGAAATATCTGATCAGGGGTCTCACGATGGGCTTCGTTAGGTAAGCCGGGAAATTAAACATAACTATTAACTATTTTCTTTCTTCTAGCGTTTCTGGAGCTCTGCAAGCCTCTCAGGCAGGAACTCCTCCACTATGAACTCGAGGCCATATCTGCTGAACGCCTCCAGCTCTGCCTTCCTCTTAATCTTCCAGAACTCTTTTATCTCCCTCCTCCACGGGTCGTTCTGGTATCTCGGGTCATTCTCGAGCTCTTGGATCCGCTTGATGTCACGTTCGGAGAGCTTCATAGATGGAAGCTTGTATCTTCTTATGTCGCTGGGCCAGACTCCTGCCCAGATTGCGTCAGGCACGTTTATCTCCTTTATATGAGCGCTGAGAGCCGAGCCGTGTATCAGGACGCTAGCAATGTGGACTCCCCATGGATCTGCATCCGTGAAGACATATATTGGCAAGTTCAGCTCATCGTGAAGCCGTCTTATCAGCTTTCTACAGTTTCTCGGCGATTGGCCTGCGGTGTGTATCAATATTGCCTTGTATTTCTTATCAGCCCCCTCCTCTACAAATCTAGCGAAAACTGCGCCCTTCTCTATCACGAATACCTGCTCAGCGCCACACTTGACGAACTCAGCCGTCGTCAACGCCGGGCCTATCGCGAAGCCATCCGGATGCGCTGAAAGGTCTATCCTCTTTCCGCGGAAGCCCGGCACGGTATACTCTATCACGAGGTCCCCATATATTGAGGCCCTCTCCTCCGGGAATATGTTGAAGTCCTCTCTTGGGAAGTCTAGAATTGATTCAAGCTGCATTATCAGCTCATCGCTCTCAGCCTGATCCTCGAAGTCTATCCCCTCGCCTATCGCGACATAGTAGGTGTCCCTGAGCGTTGATGTTTTACCCTTCTGGATTAACTGCTTGGCGAATGCAGCTATCCAGAGGAGCTGGGCGAATGGCCTGAGATGCCGGACATTCTTCGCGGTCCTCTCCATCTTCCTGTCCCCGAGCACATACTGCCTCAGCTTCTCATCATACACTATATTCGAGGTGGTTCTCGCCGGGATTTCGAGCCTCGGGAAGGCACCCCTCTCTAAGTCGGATACAACATGCTCTCCAAGCTTCTTGAGACGATCAAGCACTGCCTGCTTTATCCTGTCAGAGGCATAGATCTGCTTACTCATAGGTGTTCCTAGCTGACCTCCGGGCCATCCACTTATTAGCGATTACGAGGCCTACCTTCAAATTCTAGGTGACTAGGCAACTTGTCCATCCACAGTCCATGCACTTGACGCAGCCCTCTTGATATATGAGGTTCGGGCTCCCGCATTCTGGACATCTCTCATATGGCTCCTTCTTGACCGGCTTACTACTGCTGGTTTTCTCAGCCTCTATCTCTGCATGCTCTCCACCTGCATATGCTACTTGAAGGATCCTCTTCTTCCGCTCAACATCTTCTATCTCCTGGACGCTGACGGCGGGCGGCTCGATTCCGAGCGATCTCATGAGCTCGAGGGTCTTATTCGGGGTTAGGGCAACGTATCTCGAGAGCCTCTGTGTTGGCGTGACTAGGACCTGAGCAGACTTCGATGTATCCCTGTAAATTGTTATGCCCTTCAGCCCGAGCTTGTAGGCGAAGAGATACGCCTTTAGGACGTCGTCAACGGTGACCCATGCTGGCATGTTTATCGTCTTGCTGACCGATGCATCAACCCATTTCTGGAACTCATATTGCGCTCTCACATGATCCCACCAAGGTATATCGTAGGCGACGAGGAAGACTCTTCTCATATCCTCCGGGATCTCCTCGATGCCCTGAACGGATCCACCGTTCTCGGCCACCTTCTTCAGTATAGCGTCATTCAAGAGACCACGCTCCTTCAGCTGTCTCTCAAACTCGACGTCTATGTAATAGAATGTTCCAACGGTTACGCGCTTCTCATATACTAGGGCGAACTGCGGCTCCAACCCTGATGAGACGTCGACAAGCATTGAGATACTCCCCGTCGGTGCGACCGTGGTCACATGGCTATTCCTTATCCCGTGCTTCTTCATTCCCTCAATGAGCTTGTTCCAGTTCAGCGTCCACTCCTCTGGATGGTAGAACCCCTCAATCGGAAGTTCTCCCCTCGGGTATGCTGAGTCCCAGTAGAGCGGGAATGGGCCGCGCTCTTTGGCAAGCTCAACGCTCGCGAGATATGCGTGGTAGGCGATGAACTCCGCAAGCCTGCTCATGAAGCGGAAGCCCTCCTCACTGTTATACGGTATCCTGAGCGCGAACAGCGCATCCGCAACTCCCATGACGCCGAGACCTATCCTTCTAGACCTCTTCGTCCTATACTCTATCTGCTTCAACGGATACTTGTTCACATCTATCACGTTATCGAGAAACCTGACAGCAAGCTTCACGGTCTCCGCAAGCCCGTCCCAATCAAAATACGGCCCCGACTCACCATGCTTGACAAACGCGTAAACATTCACGCTCCCAAGATTACAGGACTCAAACGGGTAAAGGGGTTGTTCGCCACATGGGTTTGTTGATCTTATGGGTCCGAGTTTTTCTAGGAATATATTGTGTTTGTTCATATTGTCTTGGAATAAGACGCCTGGATCACCTGTCTTCCATGCCATCTCAGCGATCGTTTTAAGGAGTCTTGCTGGGTCTATTGTTTTCCAGATCTTTCCATCTCTCGGGTTTCTTAATGGATATGGTTTGCCCTGCTCATAATATTCCCAGAAGTCTGGTGTGATTAGGACGGATATGTTGAAGTTCTCGAGGAAGCCTTCCCGCTCCTTCGCCTTTATAAATGTCTCGATGTCTGGGTGCCATATCTCGAGTATCCCCATGTTTGCTCCACGCCTCTTCCCACCCTGCTTAACCACGTCAGTCACGGTGTCTATTATCCTCATGAATGAGACTGGGCCTGAAGCAACCCCAAATGTTGAGAAGACGATATCCCCCTCAGGCCTTAGCCTAGAATAGTTTATGCCCACGCCTCCACCTGACTTGAATATTAGGGCTGCATGCTTTGCAGCATCCATTATAGACTCTAGGTTATCGTCAATATGCAGGACGAAGCATGCACTGAGCTGACCCAGCCTTGTGCCGGCGTTGAAGAGTGTTGGGCTATTCGGCATAAATCTCTTGCTCACCATGAGCTGATAATATTGGAGGAAGTTCTGGTAATAGCCCTCGAACTCGCCCGCCTCGAGCATCCTGAGGAACTCGCTCCAAGAGACTTTCATCGCCCTTTCCCGGTTCAGCTCATCATAGAGGTACTTCATCCGCTCTAGATGCCATCTATTCCATGTTACCTCGAATGATCCATCCGGCTTCCTGCCGAGGCCGAGCCTTCCTTCATACTTCACCGGATCGAAGTCCTCCTGCGGATGCTCCTTCTGGCCGAAGTCTCTATCAAAGATCCGGGAATCATGGAGTATATCAGGGATGACTATTAGCGCTGCAACCCTCTGGAACATCTGCTTCGGCGTCTCCCTCAGTTTGCCGCTCTCATCTCTCAGAAGATATCTGCTTGCCATGAGCCGGAGGGCATTAAGGCTGAAAGCCTTATCAACCTCATCAACATGATCCTTCTCGAGGATCCTCTTCTTTTCTTCCCTGATCCTTTCCCTCTCCTTCCTATATAGGATGTATGCTTTCGCGACCTCGTATAGGTCGAACTTGACGAGGCTTAGCTCGACTATATCTTGGATCTCCTCGACATGCGGTATCTTCTCGGCTCCATATTTCTCCGCAATTATCTTCAAGACATATTCAACGACTTTGTTCAGGCTTTCTTCGTCATAGCGGTTGACGTGGACCATTGCCTTTCTTATCGCTTCACGTATCCTTGTCGGGTCGAAGTCGACTACTCTTCCATCCCGCTTAATGACCTTCTTAACCGGGAACTCTAATTTTCTCGAGTTATCTTTCAACTTTCTATACTCCCCAATTACATCTTCAAGCCACTCGATTGATTTAAGGGTTGAGGTGATCTTCCGGATGAGCCTATCACCACATGATGAAAATGAGTGGGCTTGGATTGAAGATCTTCAGCTCGGTGAAACGATCTCGGGAAGAGGTCTCGTGGAAAAGGCTCCGGGAAAACCTGTTTTCGCCTAAGACTGGTCAAGCAGGTCTTTTCTCCGCCATGCTCGGTCTTTGGCCATAGATGGCAATCTTCCTGAAAGAGGCTAAACCTCTCCGCCGGGCTGTGGGAAGGCATATTTTTCTCTAGGCTTTTAGTCGGATTACTCGGGCTGAAATGGATCTAGAGACGAGGATGGAACTCATAATGCGACCGCCGACCGAGGAGGTCATCACGCCGGAGGAGCTCAGGATGTTGCTTGAGGTGAATGAGCATCCAATAGCGTATGATGGCTTCGAGCCCAGCGGCTTAGCTCATCTACCCCTCGCCCTGCTAAGGCCCATAAAGCTTGAGGATCTGCTGGAGGCTGGATGCAGGTTCAAGCTCCTTCTCGCGGACTGGCATGCGATGATAAACAATAAGATGGGAGGCGATCTCGATAAGATAAGAAAGGTTGGGGAATATCTTCTTGAGGTCTGGAAGGCTGCTGGAGTAGATCTTAGCAAGGTTGAGGTCGTCTGGGCCAGCGACTTGGCGGCTGACCCCGACTACTGGAAGCTCGTTATAAAGGTGGCGAAGAATGTGACGATAAAAAGGATATTGAGGGCTCTCCCGATAATGGGGAGAGTTGCTGGGGAGCTGGAGGAGGCGGCTCAGATAATATATCCGGCGATGCAGGTCTCGGACATATTCTATATGGGTGTTGAGATATGCCAGCTCGGACTTGATCAGAGGAGGGCGAATATCCTCGCGAGGGAGCTCGCGCCCAAGCTTGGGTTCAAGAAGCCCGTAGCAGTCCATCATCACATGCTCATGGGTCTTCAGGGGCCATCTGAGCTCAGAGGATTCGAGGATGATCCTCGAATGAACCTCCAGATAGCGTCAAAGATGAGCAAGAGCATTCCGGAGACCAGTATATTCGCCCATGACGATGAGGAGACGATAAGAAGCAAGCTCAGAAGGGCTTACTGCCCGCCGAGAACCGCCGAGAACAACCCCATACTGGAATACGCCAAGTATATTATTTTCAGGAAGCTTGGAAAGCTGCATATAGATAGGCCGAGTAAGTATGGCGGCCCCATCGAGTATTATTCTTATGAGGAACTTGAGAGGGATTATGTTGAGGGCAGGCTTCATCCAGCAGATCTTAAGGAGGGCGTGGCGGAGGCATTAAACCAGCTCCTAAAGCCCATCCGAGAGCATTTCGAGAAAGATCCCCGCGCAAGAGAGCTCTACGAGTTCGTTAAGTCCCAAGAGATCACGCGATAAGGCTTTAGAGGGGCTAAGGCGGGATTTCTCAGGTTGATCGAAGCTCTTATCTACTTGATCATATTGATTTTGCTGGGATTATTGGCGGGATTTCTCGGCGCCATGCTCGGCCTCGGCGGCGGCTTTATCATCGTTCCCGCCCTCATGCTTCTAGCGGGATTCGACGCCCATCACGCCATTGGGACCAGCATGGCCGCCATACTATTCACAGGATTCCCGGCCGCATTCGCCTATCAGAGGCAGGGTAGGCTTGACTGGAAGCTTGCACTAGTCGCCGAAACCACGACGATGCCCGGATCATTTTTAGGAGCAGTGCTCACAGGACTCATCGCTCCCGACCCGCTGAAAACCATATTCTCAATTTTTCTCATCGCCCTAGCGCTCTCGATGATCTTGAGGAAAAACTCGCAAGCTAGTGGGGAAGTAATTGGGAGGGGCGACGGGGTCGCTGTTTGGAGGAGGGTTCTCAGGGACTCGCGCGGCGAGGTCTTCACGTATTCGGTGGATTTGTTAAAGCTTCTCCCTGCAAGCTTTCTCGCCGGAATTGTCTCAGGATTCTTCGGCGTAGGCGGTGGCACTATAAAGGTTCCCGTTCTATATCATCTTGGAACTCCTATACATGTGGCCGTCGCGACTTCGACACTGATGATCGCACTCACAGCCATTTCCGGGACAATCGGTCACCTCCTCCTAGGACACGTGAGGCTCATTGAGCTATTCGCACTCGCTCCTGGGATAATCGCCGGTACACAGCTCGGAGCATCCATTGCCCGAAGAGCCAAGTCTCAAATGCTGAGGATAATATTCTCCATAGCACTGATCATAATTGCCGTGATATTATTCATGAGATAAGCCTATGTGCCCCACCGCCGACAACTCCCTATCATGGCTGGGGCTCAGCGCCCCTCTCCAGGGAGCCAAACGCAGCGGTGGGGCAGTTGTAAGAAGTCTAAGGCTGCTTAAATAATTTGGGTAGGAAATTCACATTCTCAAGGATCACGTCGGCCGGACATCTCGTGAAGAATGTATATGAGTACTTGTTCGTCAGTACCGCTGCCAGGTACGTCTCAATACCGTTCTCTCTCGCTCTCATAGCTAAGAAATAGTCTTCCCCACCATCACCAACATAGAGCACCCGCCTGGCCCCGAGCCTTTTACAGCACTCTAATAGTCCCGCTGGATTGGGCTTATCCATCTCCCTCCTACTATTATCGCCAGTGAAGATGCTCGCCTCGAGATCGAAGTAGCGAAGGATTGGGCTTAGGATCTTTTCAGCCTCCCAACGCCCCTTGCCGGATAATATCGCGAGACCTTTCCGCGCAAGCTTTCTGAGTTCTTCTAACACCTTTGGCTCAATTATCAGCCTCTCGTTCTCTAGTAGGCCGGGACCATAATAGAACCTTGGATTCACGCCATGCTTTTTCCTTATCCCCCCGGATCCGATATATAGCTCGCTGAAAAGTGTTGTCATTATGCCGGAGCCGTATGGTGATATAGGGCCGATAAGCTCCCTGAACTCCCTCAGTCTTTGCAAGAAGCCAGCTCTCCTATCCAATAACGCCTCAACATACTCCGGAGACACATATTCCCCAAGAAGTGGAATCATGCTGGAGATAAGCCACTTAAAAGCATTCTCCAAGGGCTTTGGGCTGCTTCCATTCCATGAAACTTGACCCATATAGCGGTTCAAATCTATATGTTCCAGGCCTCTCTTCATGGGGTCTGGACATCCTAGCTCCACGTAGATCGTTTGAAGGATTATTGAGACAATGTTCCTGACATTATTGAATCCCCCGAGCATCTTCATAAGTTGAAAGGCTTCATCATAATCAACGCCGATCCTGCATTCTATCCCGAGGATCTGATCAAGGTAGATCGCTGTTATGATCTTCCCGGCGAGCGGGAATGATGTTGAGACATCTATGAGCGTTCCATCACAATCGAAGATTATGGCCTCAATCTCTTTTAACGAATTTAGCCTCTCCTCTAGCGCGAGGACTCCGCCATCCACCACTATGTAGCGCATGAATCTTCACCGTCTAAGCTTCTCGGCCAAGAGGCTTAGATCCAGCTCCATTGCCGCCGTCGGCATGCTTAGCTTCCAATTTGTCAGGACCTCTGGGTGAATCTCGCCGAGAAATCCCAGTGCGCCGTCGCTCCATGTTATCTGAGCCGCCCTACCTTCTATGAATGGCATGGAGTCAAGCGGGTTTAGAGCCCATCCATCTACGCCGAGGTTCCTCAGAACCTCTTCAACCACTGACTTCATCTCAGAGTATGATGCCTCGGAATGTGATGATGCCGCGGCAAGCTTAAGCCTCCTAGTAGCTTTCTCCGGCCTAGATTGATCGAGATGTACGACGTCACCTATCTCGAATATCCTCTGTGGGTATAGTGCCTTAACATTTAGGGCGAGGGTCTTCATGAGGCTTGGGAGAATCCATGTCCTTAGGATCGAGTATTCCTGCGAAACGGGGTTCTTAAGCTTGATATGCGGGTGAGGCTGAACACACATCTTAGCATACTCGCTCTCGATATTCGTTAAGGTGAAGTTCATGACCTCCGTGAAGCCGAGCCCTATCATTATCTCCCTAACAAGATCCTCTAGCACAGTGTCGGGATGAGGCCTCCCATACATCAATACTTGGGGCTGGGTCGGCTCAAGGTTACCATAGCCTATGCCCATCGCCACATCCTCTATTAAGTCGATCACATGCATTATGTCGGGTCTATATGGGGGCGGAGTTACCTCTATCACCTCCCCCCTAGCCCTAGCATCATGTCTCATCCTCCTCAGTGCCCTGACTATGTCGATGCTTCCCAATTCTAGTCCAAGGGTCTCGTTCACGCTACTTCTCCTCAGCCTCCACTTCTTCATCTTGTAAATGGGTGTTGATATGACCTTGTCAGGATACTTGACCTTGACGCGTTCAACCACGCCACCCATATCCGCCATCGTCGTCGTGAGTATGTTTATCGTGTGGATTACCGCCTTGAAATCGGTGCCCGTCACGTCGATGAATATATCCGTGGTCTTCTCGCTGAGCTCTGTCAGCCTTGAGTTTATTATCGGCGGGAAGGAGAGGACTCGATTCAGGGAGTCCAGTATCAGGGGGTAGAACGGCTTCCCCCTCAAGATGTGGGCGTACTGTATCCCTTTCTCATGTTTCTCCAATATCTCATCGAGCGTCATGGGGGAATATCCGCCCAGCGGTATGAACCTGTACTCGTCACCCCTCGCCGCGACATACTTGAATGGGGGCTTGACCGCGGAGTAGTCGTGAAGCCCTATCGCAACCTTCGCTCTATCTCTTCCAAGGATCCAGTGGAGATCCTCTTGCATCGCTATCAGCTCCTCAAGTTCCTCGGCCCCCAACTTCAGCCCCCTGACTATTGCGGCGGCAACATAGGGTCTTACATCCCTAAGCCTGGGATCAACCTCGATATACGTCTTAGCTGGCCTAAGCCTGTACCTCGGAGCCCCAACTGATATCCCGAGAAGGCCCTTCGCCGCCCTCGCGATCCCCACAGGGCTCGAGAAATCCGGCCTATTTGGGTTATACTCGACCCTGAAATACTCGCCCGTAATCTCCTCAACATCGAGACCAAGGTCGTGGAGGAGGTTTGAAAGCTCCTCATCACTCAGCTCTCTTCCGAGAAGGCTCCAGAAGCGCTGCTTCTCCACGGTGAGCGCCGGCATTTCTTCATTTCACGCCGCCGAGACCTATCAAATGAACCTTTCGACTTAGCCCATGTTTATTAGATGGCTGTTATGTGGGACGCTGGATGCCGGAAGACTGGGAACTGGAGAGGATAAAGTATGAGAAGCTAAAGAGGTTAATGAGTGATGCCGAGAAAACCCAGGCCAAGAAACCTACAGAATACTCTAAGCCGGTCCACCTAGATGAGGATGAATTTGATGAGTTTATCAGGTCTCATGATCTCGTCTTAGTGGATTTCTGGGCTGAATGGTGTGGGCCCTGCCGCATGATAGCCCCGATCCTAGATGAGCTGGCGAGGGAGTATGCGGGGAGACTCCTCGTGGCGAAGGTTAACGTTGATAGAAACAGGGGCCTCGCTATGAGATTCGGTATAATGAGTATACCAACGCTCATCTTATTCAAGAAGGGCAGGCCCGTGGAAATGATGATTGGTGCTAGGCCAAGGCCTGCAATAGAGGAGATGATCAGGAAACATCTCTAGCTCCCCGGAAATCCATTTCTAGAGGCCATGCCTTTGTAGAGATTCTGATGAGGGCTTGGCTATCCTAGAGGAGCTGCTCACGATCCTAGCGGCTGTAGGGATATCATGGGCTAGGATGACAGCAGCGTTAATTATCTCAATAATCTTCTCCCTATGTGTTGGGATTCCCGCCGCCGTTGATAAGGTGGCGGAGAAGATCATAATCCCAGTCCTCGATATACTCCAGTCAATCCCAATCCTCAGCTTCTTCCCAATAGCATTATACGCGTTCATAATAATCCATCCGGTCATAGGGCCGGAACTTGCCGCAATCTTCCTAATATTCACGAGCCAAGCATGGAACATAACATTTGGGGTCTATAAGAGCGTGAGACTGATACCCCCCGAGCTCCTAGAGGCCTCTAAAGCCTTGGACTTAAGCCTATGGAGGAGGTTGTCCAGCCTCTATATCCCGGCGGCTTTCCCGGGCATAGCCAGCAACCTCCCAGCATCATGGGCTAATGGGCTATACTTTCTCGTCGCCTGCGAGATAATCAGTATAGGAGAGGCTAGGTGGAACCTCCCCGGGATAGGAACGCTCTCGACAAGCTATATCATGGCTGGGAGGATGATTGAGTTTATAATGAGCTTAGCCGCGGTCGTTGCCGCCGTCATCCTCACGAATCTGCTCGTCTTCATACCTCTGATGAGGCTTAGCGAGAGATACAAGTTTGAGGAGAGGGCGGCCGAGATACCTAGAGTCTGGATAGAGAAGGTTTCAGGATGGTTATCGCGTGTGGCGAGGCGGATATCATTCAGCGTAAGTCCTCGAATCACATTGTTTGAGCTAAGGATCCCATCGAAGGCTTCAAGGATCTTACTAATTGCCGTGCTGATGGTTATGGTCGCGCTTTTAGGGCATAGCATCTCGGGAAGGGTTTCAGCCGAGGTCACGCTAGCATGGGCCCAAGATGTAGTGGAAGCATTTCAGAGGCTGGGCGTGGTGGACCCCCTCGTGATGATCGGATTCTCCCTAGCCCGCGTCTCCGCCGCCGTGGCCTTTGGCCTCCTCTGGACGCTCCCAGTCGCGATCCTGATCTATGAGAAGAGGACGCTTGAGAAGATCCTGATACCGCCATTCCAGGTGATAGCGTCCTTCCCGGCGACGCTCATCCTTCCACTAATCGCAAAGACCGTCATGGATCTGGGGCTCCCGCTCGAGCTAGGTGCATTCCTAATGATACTTCTCGGGACGCAGTGGTATCTCCTATTCTTCCTGCTGGATGGGTTGAGAAGCATACCGTATGAGGAGGAGGAGGTTTGTAAAGCCCTTGCTATGACTAGGCTACAGAAGCTCAGGCACCTCTATCTCCCAAGGATCCTCCCGTCACTTATCATGGGGCTCATAGTCTGCTTCGGCGGCGGGTGGAACACCTTAGTGATAGCTGAGCGTGCGGTTTTGGGGGGATTCACGTGGGATCTCAGGGCCCCCGGCATAGGGAGGATGCTTAGCATAGCCGTGGATGAGGGGGACCTCGCCCTCTTAATCGCAGCGACGATATGGATGGCGGGCTTCATAGTCCTCCTGAATAGGCTCTTATGGAGAAGGCTATACGAAAAGGCCGTGAGGATAGTTGGTGTTGCATGATGAATGGGGCGGGTATCAAGGAGCCAATACTGGAGCTCAGGGACGTAGTCTTCGGATACAAGCTGAGGAGGGGCGAGAATATCAGGATCTTTGATGGCCTCTCCCTAGACGTGAAGTATGCCGAGTTCGTTGGGATAGCCGGGCCGAGTGGATGCGGCAAGAGCACGCTAATCAGGATAATGGCGGGCCTCATCAAGCCCGAGAAGGGCGAGGTCCTCTTCAGGGGTAAGCCACTCAAGAAGCCAACGCCGAGGATCGGTATAATGTTTCAGAACCCAGCCCTCTTCCCATGGTACACCGTCCTCGAGAACATTATGCTAGCATTAATCCACGAGAAAGATCTGAGCGAGGAGGATAAGATTGAGAGGGCGAGAGTATTCCTAGATATGGTTGGCTTAACGGCCTTCGAGTCAGCATATCCCGCGGAACTGAGCGGTGGGATGAAGGCTAGAGTCGCGCTAGCCCGCGCCCTCGTCTCTCAACCAGACCTCCTCCTAATGGATGAGCCATTCAGCAATTTAGACCCGCTGACAGCGATATCACTGAGAAGGGAGGTGGAGTCTCTTTGGCTAAATCAGAGCATGCCACCGAGCTCCGTAGTAATGGTAAGCCACGACATAGAAGAGCTCGTGGAGCTATCAGACAGGATAATAGTCTTGACGAAGAGGCCGGCCAAGATAGCCGGAATAATCGAGGTCGATCTCGATAGGCCGAGACAGAGGAGGAGTCCAGAATTCTATAAGTACGTTGACGAGGTTTACACCCTCCTTAGCTAGTTTTCTTCACCTTAAACGTCTTTTCCTCTCCATTATACTCGACGAGCTCCGTGTATAACAACCATTCCAGGAGCATGCGGTGAATCTCTTCCGGGTCCCTGTATTCCTCGCTCAGCCCGCTTATCTCCGAGAGTTCTTCGAAAAGCTCCTCGGCTGTGAATTCCTCCCTCTCCTCAACTAGCTTGAATATTGTGGCGAATGGCTCGACATTCCTCAGTGCATTCCTTAGGATGAGCCTCTTCTGATCCGGCCTTGCCCTCACGAATTCCCTGCCGAGTTCCGTAAGCGCTATGTCTCCATTTTCCACCTTCACGAGGCCTAGAGCTTCTGCCACATCTATCACTGGAAGGAGCTCATCAACATCGCTCTGGAGATTGATTGCTATCCGGGCTATATCCGCCCTGCCTCCGTGATCGAAAAGAACATTAACGATCCCGGTAATCATTTCAGGCGTTACCGAGGAGGAGATTTTAGGCCTATTACTCATCTACCACCTTCCTTGTAGAAGAAATAGAGGCCCTATGAGATAAAGGTTTTCCCACAATATTTTCAAGCAACTCTTGAACAGATCTGCTCAATCGGATTCAGCTTCGTGTGAAGCCTCCGATATTCCTCCGCGCTCTCCCGAAAAGATTCATTTGATAAAATTCTTTTTATCGCCGACTCGAGCGTCTCACGCGAGAGCTTGTCCTGCTCGAGAATAATGCCTGCGCCGGACTCGGCGACGGATAACGCGTTGCCAAGCTGCTCACCATGCGCTGGTATTGGTATCATTATTACTGGCTTCCCAGATGCAAGAGCCTTAGCTAACGTTGTCTGCCCAGCCCTGCAGATAACCAGATCCGAGATCGCAAATATCTTCATCGGGTCATCTATCCACCGGTAAACCTTCAGATGCTTGGCAGCATATTCAGGCTCGTCACCGCCGAGGGTCGCTATAACTTGGTACTCCCCAGCGATCTCATCGAGAATTGGTAGTATCTGCCTTGTCAAGATCCTCCGCTCATAGGATGGGCCGCTGGCGTGGTAGAATATTATTGGGCCGCCTCTCGGATCCAAGTCATATATCTCGCAAACATCATCTCTCCGCACATCTTCTTCAGGTCTCTCTATAATCGGGCCTATAAAGCTCGTCTTCCCGAGAAACCTGTTTGGAATGACGAGGTTCCGTTTCGAGATCGTGTATGGTGGGGGATAATCAGCTACTAAGATCTCATCGCTGAGACCCCAGATCTCCCCAGGAGCATAGCAAGCCGCCTCGAGGACCTCTATCAGTCTTCGGTACCGCGGATACTCTATCCTTATGTTGAATTGGTTGAGTATGGTGAATGTGGTCTTTCCGAGGATCTTTCCAGCCAGCGTCGTGGATACCCTCGAGTCCGATAAGACTAGGTCCGCATCCTCGACATAGCCAAGCTCGTATGATAGCTGCTCCAAGAACCTGACTGGCAACATGATGTTCCGGTAAATGGTCATCTTTATGCTGACCTTGCCCTCGGGCAGCACGCCATAGGATACTGGCGGCGATGGCAACGCATTAACTCCAGCAGATATTAGATATCTCAGGCCATCACCATATGATGAGACTGTTACCGTGAAGCCGCGCCTCTCGAGCTCGCGTAGTATGATCAGCGATCTTGCGGCATGACCGTAGCCTATACCGCATACTCCGAGATGTATCCTGCGGGGCAGCATCCCACGCTACCCTTCACCTTCATAAACATTTTCCCAAACTTCTCTCGACAACCCTGCTCCTAGGGGCCTCTTCCTCAAATACTTGCGCGGAGAACCTGTATAGCCTCATCTTGCCAGTGAGCCAGTATGTCGGCGCGAGCCCAGCCTTTATGCAAAGATGCATGAGATATTCCTCGGGTGACCAGCCATATTCAACTGGGACCTGTGGGAGGAGGAGGCCGCTATAGATCCCCGCCTCAATTATCAGGCCGTCTTCCCCTATCTTTATCATGTTTGGAAGCTCTTTTGGATCAGTAAACTTTATCTCCTCTGGCGGCGTCAGCGCGCTAACCTCCACGATTATACTCGACATCTCCTCGAGGGACACCGGTGGGAACCTAGGATCTTCGGTCGCTGACGCTATCGCGGCTCTCATGGTTGCCTCTATTAGCGGGTACTCGGGCAATGGAATCCCTATACAGCCCCTCAGCTCCCTCTCTGGATGGGTGTAGAGAGTTACGAAGACGCCCTGCTTCCTCCTAAGTTTCTCAGGAGCATCATCTGGTGGAGCCGGCATCTTCCCAGAGAGATAAACCTCTATCGTCTTTCTAGCAAGCTTCACGAGATAAGTGCCCTCATTTAAACTGAGCCTCTCCATGCCATCGAGATAAGCATCATCGTAGATATTTAAAATTCTGCAAATCATGTCGAAGAGCTTGAAGCCTTTTTCTAGCTTCCTCAAGCGTCCGGCTTATGTTCCTCCAATGAGACCCGCGCCAGTACTTCTTGCTGCATCTAGGACACATCCACTCCTCTCTGCCAGACTTATGCTCCAATTTTAGCGGGTGGTTACAGACCGGGCACCTTGTATATATCGGATCAAAGCTTAGGCTTAGATCGAGTTCACGCGCTATTCTCGCAAGAATTTCGGGTATATCGTTCTCTTGGAATAAGAGGACCCTTAGCCCCCTTCTCGTGGCGATTGCCGCTAGGCTCCTATCCATGGTGAGTATGATCCGGCCCTCGGCTTCAGCTATGCTTAGAACCTCTTTATCACCTCCACCCCAGTATATTGTGTCATATCCAAGTATCCTTAGCCATGAGACTATATTTTTGAGCATTGCATCCACGACAAACCTGCAGTTCCTCGATTCCTCCACACCCGCACTTACAATATATATAAGGGTGCGATGCCGTCTTTTTAGGTTTCAGCGTATTGCTGGAGCATCGTCAGGGCGTATCGTAGATCTGAGAGACTTGGTATAATCGCGAGACCCAACTCACCAATTATCGTGGATCTCCTTACACCCCTCTTTATGAGAATCGCCTTCATACCTGATGAGATGGCCCCTCCGATATCCTCTATGAGCTCATCCCCGACATGCGCCGCCTCCTCGCTTAAAATCCCCAGCGCGTCACATAGTCTCATGAATATTCTTCTGTCAGGCTTGGCGACGCCGACCTCATCCGCGTATATCTGTGCATCAAGGAATTGTGAAAGCCCCACATTCTCAATGACCATCTTCGTCAGCCTTCCAGGCCAATAGAATACGTTGCTAACCACGGCTAGCTTGAATTCCTTTGACAAGTCCTCTAGGGCGCTCCATACATCTGGATAGACCAGTTCGTGTAGATCCATCGTCTTGAAGGCGTCCTCCACAGCCCTCAAGACCACATTCCTTGAGATGCGGAGTTTCTCAGAGAGCACCTGCTGAGCAACATCCACGATCGCTGAGTCGCTGATAAACCCGGAGACCCACTTGGGCTTAAGCTCCCTATAGACGCTTATCATGGTCCGGAGTACTAATTCTTCATCCACGCCAATCCGCTCGCCCAGCCTCCCAGCAATAGCCCTAGTTATTAGATCTAGCCTAAGCATAGTGTTCCAAGCATCAAGCGAAATGAGCCTGATCATTAAGTCTCGTGGATCTCGAGCGACTCAAATACCTTGATCATTCCCCGCTTTCTCCCTCTCTTCTTCTCAGGAGATCGAGCCTACAGTCCTCGCACAGGTATTGGCCCTCGACGTTTAGCAGCATATCCGACCATTCTCCACAGCTATCGCAATATCCCTCAATGTACCCCTCACCGCTTCTCCTGAGAAGGCGGAGACCCATTATCTTCATGTTCTCCTTCACTATTTCGAGTATCTCCGGCGTTACTTGCAATATATCCTTGAGGCTTACTATGCCCGCGAGCTTGTTCTTGTAAACCACGGCTAGCCTGCTGACACCAAGCTTGCTCATCTTCCTGACAGCATCCTCGATCTTGGCCTCAGGATCAATCGTGTGGAGCGGCGTTGACATTATATCTCTCGCCCTCACATCACTAGGCCGCGCATTCTTAGCAATGACCTTCTCAACCAAGTCCGTCTTAGTTATGATCCCGAGCGGTGAGCCATCATTAGACGTAACGATAACAGCTCCAACCTTATACTTCATCATCTTCTCCGCAATCTCCTGAGCGCTCTCATCTAGACTACACTCTATCACGGGGCTCGACATAACCTCACGGACGAGCACCTCATCGGTAATCCTCAAGCCCTACCTCACTGCCAGCATAAACCTGTAGCCAGATACTCTTAAATGTTTAAAGCCCGAGATACAAATCTTACAATGATCCTATGGCGTCTTCGCCTTCACGTTCTCGAGCTCGAGTATGGCGGCGTCCCATAGCTCGTCCCAGACGTCTCCAAGGTATTCTAATAGCTCAGGGTAGTCCATTATCTTGACCTCGTCGCAGTTCATTACCTGCCCATCCTCGGCGCTCATAGTCCCTCTTATGACGAGGTATCCGAGGCCATCCTCATACCCCCATCCCTGAATGGTATCACGAGCAGGTGCTCCATAACCGGCTTATCCCTGCTGATGGATGCGGTATAAGGGTATACCGAGGATTGTTCAAGTGCACAACGATGAACAAAGTGTTTAATAGTGATCTCATAGCGGCACGAAACATTTTAATGACGGCGACGTCGAATAATACCTCGATGACGCCAGTAACCCCGAGCCCCCGGAGAGGGATAGGGGTAATGGCCGGAGACCCGGCCAAGGGCTAAACCCCCAGAGAGGGGATGTAGCCCAAACCTCCCTACTTTCTAAGTAGGGAGGAGGTCAGTCCCTTCCCCATCCACGAGACAGTATCCTTCGACTCTTTTCATAGTAATCGCCCCCCGCACCAGCGGGAACCCTCGCCTTGAAGGGCGAGAGAAAATCGAGTCCCTTGTTAACTTGTGTACATGAGCAACAGATAGTAGCCCGCGGGCTTATAAGGGGATTTATACATTGTAGTGTAAATTATATGTGTGAATGTTCAGAATTTTTTATATTTTCGTGTAAAAGATAACTTGCCATGAGTGGTGAAGCGGTGAAATATTCTCGGCCTGATGCCTTGACGGCTATAGCCTATACTGTTATGGCCGCCGCAGTGACCGGCGTGGGCTTTCTCCTAACAGCACCAATACCTCTGATCCCGGGCGCCATTCACTGGAGAGTTCTAGCGTTCCTCCCATGCGTCTTTGGCGTTCTCTTCGGCCCGGTGATAGGATTTCTCGCGGGCGCGCTGGGCAACACGCTATGGGCTGTCTTAGGTGGATACTTTAACCCAGCCACACCAGTATTCGATTTAATCGGCGTCGGCTTAACCGGACTAATCCCAGGGCTTTTCTGTAAACCCGAGGATTCTTTAAGCTCGAAAGGCCTCCTCAAGATTACAATTATCTCGTTTATCTCGGGCGTAATCATGGTGCCAATAGTCGCTATAGGCTTCGACTGGGTTGGAGTGGCGCCCTTTGGACCGGCCATAATGTTCCTAGCATTGAGTGATTTGCCCCCTATTCTCATTGGAACACCAATAGTCGTGAAGGCTGTAGTCCCATCACTGCTTAGGAGGAAGCTTCTAAAATGGAGGCTGTAGGCAAAAACGGGCTTAGAGTGGAGAATCTCGGATGCAAGTATGATAAAGACTGGGTCTTTAGGAACTTAAACTTCGAGGTAAAGCCTGGGGAGGCTGTCGCGATCGTTGGCCCAAGCGGCTCGGGCAAAACGACGCTAGCATACTGCCTAGTCGGTATAATACCGAACAGGATAAAAGCTGAGGTTGAGGGAAGAATCATAGTTGATGATAAGAATGTGCTCACGTCAAAGATCCAAGAGAACGTGAAGCTGATAAACATTGTTATGCAAAACTATGAGATGCAGATCTTCGGCCTCACGGTGGAGGAGGACCTGGCCTTCAGTCTAGAAAACCTAGGTCTAGATAATCATGAGATAGAGGTGAAAGTTAGGTGGGCGCTGGAGAAGTTCGGCCTAATGAATTACAGGACATATTATGTCCATGAGCTATCAGGAGGGCTCAAGCAGAGACTTGCAATAGCATCCGCGATAATCATGGCCCCGAAATACCTAGTGATGGACGAGCCGATGGCTAATCTAGACTGGGGAGGGATCATGGAGCTCGCCAAAACGATTAACATGTTGAAGATGGATGGCAAGGGCCTAATCGTGATGACGAGAAGGCTTAAGGGGCTGGAAAATTCCATTGACAGGGTAATATCTCTAAATGGAGAAGGCATACTGATAAAGCCCGAGGTGAAATTATGCGAGAATATTCCTCCCTCATCACCCTCTTATGGAAGCGATCCCGTGATAACATTTGAGAATGTCTGGTTCAGATATTCTAAGGAGAAGGATTACACGTTGAGAGAAATTAATTTGGAGATTTGCAGGGGCCAATGCGTGGCTTTGATGGGGCCAAACGGCTCCGGTAAAACAACTCTAGTCAAGCATATTAATGGTCTGCTCAAGCCGGTTAAGGGGAGGGTTATCATTCTAGGTAAGGATACTAGGGGGTATAGCACCGCGCAGCTATCGAGATTTGTTGGCATGGTTTTTCAGGATCCGGACAAGCATATAACATGTGAAACGGTTTGGGATGAGGTTGTATTCGGGGCGAGAAATCTAGGCTTAAGCGAGAAATATGCAGAGGATGCGCTTAGGGATCTCGGTCTTATCGATCGCAAGAATGATCCACCATATCTCCTCAGCATGGGTGAGAAGATTAGGCTCTCGATAGCGGGAGCTCTCGCAATGGACCCTGAGATCCTGATACTTGATGAGCCCACAACGGGGCAAGATGAGAGAACATTAGCAATAATCTCATCCATGATAAGCCGCCTAAAGTCAATGGGCAAAACAATAATCGTGGTAACACACGATAGCGACTTCGCGTTAAGCGTAAGCGACAGAGTGATAGTGATGAGAGATGGCACTATAGCGGCTGATGGATCCCCTCAGGAGATCCTCTTAAACCGGCTTGTTGTCGAGGAGCTAGGACTGGAGCCTCCGGCTGAGCTCCTAAAGCTCGCGGAGGTGATGGCATGATGGCCAACCTCAATCTCGATCCGAGAACAAAGATCATCGCCTTTTCCTCGGTTATTGCATTGGCCTTTATAAGCAAGGACCTTCTCGTGATTGCTGCCTTAGCAGCGGCTATAATGGCTGCGTTGCTCCTCAGCGATAGACGAGGCTTCATAATAAGGAGCCTAAAAGGCATGATCCCCCTCCTTATAATTGCGTTTCTATTATGGTCATTCATGCATGAATGGTCTCTATTCCAGCGCTATGAGAGCGGCATCAACCTACAGCTCGGCGTATTCATGAGCTTGAGGCTGTTTCTGATATTATTAACCTCACTAGGATTTGTCGCGACAATTGGTATGAGGGATCTCATTAACGCATTGAACTCCTTCAAGCTTCCATATAAGGCGGTTTTCGTGCTGGGTCTTACGATGAGGCACCTTCACACCATAGCTGAGGACTATAAAGCCATCAAGGAGGCGCAGTCGTCAAGAGGGCTTGAGCTGGACAAAGGCTCGCTATTTAGGAGGATCAAGAACTATGTGCCTGTTCTGATCCCCCTATTCGTTAGAAGTATTGAAAATGCAGAGAGGCTTACCTTAGCGATGGAGCTTAGGGCATTCTCGCTCAATAGGAGGGGGTTAATGGGTCGAGAACTCAAGATCTTGGACCTCGTCGTAATTGGGGGCTTCATATCGGCCTTGATCCTGGCGATTCTCCATTACTTGTTTGCGGTGATCTAAGATGCTTGAGCGCGTTGAGCTATACAGGGGTCAAGAATCTCATAAGGTTTGCGTGGCTGGTATCATCAGGTATCTGCCCCTAGTTCAGGTTGATGAGGGCTTGTGGATAGCCTCTAATGGTGGGATAATTTTCGGTGATATAGAGTTTATCTCGGCGGCGGCTAGGGCTATTGTGGAGAGACTAAAGCCGTTGAAGCCTGACATAATAGTTACCCCAGAGGCTAAGGCCATAGCCTTCGCATATGAGGTCGCGAAATCGCTAGGCCATAAGAGGCTTGTCGTGGCTAGGAAAAGCATTAAAGCGTACATGAAGGATTATCTCGTTGAGGAGGTTAAGTCTATAACCACGAGGGAGAGGCAGATAATGATATTAACCAAGGAAGATGTCGGAGAGGTCTCCGGCAAGAGGGTCTGTATACTTGATGATGTCGTCTCCACAGGTGGAACAATAAACGCGCTGGAAAAGCTTGTTAAGAGAGCTGGGGGAAGACCGATATGCAAGGCGGCAATATGGATAGAGGGGCCATGGTATCGAGATGACTTAATCTACCTAGGAGAGCTGCCGGTATTTGTCACAGAGGATAAATTAAGGGAACTTGAAGAAGCTCTAGCCCATTCTTGAGACTTCATACGCTCTGCGGACATCATTACTTAATTCCTAGCTCTTCGACGGGCTCAATTAGATTTCCTCTTCCATAGGGTATTATCTCCTTTATCTGCTCCTTTAGATCCCTTATTATTTTTGAGTCTAGCTCGATGCCAGAGAGGAGTTTTTTGAAAATCATGTCCGCGAGCTCGTCTGCCTGTTTACTCCCCGGCTCGAGCTTCACGTATGACTTGACTCTCCCGGCCACGGCTGCTGGCGGGCCATACACTAGCTCGAGATCTTCCGTAACCCCTATTGCCAGCTCAAGCCTTGTTTGAATATAATGCCTTTCGCCCTTTATGATGAAGCCTCCTTTCGGGAGGTAGTGGCCCGGCGGCGGTTCAAAGGATATCTGGCTCGGCTCGACATAGTAGACCGTCATCGTTCTTAAACCCTCTTTCCATGCCCTGCTATAGACCGCAGCGAATTGCGCTGCCTCTGTCCTCGACTGCTCGCCGGATGATCTTCCATTCTTCAGGATAACCACCGCGGCCCCCCTAACCTCCGCGTGAAAAACCAAGTCATCGGGCTCCAAGTGCTTCTTCAGGAGGGCAATGTTGCTTGATGCATCCTTGCCAGCCACCGCAAGGAATCCCTCGGACGTGATGAACCACCTATACCTCTCATACCACCTGGCCCTGCTCGGCTTAATCCTCGCAGACACCCTGAGCAGCAACTCCTCGGCAGACCTCCTCATCGACTCCTTAAGTTTCTCAACGCGCCTCTCAAGCTCATCGGCCTCCGCCCTCAGCTTCTCCGCCGCGCTCATCATCTTCTTGGCCTCATCGAATATCCGCGAGACCTGCCTCATAATTGGCTCATCAGTACTCAGCTCGATCTCGACGCCATCATTAGAGACAAGCATCTTCCTGCCCCCTTCATCAACGCTTATCCTCATCTCAGCAATATCATGTTTCCCTGGCACGTGCTTTAGGGATTCAATTTGGCCCGATGCTTGAAAGAGCTTCTCAGCAATCTTCCTCAACCTCATCGCCCGAGTCGAGAGCTCATCCGCCTTAGCCCGCCTTTCCTCAATCCTCTTCTCGAGATCCCTAAGCTTTTCCTCCAAAGCTCTCCTCTTTTCCTGCTCAAGTATGCTGGCTAGGTAATGCTCATAGGCGATCCTGAAGGCATCATTCAGGCTTTCAGCCTTTTCAAATCTCCAGCCCCTAGACTCGTAGATTTTCATGGGGTATGGTAGCGGCTGGGCCATGCCATCGGGGGAGAAGGCGACGACCGGCTGGCCATTATTAACCACCTCGAAAACCTCTCGCGCCACCTCCAATATCCTAGAGACCTCGTCCGCGCTAAGCTCGCCAATCTTTCTTGAACGATCGATACCGGCAAGCTGGAGTATCTCCTCGGCATACCTCCCGCCAAGCCCGGCCTCCGAAGCGAGAATGGATACAATCTTCTTCTCCGGTGCATGCTGCCTCTTCAAAGTCTCTTTCAGGGTTTCAAGCGAAGGTGCTGGCCTGCGTGGTGGGAGAATGTACTGCTCTCCGGGGGCTATCCGCCTATCCCTCATCTCCAGCCTCTGGAGACAAGCGAGTATCCTGCCAGCCTCATCCAAGATCACGATAGTCCCCTTTGGGAGGAACTCGCAGATCAACTTGAGCTTCTGCCTACCCTCTAGTTCTATTATCAGGATTCTCTCGCCCTCAACTAAGCTGGCACCGCTTATCTTCATACCCTCGATCAGGCTTCTCATCACCTTACCAGCTTGTGAGAGCTTAACAGGCTTCTCATAGCCGTCATGAACAAGGTAGAAGAATAGGCCCGGCACTATCCTAAGCTCCCCAGAAAAACTATCAGACCTGAGCTTAAGTATTATTGACCCATCATCCATGTGATAGAGCCTAAGGACCTTGGCTCCAACTATTAGGCCTGAAATCTCCCCGAGAACCCTCTGCAGCTCTAGGTATGATGCAGGCTCCAATCCTCTCATTAACTTCTCCAACCCCACCATTCTTAAAGAATCCTTTTATTAACAAGTGTTGCCCGCAAATGTTAAGAGATCTTGGCTTCGAGCTCTGGTGGCGCACCTTGAAACTCGAGGACAAGCTTTACTGGGCCAGGTTCCTTGGCGGCGTGGTGATGGGTACATTAACAGCTCTCCTGAGACTATATGAGCCAACTATATTCCTCGGGATAGCGCTCGCCATCGCAGCCTACATAATTTCAGCGATCGTGCTCAAGATATTATTGCCCCAAGAGAAAAGGATCATGCTCGGGAAGAAATTATACTTGAGCGGCGCGACCGCTTATGGAGCCATGTGGATCATCAGCTTAATAATTGTCTTCAACCTGCTTTGATCAACCAACAATAACTCTGGCTTAAATTTAATAGGTAGAGCTCTCCACCACGTGAGGATGAATGAAAAATTCCTCGACGAGGTTATTATAAACACCATCAGGTTTCTCAGCCTTGATCAAATTGAGCGCGCGAAATCCGGTCATCCCGGAATGCCTCTTGGAGCAGCACATATAGCGCATATGATCTTCAGCAGGTTCCTGAAATTCAATCCCAAGAACCCAAAGTGGATTGATAGGGACAGGTTTGTGCTCTCCGCGGGGCATGCCAGCGCCATGCTATATGCAACACTCTTTGTGAACGGATATGATATAACGCTGGATGATCTTAAGGGTTTTAGACAACTTAACAGTAAAACTCCGGGCCATCCTGAGAGTTGGCTGACGCCGGGCGTCGAGACAACAACAGGGCCTCTTGGCCAGGGTCTCGGAAACTCGGTCGGTATGGCGATCGCCGAGAAATATCTCTCAAGCTATTTCAATAGAAAGGGCTTTAACATAATCGATCATTACACGTATGTACTGTGCAGCGACGGCGACCTCATGGAGGGAGTGTCAAGTGAGGTTGGGGCGCTGGCCGGCCACCTTAAACTCAATAAGCTAATCGTCATATGGGATAATAATAGGGTCTCGATAGATGGGCCGACGTCGCTCGCATGGTCCGAGAATGTTGTGGAGAGATTTGAGGCATTCGGCTGGTATGTCCAGAATGTTGAGGATGGTTATGATCTTGAGGCGCTTGAGAAAGCCTTGAAGAGGGCGAGGGAGGAGACGTCTAAGCCCTCATTCATAGCAGTAAGGACTCATCTAGCTTATGGGACCCCTATGCAGGATGATTGTAGGGCGCATGGTGCTCCGCTCGGGAAGGAGATCGTAATGGAAGTTAAGAAGAGAGCTGGATGGCCATTAGAAGAATTCTACGTCCCGGAGGAGGTTTGGGAGTATAGGAGGAGGAAAATTGAGGAGGGTGAGCGGAAGGAGGCTGAGTGGAGAAGGCTTTTCGAGAAATATCGCGAGAATTATCCGGAGCTCGCCGACCTCCTGATAAGGGCGTTTAACAGGGATTGGGGCACCGAGTATAAGAAGCATTTACCCACCTTCAGCAAGGATGAGGAACTCGCCACCCGGCAGGCGAATTATAAGGTAGTTAACGCGATTGCAAAGCATCTGCCCCTTATGATCGGTGGATCCGCGGATCTCGCAGAATCCACGGGCACGTATCTCCATGACTATGGCAGCTTCCAGGCCGATAATCCTCTTGGCAGGTTCATACATTATGGTGTCAGGGAGCATGCGATGGGTGCGATAATGAATGGCATGGCATATCATGGTGGGATCCTACCATATGGTGGGACATTCCTTGTCTTCTCGGATTATATGAGACCCCCGATTAGGCTTGCGGCGATGGCCAAGCTACAGGTCATATATGTATTCACCCACGACTCCGTTTGGATAGGTGAAGATGGGCCCACACATCAGCCCGTGGAGCAGCTTTCATCACTCAGACTTATACCGAACATGTGGGTCATTAGGCCATGTGACGCGAATGAGGTCGCGGTCGCGTGGGATATGGCAATAAGCCGGAAAGATGGCCCAACAGCCATAATCCTCACTAGGCAGAAGGTCCCAACCCTTGATAGAAGCATATACCCGCCAGCCGATAGCATAAGAAAGGGAGCATATATCTTGGCGGACGCGAAGGATGGCGAGCCCGATCTCCTCATCATGGCCTCGGGCTCCGAGGTACACACGGCCCTTGGCGCGAAGAAGATACTCGAGGATCGGGGGCTCAAGGTGAGAGTTGTAAACATGGCCTCATTCGAGGTCTTCGAGCTCCAAAATGAGGAGTATAAGTTGAGCACTATTCCAAGACATATTAAGCGTAGAGTTGCGATAGAGGCTGGTGTGGGGCTCTGCTGGTATAAGTATGTCGGGGAGGATGGCCTCGTGATAAGCATCGAGAGATTTGGAAAGTCAGCACCCTACAAGGACCTGATGAAGGACTTCGGCTTCACGCCCGAAGCCGTCGCCGAGAAAATAATTAAGCACTTTGGGCTGGAATGAGCTTTTCTCTAAGATTCATGCTCAGCCTCTGCCCCCGCCTCAGCCTCGCCCTCCTCCATGCTTTTTATGACCTCCTGCTCTTTAGCTAGCTTGTGTGGTGTAGGAAGCGAGTCCATTATGTCTATCAAGTCGATCCAGGCTTGTATGAAGTCCTTAGGCGGGTCATAAGCTTCCTTGAGTAGGTCTGTAAATGTTTCCTTGAGTTTGGCCTTATCCTCGCCGCTGAGGTATCTCTTCCAGAGTTGGAATATGAAGGAGTCTCGGTCATCGGTGACATAGGCGTAGTATATCCCATAGAGAGCCTTGTAATAGCCGTTATTGCCGAGCCTCTTCTCCAGCCTACTAAGGGACTCCTCGGCCTTGCTTATCTTGCCCGAGAAAAGTAGCGTGAAGAAGTTTTTCACGGCCCTGCTAGCTTGCTGGCTCATTCGCCTTCATCCCCCTCCAAGTCCTCTATCCCATTTTCCGTTATCCTAAAGAGAGCCTCACCCTCCGGGAGATATGGACTTGCGACGAGCCTCGCTATCCTCACATTCTTCCCAGCCGCTTTTCTCAGGTATATCCTCGTGTGGCTCGTGTGGCCGACGATGTGACCTCCCACCGGGAGCACGGCCATGGCGCTGAAGAACTCATCAGGCCTGGCCATCACCTGATTCGTGACAACAGCCGCGGCATTAAAGGCCCTAGCAAGCCTGAGAAGCTTATGCATATGCTTGTTAAGCTTCTGCTGCCTCTCCGGCAGGCTCTGCCTCCCAACATACTCGCTCCTGAAATGCGCAGTGAGCGAGTCGATTATTATCAGCCTAACATTATTTTCCTTAATCACCCTATCAGCCTTTTCGAGCAGTAAAATCTGGTGATCACTATTATAGGCCTCCGCGTAGATTATCCGCTCGCAAGCCTCATCCGGGTCGAGCCCCACATGCTTCGCCATCTGGGCTATCCGCTCGATCCTGAAAGTGTTCTCGGTATCTATGTAGAGGGCAGCGCCGTTCAGGCCGCCCCTCTCCGGCGGGAGCTGGACGTTGACCGCCAATTGATGGCATAGCTGGGACTTGCCGCTACCAAACTCCCCGAAGAACTCCGTTATAGACTGGGTCTCAACTCCTCCACCGATCAAGTTATCGAGGGCCTTGCTGCCGGTTGTTATCCGCCCAACGCCTTTCTTAAGCTCAGCTAGCTGCTTTGCCGTCACCCAACTTATCTCTATCGCCTCCCTAGCAGCCGCTATTATCTCCGCAGCCCTCTTCTCACCAATCCCGGCAGCCGCCAGCTCAGCAATCGTCGCCGTCGCCAGAGACTCTATCGTCGAAAAGCCTATCTCCCTAAGCTTCTGGGCCGTGGCCGCGCCGACCGAGGGCAGATCCTCTATACGGAGATAGATCTTTTTCTCAGCTTGCATCTCCGAGCCACCTTCAGACTCTCGGCCGCTTCGACGGGGCACACTATCCACCAACAACGATATATAACGGGCTATCTATTGAGTCTTATCCAGCCTCTTTCCCAAGCTACATGGAGCCCGATTTTCGGGAGAATTAGCTGGCGTTCTGTCGCTCGGGGCTCTCCGATCGCCTCCTCCTACCCGGCCTCTCGACCAGCCTCTCTAGGTACTCGCTGAAGAAGAACCAGATCGAGAAGATAACAAGGGATGATCCTATCCCAATGGCTAGACCCATGTATAGGGCCTCCTTGACCGGCTCACTTAAGGCGGTTACATCTATCAGCATCGTTGTTATGAGGAGCATCGCGATGAAGAGCAGGAATCCCTTCAACCTGCTCTCGATCCTTATCTTCTCTATCAGCGCTGAGAACGCCGTGAAGAGAATAAGCGCTAAGACTATGACGCTTATCACCCTAGCGCCGTAGATTAGCGCCGAGTTGGCTAGGCTTAGGTACTCCGGTCCCAAGAATATGTGAATCAGGCCATAGAGCGATGCTAGGAGGACTCCAGCATAGAAGATCCAGAGTATAACAGAGTTAAAGGATATTGGGAGCTTCACGCCGAGGCTCCTCTCCACGAATCCATCGAGGTTCACGATGGAAAGAAGCTTCTTGATGGCGCCGCCTACGAACTTAAGTGCCAGAAAGGCGATTATCACCACGATTATCCCGAGGATGAGCTTCGGAATGAGCGTGAGGAAATCCAATAAGAGCTTGGATGTGAATTCTCTGAGGGTCTCCTCGCCTAAACCATTCATGCAATGGATTAAGGGTACTCGCTGCTTTTTAGCTTACTCTAGACCCCGGCTAGGAAGAAGATGAATTTGTAGAGTATGTAAAGGAGGGCCAGCACTGTGGCTAGAGCTAGGAGCCTGACTGTGAGAGCTATCACCTCCTTGCTCGTCTCTAAGATGTATGAGTATCCCATGAGGCTATTGGTGTAGATGAGCTGGGAGTAGGTCCTCGCGACCTCCTCCGGCACCGCCGCGACCTCCGGCACCGTGAGAAACGCGAGGATCACAGACAGTAACCTGATAAAGATCACTGAGGCGAATAGGAGCATGTAGTCTTGGCTGAAGAGCATGCCAAAGGGTGTTGCCAAGAGCTGGGAGAGATTCGTCAGCATGGAGAGCATTATGCTGGACCTGACCGCCCCGAACTCCCTCAAATATCTAGCGAACAGGAAGTTCCCGAGAAAGTTTGCTCCAGTGAACATGAATGTGCCGAAGGCGGTTATTCCGAGATGGGCTGTGGGTATTGGCGTGATAAAGGCGGCGATTGGGACCAGCATCAAACTGCCGATAGCGAGCCTAAAGCTCCTGAGAGATCTCCTAGCCCAGAAGAATGAGCCCATGATGCCGAAGATCGTCGAGACGAAGTTCATGGCGGCAGCGAGGTAGTCCGGCGCCCCTAGAACCCCCATCAGATAGGGTGTCCAAACTATTCCGAGGAGATTGCTGGACGTCAGCATCGTGAGCAGGAATGATGATATCGAGAACATCTGTTCAGGCTTTCCAACCCTCTTCGGCACCTTAATGCCCTCGAGATGCCTCATGTCCGCTGTGGAGAGCGTGAGCGTGGCGAGAAGGCCTATCATCGAGCCCGTGACGAATATTATGGCGAATTTCAAGTCTCTCGGCAGGATTGCTAGCATCATCATCGCCGCCGCAGATCCGATGATGCTCATCAGGTTTCCGGCGATCGTCCTTTTTGCGGTAACATCCCTGACGCCAGACTCGTCGAATGATGAATAGATTAGGAGGTTCATGAAGGCTGTTATGATCGTTGTCGAGGCGCTTATCATGGCGTAGAGGGCTGCTATGCTCGCCAGATCTTTCACGAGCACCATTGGTACCCAGAAGATCCGCTCGAACGCGTGGAATAGCAGAAGCTTCAACTTAACCCTCCGGGTGAGAAAGCCCGAAAACCTCCACAAGATCACCGAGATGAGGGACGCTATGGCTGTAGCAATCAACGTTACAAGGGAGATTTTGCCAACATCAAACCCTATAGAGGTCAGATAAATCACGAGGAGATTCCTAGTCAGGGCTAGGTATATTCCCGCGAAAGCCATCTCTAGTATCAGAAGAAGCTTCAAGCTCAAGATTGCGTGAGCTGAAGACAACCCGAGACCCACATCCTACGTAGGCGGCCTAAAATACGTTCCCGCAAGCGAACGCATATATAATATTCTTAGGGAAATCCCTAGATCGAGATATGGTCATGGAGTATAGGCTTTTGGGTAGGACCGGTGAGAAGATAGCCGCGATAGGTCTTGGGACATGGCTAATTGGCGGTGGAAGCTCGCCGGATTACTCAATGGATATGGAGGCTATTGAGGCGATAAGATATGCGATAGAGCTCGGTATGACGCATATAGATACTGCGGAGATGTATGGTGGTGGCCATGCGGAGGAGCTTGTCGGGGAAGCGATAAAATCCTTTAAAAGGGATGAGATTTTCATAGCGAGCAAGGTATGGCACACAAATCTGAGGTATGATGATGTGTTAAGGGCCTGTGAGAGAAGCTTAAGGAGAATCCAAACAAGCTACATAGACCTATACTACATACACTGGCCGAGTGATGTGATCCCGCTCTCAGAGACTATGAAAGCCATGGAACGCCTCTATAAGGATGGTAAGATAAGGTATATTGGGCTAAGTAACTTCTCGCCCACCCAGATAGAGGAAGCAAGATCCTACCTCTCCACGACTGATGTGGTTGCGATCCAAGCAGAGTACAGCCTCTATAATAGGAAGATTGAGGGGGATGTAATACCATACTGCTTCAGGAATAACTTAACTGTTGTGGCCTACTCCCCCCTCGCGAGAGGCGCCCTTCTAGCGGATCTAAGGAAGCCCATGGAGAGGAGAGTTAAGTTGCTTATGGAGCTTGCCGAGAAATACTCTAAGACCCCCGTCCAAATAGCGCTTAACTGGGTGATCTGGCATGATCAAGTGATAGCGATACCGAAAGCCTTGCAGAGGCAGCATCTTGAGGAAAACGCGGGCGCGGCTGGCTGGAAGCTCACGAAAGAGGATTATGACCTTATCTCCAAAACTTGGTAGCCGAGGCATCGTTACGCGGGAGAACATATATTGTGAGTAAAGCGATAATTGATCATGGCTTGAGCATGGCTGGGCCTCGCCGTGTCTACATGGATTATGCCTCGACGACGCCGATCGATCCTAGGGTTCTTGAGGCCATGATGCCATATTTTCGCGAGAGATTTGGGAACACGATGAGCCCCCATTCTTGGGGTATGGAGGCTAGGGAGGCTCTCGAGAGGGCTAGGGAAACTGTCGCTACATTCATCGGCGCAAACCCCATGGAGCTCATCTTCACGAGTAGCGCGACAGAGAGCAATAACCTCGCCATAAAGGGCGTCGCCTTAGCTAATCGGGGGAGGGGCAGGCACATCATAACATCAAAGATAGAGCACCCAAGCGTCTTGGAGCCATGTAAGTGGCTTAAGAAAAATGGCTTCGAGGTAACATATCTCCCAGTGGATGTTCATGGGATCGTGGATCCCGGCGATGTTGAAGAGGCGATTAGGAGGGATACAATACTTGTCTCGATAATGCATGCGAACAATGAGATCGGCACAATAGAGCCCATAAAGGAGATTGGCGAGATCTGCGGGGAACGCGGAGTGTATTTCCATGTTGATGCTGCTCAGAGCCTTGGAAAACTCCCAGTGAATGTTGAGGAGATGCGCGTGGACCTATTGACCCTGAGCGCCCACAAGATCTACGGCCCTAAGGGGGTTGGTGGCCTCTATGTTAGGGATGGCGTCAGGCTGGAACCATTGCTTCATGGAGGCGGCCACGAGTATGGGTTAAGATCCAGCACTGTAAATGTCGCAGGGGCCGTCGGGTTCGCAAAGGCATGCGAGATTGCTAGAGAGGTCATGTATGAAGAAGCCGAGAAGCTTGGGAGGATTTGTAGAAGACTAATCCATGAGATGCTCGGGATAGATGGTGTGCATCTGACCGGGCATCCGGAGAAAAGGCTGCCAACAATCGCGAGCTTCTGGCTAGAATTCATTGATGGCGAGAGGCTAATAATGGAGTTGAACGAGAGGGGCGTGGCGGCCTCAACGGGCTCCGCTTGCTCGAGCGGGAAGATAGAGCCGAGCCACGTCCTCCTAGCCATAGGATTAAACGAGAGGCAAGCTAAGAGCGGCCTAAGGCTCAGCATAGGAAGATGGACCACTGAAGATGAGGTTGATTATGTAATCGAGTGCATGAGGGGGATAGCCGCGAAGTATAGGGGGATGTGATGCCGCCTTCCAAGGGTGATGTTTAAGACATTCATCTATTACATTTTCATGTGGATGGTGATAAGGGCGATCTCGCTAATTTCGGGCGGGATAGATTCACCTGTCTCATCGTATCTCATGCTTAGGAGAGGTGTTGAGCTCATCTATCTGCATTTCCACAGTTTTCCGCTCGTCTCGAGATCCAGCATTTATAAGGCAATGCAGCTCGTCAAGATTCTCTCGAGCCATGGGCCCACACGTATACTATACCTCGCGCCCCTCGCTGAAATACAATCCTACTTGAGGGCGAGGATTGATCCGAGATATCTCGTCATCTTGTATAGGAGGTTCATGCTCAGGATAGCTGAGAGAATTGCCAAGAGGGAGGGGGCTATATTCCTCGTCACAGGCGAGAGCTTGGCCCAAGTATCATCCCAAACGCTCCAGAATCTTAGGGTTATAGAGTCTGCTGTTAGGATCCCTATTCTAAGGCCGCTTATAGGATTTGATAAGGAGGAAATAATGAGCTTAGCGAGGGAGATAGGGACGTATGATGTCTCGATAAAGCCTCAGGAGGATTGCTGCACGCTCTTCGTGCCACGTAGGCAGGCGACGGCAGCCAAGCTGGAGGAGGTCGAGGCTATCGAGAAATTCCTACCGGTCGAGGAACTTATCGCACGGGCATTAGAAAAAATTGAAATTGTCAAGGTTTCTTAGTTACAACTGAAAGCCCCGCCTTGAAAGGCGGGGATGGAGGGAGGAGCCTATAACTTTCTTTATCTAATCAATTTTAATTATTTTTTGGTGGTGATGAGTGTTAGACTTTTTGAGCCGGTGGCGATGATGAATGGTCTATGCATAACCCCGAGTCCCACTTGGGATATATGGGAGGGAGGGTAGCCAGTATAGTTCCATGAGGCCTCCTCCCTACTTTCTAAGTAGGGAGGTTTGGGCTACATCCCCCCTTCTGGGGGTTCAGCCCTTGGCCGGGCCTCCGGCCATTACCCCCTATCCCTCTTCGGGACTCGGGGGTTACTGGTGTCATCGAGGTATTATTCGACGTCGCCGTCATTAAAATGTTGTACGCTGCTATGAGATCACTATTAAACACTTTATTCGTCATTGTGCATTTGAATAACCCTCGGTGTATCCTGACGCCGCAACCGTCACCGTGCCATGGGCATCTCGTCGAGGTGCCCGCCTCATCAACGTAGATGACGCTAATACCGTATTCTTCGGCGATTTCAGCTATACGTCTCAACAAGTATCTGTATGTCCAGACATGGACGTTATTGAAGTTGCCGTTCTCCTGCGCAATGCCCCTTGGATAGCCGACCTTAACCTTGGATACGCCGATATCGTAGAGCCACTCTACGGTCTCCCTCACCCTGGCATCAATGTAATGCCTTATTTGTCTCCGCCACTTTGCATACATTTGTCGAAGCCTCTTAGACGTCTCCAGGCCATACTTGTTCAGCATCGATTGATATTCGGCGATCTTCTTCCTCCAGTAATATGAGATTGACTTTAATGGCCTGCCGTTGATGAGCTTCGTTAAGCCGTTCTCGACATATATTGCCATTAAATTGTTGATCCCAACGTCTATTCCCGCCGTCAGATTGCCCCTCGGCTGCAACGGCAATGGTTTCCACCCGCCCTTCACCATTCTTTCGGAGACCTTGGAGAAGGCAATACTAGCATACCACCTCCCTTTGTCGTCGTCATAGCGTATTTTGAGCTCCCCACGATCGCCCCTCAGATATATTGGCCCCTTATATCTTAGTTCTATCCAGCCAACCGCGCCAAGGCCCTGAAGAACAATCCTATCACCATCATCCATCTTATACTGATCCTTCCTAACGACGGTCCACAGCGTCCTAGACTTCCTCTTCTTCTTGTATCCCGGCGGGCTAACCTTCTTCATGAATGGCGGCAGCCTTCCCTCCCTCTTTAGCTCCAAGAGCCTGAAGAAGGCCCTCCATGCCTCATTATTCTTATTCAATATCTGTTGGGCCGTGGTCGAGCCTATCAATGTCTTATATTTCTCGTAAAACTCTTTGTACGTCCCTTTGAAGTCGATGGGTTTCTTCTCCAGCCACGCCTTCAGCCTAGCATAGTTGACCTCGTTCCATAGCTTCGAAGAAAGGTCGCATAGCTGTCTCAGCCTCTTCTCCGTTTCCTCATCAACAATCAACTCCACAGTACAATTCCTCCTCAATCTTCATCCACCTCCAATGACTTCATAGAGTAGGCTTCTCAGCCCCCCATGCAGACATGGTTCATCACCTTCCCAACGTGTCCGCGATACTCCCTAGCAAAGTCATCAAGCATGCTGAGGCCATCAGATACAAGCGTCCTAGCGATGACCGATGGCGGCCTGTATCTCTCAACAGCGATAAGCGTCGAGTCAATGCTATCCAAGACCACGACGAACTCCCTTAGGAGGCCGGCTTCCTCGAAGGCATTCACGTAACCAATCATGCCTCCACAATACCATCCCAATACATGCCTACCCTTATTTCTTGGGGACCCGCCTGAAAGTGGAAGACTATTATGATGACGTCGGGATGCCGGGAGGCCGGCTAAACATAAGATTCCATGGCAATAGAGGGCCCTCGGAGCAGATACTCATAATACCATTCGGGAGGGGAGGATGTCAGGTATTTCGTGGTGAGGGGCGTGAGCGAGGGCGATAGGCACGTAACAAGATGCGACATGGTCAGAGTGATGGACTGGGATCAATTGATAGAATACCTCGGGGATGTATGGGAGGAGCTATGGAACGCCGCCATATTCGAGCTCGAGAACGTGAAGGCGAAGACGCCGTAGGATCAAGGCCCATCACAGCCTCCTCCATATTTTTCCCCATTTTCAATGGACTCCCCAAGAAATAAGGGCAGGCTTGTGTCAAGATGATGATGTGAAGGCGAGGAGTGTGGCTGATGCGAGGAACGGGATTGTGGAGGCTAATGGCCGGAGATGCCCAAAATGCGGGGCCATGATAGAGTATCTATGTTACTGGGAGAGAGGACGAGATATACCCGGAGGACTATTAGCCTGCGTAACACCCCACATTTTTATTTTCCATTTTCGGGGCCTTCCAAAGAAATAAGGACAAGCCCCTATTCTTAGGCTTGTAGTCTTAGGCTTGTAGGGGCCATGATGGGGTATAAGACCTTAGAGGCGGCCTCAGTATTGAAGAAGTATGGGAAGGAGGCCCCGGATTGCCAAGCCTCAGCCCCAGAGCGAGGGCTCCCTAGGCGGCTGGCGCTGCATAACTTAATATTCTATTCGAGGTAATATTCGAGGTCAATCGCTTTGCGTTGAAAGAAATAGTTCCATGTATCCGCAGGTCACGCACACCCTGACCTCAATTGAGTTGTATTCTTGGAGTTCTGCTGGGAGAAAACTCTTAACCGAGAATGGGCCGACCCTTGCCGAGAGACTCTTAACAATACTCTTCATCTCGCCACCACACTTGGGACACACATGAGCCATGCGCTATCGCACTATCACTTCTAAATAGCTTTAACGTGTAGCATTCACGGTGGAGATGGAGGTTGATGTTTAAAGCATCCCATGAGCAGGGTTTTAACGCATATGAAGGCTGTTCTAATTGTTTGTGATGGGTTGGGTGATAGGCCTACGAAGACCCTCAAGGGCTTAACGCCTCTTCAGGCCGCCAAGGCTGAAACTCTTAGCAGAATAGCGTCCCAAGGCGAGTGCGGGATAATGGATGTGATAGCACCGGGCCAGCCTCCTGGAAGCGATACAGCGCATCTTGCAATCTTCGGCTATGATCCTTATGCATGTTATCCGGGCAGGGGAGCTTTTGAGGCACTCGGTGTCGGCGTCGAGCTCCAGCCGGGCGACGTAGCCTTTAGATGTAATTTCGGAACAGCAAACGAGGATGGAGTCATCATCGATAGGAGGGCTGGGAGAATAAGTAGCGAGGAGGCTAGACAGCTCGCGGAGGTCTTGAAGGATATAAGGATCGAGAGCGTCAGCGGTGTCCAAGCAATCTTCCATCATTCATCTGAGCATAGGGGGGTTCTAGTTCTCAGAGGCGAGAGGCTCTCTAGATGTGTCTCCGATGTTGATACGCATAAGGTTGGTGTAAAGCCTGCGGTTCCACAACCTCTTGATAATAGCCCCGAGGCCGAGAGAACGGCCAAGGCTCTTCGGGAATTCCTTGAGAAGGCTGGCAAGATCCTAGCGGAGCACCCACTGAACCGGGAACGCGTCAAGAGGGGCCTCCTGCCAGCGAACATACTCTTACCCCGCGGAGCTGGAACGCTTCCCAAGATTGAGCCGATCACGAGGATCTGGGGCATAAAGGCTGCGGCGATCGCGGGAGGAGGATTGTATAAGGGGGTTGCCAAGGCGGTGGGCTTCGAGCTAATCCAAGTTCCTGGGGCGAATGGGACCGTGAACACGAATCTCAGGGGTAAGGTTGAGGCCGCCATAAGGGCCTTAGACGGCTATGACCTCGTTTTCCTCCATGTGAAGGCCACGGATAACGTGAGCCATGACAAGAACCCCATCAAGAAGGTTGAAGTAATAGAGTGGATCTCGAGAGAGTTGACACCACTGGTCGAGAAAGTGGTATCCGAAGGATACTATCTAGCGATTACAGGTGATCACACGACACCAAGCGAAGTCGGGGAGCATAGGGGAGACCCGGTACCCCTCGCGATCATAGGTCCCGATGTCCGGAGAGACGATGTCAAGAGGTTTGATGAGATCTCTTGTGCCCGCGGATCCCTCTGCAGAATACGCGGAACAGACCTCATGAGAATTCTGATGAACTACTTGGGAAGGGTCCCATTATTCGGCGAGTGAGCGGCGGTCTGCAAGCATCCTCCTAAGATTCTTTAGAACCCTTCTTCCTTTTTCCAGCTCAAGCTCGCATCTCAGCTTGATGTAGCTCTCGCGATCTAGTTCGCCTCGCCTATATCTCTCCACGGCCTCCCTTATCCGCTCATCAACCTCCTTCAGCCCCACCCTAAGCATAGTCCTAATCCTGTCGTGAACTCTCATTAGCGGATACGCCCCTCCGCGAGAAAAAGTATTTACCGTATGAGTGATATTTCTATTTCGTATGAAGGCCATATCGATCTGGATATCTGGTTTCAGGAGCGCTGTGGATAATGGTAGAGCCCATAGCGTGGTCGTGGATCTTCCAAGAGATCAGGGGGGCGAGGATCTCGGCCCAACAGCCCTCGAGCTGGCACTCATGAGCCTAGCCGGATGCATTGGGACGATCTTCGCCATCGTCGCAGGGAAGAGAAAGCTGAGCTACGAGAGCCTAAGGGTTGAGCTTGAGGGGGAGAAGGGAGAAAAGACGATCGAAAAGATCAGGGGAGTTCTTAGGATAAAGACGTCTGCGAGCAGAGAGGAGGTTGAGACGGCGCTGAAGCTGACGATGGAAATTTGTCCTGTTGGATTAATCTTCGAGAAGGCAGGGATAAAGCCGGAGATCCAAGTGAAACTGGAAACCTAACTCCTCCTCATCTCTTTATTTTCCACTCAGGGTTGCTGAGCCGGTATGAATAAGAGGATTCTCGTAGCTATAGGGGCTTCAAGTGATCCTAATCCTCCATCAGCTGCAACGGATAAGGCGCGTAAATTCGCCCGAGCACTCCTAAGATACAGGGATGAAGTTATCTTGATGAGTGGTGGTGATAGTGGGCTGATGAGGATAGCTTGCAGAGAGTTTTTAAAGCCTTATTTGGACATCCACCATAGCATACAATACTTTAAATAACGCCGAATAATACCTCAATGACGCCAGTAACCCCCGAGTCCCGGAGAGGGATAGGGGGTAATGGCCGGAGACCCGGCCAAGGGCTAAACCCCCAGAAGGGGGGATGTAGCCCAAACCTCCCCACACCAAGCAGGGGAGGAGGTCAGAGACGATCCCGTGGAGACGGCTGAGCTGGCATATAGCCTTGGCAGGGCTAAGTCCTGAGCTGGATTAAGGATCCCAAAATTGCTATAACCGCTATTATGATTATCTGCAAGAAGACTGGTAACGATGCTCCAGCCTGCTGAAGCCCTGCCATGAATATCAGGGAACCAACGAACGCGGTTATGATCGAAAGGACTTTATCAAAGAGCACGATCACTATTATCAGCACCATCAGGGCGATAATTATCGCTAGGAGCACATCAACGATGCCTCTTAGGAGCATGAATGTCGCGAGACCCGCGACTATTCCGGCGCCGAACCTCATGAGCAGGAGGAATATTAAGCCCACTATAACAAAGCCCACCACCGCGGCGATGTAAGAGTATGGGGGTGAGATGAACATTGGTGATATCAGTAGGGCGAGGAGGGCGCCGATAATCCCACCTACCAAGAAGAAGACGATCTTAGCAAGCTTCCTTCCGAAAAACGCAACCACAAGCCCCAAGATTGTTAACATCAAGCCTGATATGAGCGCAACCTCGCCACCTAGGAGCATGTCATTTTCGTTACTTAAGCTCGGGATTAACTTTTCCCTGTAACATTATTCCTAAAGGACTCTATGGGACTTGGAGGGCAACGAGGAACCGCGCGGATATGGAGGCTGCAAGACATATGACTGTAATCGCGAGGACAATGTAGTCCATGGGTCTCATCCTCAGCTCCTTCAGAAATGTTCTCTTCTCGGATGCGCCGAAACACTTGACCTCCATGGCCTCGGCGAGCTCATAGCTCCTCCTAAGAACATTGACTATCAGGGGAATTAGCACCGGGACGTATCTCCTGATCCTGGTTATTGGGCCTCCCTTATCGAGTTCTAGGCCGCGAGCCCGCTGCGCATCCATTATTGCTTGAAGCTCCTCGGCAAGCACTGGTGTGAACCTTATCGCGGATATGAGGGCGAACGAATACATGTATGGTATCCTAAGCTTCGTGAATGTCATCCCAAGCTCCTCCGGAGTCGTCGTGAGGAAGAAAATGGAAAATGACGCGAGAAAGCCTATCAGCCTATAAGCCGCCGCGAAGCTCCTATAGATCACATCAGGGTCTGCGAATCCACCAGCTTGGAGCGATAGGAAAATATAGTTCATCACAAAAACGAGGACTATCAACGGTATAGCACCATAGACCGTTTTAGCCCATTTCCTGAGGGTTCCACTAGCCGCCGAGAGCGCTGCCTCAACGGCGACTATCATACTCGTTACTGTTATCTCGGAATATAGGAGGGCTGTTATGAGGAGCGTCGAGGATATTAGAAGCTTGACCCTCGGATCGAGCCTGTGGATGAAGCTCGTGCCAGGCTGGAAGCGCAGGCCCTCGAGTATCGCTGCCATAAACCATCACCGGAAGATCAGCCCCCAAGCTTCACCTCCACTACTATCTTTCTAGCATTTTCGAGGAAGCGCTTGCCCAGCTTCAGCGATGAGATGAATGCCCTCACGAGATTGTGGAGAAGCTGTTGAGGCCATGGCCCGAGTGGAACCTCAACACCATCCACGATCACCCGGGCCTTAGATAATCCCCTCATGACACAATCCCTTATCGTGGCCTCGCCGCGCCTAATCGCCTCAGCCATCCCCCGGCAAGACCCATACCTGCATTTACCGCAATCTAGGCCTGGAATAAGCTTGATCCAATAATCCATTATGCTCTTCCTTAGGAGCTCTAAGGCCTCTTCCTCACTCACAACCCTGACCCCGGAAATTTCCCTTATGGATTCGGGCGACCTTAGAATAATCATCCTTATATCCGAGATCCTCTTCAGCGCCTCCTCTGCCTCGCGTTTATCCTCGGCGCAGAGAATCTTTGGATAATTCGACGTCTTGAAACCCTCGACAAGTATGAGGTCCGCCTCAACGTGAAGGGATCTTATGGCGTCATCTAAGGATGCTTGAGCGCGCCTAATCGTGATAAGCTCGGATGGCGAGATTATCAACGTCTCGATCGCGCCTGCCTTGAAATGCCTGTAAGAGTCCTTGTCCGCGAGGTCAACATTCTCTTTGGAGTGCTTTATCGTCACAACCCTCACGCCAAGCTTGGAGAGCTCAGACACAATTCTCTCGATGAACCGAGTCTTACCCCGACCCCTACCAAGGCTGACGACACAGAATATTGGCGGCATAATGCGCTCTAAAACATCAATAAGCCAGCTCTTTATCCTATCTCCAAGCCATAGCAATTAGAAGTAGATGAACGTACGCTATATTCCCAGCTCTTTATACCTTTTGATCCACTCCTCCACGACATCATAGCCGTAAAGCTTTTTCAGCATTTCTCTACCCTCGGGGGTAATCCTCTCGGGGCTCCACACGGGCTCCCAGACAAGCTTAACCTTAACACT
>Ga0078972_1003699_pt1 | contig 44736 bp, 42 predicted proteins | sample YelNatPaOPGAMG01_FD_67568 | JGI IMG/M metagenome (GOLD analysis project Ga0078972, IMG submission 67568) | Hot spring thermophilic microbial communities from Obsidian Pool, Yellowstone National Park, USA - OP-RAMG-01 (SPADES assembly) (version 2) | ecosystem: Environmental > Aquatic > Thermal...
CCTGCATCGCCTTTACGAAGCCGGATGTGATTATAACGTCCCCACCCTTAACAAGATGATTTTTAATCTTCCCCATTATCTCGCCTTCAAACTTAGCGCACTCTGTTAGAAACACGGTTTCGTTTTCCTCAGGGAACCTTGGGGTGATTTCAATTGGGATGCCGAGCATACCTATGTAGTTGTGAAGAAAATCCTCTCCGGAAGAATTGAAGGGCTTATAGCTTTTAACGCCGTAGGGTTGGCCAAGCTTTCCAATAAGCGAATCCATATCTTCGAAAACTCTCCCAACTATGGGCGCGACGATGCTTGTAGGCATGCTTACTCCATTCTGTTTAACAGACTCTAGTAATGACCCGTAGCAGAAAAGCGTCACCTCCTTCGCCTTTGCGAAAATCGTCAGCCTAATCTGCTCTATATAACGGTCAAGAGTCCTCCTCATATAAGGGTCTACCCAGCCACCGCCGTTTCCACCAGGCTTAACATTCTCCAAATACCGCATTATAGAATAGCTTTGATATTCTTGTAGATGTTGGTGAGTATACTCCGGATCCCTTGTCTCTGTCCCTGTGTAGATCATGTCGAAAAGCTTAGACTCGAAATCCAAGCTGTAACCTAGATAATGATAGTGATCATACCAGTTCGGATACTTGATGATTAATTTTACGCTTGGATTCACTTCTCTAGCAGTTTTAACCACTATGTTTTTAGCAACATCCTCCATAAGTCTTAAACGGTACTCCGTCCAGCTCCTGCTACCCTTAGCCTTGACGCATTCTTCACACTTGCAGTTGATGAAGAAGAAATCGTCAAAGATGATCTCGTTGAAAAGTTCAGCAGTAAGCTTAACCACTTCTCTAAGCTTCTCTCTGTCCCGAGGCTTTGAGTAGCATAATGATTGAAAACTGAAGCCACCGCTCAAGTATGTGACTATTCCCCCGGATGTTTCAACACCCTTATCCTTGAAGAAGCTTTTAACATTTAGCATCAAGTCCCTGCTAACAAGAACATTATCCCGAAAAGTTTCTAGGTAAACCTTGTCGAAGCTGAAGCTTCTGTTCAAAATATTGAAGCTTTTCTCAAGCCAGCTTAAATCAGCCATCCTATTCACGTCATGAGCCGTACAGTATACAGCAGTTTTGAAATTCCTGTATTTTTCCCCCGTAGACATCATGGTTTTTCAGAAACATATTGAATACTTATGCTTTATCCTTAATCATACACGGATTCAAGATAAAACCTTTTTCCCGACCATTCATATTTTGCTTAGCGCGCGAAGCTCCAGCTTATCTAGACATCTGATGCTGTTCCAGCATGCTGGACCTACTATAACAGTTCTCTCAGGATTCTTCTTACGTACAGTGCCAAGAGCTTCGGTGTAAAGTTTGTTCCAAAGCACAGGTGTAAGCTCCCCATTAGGCTCGTTTAAAAGCTCGAAGAGTACTTCATTCGGACGATTGCTGTAACGTTCCCCAATCTGTCTCCAGAACGCGAGAAGCTTCTCCCTATTTCCTAAAGGATCCTTACCCATAGCCACGAACTCGTGGAAGTCCAGTATAGCTACAAGTCCGTTTCTAAGAGACTGTTCTATAGCTCAATCCAAGGTTTCCAACCATTCCTTTGAGATTTCGCCTTCAATTTCCATAGCCCCGTCTCTAAGCGGATGTAGTGCGATACGCACACTGCTGAATCCGGCACTTTTTATAAGCTGGAAATGCTCGTCTTTCATCCTCGCCATTGACCTGTTTCTCCAAACTGGATCGTACCCAAGGATGTTAACGCCCTTGCCCAGCCTCTCGTTCCACTTGAACACGTCCATTCTAAACCGACTCCCAGCAATTCGCATGAGCTTATTTCCGATAATTCTGTTTAGAGTCAAGCAAATTATGAAAAACCCTGACGCTAATAGCCCAAACCTGCTTCATCACGGGACTATGTTGGGAACCGGTGTCCTCATCTTTAAATCTTTGAAATAGGTTGTAAAATATTAATAGCATCACATTGCCGCTATACTTATACTTGTTCTGATTATCGCGATTTGGATCATTCAATCCTGAAAGCTCTGTAGGAGTAGGGTTGTAAATGCACTTGGAATACGGTTTCACTATTTCTCTCAAAGCCTTCAGCCTCGCCTCTCATCCTAAAGCTGCCGAATGCTTCCTCTGAAGTGAGTTCACGCAGCTTCAACCCTTTACCTTTGACGACGACTTTTACTCTAGAAGGATGCGGGAGAAAAGAATGCAAGATTAAAGCATCGTTGTCGTACGGGAAAAGACATATCCTGCTTGGTCCTTCAATACTTACCTTCAGATTCTTTGAGAAGGCTCTTCTAACACCGTTTAAAACTTGGGGTGGAAGATGATACAGGTCGTTAAAGTTGTCAGGTATCGTAAGGATGTAAAGCGTTCCTTTACCATAGTTCATACTCATCAGCAGCGGGTATGCGTTCCCCCTGCTTAAGCATGTGATTAACTCCCAAACATCGTTAGTCGGATATCTGAGATGCGGAATAAGTATTTCCACATCAGAATGGTAAACATCGCCTAAAACGAATAAACTTAGGGAGAAGTCTTTAGTAAGTATTTTCCTATCAGTATACTCAACTTCAGCAATATCTCTGATCACCTCATCCTGCATCGCCTTTACGAAGCCGGATGTGATTATAACGTCCCCACCCTTAACAAGATGATTTTTAATCTTCCCCATTATCTCGCCTTCAAACTTAGCGCACTCTGTTAGAAACACGGTTTCACTGTCTTCAGGGAACCTTGGGGTGATTTCAATTGGGATGCCGAGCATACCTATGTAGTTGTGAAGAAAATCCTCTCCGGAAGAATTGAAGGGCTTATAGCTTTTAACGCCGTAGGGTTGGCCGAGTTTTTCAACAAGGTAATCCATATCTTCGAAGACTCTTCCAACTACGGGTGCGACAGTGCTGGTAGGCATGCTTACTCCATTCTGTTTAACAGACTCTAGTAGGAGGCTGTAGCAGAAGAGCGTCACCTCCTTAGCTTTAGCGAAGAGCGTCAGCCTTATCTGCTCTGAGAATCGGTCAAGATATCTCCTGGCGAGGGGGTCAATCCAGCCGCCGCCGTTCCCGCCGGGCCTAACGTTCTCCAGAAACCGCATTATAGCGTAGCTCTGGTACTCCTGCAAGTGTTGATGGGTATACTCCGCGTCCCTAGTCTCCGTCCCGGTGTAAATCATGTCGAAAAGCCGGGATTCGAAGCTAAGGCTGTAGCCAAGGAACTGATAATGCTCGTACCAGTTTGGATATTTTATTATCAGGTTAACCTTAGGATTGATCTTCTTGGCTGTTTTAACAATAATGTTCTCTGCAACATCCTCCATAGTCTTCAAACGGTACTCAGTCCAGCTTCTGTCACCCTTGGCTTCAACACATGCTTCACACTTGCAGCTTGTGAAGAGCCAGTCGTCAAAAATAATCTCGTCAAATACTTCAGCAGTATACTTGACAACATCTTCAAGCATTTTCCTGTCCCCAAGCTTCGAGTAGCAAAGAGACCTAGAACCCGGGACGTTTGTAGCCATTGCCCCAGATGTTTCGACACCCTTATCTTTGAAAAACGATTTAACCTTAAGCATTAAGTCTTTATCCACCACAGTACCTCCGCCAAAGGTTTCAAGATAGACTTTGTTGAGAAAAATACTCTTGCTTAAAACCTTGAAACTGTTTTCTAGCCAGTTTGAATCAGCCATCCTATTCACATCGTGAACCGTGCAGTAGACAGCGACCTTAAAATTCCTATATTTCTCTCCGGCGACCATGGGTATCGTTGAAACTGGCAGAATATTTATGTTTTGTTAAAGATTGTCGAGAATAATCCTTTTAAAAGCGAACTCAATTCGCCTCAAAGAAAATCATGGGAAGCGAACCTTTATTTGTCAAAGAAGCCTCTGCTTAAACATGCTCTAACCCAGCCCGTGTGCTTTTAGTATCGATCCTAGATATAGCTTTAAGCATATGGATAAAATGCTGGAAAAAGAATTTTTAAACCCTGATTGTTAGGGTTACTATTCCTCCGAATTGACGGGGATGGTGGAGAAATATTCAGTATATCAGTAGAGCAGATGGGAATTTCGTGGAATATAAAATGATATACTAAAAGTTAGAGTCAGCACAACGAATAATACACAACACTTTTCTAAAAAGAACGAGTTAAAGGAGGAATTAAGTAACTTGTTTACCAACGGTTCACCCATAAGACTCATTTCATAAAACACCTTAGCATCCTTAACTACTTATCACGTGAATTGTACCTAAAATATCTGAATTGCTTGTAAAAAACTTATATATTGTTTCAGTGAAGAAAACCGTCAGAGAAGCAATGCGGATGATGCGCATTAGCATAGTTGCCATTACCACAATTATCCTAACAGTCTTATGCTGCATCATACACACGGGAGTTACTGCATACCCGCAACCGTTAGGGCAATCTCCCGAAACGGAGCCCTTTTTTGATTTTGAAACTGATACCCAAGAGTGGCAACCCCTTTCTCCAAATCCGCCTGCAATAACCTCCGTTGAGCATACGGCAGAGGATGCAAAGAGCGGTTCCGGAAGCCTGCGTTGCTACTTCGACTGCGATAAGGGAGATACTGGCGCGGTGGGCGTGACCTTCGCATACCCGGTGGACCTTAGGGGTAAGACTTTATCGGTGTGGGTAAAGTTCCCCCCAGAAGCTGACGGTATCCAAGGCAAGATATTCATACAAGATGTTAACTGGGCCTGGGCCGATCATAACACAGACCTAGTACACTTCACCGGAGAACTGACGAACACATGGGTTCAGCTCACTTGGAACCTCAGCACTGGCGTGGATGTTGGGAGTGTCGACTTATCCTTAATTAAAAGAGTGGGCGTCATATTCGGCGAATGGGGTTCGCCACCATGGACCGGCTACTTCTATGTAGACGCCTTCGACTGGCAACCGAGAGAGGAACAGCCCCCCGAGCAACCGGAGGAAGGGCCAGAAACACCGGTAGGACCGCCTCCAGAAAAAATGTTCAGAGGCGTTAACATTGGAAACGCTCTGGAGGCTCCGAACGAGGGGGATTGGGGGGTCTATATTCGTGACGAATACTTTCGAATAATAAGGTCAGCAGGCTTTGACACCGTTAGAATACCGATAAAATGGTCTGGTCACGCGGAAAAGGATCCGCCATACGCCATAGACGAGCGGTTTTTAAACAGAGTTGACCATGTTGTCGCCAAGGCACTGGAGCAGAACCTCATCGTCATACTGGACATGCATAATTACGATGAGATAATGCAGAGCCCGGAGAGGCATAGGGATCGATTTCTATCGCTTTGGAGACAGATCGCCGAGCACTATAAGGATTATCCTGAAAACCTTTACTTCGAGCTGCTTAACGAGCCCCATGGAGCCTTAACAGACGAAGTATGGAATAAGCTGGTTAACGAGACTGTTAAAATCATAAGGGAGACGAATCCGACGAGAAAGATAATCATCGGACCTACTAATTGGAACAGCATTGACAATCTTGGAGGACTAGAGATCCCAGCTGGCGACGAGAATATCATAGTTACATTCCACTATTACAGTCCTTTCGAATTCACTCATCAGGGAGCCGAGTGGGTAAGCCCCTCTCCACCCGTAGGAAGAAAATGGCTTGGCAACGATGCTGAAAAAACGCAGATCAGGTGGGATCTGGATAAAGCAGTCCAATGGGCAATAGAACACAATAACATCACCCTTTTTCTGGGCGAATTCGGAGCCTACAGTAGGGCAGAAATGGAGTCCAGAGTAAGATGGACTAACTTCGTCGCAACAGAAGCTGAGAAGAGAGGCATAGCTTGGTGCTACTGGGAGTTCTGCTCCGGGTTTGGCGCGTATGATCCGGTTAAGAAGGCGTGGAGGAGGGAGCTATTGGATGCGTTAACAAAGTATTATGTTTCAGTCATTTCAGATTACGATGTCGTCTCCGGTTCAGGCCTCTATGAGAAGGGTGCTTACGCAACCATAAGAGTCAATGAAACAATCTTAGGCTTCCCAATCCAAGATGTTTTTGATCATTTCGAGGGGCTTGGACTTGGAGACAGAGTGGTGGACGAGAGGACGGTTGAAGTCTATGTTGACGGGCCGAGAGAAATAATAGCTGTGTGGAGGAAAGGCTACATTATACTGCTGCTCCTAGTTGGAGTAATATGTGCAGCATGCCTAATAGTGATAACCCTCTATAAAAGGCGGAGGCCCTCCGGTTGACTTAGGAGGATATTTATACTTTCCCCCTAGACAATAAACCTGCCTTCTACAATAGTCAGCCATCTTCATAGATTAATAGAAAATGTTTAAGACAAATTCTAGTGATAATAAACTCGATTTTAAAAAATCCCTCACATAAAGCCGCAATTATAGAGAGAATTCTTATTTAGAGTTCGAAGGCGGAGGAGGTAGTTTAGGCTTGCGCTGTAGCAACAGAACAACAACCGCCACAATTACTAGAATTCCTCCGGTGATGGAGATGATGATTGTTAGGTTTAGTTCTGTCCTCCAGCCTGCTTTGAGAGAAACCGGGCCTGTTACTGTGAACGAGTAGGCGGGGGAGTCTGAAACTATTGTCCCATTCAGCCTCCAGTTTTCGAAAACATAGTTCGTGAAAAGATCTTTAGAAACAACTGTTGGAGACACTGATACTGTGGTGGATGAGCCAGCTGGAGACCATCCTCCTCCTGAAACTGTTCCGAAGTCGCTTGACGCTTGAACAAGATACTCAAAGCTGTAGATTGCAGTAAGCTCAGCATCTTCAGAAACTCTTATTATGCGGGGGTTTAGAGTAGAATCGTCGCTCCATCGAGTAAACGTCCATCTTGCCCCATCCTTCACAACCTGCTGGACGGCTTCAAGCGTGTGTTCTCCTGCGTAAGCCTCAAATACTGAGGAACCTTCTCTCTTTTCACCGTCGAGCTTAACCCAGAAATCGGCGTCCTGAAGATTCACCCTGAGAACATAGGCGGAGACCTCGAAACCAAGAATATTGCTTCTGCACGACATGATCCTTCCGCCGCCTTTCCAGCTTGCCTGTATCATCCACATCCCCTTCTGATCCAGCGTGATTTGATGAGAGAACCCTCCGGTGGAATTCGTGGCCACCTGTATTACGGTTGTTGAGCCGTTTGGCCTAGTGACGTTTAATTCTACGCTGGTGGTTTGTGGTGGCTGCAGCAGACCGGTTAAGACTATATTCTCCCCAAGCCTACTTCTACCAGACTGGATTGAAAGACTCATGTGGCTCTGTTCATAACTGCTTCCCATCACCAGAACAGTGTTAGAAATACTGTTTGCAACGTATATTCTACCATTACTGGGGTTAACTGCCACTCCACTCGGCCCGTAGCCGACTCTGATCTCAGCCATAACCTCATCCAGCAAGCCATCTATGATGGAAATAACATCGGAACACCAGCCGCTCACATATATTCTATTAGCGTTTTCATCAAGGGCAATACCCATAGGGCAGAAGCCGATGAGGATGCGGACTGCGGAAACAACCGTGTTTGAAGAACCGTTTATAACTGATACGCAACCAGTTACGTAATCAGTGACATATATCTTGTTTGTCCTCGCGTTGACTGCTAAAGCATACGGCTGGCCGCCCACATCGATTTCCGCCGTAACCATATTTGTTAAACCATCTATGACTGAAACTGAACCTGAACCGGAGTTAGCAACATAAATCCTGTTGAGAACCGGGTTTACTCCAATCCCCCTTGGCTTTTCACCAACCTTAACATCAGCTATAAGCCTGTTGGCCGATGCATCTATGATGGAGACTGAGCCGGAAGCAGTGTTGGACACGTATATTCTGCCGGTAGCCGGGTTCACTGCAACACCGTAGGGCTGTCTGCCTACTGTGATGCTGGATATAACTGTATTCGTCGCCCCATCTACCACTGAGACTGAGTCAGAACCATTATTAGCAACATATATTCTGTTAGTAAGCGGGTTCAATGCAACCCCAATCGGCTCCACACCCACCATGATGTTGGATATCACTCTGTTGGTTGAACTATTTATTACGGAGATTGCATTAGAACGAGAATTCGACACGTAGATTAGACCAGTATCCGAGTTTACTGCAACACCGTACGGCCATCCATACGGCCATTCTCCCACCTTAATATCAGCCACCACCGTGAATGCTGACTCATCTATTATTGACAGGGAGTCAGAACCGTAGTTAGCAACATACGTCTTATTGTTATTTGGATTAACTGCAACATCCTCGGGACCACTACCCACTTTTACATGGGCTATAGTCCTATTTGCCGACTCATCTATGATGGAGACAGCCTCATACCATCCGACACCAACGTATATTCTACCGGTGTTCGGGTTGACGGCTATTCCGTGAGGAGTGCTTACCACATTAATATTGTGAATAACCGAATTGGTTAAACCGTCTACAACAGATATTGAACAAGGATACGTGGCTACGTATATCCTGTTGATTTTAGTATTTACCGCGATTCCTAATGGTTGACTGCCAACCTTGATGCTGGATATAACTGTGTCTGACGAGCCGTCGATGACTGAGACAGTATTCGTGTCAAAGTTGGCAACGTATATCCTGTTAGTGTCAGGGTTTATCGCAACCCCTCTTGGTCCATCATCCACCCTAACACTAGCTATTAAAGTGTTTGTAGAACCGTCTATAATGGAAACAGCATCTGAATATTCGTTTGCCACGTAAATCTTATTGGTTTCAGGATTAACCGCTATCCCATATGGGCCTCTCCCCACACTTATGTTCGCCATAATTCTGTTCGTCAAGCTGTCTATAACGAATACTAAGCCATCTGAAATGAATACCGAGGAGCCCCGCTCGCGGCCGGTAACGTATATTCTGCCAGTATTCGGATTTAATGCAATTCCCATCAGCATTTTGCCCACCGATATGTTTGCCACAATCCTTTTCGTCGAATCGTCGAACACTGATATTGTTCCCGACCGGGAATTAGCCAGATAGGCCGTGCCGGAATCCGGGTTGAGTGCTACCGCGAGTAAACCTTGGCCAAGCTTGATCTCTTTCACAATCTTGTTCGTGAGTAAATCTATTACAGATATTGAATCAGAACCATAGTTTGCAACATACAGGGTATTTGTTTCAGGATTCACAGAAAGCCCGTATGGGTTTGTTCCCACAACCACTCTATCCGTGACATCTTTTGTATAGCCATCTATGACTGCAACTGAATCGAGACTAATGGACACATATATCCTGTTTATTTCTTGGCTAAGAGCAATTCCTTCCGGTGACGCATATAGCATGATCTTAGATTCAACGGTTTTCGTTATACTGTTTACAACCACTATCGAGAAGAGACCATGGCAGACTACGTATATTTCACCAGTCGCCGTGTTGATTGCTAAATCCTCAAGAAATCTGCATTCTTCAACTTCAATTTCATCCACAACTATATTTGTTGAACCATCGATAACTAGAATATGGAAATTTTTTGTCACGTATATTTTATTAGTTTCAACATTAACCGCTACCCCATAGCACCCTAAACCTATTGGAACCTCACTGATAACAGTATCGGTTAAACTATCGATTATAGAGAGCGTTTCAGATATTCTATTAGTAACATATACCCTGTTGGTTTTAGGGTTAACAGCAATCCCGTATGGTTGAAACCCTACTTCAATTTCACCTACAACAACGTTTGTTGAACCATTTATGATGGAAACCGATTTAGAACCAGTGCTAACCACATATATCTTGTTGAGAGTGGGGTTGACTGCCACATTACTCGGCAGGCTATCCAGCTTTATGTTGGATATTACTGTATTTGTTAAGCAATCTACGACGGAGATTGAACTGGACTCGTAATCTGCAGCATACAGCCTGCCAGTAATAGGATTTATCGCGATATTCATCGGAGCATAACCGCCCCACCCTACGCGAATACTGCTCACTATATCATCTGGATTCGCATCAACCTTAGGAATCTTGGCAAAACTGAAAATGATAAGTGCAACTGTTAGGAATATGAAACATGGTATTGCGTTTCTAAACCCCCACATATTATTATTGATTTCAAACATACTTAATAAGCCTTTGCAATTAATACTTTTGATTGAATGAGGAAACCGTGAACAGGTTGTAGAAACGAGGCTGAAGAAAGAAGCATCAGAATTTAATCCTAAAGGTTTTAAAGAAATCTTTTTAAGCCTCTACCCATTAGATCTTTCATGTTGAAAAAAGATTTGCTTAATCTTGTTACTTATTGTGGCCTATATTGCGATTTATGTGCTCAACGCGGACGTATTCCTCAGCAGGCACTTCAGCTTCAGCAGACTCTGCATGAAGAAGGTTTTGATGACTTTTTCCAATATATTCCTGAAATGAAGGAGACTTTCCCTGTATTCTGGCAGTTTCTGCAAAATCTTGCTAAAATGGATTGCACATGTAGAAGTGGCGTGGGTGGGCCTCCGGACTGTGAAATCCGTAGCTGCGCCAAGCGAAAGAATGTTGAGGTTTGTCCCCAATGCGAGGAGTATCCGTGTGAGCATATTCAGGCCTTGGCGGAGCGTTATCCAACCCTTATTCAGGACGGAAAGCGTTTGCAGAAGATAGGTTTAGAGAAATGGGTGGAGGAACAGAAGCGGAGGGCAAAACGTGGCTTCGCATACTCGGATATACGTCATTAAACATGGTATGCTGAAAACAAGCCTGTTTTGAAAAATTTAAGTTTAAACAGTTAACCCTTCACTAGAATATGACGAGGGAGGTAGCTTATTTCGCCGGCGGATGCTTCTGGGGCGTCGAGTATTTCTTCAAGAAGGCTAGGGGAGTGGTTTCAATCAGGGTTGGCTACATGGGCGGGCACAAAGAGAAGCCGACTTATGAGGAGGTTTGCAGTGGAACCACTGGACACTTAGAGACAGTTGAAGTAGTGTATGACCCTGAAAAAACAAGTTTCAAGGAGCTTGCCAAACTGTTTTTCGAAATCCATGATCCAACGCAGGTTAACCGTCAGGGGCCAGATATTGGTGAACAGTATCAGTCCGCTATTTTCTACGTGAATGAGGAGCAGAAAAGGATTGCTCAGGAATTAATCTCTATCTTGGAGAGGAAAGGCTATTCAGTTTCTACTCAATTAAGGGAAGCAGGCGTCTTCTGGGTGGCGGAAGAGCATCACCAGAACTACTATGGGAAAAACGGAGAAAAACCTTACTGTCACTTCCACACTAAGAGGTTTAAGTAAACCTGTGGAGACAAGTTAAAAACTAAGCTTTTGAAGGTCTCAGGCAACAAGCATTTTCAGTTCCCATGATAATTGAAGCCCCAGAGTAAGCTAATAAGTTTCTAAGTTATGCAGGATTACTCGGCCCTCTGCAGCTCAGACTTGTCGAGAAGGATGTACTGGATAGAATTTTCATATAAACAATTACTTCTTGTTCTAAGAATGTTCGATTATTAGAAAAAAGATTGTTTCTGCTTTATTTATTTATTTCTTTATTTCTTCTCAGGACGACTATGGCGACTATTACAATTATTACGATTAGAATCACGAGTATTATTATGTAGTTTGTTGGGAGCGTGAAGCCTTCCCCAGATAGCGGGTGCAAGGTGACGCTTGGGGTTACGCTTACTGTCTGGACGCAAGGCACTGTGACGCCGAAGCCGTTTTCCAAACTCTGGAATACAATACCCTGGTTCGGGGGTATTAGCGGGTAGTGCAGCAGAAGGAGAACAAGGTTCTTGCTCGACCTGACTGTGTGTGGTCCAGGGGTGGAAATTATCCAAGGCTCGTCCGGCCTGAGGGTCATGGGCACGTCGTCAACCACAACATTAGCATCCTCACCTGTGAATAAGTATGCGTAGATGGTGGAGTTTGTGGGAAGCATGAAGGGAGTATCCTCATTAGGCCTTATTCCGAGGTATGTTAAGCCTGCACCATATGACACGCCCATCCCCGCCCATTTAATGCTTCCACTGTGGAGGAACTGAACTGTTATCGGCTTATCACTGTCAAACGCTATCGCCTGAAACACTTTAATCTCGGATGGCCTAACGTAAGCTGGCTCCCCAACCTTGACATTGAGCTCCTCCACGGCCTTCTGATTATAGAGATCCCAGACGGTGACCTTAGCGTCCTCCAGCGCGAATATGACGAACCCGTTTTCCTCCGTTAAAGACCCTTCATCGGCCAAGTCGGCAACACCAGAGTAGAATCTTCTTCCTATGAAGCCTCCTTCAGCAGAAGGTACGAAGAAGCTTCTCTGCATATCCTTTCCATTAATAGTCATATAACCGCCCTGAATCATTATGTTTCCGGTTGAGTTTATCCTATATGTTGTCAAAGGCTTCGGCTGTAGCTCTCTATACGTGTTTGCCTTAAGCTTGAAGGTTTGTGTAGATCCGTCTTCATCGGTTAAAGTTACTTCAGCATCCTCAATGGCAAATATGGTGTGTAGAAGCCCTTTGAGCCCCTGCGAAGTCTCTATCACGAACTCCTTGCCAACGTATGCTCCGGCGACAGAATTGTAGAAACCAGCTACAATAGGTCCCGCCGTAGCGTCAACCCCTGGGACCCCTCCCCCAGGCGGTGGAGACATTAGGAGGACTGAAACCAGCTTGTCTGAGACAACCTTGAACATCGTGCCATTTGGCAGGGAGACGTAACGCTTCCCCACAGCGTTAAGCGAGAACTCTGAGACAAGCGTCTTACCGGGCAGAGTGTAAACCCTGACCTGAGTACCGTCCTGAGAAGCAACGATAGCGATGTAGCCGTGGTCAGCTACTGTCGCCGGAACTAGCCTCCAGCCTAGCGACAAGTCGTTGGTTCCAGACACAGTCTCGTAATACCAGATTCTTGCAGGAACAACACCATAGTAAACGTACTCGCTCTGCGAATTCAGCAGTAGAATGTTCAGAGGCATTATGAGTAGGATTGCGATGAGAAAACCTTTCACGCAATTAAACAAGGGTTTCATGAAAAATGTGAAGGAAACCATTCTTATAAATTTAACTCGAGTTTCTATAACCTTTAGATTTCAAATAGTCTTGAAGCCTGCATGCTCCTAGAGCTTCTCCAACTATTATTTTCGATTTACCAGCAATTGCTTCATCCACTTTATTCCTTAACTCAGTCGGAAATTCTTTTGTTTTAAAGGCACCGCTTCCCATTAGAAGAAACCTCCTCCTAGGCTTTTCCCTCTTCTTCATCAAGCATCTCTACATCGAGTATGGCCAGGTTTCATGAAAACAATACATTTTCTCAAGCATCTCATAGGGTTTTTAGAAAAATCCTTGCCTTGCATATAGGGCATGAGTCTACATCGCCCATGACAGTTTTTAAATAAGAGGCACGAATAACAATCCTCATTAAAAGTTACACGGTATTTTCTCAAGAAAGCCGAGTTATATATTTCTTTCAATGTTTGTTTTTGAATATCGCCGACTGAAAAATCCGCGAAGGGGCAGATCGTAACTTTGCCATCAGCTTTGATGTTTAAAGTATGTGTGCCACATTCGCATTCCTCAAATAATATTTCAGATAGTGCATGCATTATTTCCGGGTGAAGACAGGTGAACCATAGGCAGTTGACTTTTATAGTAGTGCGGGGTATTCTTCTCTCATACAGGTCTTTTAATACCTCTATGAGTTTATGCGTATCTGGTAAAAGCTTTTCATCCATTCTGCCTAATAGAACAGGAGTCTGCACCTCAAAAGTTTTTACACCCAAGTTAGACCAGTAATCATATAATGCAGGCATCTCATGCAGCAAATCTTTGACGGCTAATGTTTCTATTGTTACAGACATTCTAGTGGATTCTAAAGCAAATGTAACGCTTTCTAAAACCCGCTTCAAAATTTTTTCGTTGCCAATTCTTAGAGAGGCAAATTTCTCAGTGTTTAATGTTGGCAGGCTCACATGATATACATCTAAGCCGGCATCCGACAATTTTTCAACAGTTTTTAACTCCAGTACTACCGTTGGTAAATAGTTCTGTACAGCTCCCCTTCTCTTTAGCATATTCTATACTTTTAAAGCAGATTAGGAAGGCAGAAAGATAGTGTAGGCTCCCCGCCACTGAATCCACCCATGCTGGGCAACCTATTTCATCCACCATTTTTTAATTGTTTCAAAAGGCAGTATTTTAAGACCTCTTGCACCTATAACATTAATATATTGGATCCAAAGTATACGCATCGGAAGTTGCATACATTTGCGACCTTAACCTCAAAGCCTCTGAGATGAAAGCTATCCATGATGCTTCTGTTCAGTTTCCTTATCGATTCTTTATCAAACATGGAGAGTTTATGAATCACGAGAAAAGTACTTAAACGTAGGTCTACTATTCAGATATAAATACCGCTGGAAATTGTTTTGCTCCAACCATGTTTTGAAATCCTATGGTTAAACGCAGTAAGTTTAATTAAGCCAGTAAGTTATAGGAAATACGAGATGTCTAAGGGGGATGAGATGATTAGGCTTATTAACGATGGCAAGGTTGAGGAGGCATTAAAACTTGCTGATGCTAATGATATTGGAACCTTAATCGAACTCGGCAACTTTTTCACGTCGAAGGGGAATTACGATGTCGCTGAAAAAATATTTGACCACGCTATAGAATTAAAACCGAGCTCGGCAGAAGCACTGGTTAACAAGGGTTTCGCATTTCTAGAGCTTGGAAGGCTTAAGGTAGCGTTAGAGTGCTTCAACGAGGCGATAATAGTAGAGCCGGGCTCAGTTGAAGCATGGGTGGGCAAAGGTTCAGCATTAGTAGGGCTGGAAATGCTTGAGGAATCAGTAGGGTGTTTTAACCAAGCTATAGAATTAAAGCCGGATTCGGTGGAAGCGTGGTTTAACAAGGGTTCAGCATTAGTAGGGCTTAGGAATCTTAAGAAAGCAGTAGAATGCTACGATAAAGTTATTGAATTAAGCCCGAGCTTGGCTGAAGCATGGAGCAACAAGGGTTTCGCGCTGCGGGAACTTGGGAGGCTGGAGGAATCAATAGAGTGTTTCAGCAGAGTCATTGAATTAAAGCCAGATTCAACTGAAGCATGGGTTAACAAGGGTTTCGCACTAGTGTGGCTTGGAAAGTTTGAGAACGCATTAGAATGCTATGATGAAGCCCTGAGAATAGACCCGAAATATGCTGCAGCATTGATTAACAAGGGTGCAGCACTGGCGAGGCTTGGGAGACATGAGGAAGCAGAAAAATGTTTCGACGAAGCTATGAGGCTGGGAAAATCTTCCGTATCAAGCAGCTGTAGGAATGGAAGCTGAGATGAGGCTCATAGCCAGTACTGAAACACTTACGCCTTGAAACATGATTCTCTTGAGCAGAATGAGCTTTAGCTTAGAGCAGGCGAATAAGTTCCTCAATAAGGGTTACGCAGGATTCCTCGGTTCTCTGAGCCTCCGCTAGCATCTTTATCTTCGCATCGTCGGCAAGCCCCTTGTCTCTAGCCTTGTCAAGCAGATTAGCAACATTCCCATACTGGTTACTTAGTTCCTTAGCTGTTTCTGAAGCCGTGTCCTGATGTTTCGAAGCAATCTCCGCGAAGTAGCGGGACGCCATTCCTCTGCATTCAGCCCACACTGTTCCGTTCCACCAGTTTCCGTGGCTTGACCCGAAACCTTCGTTAACTGCTTTAATCCACAGGTTGTAGGCTTGAAGCCCAGTAGAATAGTGTTCAACACTCCAGTTCTCAGGGTTCTTAACCATGTCGACCGCCGCGTTCAAGCTATGTAGTACAACAGTCTTTTCATCAGCACTCTTCCTCTTGCAGAAGGTGAAGAAGCGGGCATGGGGTTCATCACCCAGCTCCCTCCAAGTTTCAAAAGTCAGAGTCTTCGGCGTAATCGGCAGATTCACCGTGGGCCACGGCTGTTTCAGAACGAAATGCTCATCGCCGTATCCGGTGATAAGTTGGTTCTCCATGTTAAGCATGGAGCACGGTGTTTCTGTATCAATACTCCTCCTTAAAAGAGCCTCAACCTTCCTCCTTTCTTCAACAGGGGTTCCAGCATGGAAGAACCCGAGGTCAGTCATCTCCATCCCGAGATTCTTCACAAGCCTGTAGAAACCTCCGTATTTCCAGTTGTATGGCCCGCTTGGACATATCTGCTCATGAATGTTGATTAGGAAAGCATGTCCGGAACTGCCGAACAACCATGCGTCACTAGCATTTATGCCAAAGAAGTCAGCAACCCCCCTCAACACACCCATGAGAGTGGTATTAAAAGGATGCATCACTAAGTTCGGAATAATCTTCTCCGTCATGAAGGGAATCTTAGACACCTGCTTATAAGGTTTCGAGAAAGAGTTGAAGCGGAGGAACATGGTTGAAATGATTATTAGGCTTAAATAATATTGGGAGAAAGACTTTTCTAACCATTTTGTATTAGAGAAAGAGAAGCACTATTCGCATCTATTTCTTTCTTCTTCTGAAGAATACTACGACTATCACCACGATGATTAGGACTATGAGTATGATTATGTAGTTCATCGGTAACGCGAAGCCTTCCCCAGATAACGGGTGCAAGGTGACGCTTGGGGTTACGCTGACTGTCTGGACGCAAGGCACTGGGACACCGAAGCCGTTTATACCCTGGTTCTCGGGTATTAGCGGGTAGTGCAGTAGGAGGAGTATCAGGTTCTTGTTCGACCTGATGGTGTGCGGTCCTAGGGTGGATAGTATGAAGGGCTCGTCAGGCTTAACGGTCATCGGTATGTCGTCGACCACAACATTAGCCTCCTCACCGGTGAAGAGATAAGCAAGTATCGTTGAGTTCGTCGGAAGGACAAATGGTGTATCCTCGTTAGGCCTTATCCCAAGGTAGGTGAAGCCCGGGCCATATGACCACCCGTAGGATCTTACAGTGCTCCCGCTGTGAAGGAACTGCAATGTTATAGGCTTGTCACTATCTACAGCTATCGCGGGTCCCCTAGTCCCTCCTGCGTACACCTTAGGCTTAATTTTAACAGGTTCTCCTGCTTCAACATCAAGCTCTAAAAGAACCTTCCGGTTTGGCAGATCCCAGACGGTTACCTTAGTGTCCTCCAAAGCAGATATGTAGAAGAACTCTTCCTCTTTCTCATCAAAAGAATACCATGTTACTGAGTAGAACCTTCTGCCCATGAAGCCTCCTTCAGCCGAAGGAATGAAGAAGCTTCGATCTGACCAGCCGCCTATTCCCCCAGCTCTAATCATAATGTTGCCGGTGGAGGTGACTTTATAGGTTGTCAACGGGTTCAGCTGAATGTTCTCATAATCATTTGCGTTGAGCTTGAAGGATCGTGTAGATCCATCTTCAGCAGTCAACATCACCTCAGCGTTCTCTATGGCAAAAATATAGTAGTTGAATCCTAAGAGTCCTTGAGAAGCCTCCATTATGAACTCTTTGCCCACGTACGCACCGTCAACAGAAGCATAGAAGCCGTTGGCACCAGGCGATTCCGTAACGTTCAACCCCGGGATCCTCCCTCTACCAGGAGGCGAAAATAATAGTACTGAAACAAGCTTGTTTGAAACGATTTTGAACATTGTGCCGTTCGGCAGAGAGACGTAGTGTTTCTCCATGGAGCTGAGAGTAGTTTCGGAAACCAGTTCTTTTCCCGGCAGAGTGTAAACCCTAACCCGAGTACCATCCTGTAAGGCAAGAATAGAAATATAGCCGTGATCGTATATGGTCGCTGCATCTAGCAGCCAGTTACCCGTCGTGTACCACTCACCCAGAGTATACTGGTATATCCTTTCCGGGATAACACCGTAGTAAACGTATTCAGCCTGAGGAGTTAGAAGAACGATGTAAACAGGCATTAGCATGAGGATTATGATGAGAAAGCAGCCCAAACCCTTAAACAGGGGGCTTTCCATAAGAAAAAAGTGGCGGTTTTTCCTTATAAACTTTCATAAAAAATAATTAAATTTCTCTCATAAACTTATTATACTGTCTAAAGAACGAAGAATGAGCACACTTTTCTGTAGAAACAGATATTGACCCATATTGCGACGGCTTAACCTTATTCTTTCAATTAGCCAGATGCTTTAACACATGTTTCTACCGAAGAGAAAGAAATGGTGCAGAACATGGGAATTAATACCGGTTTTTGGATTATTGAAAATGATTGGGTTAAAAAGGGTTTAAAGATGTTTTAAACTACTTTTAACTATATCCAGCTTTGCGTAAATCCTTAAAGGCTTCAAAAACCTTCCATAAGGGTGGTCAATATGAAGGTTTATGTTCTGACTGATATGGAGGGTGCCAGCTACGTTATCCGCGAACAGCAGACAGAGCCTGGAAACAAGGAATACGAGGAGGCGTGCCTGCTTTTAACTAGGGACGTTAACGCCGCTATAGAAGGAGCTTTGGAGGGAGGTGCTTCAGAAGTTCTTGTGAATGACCTTCACGGGGCGCGAGACGGCTTCAACTTGGTGCCGGAGGAACTTCATGAAGAAGCGAAATACGTCGCCGGGGGGCCGAGGCCCTGCAGGATGGCGGGTGTCGACAGGAGCTTTAGCCTAGCCTTCATGATAGGCTACCATGCTATGGCGGGAACAAGGGGGGCAGTTCTGGACCACACGATGTCCACTAGGGTCATAGTCAACGCTTACATAAACGAGAAGCGGGTTGGAGAAATAGGAATAGATGCTGCGATGCTCGGGTATTTTGAGGTGCCTGTTGCTCTAGTAAGCGGGTGCAAGATGGCGGTTGAAGAGGCTAAGGCTCTGCTCGGCAGGGTTGAAACCGTTACTGTAAAGGAAGGTTTGAGTAGAAACTTCGCCGTATGCCTGCCGCCAACCAGAAGCAGGAAGCTTATTCGAGAATCAGCTAAGAAGGCTGTTCAAAACGCGGGAGACTTTAAGCCTTTCAAGGTTAATCCACCTGTAGTCTTGAAGGTCGAATATTCGCACCCGCATTACGCGGATATTCAATGCAGAACACCCGGTGTAGAACGTCTTGACCCCCGAACAATTATTGTCCAAGGAGACGACCTGCTTGAAGCGATGCGGAGACTAGGCTGGTATTAACTTTTCCAGAGTACTAGTTGTAGCTACATATAATACTAGTCTAATTAGCTGAGCGATAATGCTTAAAAGAAGCCTTAAGAAAAAAAGTGTTGTTTTCCTAACTATGCGGGATCAAGGGAAAAGTGTTGCCCACATCTATTTTTTCCTTCTGCGGAGTAATACTGCGACCGTCACCACGACGAGCAGAACCACGATTATGATTATGTAGTTCAACGGTAACGTGAAGCCTTCCCCAGATATCGGGTGCAGGGTGATGCTCGGGGTTACGCTTACTGTCTGGACGCATGGCACTGGGACACCGAAGCCGTTTATACCTTGGTTCGGGGGTATTAGCGGGTAGTGCAGCAGGAGCAGGATAAGGTTCTTGCTCGACCTGACTGTGTGCGGCCCAGGGGTGGAAATTATCCAAGGCTCGTCCGGCCTGAGGGTCATGGGCACGTCGTCAACCACAACATTAGCCTCCTCACCTGTGAATAAGTATGCGTAGATGGTGGAGTTTGTGGGAAGCATGAAGGGAGTATCCTCATTAGGCCTAATACCCATGTAGGTGAAGCCCACACCCTGGTCAGCTAAGCTGTAGCTTCTTTTAATGCTCCCGCTGTGAAGATACTGGACTGTTATCGGCTTATCGCTATCTAAAGCTATTGCAGCTACTCCCGGAGTTGCCTCTACTGCCGTCAACTTGGTTCTAACAGGCTCCCCTACCCTAACGTTGAACTCTGAAACAATTTTCTGAGTCTTAAGGTCCCAGACGGTGACCTTAGCGTCCTCCAGCGCGAATATGATAAACTCGTTTTCCTCCTTCACGTCAAATGTCTGAGAGGTTCTCGTGTAGAATCTTCTGCCTATGAAGCCTCCTTCGGCGGAAGGTATGAAGAAGCTCCTTGAGTCCCAAAGAGTCGGGGTACCGGCTTGAACCATTATGTTTCCACTAGAAGCAATCCTGTAGGCGGTTAAGGCTTTTAGTTGCAACTCTTTAAACGAGTTAGCCTTAAGATTGAAGGATTGTGTTCCACCATTCTCATCAGTTAGAGTCACCGTAGAATCTTCAACGGCAAATATCATGTATCCAAATCCTGTGAAACCCTGTGAAGCATCTATGATGAATTCTTTACTCACATATGTTCCTTCAACAGAAGTGTAGAAACCCATCGGGCCAGGCGATTCTGTAGCGTTAACCCCTGGGATCCCTCCTCCAGCAGGAGGCGAGAATATTAGCACTGAAACCAGCTTGCTTGAAACAATCTTGAACATCGTGCCGTTGGACAGGCGGACATAGTGCTTCTGCATCGAGTTAAGAGTAGCCTCGGAAACCAGCTCCCTACCCGGAAGAGTGTAGACCCTGACCTGAGTACCGTCCTGAGAAGCAAGAATGGACAGGTAGCCATGATCAACTACGGATGTCGCTAGTAGCACCCAGCCTTTCGACAAATCAGTCTCAGAAACCGGAGTATACTGATAGGTTCTTTCCGGGATAACACCATAGTAAACGTATTCAGCCTGAGGAGTTAGAAGAACGATGTAAACAGGCATTAGCATGAGGATTATGATGAGAAAGCAGCCCAAACCCTTAAACAGAGAGTTTGTCATAGAAGAGGATTAACAGTTTCTTCTTATAAACTTTAGAGTTGTTCCGTCTAAAGTATGAGAAATAGACAGATAATCCCTTGTAACAGGCATCAACCTGTATTGCGACGGTTTTTCCCTCTTGAAGAAGGCTTCATGAGAAACATCTTCCAACCTTAGGCTAATGAGGCTCTTAAATCCGCTTGATGAATTATAAATACGGTTATGAGAAGGCCATTTGGAAACAGGATTCTAGGCAATAACTTCTAAAGTTGGAAAATACTCAATGAATAGAATGGAAAGATTGTTTCCGAGCCTCGGCTATAAAGTTTTTTAGCCTACGTAGCCAAGAGTCAATCCCTTTATAAGATACTTATGAACTAAGACCGCGAATACTATAACTGGCAGAGCTATGAGTACTCCTGCTGCAGACATTGGCCCCCATAGCACACCGTATTCTTGAGCAAAATACGCTGCGTATACTGTTAACGTCATTCCTCTAGAGGTCTGGGTTACTAGAAGCGGTATCATGAACTCGGACCATGAGAATAGATATGCAATTATGGCGGATGTTGCGAGTCCACTACCCGTCTGCGGCAAGACTATTTTGAAGAAGGCTTCAACCTCACTGCAACCATCTACCAATGCGGCTTCGTCTATCTCTCTAGGTATGTTTCTGATAGCCCCTATCATAAGCCAAGTCGTTAATGGAAGTGTTATAAGCGGGTATAGAAGTATTAGGGCCAGGATTGTATCATAAATACCTAGGGTTTTAACTATAACTACTAGGGGTAGCATTACTGCTACCGGCGGTATCATTCTGAGGCTGAGAATCCACGAGGCTAAGCCTGTTCCACCTACCCTGTATCTTTGTATGGCGTAAGCCGTCATAGCTCCTAGTATAGTGGTCAATATTGCTGCGATGGAGGAGGATAGTAGGCTATTCACCATGTAAGGTATTATCGCTGGGAAATGCCCTCTAACGCCATAGACCGCGCCCGTGCTCAACTCAAAATAGTTTCTGAGAGTTATGCTACTAGGTATTAGATTCGGCAGCCCCCATTCAGCTATAGGCTTGAAAGACACTCCAACCATCCATATAAATGGGTAGAGGAAGACTAGAACAACTGCTATTGATATGAGCGTAATGATTATTGTTAAAGGAGAATACTTCGTGTTTTTCACCCCCATATGAGCCTCTCTATTTTAAGTATCCTCATTATGACTGTAGTCAGTAATGTTGCCACAGCCAGCAGTACCACCGATAGTAAGGCAGTATACCCGTAGGAGGGGTGCAGGCTCATTAGTGAGAACCCGGTTTTAAAAATGTAGAATGGGTATGTTGTAGTGGCGTTACCCGGCCCACCGTAAGTCAAGGTGTATACGGTGTCGAAAGTTTTAAGCAGGTCTATTACTCTCAATAAGATCACTACGACGAACACGCTTTTAGTCATAGGTAATGTTACACGCCTTAAGATCTGGAATTCTGAGGCTCCATCTAGGGATGCTGCTTCATGCAAATCCTTAGGCACGCTTTCTATAGCACTCATCATTGCTAAAACTACGAAAGGAGTCCACTGCCATATGTCTAGTAGAGATAAGCAGAAGATGACGTTTGAAGGGTTTCCGAACGGTATGCTGAGCCAAGGCTGCGGCTCAACTCCGAGTGAAGACAGAAAAGAGTTGATGGGTCCATAGTAGTATAGTATCGTCTTCCAGTTTAATCCTGTGATAACGGAAGGTATCATCATGGGTATAAGTATGAGTATCCTTAAAGGCAGTCTCCCCATGGTGTATTTGGATGCTAAAAGTATTGCTATTGCTACGCCTAATACGAGTTCCAGTGGAAGCGATACCCCCATGAGCACCAGCGTTCTCAGCAGGCTTTCCCAACACACGTTATCTGACGCGAGTATAATGAAGTTTTCTAGACCTACGAATTTTGGGTAAAGGTCTCTAGCCGGATGGAAGGAGAAGAACATCATGCCCCAGAGATACACGGTAGGGTATATGACTAGGAACAACAGTAATCCTATGGTTGGTACCACTAGAATTGTGAGCCTGCGCTTGCGGGCCATTTTTAATTAGATTAGCGTGAGGCGGCTATTTAATTTTTTGTCCCCTGATATTCCCACGCGTTTTTCACAACGGTTTCATAATAAATTTCGCAGATTAAATTAAAGACAATGTTTATAAGTTGCATTCATCTATTAATTCTCTCGTGGATAAAAATGGGGGATAAAGCCATTTGGAATAGTAAGGGTATAACAAGAATCCAGATGATCATTATAGTAGTTGTAGTGCTTATTGCCGCTATCGGAGGAGGATTATACTACTTTCTTGTAATGAGAGCACCAGTCACTATAAAGGTTGTAGCTATAGCTCATGCAGCTGCGGGTATACAGGAGTTAGCTAACAATTTCATGAAGGAGCATCCTGACATCAAAATTGAATGCATTCTGCTAGACTGGGAAACCGGTAGAGACAGGCAACTACACGACATGGCCACTGGAGCAGGTGAATTCGATGTTTACATGTGGGACTGCATATATACCGGTGCTTTCGGACCACACTGCTATACTCTAGATGAGCTTAAATCCATGTATCCGGATTCTGAAACATTCAAAGACTATAGCGACTTTATTCAATCTATTGATAGTAGATACGCCTTCTGGAATGGTAAACGCATAGGCTACATAGTTTGCGCTAACGTTATGGCTATGTTCTACAGAAAGGACCTGTTTGAAAGCCCGGCGGTTAAGGCTCAATACGCCACCTGGATTCAGAATAATCTTGATCTGGTAAGGGCTAGGGTTGTGGACTCGGGGCTGGATCCCGCAAAAATACCTATGGAGCTCAAGGTGCCCACGGTGCTTGAGGAGCTTTTGGCAACAGCCATGTTCTTCACGAAGACGTTTAATCCTGATTCGCCAACCGAGATCGGCAACTGCATAATGGCTATGAAGACGCACACAATACACTGGGAGTACTGTTGGCTGTTTGCTCAATGGAGAAGGTCTCCTCAAGGTTTAGCCACGCTTGGTCCAGTAACCCCGCCTTACGGAGACTTGTTTACGTCAACTGCTAAGCCTGCGTTTGACCCTGCGGTGTCAGACATGGGTGTTAAAATCCTCAAGCTCTTCAAGTATCTGACGGATTGCCAGATTGCTCCCATGGAGACCGAGTGGTCCCAGTGTATGGATAACTTCGGCACTGGTAAAGCGGCCATGTGGGCGGGCTCATGGGCATCCTGCTTCATAGATTTCCTCGAGAAGGCTCCAGAAGAATATCCTACAATAGCCGGTAAGGTTGGAGTTGCCCCGTCACCGGGTGTGGGTGCAGACGGAACATGGCAGGTGGGTGTAAGCAAATACTCCAAGCATGCTAAGGAAGCGTGGCTTTTCATCCAATACATGATGACCAGTGACTCTATGAAGATCGCATGGACAAAGTCGTCATCGTTCCCTGCTAGGAGATCAGTCATCCAGGATCTTTCAAGCCAGTATCCCGTGTTCACAACATTCCTTACAGCTCTTGAGAACCCCAGCACTAGAAACTATGTTCCAGAGAACCCGCAGCTCGAGGATTCCATTGCCAAATGGGTCACAGACTACATAGCAGGAACTGTAGATGCTGAAACCGCTATAACACAGCTTACTGCGGAATGGAAGCAAATACTTGGAATACCCTAGTCTAAAAAGTAAGATTTTTATGTCTCTTTTTCTTTTTTTAAACGACAGACAGCGAGTCGGGGGTGATTTCCGCTGGTTTCAGTCAGGCTTGAAAACCTAACCAAGTACTTCGGGAAAGTGAAGGCTGTTGAAAATCTTAATCTTACTATTAAAGACGGAGAGTTCCTCGCCTTTTTGGGGCCTTCAGGTTGCGGTAAGACAACAATTTTAAGATGTATAGCTGGGCTTGAAAACCCTACATCAGGCCAAATATATTTTGACGATAAGGTTGTTAACGATCTTCCTCCTAGGGAACGCAATGTGGCCATGGTGTTTCAGAGCTACGCGCTCTACCCGCATATGACTGTCCGCGACAACATAGCTTTTCCGCTGATAGTTAGGAAGATCCCTAAAGACGAGATTGATCGCAGAGTTAAAGAGGTAGCTGAATTTCTTCACATAGAGAAGACCTTGGACCGTAAACCTTCAGAAATTTCTGGTGGAGAACGGCAACGCGTAGCTTTGGGTAGGGCCTTAATCAGAAAGCCCACTGTATTTCTTATGGATGAGCCTTTAAGCAACTTGGATGCTAAACTTAGGATTTATATGAGGGCGGAACTTAAAGCTCTTCACAGGGAGCTCGGTATAACTACGATATACGTAACCCATGATCAGGTTGAGGCGATGACTATGTCGGATAGAATCGCTCTTCTTAACGAGGGGATACTCCAGCAGGTAGCTACACCCGATGAACTATATTACCGTCCAGCTAATGTGTTCACTGGGAGTTTTATAGGAAGCCCGCCAATGAATATGATGGAGGGTAGGCTGATTGAGAAGGATAATAGGGTGTACGTGGATGCAGTGCACTTTAGTCTCGACCTGACTGAGTTTAAGAATCTCCTAACATCTCATGTGGGAAGCGAAGTTATATTGGGGGTTAGACCCGAAGATATCTCCTTATATGAAACAGCTGAGGAGCAATGTATAAAGGCCAAGGTCTATGTAGCGGAGCCATTAGGTGGTAAAGCTATAGTCAGCCTTTACATAGGCGACATACTGTTCAAGGCGGAGACAGCAGAGACATGGAAGCCTGAAGCTACCGTTTGGGTGTCGATAAACAAAAAGAAGATTCATCTGTTCGATAAAAAGACTGGAACCTTAATAATATAAATATAGCTTGACGGCAAAATACAGCAGATTATTCCTGAGGCCCCCCACCGTGAGGTAAAGGGACTATCAGGCTCTATTAGCCTAGTCTATTATGGGTCACCATAAGTAGCTAGCAGGCCTGTTCTAAAAACATTTTAAGTCCTTTCTGGACTAGCTCCTGCATAAGGAAGGAATCTTTAAAGGATTTTCTTCAACCTATCCTGTAGTTACCCCCGTGCCCCCTCTAAGGGCAGAATACGCACAGTCCCTTCTGATTCTGCTGTGCAATCCATGCCTCAAGTCCGATTTCTTTCATCCTTCTCATGTTTTCAACTGTCCGCTTATGGTGAGCGCGGCCATCTGAGCTGAACTTCTGCAGCTTCTCGCAGGGGAAATAGGTGCACTCGAAGCAGTATTGGTAGCCCTTCTGTTTTGCGCAGGACAGCAACTCGCAGTCTGGGCTCCAATGAATGTTAAGCGGGCTTCTGCATCCGCCGCATGTTATCTCTTCAGGCTTTATTTCCTCTGGCTTGGAGCCTCGTTCTAGGAGCCACTGCACGATTTCACCTCGCAGTTTTTCATTGCCGTGACCCGCCAGATATACATCACATTTTGCACAATTGAGACCGCAGACTGCAACAACCCACTCCCCCGAGCCTTTATCCGTCATGCTCTAGCGACAGCTCTCTCAATATTTATTCTTTTTTTGAGTAGATGAGAACTTAAAACAGTATGGATAATATGGAGATAATAAACGTGGGAAGGAGAACGATAAACACAACCATAAAGCTTTAGTGCTCCTAAACCCCCCTGCTTAGAAACATGGAAGAAACATTGGACAACTCCATCTTCGAGAGAATAAGGCAGAGGAGCGAGGAATTCATGAGCCACACGCACCACAGCAAATTTCACGTGAACAGGGTCTACAACTTAGCGGTTCGGATAGCGAGAGAGGAGGGTGCTGACTTAGATGTGGTTAAGGCCGCGGCGTTACTCCATGATATAGCGAGGGCGATGGAGGATGAGGGCAGGGTGGAGGACCATGCGAAGGAAGGAGCGAGGATGGCTAGACAGATACTTGAGGACATCGGTTTCCCAAGGGGAAAGATAGAGCAGGTCGTCTACTGTATAGAGGCACATAGGTTCAAGAAGGGGGTTGCAGCAAGGAGCTTAGAGGCAAAGGTGCTTCAAGATGCTGATAGGCTGGATATGATTGGGGCGATTGGGATTGCAAGAGTGTTCAGCCGAGGAGGCTGGGGCAACATGCCGATATACGACCCGTCGATTCCTCCGAAGGAAAACTACGATGGCAAATCCCTTACAGCGATAAACCATATTTATGAAAAAATCCTGAAGCTCAAGGAAACTATTAACACGAAGACAGCGAAACAGATGGCTGAGGAAAGGCATAGATTCGTCGAACAGTTCTTGGAGAGGTTCCTAAAGGAATGGAATGGAGAGATATAGCCGTTAGCCATAAGCATCGTAAACCATTTTCTCTTTAAAAACATCTGTGTAAACTAATTAACACTGGTTTTCAACACGTGTAAAGAGCATGCTTGCCTAAACAAGCATTAAGAATGCTTCTATGATCCATAATGGAATTGCCACTATTGTCCATGTAGCCGTGCTCCATGCCAGAACTTTTCTTCCGTCCAAACTTCCCAAGGGAATCATGTTAAAGGCTGCAAGCCATAAGTTTACTTGAAAACCTATAATGCCAATCAAACCTAGCAAGCCGCCTAATCCACTTAAGAAAAAGAATGCAACAGCCCAAACAACGTTAGATAAAGGACCAGTTAAAGATATTAATCCCATCCGCTTCCTTTCAGATATCCCAGACCATTCATAGGTATGATAACGTGGCATTACATATGTTGCGCCTGGAGCGGCGTAGATAAATGAGCCGAATGTAAGCAGAGAGGATAGTAAAGCCATTGCCAGTCCCCAGGGCCAGAGTCTAAATTCAGACCAGTAGCCGTACTTCTGGGCAGTGAATTTGTGTGCTAACTCGTGGAACATGAACCCTGTCCCAACTACGCACAAGTAGATAACAAATATTAGGGGCAGTATTGAACTAAGCCTGAAAACGTATTCAATAGAAAAACATAGGCTTAGAACAACCCATGCAACTAGCAGGTGGGCGATCTCAATCTTACTGGTAATTCTTTGGGCTTGAGGCTTGCTCCTATACTGGGGAGGAGGAGAATCAATATATATTGGCTTTTGCATCTTCACTAAGTGCAGCATTTGACAGTTATGTGTCTCAGGAAGCCTGTGGTAGGAGCAGAACATACCCTTACAGTAAGTGCAGACGAACGGCAAACTTAATTCTGAACCGCAGACCTCACATCTCGCCATTTGAAAACACTGCTTATGTATAATAACCATGGATTTTTGCCAGACACCAGTATTGGAGTATAGCAAGTGAAGCAATAGACCATGACTATCGTCTTATCATTCAAGTTCCATCAGCTATGGAAAATCGTACACTATAAAGTTTACTATTAGAAAGAAACAGTTTTAAAACAGCATCGTAAACCATCTTTTCGTTAACCGCACCAATACAAACTAATTAGCTATTTGACTTGACGAATTGCCAGCCTTTATCGCCTTAGTCTTTAATTCCCACAATGCAACGAGAATTATAGCCACCATTAGTACCACGCCTCCGCCAAAAGCCGTTACTAAAAAGTGACTAAAATCCTTGGATAGGCTTCTCGTCCTCATACGCTGCTTCTGACCTCTAACCTGCGATTAGAGAAGCTGACCGTATTACAGTAAAGAAGCAGGAAGCAGAGCTCGAAACGATACATCCACCGTCCTTCCCACCCTTGAAAAGCATAATTCCATAAAGGATTATAGATTCGAGGAACCCTTCTTCATCTTCTTCTTTTGAGGATTATTATAACAGCTATCACAACGATTAGAATCACGAGTATTATTATGTAGTTTGTTGGGAGCGTGAAGCCTTCCCCAGATAGCGGGTGCAAGGTGACGCTTGGGGTTACGCTTACTGTCTGGACGCATGGCACTGTGACGCCGAAGCCGTTTTCCAAACTCTGGGATATGATGCCTTGATTCGGGGGTATTAGCGGGTAGTGCAGCAGGAGGAGAACAAGGTTCTTGCTCGACCTGACTGTGTGTGGTCCAGGGGTGGATAGTATGAAGGGCTCGTCCGGCCTAACGGTCATAGGCACGTCGTCAACAACAACATCAGCCTCCTCCCCAGCGAACAGGTATGCGTAGATGGTGGAGTTGGTGGGAAGCATGAAGGGAGTATCCTCATTAGGCCTAATACCCATGTAGGTTAAGCCCCTACCGGTGGCTATACCGTAGGCTCTTACAATGCTCCCGCTGTGAAGGAATTGAACTGTTATCGGCTTATCACTGTCAAACGCTATAGCGCCTCCCGTAGCCCCTGCTCCCACCATCAGCTTGCTTCCAACAGGCGTCCCCGCTCTAACATTGAACTCTGTAAGAGCCTTCTGATTCACCAAGTCCCAGACGGTGACCTTAGCGTCCTCCAAGGCAGATATTATAAACTCGTTTTCCTCCTTCGCGTCAAATGTGCGGATGGTTTTCGTGTAGAATCTTCTTCCTATGAAGCCTCCTTCAGCAGAAGGTATAAAGAAGCTTCGCGTCATCTGAGTCCCCGTAACGTCGGTAGCACCGCCCTGAATCATTATGCTTCCGGTTGAGACGATTCTGTAGGCTTTCAAAGGTTTTAGCTGCAGCTCTCTATATGTGTTTGCCTTAAGCGTGTAGGATTGCGTAGACCCGTCTTCATCGGTTAACGTTACTTCAGCATCCTCCACGGCAAATATTGCGTAGAGGAATCCTAAGAGTCCTTGAGAAGCCTCCATTACGAACTCCTTGCCAACGTATGCACCGTCGACAGAAGTGCAGAAACCAGTTGTAATAGGCCCCGCCGTAGCGTTAACCCCTGGAATTCCTCCCCCGGGCGGTGGAGACATTAGGAGGACTGAAACCAGCTTGTTCGAAACCACTTTAAACGTGGTTCCGTTCGGCAGGGAGACGTAGCGCTTCCCCATAGCGTTAAGCGAGAACTCTGAGACAAGCGTCTTACCGGGCAGAGTGTAAACCCTAACCTGAGTACCGTCCTCTGGGGCGAGTATGGCGAGGTAGCCATGATCGCATACGGTTGCCTGCACTAACATCCAGCCCTTCGACAAGTCGGTTTCAGAAACCGGATCATAATCGTAGATCCTTGCTGGAACAACACCGTAGTAAACGTATTCAGCTTGAGGAGTTAGACGCAGAGTGAAAAGCGGCATTACCAGCAGGATTGCGATGAGAAAGTATCCAAAACCCTTAAACAAGTTGTCTTCCATTAGAAAAAATGAATGACTTCCCCTTATAAACTTTACAATTACGCTGCCTAAAACAAAGAAATAGACCTATACTCACGTAGAGACCTGTATCAACCTATATTGCAGGAGCTTAACCCATCCCTTTTCAACGGGGAGAGCAGAGTTCCATTAGCCCTGAGGGTCGAATCTTGGAACCATCGTTAAAGACTCTTAGAATTTAGTGTACGCTATACTGCTAAAGCCTTTCACAGGCACTAATAGCGCCCGGTCCGAGAAGACTTCCGGTAATAATAGTATAAGGGCAGGAAAGGCGGCAAGATTAAAAATAAGAAAATAACAAGGTCGGAGAACAGATTCGAAGGAGATACATTATAAGGGCTCCTCGTAGAAAGACAGTAAACGGGTGTAGCAACAAACGCGACGACCCAGAAAACCATCCACACGACGGAAAACAGAGTGTAAGCCTTAACCAGAAGCCGAGGATGCTCGAAGCCCCGCCTCAGAAACCCGACGACCATAGCTATCTGACTGATAATCCTTTCTGGACAAGATTATAAGCTTTCGTTTATTTCTGTAAAGTGCACTTTCGGCTTCGTTGCAACAGTAGTTTCAAGCCAAAAATTATAATTAAAAACAGACATGAGCATGCTCCTACTTTAAAACAGCACAGTTTAAGGAATAATAAAACTCGCTTAAAAGTTATATCGAGAAGTTATGTATTAGGATGTTAAACAGAGAATCAAGCATAGTGAATTTTAAGCTTTTGAAAAAATAACCTTCTTGATGAAGATAAGGCTAAGCCTTCATTTAACCGCACACGGCAACTACTCTGTCAAACAGCCTTTGATAATGCTTAAATATTTTGTTCTCCAGACCTTATTCCATGAAGTTCAGAGTATTGTTGGAGCGGGATGAGGATGGTTTTTACGTGGCTCAGGTTCCCGGGTTGCCTGGCTGCATTTCCTAAGGAAAGACTAGGGAAGAGGCTATTGTGAACATAAAGGATGCTATTCAAGGCTACTTAGAAAGCCTAAAGAAACACGGTGAGCCAATACCTCCATCAATAGAGGAAGAGATTGTAGAAGTCCATGTCTAAGCTTCCCATTGTTTCTGGCCTAGAAGTTGTAAAGGCTCTGTCTAAAATAGGTTATGAAGCAGACCATCAGACCGGTAGCTACATCATACTCAGACACAAAGAATATCCTCATAGAAGAATCACGACATCCGGATCATGCATTCTGTAAATTAGGTCTAATACCTTTCTATTATTCCTATGTGTCTATGAATCACGACTACAAGTAAGAATCTTAAACTTACAGTGGCTATGTCAAGAGGTGCATGTTCATTGGCTTCTTAATTTAGTTAGATCTTCAGCCAGTATCCTTTTTCAAGCACCTCTAGGATTAAAGGGTTCTTATTCTCAAGCATTTTTTGAAACTCGTTTTCAGTGTAGCATAGAGGTTCTATTGGCAAGTCTGTTTCACGCAACACGTCCAGTATTCTCTCATGCATTTTCCCCTTAAAACCACCTATCATGATGATATCTATATCGCTTCCTTCATGTAATTCTCTTTTGGCGAATGAACCGTACACTAGGACCTTCTTGATTTCGAACCGTGTCTTTATCCTTTTCAGAAACTCGATTAGCCTATTCTCTAGGTCTCTGTATGTTTTTTCGCCTTCTTCAATATTAATTCTGACAACCTTAAGCATTTTTCAGCATCACCCTTATCGAAATACTCTGACGGCACAACCTCCTCCGAGAAAGAGTTCGGGTATCTTGAAGCAATGTAGACGCTATCTAGAAACTTGATGTCCTCCTTCTTAAGCTCTTCGTCCCCGAGTCTATTGACTAGCTCGAAAATCGAGTGGGTTAAAACCGCCCTGAACCCTCTAAGAAAGAGAACTGCCTTCAACGCTTTCTCAGCTGCTTGTTGAGCTTGGAAACAAGCCCACTCATAGTTTCCGCTTTCAAAACTATCCCTGGCGGCTTTTAAATCTCGTTCCGCCTGTCTCAACCATCTACGGGCCAACGAGATATTGCTCATTTATCGATGCTGAAAAACAGGGGACACTATTAAGTCTTTTCAGAGAAAAATATGCGTCAGCCTCGTCGCATAGAACAGGGCAGCCTTAATATCCTCCGGGTAGAGCTCAGGGTATTCTTTTTACTATTTCCTCCGGCTTCATGCCGCTTGCTAAAAGCTCGAGTATCAGGGCTACTGGAATCCTAGTGCCCTTAATAACAGGTTTCCCACCCAACTTCTCAGCGTCAACCTCAATCCTGTCTAAGATGTAGTTTCAACGCCGGCTCTTTGTTTAGGTGCATTGCATCTGCAATCTTTTCAACATTGCTGAGTATTGTAATCTCAGACAGAGTATAGTGCATGCTGTTATATGACTTAATTGCTTAAAAATACGGAAAAACCGGGCGAGTTAGGGATCAGAAAGCATATGTATCTAAAAAGGTTAAATAGGGATACTTTAAATGTATAAGTATGGTGAAAAAGACTTGAGTTATACCATAACTGAGAAAGGTACGGTAACAATCCCAGCCGAGGTTAGAAAAAAGTATAAGTTGAGAAAAGGTTCCCGAGTTAAGTTCATAGAGACTGATGAGGGAATCTTGCTTGTCCCAGTCATCCCGTTGGAGGAACTTTTCGGCACGGATAAGAACGTTAAGAAAATAGTGCATCAGATGATTAAAGAGCTGCAAGAAGAAAGGAGGAGAGAAGCATCTGAGGAAGGATAAGCTTATCTTCGACACAGGGCCGCTCCTTCTCTATTTTGCTGAAGATAATCGCGTTAAGGGTTTTTTCAACGAGGTCATGGCTGGCAAGGCAGAGGGTTATACGTGTGAAATCAACATTGTGGAACTCTATTATAAAACCTGCGAGAAACTCGGTCGAGAAGCCGCCGAAGTTAGGAACGCATCCATCAGACACTCTAGAATCTCGATATTGCCCTTAGATGAACGGCTTACGCATACTGCAGGAAGCTTGAAGTGTATTCACAGAGGAAAGCTTTCTCTAGCGGATGCTTATATCCTAGCGGCTACAAAGATGCTGGGAGGGACCTTAATCACAACAGATTCGCGACTTACAGAGCTTAAAATAGTACAAGCCAAATTGATTGAAATTCCTTAGCATGTCATACGTTCACTTATATCGCACAGTTGGTTAGATAGTAGGAAATCCTTTCTGGTTAAGCTTGTTCATAAGCTTCTCCACAGCGTCGTAAACCATCTGCTCGTTAACAGCACCCGTACACACAAGCTTACCGCTAGCGAAGAGAAGAATCGCAACATCAGGATCATGCATTCTGTAAATAAGGCCATTATAGATTATCTCCTCTTTTAGTAGAATCAAATATAACGGCAAATAGCCGTTCTTCATATATGACCCGTTTTCTAGGAAGCTTGACAACTGATTGCCTAGGGCTATCTTCCCTTTTGAAGCGAGAATTTTATTACTCTTCTTTTTAATCCGCCTTTCTAGGCAACGAATCGTTATGTTCATAGGTATGTTCGCTATAAGCGAACATTTATATATCCTAGCGAACACTCATTTTACGTGAGAAAAGTAGTTAACATTTTCGAGTCGAAAGCCACGCGTGTTTTAAGGGCTTTACTTACTGATTTACAGCGTAACTGGACAATCCGAGAGTTGGCTAAGAGAGATTTCTGTGGGATATGCTCATGCAGTCATCGCCACGCTTATTGACCTTGGGTATGCGGCTCACACCAAAGCCTATAAGATTAAGGTGGTCAACCCTACTCTTCTGCTTAAAAGGTGGGCCGCATATCATCAGTATGATAAAGCAAACACTTTTTTCGAATACTACACTTTCGAACAAGAAGTTGAACGCTTCATCTACAGGCTTTCAACCATTACCAGCATTCCTTATGCATTGACTGGTTTGGCAGGTGCCTTTCTCGTAGCCCCCCATGTTAGACCGGTTGATGTTCACATGTATGTTCACAGAGAAGATGTAGAAACACTAGCTGAAATCCTTGGTCTTCAGCCGATTCCAAGAGGAGGCAATGTTAAATTCGTTATTCCATATGACGAAGGGGTTTACTATGGTCAGCAAAGAGTCAATATCCAAGTTTCAAATCAAGTGGTAAGTAAAGTCACGGTGGTATCTAACGTCCAGCTTTTCGTAGACTTATACAATTATCCTGCAAGAGGTTTAGAGGCTGCGGAAAACTTATACAGGCAGATAGTTAATAAATGGGGAAAAGAATTGATCGGTGAATAATATGTACGATAGGAATCTCACGGAAGCCTCTAGGTCTGCACTCGTTGAACTATGCTCGGCCCTTAACGCCTATAAGGAGTATTTTGTTTTAGCCGGAGGGTGGGCGCCTTATTTTCTTACTAAGGATTATTTTGACCATTGCGGATCAAAGGATATTGACCTCGTGCTCAGACCCTCAATAATGAAGAAATATGAAAGTATCAGAGAAAAAGTGGAGAGACTAGGCTATAGGGAAACGCTTAACCCCTTCCGATTTGAGAAAAAGGTTGTTTCACCTCTCGATAAAAGAGAGTCGTATAAACATTGATTTTCTGACGGAACCCGACGCTGCAAGAGATGTTTTCCCATTTATAAGGGTTCAAGAAGACCTAGCAGCATGCTTAATTCAAGGGTCTAGTATCGTTTTCAAGTTCTGCTACGAAAAGGAAATAGAAGGAATATTACCAAACAACGGAAAAATCATAGCGTCAATCAACATAACGGATATCGTCGGAGCTTTAACTATGAAGGGTCTAGCTCTGCCTCGCCTAGTCGATAAAGATAGCTATGATATCTATGCCTTATGCGGGTTTTATGGCGGCGATCCCTATAAAGCTTCAGAAAGCTTCATGAATAGGGTTGAAAAAGTAGAGCTGACAAGAAAAGAAAAAGACGTCACACAGCTTAGCATGAGAAGAATAGGTCAAGCCTTTGGGTCAATAGATTCCTATGGCGTTTTTGCTGCCTCTCGATTCATCGGAGCAGATGTTAACTCTGATGTTTACCTGAGGGTAAGCACCTTTCTAAAAAAACCTTAGGCATATGTTCGCAGAGTTATATTAATGCTCGCTTATGGCGAACAGCCTCATAGCGGAATCCATCCCGAAATACACGAGTGAAGAAGATAGGATAAGGAGGGTTGAAAAACGATAAATGCCTTAAGAGAAGCTAGAAAACAAGTTAGGAGTTTTGTAAAATGGTTAAAACACGCTGAAGAAATTGCTAGGAGAATAACTGAAGAAACAGGGCTTAAAACAATTCTACACATCCCACGTTCGGAAGAGGGAGACAGGTTCAGCTTCATAACAGAATTCAACTCGAGAAGCATGAGCGACGAGGATAGGGTGAGGATTGTTGAAAAAGCGGTGGACGCTTTAATAGAATACCGAGGGCAGGTATAGAGGCTTAAATACTGTTTCGCACAGTATTGACGGTTAGGATGGCTGCTTTGCTTAAAGACCTGGCTTATGACTGCTTTCTACTGGTTAACGTCGCTAGCTTTCTCCTCATGGGTATCGACAAGCTGAGCGCGGTAAGAGGAGAATCCCGAATACCGGAGAAATGGTTCTTCACAATTTCCATGGCTGGAGGAGCGTTCGGAGTATTCCTAGGAATGATCGTATTCCACCACAAGACTAGGAAAACATATTTCGGATTCATAGTCACTCTAATGCTCATAATACACGTTTTCGTTCTAATCGTTTTAACAGGGTTATGAGGCAAGTATGGTCATAAACTTCGAAGAGACGAAGGATACCATCAAGGAGATCAAAGGGGAGCCCCAAAGGATAGTTGCGATAAGCTATGTAGACACGGAGAACAGGCTTTTCGAACACAGGTAATGCCGGCGGGAGCTTAAAATTAGGCTTTAAATATTAGAGAAGCGCACGCTAAGAAACGTTTGTAGTCTGCGGAATAATTTTCTCCAAATAAGTTGTCTTGAGCGAACTGTTTCCAAACTCTGAGGCAGCAAGGCTTATAAGTAAGACTAGTCTTACTTATAAATAGGGTTCCCATGGCGGAGGTTGAGGTTGTTCGAGTCAGCTCTAAGGGTCAGGTTGTTATACCCAAAGGCGTTAGAAGTCGACTGGGATTAAAGAAGGGAGACAGGTTGCTGGCCTACTTGAAAGGGGATTTGCTACTAATCAGGAAGGTTGAGAGGGAAGAGAGTCTCCTCGCCATCCTCTCTGCTTCATCTAGGAGGAAGGCTGCTTCGATGAAGATAAGCAGGATGGAAGTGGAGAAAGCTGTTGAAGAAGCGAGGAAAACAGCCGAGGAAACTTAAAGTAGTTCTAGACACTAATATTCTCGTCTCAGCCTGGCTCTGGGAGGGGAATGAGTCTAAAATCGTTGAATTGATTGAAAACGGCCTAGTCATAGGCTACACCTCACCCTTGCTAATACGGGAATTTGAAAAGGTTATGAACTATCCTAAGTTCAGGCTTTCCGAAGAAGAGATAGCGAGTGCCACCGGATACTACCAGATAATATTGAGAACGATTGAACCTAAGACAATGGTCAACATTATTCGTGATGACCCGGAGGATAATAGAGTCCTAGACTGCGCCCTTTCAGCGAAGGCCAATGCAATTATCACTGGCGATAAACACCTCCTAGCACTAGGCAGATTCAAAAACATTAAAATCCTAACCTCTACAGAATTCCTGAGGTTGGTTACACCAGATTAGTTTCACCGACGAGACCTAACAACTTAATGCAAAACGCGCGCGACTTGGTTACCTCTGTGTCGACGGCTCATATGCTTTTTTAAGGGCTTCTATCGCATTTTGCCATCTGCTCATACGGAGATTTACTTAGGCTCGGCGCTCCGAAAGCCCCATCCACAAAGGCTCCTGACAAGCGCACGCTATCTCAGTAAGCTCGCTCTGCAACACTGTTTCAAGAAGCTCCTCTTTAAAGTTCTGTCCAAATGCGTTCTCAAGAGGCTCGCTTACACCGGCTATCTGAGTATAGAATTCTTTCTGCCCAACCGTACCAGTCCAAATAAACTTGGCGCGCGCACAGCGCCGTGCAAACAAGTTTACCAGAAGCAAATAACAATATAACAACATCTGGATCATGCATCCTATAGCGCGCCTGAATCGTAATTTACGACATCAGTTGCATATTTAAGTATTACGTTAAATAGTAATCGGTATTGCCGTATCCATTCCTAGGAGTAATTCTACTGCTCCCCCCCGCTTAAGCTCCTGCAACTTCAGCCATAGGCAATCCTTCTGTGACGTATGTAATGTATGGTAACGGTCTTACTTTTGCTATCGACTTGATACACTATCCTATAGTCTCCTACCCTAACCCTGTAGAGGTTCTCCGTACCCCTGAGTTTTCTTGAACCTCTGGAGAAAGGGTCTGTGGCAAGTTCCTTTATGGCTTCGACTATCCTTGGAATCTGGGCAGGGTCTATTCTTCTCAGGTCCTTTTCGACAGACTTTTTAAGTAGAACATTGTAGTATTCCATTCCTCTTCAGCTTCTCTATGATTTCCTCGAGAGGGACTGCTGGCTCACCCTTACGCTCAGCTACTATGGCGAGGTCGTGCAGGTCTTCGAGGAGTTCCTCATACTCTTCAACCGGTATCACAACCTCTTTCTTCTCCCCCTTTTCATCAACAATATAACGTAATTCATTCATATCCTGACGATCTAGTAATGTGTCTTTTCTTTTTAAGCTTTACTAAACATAAGGTGAATAAAGACAGTATTAAAAACCCGTTTAAAGTTTGTTGTCAAGCGAAGGAGTGTTATCGAGAAAAAGTAGAAGCCCGAGCCCAATTAATTTAGAAGACGGATAACCTTCAAAGACAAGTTATCCCATTCAACATCAACCTTAACATGGCTGAGGCTTAAACATCATTCTCTTTTCCAATGCTTGTAACAAGCTTTATTTAAAACAATCAGCATAAAATCATCTAATCAGCAAGCCTTTTTGAATCAGCTCGTTCATAAGCTTCTCCACAGCGTCGTAAACCATCTGCTCGTTAACAGCACCCGTGCAAACAAGTTTAGCGCGTGCGTTGCTCATTCCTTAGAGTTAAAACTGGCGATGGAATAAACCATCATACTTCTTTAGACTGAGGTATAAAGAAATGTTTATATAGACTTAAAAAAGGAAAGGGCACGTAAAAAATAAATGTCTCTTCAGGAGAAATACGCTGTTGATGAATATGACATTGAGATCAAACGGATAAGAGAAGAGCATACTGCAAGGAAATTTAAGACTGGAGATAGAGTCTTCGACAAAGTAAATCCTAGTGGCACTTTAAAGGAATATTACGAGAGCGAGGCTAGGGAGGGGTTTAAAGTCTATGTGCTAATTCAATCCAAAGATGATGAAATAGCGGTTGGCGTTATAAGGATTAAGTTTGAACTGGAAGGTGTTAGTGAGGAAATACCTATTCTTAAAGGGAAAGCAGCAATCTATTGGAGCCGAATAGGAGTTTATGAAACAAGACGGGGTTTTGGCTTAGGCCGTGTACTGCGGGAGTATTTCTTTCATATATGTAGGTCAGAAGTTGTGAAGCTGGAGAAGCCTTTGTGGATCTATTTGAAGACGCGGGATAAACCAAAAATGATACGTTTTTTCAAGCCTATTGGAGCAGCAATCGTTCATAGATATGATGATCCAGAATGGGGTAAATCCGTCGTAATGGCATTTATAGTGCATCCTAGAAGTAGGAAAGTTAATACTGCTTAGTCTGCTATGGCCGTAGGATACTTAGAAAGAAGTTCATCTAACGCTGCTCCTGCGCAGGATAAACAGTAGTACTCATGTGTTTCAGGATTCTCAATATACTCCGTGTTAACAGTATCTATCCTATGTCTGCAAATCTGACACCGTATAACCCTACGCTTATTGGATTTGCGTTTGGCCGACATTTTCTTCAACTTCGACGAATTGTTTATAATAAGCAACCTTTTTAAACTTTTTAAAAGAATCCGGCTACTTCAGTGCCCTATTTAAACAGCAACCGCTATCGCCGTCTTCATCCCCGGCAAAAGGACGCTTCCCCCTGCTCCCTGTTCAGGTGCATCGTGTCGATAACCTTTCAACGTCGCTTGAGTACTATGGTCTAAGGTAGACTATTGTTTCGAAGGAAGGACTTGCCAACCCGCAAAATCCCATTAAGAAATGGTAGCAGTAGACGGTTAAGATCTGGACGGTGTTTAAGATTACTGCTTTTTTAAGGAGAAAATGGCATAAATGAGGAGGTTTAGCCTGAAATAGGCAGTAAAAACATATTTTTAGCGCGCGCTTTCTGCTGGGTAACCTCACTAGCTTCATCCTCATGGGTGTGGATAAAGCCAGTGCTATTAGAAGCGAGTCGAAAATACTGGGGAGATGGTTCTTCACGGTTTCCATGGCTGGAGGACCGTCCGGAGCCTTTCTAGGAATGATCGTCTTCCATCACAAGACTAGGAAAAGCCTATTTCGGATTCATAGTTACCTTGATGCTCATAGTATATGTTTTCATTCTAATCGTTTTAACAGGGTTATGAGACAAGCATGGTAATAAACTTCGGAGAGAGGAAGAGCACAGTCAAGGAGATCAGAGGCGCGATCAGAGGCGAGGCAGAGATCAGGTTCAATTTTGGGATGCCGTTTTTCTTCATTTCAGCCGTCGCGCGCTATGAATTAGCTCTTACGCAACTCTAAATCTCTTAGCCATTCCTTATCGAGTTTAAACCTTAAAATTCGACGTATATGATCCAATTTAACCGGAACATCTATCCATTCTAAGAACTCCAACTTAAACCGTTTCATAGAATCTCTGTATTTTGACAATATTACTTCCGGGATTGTAAAGTAGAATTTAGTTTGAGGCATATCTGAAGGGAAAATCTCGAAATAATGTCCACCAAGTTCAGTTCTATAGTATGTTACTCTAAAATATGCGTCGTCAGTCCTTATAAAAAAGTCCTTTGGAATCTTATTTCTTGATAATAAGTGTATCGGATAAACACCACTTGCAATACCAACAACTGAGGTGCTTATATTATCCAAGCTATTTCTAAGCTTTTTCAAGTTACTTTCCAGGTTTTCTTTATCTATAACGTATTTACTTAAATTCCTTTGATAATTCCCAGTCAAAGCCTCTTTGAACCACATTAATAATTCTCCCTTGTTTATTTTTCTCAACTCAATAGATTGAGTGATGCCTTCTACGCTTTTCTTAAACTCATCGATTATCGGATTATTTTCATAGGAAACTAAGAAAATGTTTTGAGCATAAGCATATCTTTGGGCTTCGTTTGTGAAGCCGCTTACTGAAAATATGGCTCCGCAATCAGTATATCTCTTAGATAACATCATTTTATTAATATCTTGATGGTCCTCTACAAAGTAGTTTTCTAAAACATCCTTGAGCACACCCACGAAATTTCTGACAACCGGCAGGCCCACAGGCTTATCTAAGCATTTGGCCTCGCAAAGGAGGCGAATAGGATAGACGAATGGAATCGTGAAACTCCACCTTCCAAGAGCATCTATTTGATGCCACTCACCACGACCTCTTACTCTTCCCTTACTATCAACCTGCTCACCATCCGCATTAAAATCCTCATAATCATTCTTCTTAAGAAGCATTTTAACAATCTCCTCGAAAAGCACTCCCCTAGCATTGTTTATATTCAAACCAGAATTATCCTATTTTATCAGGCAGTATTTAATTTTTAAAAATCATTGCCAGGCTACTGGAGGCTCCATCCTGGTGGAATCCAATAATTTTCTAAGCCAGGGCCTCTTGCTCGCGAGGCTAGGTATTTATATCTATTTCACTAGGTCAGAGGATTAGATCAGATTTCCCCCTATTACAATCTATACACAGAGTCCAAAGATTGTTAAGACTATCCGTACCTCCCTTCGCTACAGGTATTTTGTGATCCACTTCAAGTTTTGTTTCTCTTGCAGTCCTACCACACAAACAACATCGATAACCATCTCTTTCAAGAATTAGTAAACGTAGTTTTCTAGAAATTGCTTTTTAGCTGAGCGCGCGACGGACATGCATGTACTGTTAAAAAGCTTTTAAAGAAGAGACAATATTTAAAAGACATGAGTGAGGAAAAAGCTGTAGAATAATTACAGGCGATTAAAAAACTTCTCATTCTTTTTCTTATCAAGGCTGGAGCGACTTCTGAAGAAATAGGTCTAGCTCTGGGTGTTGACTCAAGCGTTGTTCGTCGCATGTTCCCCATGAAGGAGATAAAGAAATTTAAAGAATAATTCGGCTAAACTATCGCCTCTCCTTTCGATAACTTTTTTATTTCCTCCGGCTTTAAAGCAAATATGTTCGTTCCTTTCCTGATGTAGTATCTGCTGTCAAGCGTGTATTGGTAGATGGTCTTTCTATCCCATGGCGGAATAATAATGAGGATTATCTTAGAACCCATAACATTTCTATCCTTGACCTCGATGTTTGGTGGAGGCGATATCGTGTTTCTAATCGAGTTCTGTATTCTTTGGTCAAACTCCTGTCGCTTAAGATCGGTCCCCAAGATGGAGCCGTCATCTTGGATTCCATAAAATATTATACCGCCATTTTTAGTATGAAGAAAGGCCGCACACTCCTTAGCGATTTTGGACATTTCTATTCCTGGAGCTTTAAACTCATACAATTGATCTTCTCCATCATTACATATGTCTAGGATTTCATTCGCAGAAGGAACGTGAATAGCAACCAAGACGCGACCTTTAGGCTTCCTTGTTGGAGGTTTTTTCATCAGTTTCTTTGTTTCAGCAACATCCATAAAATATGAGCAGGAAATATGTTTTATCAGTGGATTCTTTTCATAAACCACCGCTCTATCCTTCCTGATGATATTTCCTTCTTTGCCCTTTTTCTCTCTAACCAGCTCCATAGCCGCAAGTTTTTCGTAATCATGTATAACTGGCGAAAGCCCTCTGCCAGTCATCCTAGCTATTTCCTTTGTGGATCTTTTGCCATCTGTTGATTTAAACACTTCTAATCTCTTAGGCGATCCTGAGAATAAGATCCTTCCTCTTGTTATGAGTTCTTGAAGGTCTACCATTCTAGTCACCCTGCAGATTAAACATTTTACTTCGTCTACTCTTTCGGTCGATATCTTGTAAGCGCGCGCGCTAATTAGTCTACGGCTATAAGGAAGGATTGAAGAATTATACCCACACCATCCGCCTTTCCAGGATTTCCGGCATTACGGTTCTAAATGGAAGCCTCTTCGACGAAGAAACAATGGGAGAGGGATTTCTGCCCATGGAATTAGTGGATCAGACTGATTGGGACAGTGAAACCGAGAAGGGTAAACTCGGGCTCCTGATCGCCATGGCCGTATATAGGAAAGAAGGTTGTAAAGATGTTAAAATCGACAATTCCGGGAGAAACGATTGGAGCGAAAACGATGAAACTAGGTATTACATTTTTGACGTATGTGGAACGGTTGATGAAGAATTTATAGGGTCAGAAGTCAAGTTGTCGACTGTGTCAAAGGAAGATATGTTCGAAAAGCTGAACGAAAAGTATTCTCAGGACCAGCTCATCAAAAATATGAAGACATGGAATAGTGTAGCATCTAAACATAATGAACCATCAGTAAGTAGAGGAGCCATAATTGCAATATATGTGGACAAGGACACTGGACATTTCTGGTTCGCAGTAAGATGGGTGAATACTCCATGACCTCGCCAACCTTAAATAATGATGCTATACTTAATTCTAGTAGCTTGAGTCTGCCTGAGAAAGTCAGAGAATACTTAGAGAAGAAGACCGGTCGCCAATACAGAGTATGGGTGCCTTCTTCTCCAACTTCATGCTTGTGGGGCGAATGCCTATGGGAGATGGTCATGTTGTCGACAACCGAGGAACTTTTACCAGCGGAATATGTATTCATGCTGTCGGATAATACCATCGGAATAGGGTTTCACCACTTTCAAACAGAATTTCTTAAGCTCGATGAAAGCAAATACTATGTTTACATGTCCCTAAACGAGGTTATGAAAAGCAGGGATCCGAATGCAAGGAAAGTAGCGAAGAAGCTGGCGCCGGGTCCCGTTAAAGATTGTGAAATGGCTGAGAAGGCTGCTAAGAAGGCTTCTCTAAAATATTTCGGGAGGGAAGATGCGATAATAATAGACTTTGACCAGATGGGGATGACTGTGAACTTTAAGGCTGAAGGTCTTTCCGACGAGGAGGTTCTGAGGGAGATAGAGAAAAGTGCTAAAGCCTTGAGCGAAGCCTGGAAAGAATATTTGGAGTGGTATCATTCGGAGAGGCGGAGGAGGCTGTACGAGAGAACAGGCTTAAAGAAGGAGCCTCCTCACATTAGATGTTTCATAGCTGAATGGCCACCGAATACTGGCAACCCTGAGAAGGATAGGGAGATCATTAAGGATGTGAAACAAAAGTTGAGTTGTAACGACAGGATATACACGCCCAAAGGATTGCTTGAATTAAAAAACGGAGAAATAACCGTAAAGAAAAGTAGAAGATGAGCGCGCGCTCTAGTCTAATTGGGGCTTGATGAACATGGTGAACGATTTCTGGACTCGAATCATGAAGGAAGTAAAGGATGTAGCCGCCAGCATAACTAAGATGGAATATGAACTCTATGGGAATTCCATAATGCTTCACGATGACCCATTGTTGGAGAAGTATAGCGAGGAGGTTCAGGCAGTTCTGTCAAGAAGAAAAGAACCCGCCATTCTAAGGGAATTATGGCGGTCTGATGAGTTGAGCAGGCCATTATTCTCCGTATTATGGATTACTGATCCGAAAATCGATGCATCAGGGCAGAGAATATCTATCGAGACATTTAAGATAATTAGCGAGGATTTGCTTGGGCAGAGGTATAGAGGAATTTATCATCTCGCTGGGAGAGAAGGACTTTTGAAAGAAGACTTCTATTTAGAATATAACGAGATATACTTGGATTACGGGAAGAGCAAGATAATGCTTGATGATGAGAACTTCGTATCGAAATACTTTGTAAACCATCTTCTGTTACGTGAGCTTTCAAAAATCATTAAAAAGATCAAGAGTAAATACGGTGTAGAAATTGGTGTTACCACCTGTGGACTTTTAAATAGAGGTGGAATTAAGTATAGGGATCCAAAGGAATTTTATGCAACAATCACTTACGACGTGAAATCGGATAATGAGGATAGGGTGAAAGAGGTTGAGTGGAGAATTTCTATAATCAAGGAGTTTTGGCAAGAATGGGTCGAGGCTCGAAGAGAAATAGCCCATAGCTTTGGAATGTCGGATGAGGCATTTATGCTTCGGGACTTGCTTGAGGAAGCATTCAGTCTCCCACCGTGGACTGTGATGGTTAAGCCTGCAACTAACGGGTGGAATCTAATAATCGACTTGAGCTATGCAAGCCTACAGAGGGAAGGACTGGATGAGGAGCAATGGTTTAACATATCTAAATTGACCAAAGTTGAGTTTCGAAAAACAGATGGAGGAAGCTTTTTCAAAATTTATAGCCCTCCTATCCCACTAGGCATATTCTTAGAAAAAATCGTTGGACCAGAGGCACTCGGAAGAATAATGGAGAAACTGAAGGATCAGAGGAAAGAAATAGTTACATACCTGTTTAATCCTGCTAATTTTAACGAATTAGCTAAGTATTCGCAACTACTTGAAGGAATTTCCATCTCTTTATTTGATTTAGCAGAATTCTACGGTTTAAGAGTATCTCCTGTTCAGGTTGAATGGTTATGGCCAGATGTTCACTCAGAACCTTTCGACATATGGCCCGTAACCGCTGAAGACCCCCATTATCACTCATATTATAAACCAGGGGGTTGGGAACTAATAGAGGCTTCACTAACAGCAGACATAGAGTATTCAGAAGATATCGTAGGCCTCGTTTTTAAAATCGTCGAAACCGCCGAAAAGCTGAATGAAATGAGAAACAAGTTTGAACACCTTCTTAAAAGTATGCATTAGGATATTAAGC